>ORMF011588390.1_pt1 | contig 104802 bp, 115 predicted proteins | sample 1779871 | NCBI WGS metagenome assembly ORMF01 (sample SAMEA104232316, study PRJEB22302) | groundwater metagenome | biome: forest; feature: aquifer; material: groundwater | place: USA | collected 2011-08-07 | depth 5.4 m | reverse complement strand
ATCTCAGAAGCAAGGCCGTTGCCGCCTTGCACCGGCTGCAGAAGCTCCCCCACTTGATACGGGGCTTCTTCCTCGACCCGCATCTGCGTTTTGTCGCCGCCTGATGCGTCCATCTACTTACGCACTGCTTAGTAACTGCAAAACCGGAAGACCGGAAGCTGGGTGTTGCCAAAGCTGTTTTGGACAGCATACACAAGATGAGCTCGTCCGTCGCTAGCTTGCTCGCCATTTGGGACAGAGTTGAGAGAATCATCCGCCCTGCCCTTGGATTGTAGGCGATGAGCTAAAGCTCCAGTTCTAGTGGATAAGGAGGCATTATTATGCGTCTTTCTCAGCGAATGGAAAAACTACCCCCGTACCTCTTCATCCCGATAAGCCGGCTTGGTTTCCTGTCATTCTGAGTCCTTCCGCAGAAGGACGAAGAATCCGTAGCCCCACGCGCATGCATGAAGGAATACTGCGTATACATAATGTCGAACCTCGCTCGGACCCTCTACGTGGGCGTCACGAATGACCTGGAGCGCCGGGTGTACGAGCACAAGCGTGGGTTGGTCGAGGGGTTCACCAAGAGGTACAGTCTCACCATGCTGGTCTACTTTGAGGCAACCGACGATGTGGGAGCAGCCATCGAACAAGAGAAGCGCATCAAAGGCTGGCTCAGAAGCAAGAAGGTTGCTCTGGTAGAATCAGAGAATCCTGATTGGAAAGACCTGAGCGAGGATTGGTACGATGCGGACACGATAGTGTCGCCCGCAGACGCCGAGAAACGGATTCTTCGGTCGTCCCAACGAGGGGGGACTCCCTCAGAATGACATGATTGTACGACGTGAAGTGCCTGGCCTATGGTCATTGAGCGGCCATGACGCAATCACCTGTCATCCTGAGGGAGGGCAACGACCAAAGAATTTGTGCCCCGCGTACATCCGTGAGCCGCGGTCCACCCAGGAGCTACGGATTCTTCGTCCTTCTGCGGAAGGACTCAGAATGACAGAAGGAGGTCTAATATGCGTCTTTCTCAGCGGATGGAAAAACTACCCCCGTACCTCTTCGTCCAGATAAGCCGGACCATCGCCCAGCTCAAGGCCCAGGGGCATGACGTCATCTCCCTGGGCATCGGCGACCCGGACATCCCCACGCCCAAGCACGTGCTGGACGCCATGTGGAAGGCGTCCCAGGACCCGGTCAACCACCGCTACCCGGAGACCGAGGGCCTGCCCGAGTTCCGCCAGGCCGTAGCCGAGTGGTACAGGAAGCGCTTCAACCTCACCTTCGACCCGGCTACCGAGGTGCTGACGCTCATCGGCTCCAAGGAGGGCCTGGGCCATGTGCCCATGTGCCTGCTCAACCAGGGGGACATCGCCCTGGTCCCCGACCCGTGCTACCCGGTCTACCCTGTGGCCACCATGTTCGCCGGCGGCGAGCCTTACTATTTGCCTCTAAAGGAGGAGAACGGCTTCTACCCCGACCTGGACGACATCCCCGAGGACGTCCGCCGCAGGGCCAAGATGCTCTGGATCAACTACCCGAACAACCCCACGGCGGCGGTGGCTACGCCCGAGTTCTACAAGCAGGTGGTGGAGTTTGCCCAGGAGTACGACATCGCCGTCTGCCACGATGCCGCCTACACCGAGGTGGCCTTCGATGGCTACCAGCCCACCTCATTCCTCGAGGTGCCCGGCGCCCGCGACGTGGGCATCGAGTTCCACTCCCTGTCCAAGAGCTACAACATGACCGGCTGGCGCATTGGCATGGCCGTGGGCAACGCCAAGCTCATCAACGCCCTCATGCGGTTCAAGTCCAACCTGGACTCGGGGGCGCCCCAGGCCATCCAGCAGATGGCCATCGCGGCCATGAACGGACCGCAGGGCTGCATCCCCGAGCACAACAGGATTTACCAGGCCCGCCGCGACCGCACGTTGCCCGTGCTCCAGAAGCTGGGGTTGCGGGCGCTCAAGCCTAAGGCCAGCCTGTACATCTGGGCGCGAGTCCCGGAGGGCTACACCTCCGCAAGCTTCGCCACCAAGGTGTTGGAGGAGGCCAAGGTGGTGGTCACCCCAGGCACCGGCTACGGGGCTGCGGGCGAGGGCTACATCCGCATCTCCCTGACCATCGCCGACAAGCGACTGGACGAGGCCCTGGACCGGCTATCTAAGATGCGCCTGTAATCCTTTAGCCCGGTCATTCCGGGCCTGCCCGAAGGGTGCCCCCCTTGTCGTTGCGAGTCCTTCCGGAGAAGGACGAAGCAATCCGTACCCCTGGCGCATGTCGGGCTGCGGATTCTTCACTCGTCCCGACCCGCGGGGACTCGTTCTCCGAGTGAAACATCCCGACGAGTCGGGATACTTCGTTCGGACAGAATGACAGGGGGAAAACCGCCGACAAGCGGCTCGATGAGGACTTGCCCTAGACCGGCTATCTCTCCTGAAGCTATAATGCCAACATCTCGGTAATCGGTAGGACGGGAGAGCCAAGAAGGAGGGTCACACATGCAGGCTACACAGGCTGTAGCGGGGGTCCAGTACGCCGGGTTCTGGACGAGGTTTGCGGCATACCTTATTGACAGCGTCATTGTAGCTATCGTTCTGGGCATCGTCGCTGCCGTTCTAATCCCCGTGATTGGGGTCGTAAGCATTGTTATGGTTCTTGCTCTTGGCCTTGCGTATTTCATCGGGATGTGGGCTGTTAAAGGGCAGACATTAGGCAAGATGGTCATGGGAGTGCGAATCATCAAGACAGATGGGACCCCTGTGACCTTCGGCACGGCAGTGTTGCGCTACATCGGCTACTTGGTCTCCAGCATTATCCTTGATATTGGGTTTCTGATGATTGCCTGGGACAGCAAGAAGCAGGGGCTGCACGACAAGATCGCTGGCACCTACGTAGTGAAAGTCTAAGCCAAGCGCGGTTCAGGGGCGGGCAAAATAGACAGTGCCCTGTGTATATCTTAGGGCAAGCGCCCGAGGTTCACTGGCAAGTATCCGGAGCATGGAGCGCTGAAATGGAAATCCCAGAAGGGACCGCTGAAGCCCCGCCTGGGGTGTTTGTAGAGAGAGTGTTCGCCTACTTGATTGACGGCGTGGTACTCGTTGTCCTTTCCTTGGCAGCAGTGTTCATCATTGTCCGGTACTTTGCGGAGATGGGGAAACTGTTCCCTTACATTCGGCATTGGTTCCCTTTCATAAGGAGCCATGTGTTTCTGGCATCTTTGCTTGTCTCCCCGACCTACTACATAGGGCTATGGAGTTGGCGCGGCCAAACACTGGGCAAGATGGCTTTGGGCATACGCATTGTGAAGACGAATGGCGCCGCGATAACTCTAGGCACAGCCGTTCTCAGATACATTGGCTACTGGGTTTCCGCCGCCGCGTTGTTCATGGGCTTTTTCATGGTTGCTTGGGACAGCAAGGAGCAGGGCCTCCACGACAAGATCGCCCACACCTACGTGGTGAAGGTCTAGGGCGCTATAATATGACTAGCCGAAGGAGGCCATCATAGCCCAGCGCACTCACGCCACCGTTGAACCTGAGCGAGCACTGCTGGTAGGGGTAGAGACCAGGGAGCATCGTCTGCCCGTGGCTGAGTCCCTCGACGAGCTTGCCCAGCTTGTAAACACGGCAGGCGCCCAGGTGGTGGGGCGTGTGAGCCAGCGTATGGAGCACCCCAACCCTCGCTACTACATCGGCCAGGGCAAGCTGGAGGAGGTCAAGGCCCTCAGGGCGGAGTCCGACGCCAACCTGGTCGTCTTTGACGACGAGCTTTCCCCCACTCAGCAGCGCAGCCTTGAAGATGCGTTGGATGTGCGGGTCATTGACCGCACCGCCCTCATTCTGGACGTGTTCGCCAAGAGGGCGCGTACTCGTGAGGGGCGCCTCCAGGTAGAGCTGGCGCAGCACCAGTACCTGCTGCCCCGTTTGGCTGGCCTGTGGCGGCACCTGGAGCGCCTGGGCGCCGGCATCGGTACCCGAGGCCCTGGCGAGCAGCAGTTGGAGACGGACCGGCGCCTCATTGACCGACGCATTCAGCGGCTCAAGGACGAGCTGGAGGCGGTCCGGCGACACCGGGCGCAGTACCGGCGCCAGCGGGCGCGGAGGGGCATCCCGGTGGTCTCGCTGGTGGGCTATACCAACACCGGCAAGAGCACCCTGTTCAACGCCCTAACCCGCTCGGATGTGTTTGTCGAGGACAAGCTGTTTGCCACCCTGGACCCCACCACGCGGCGGTTGCGCCTGCCCCAGGGGCAGAACATCTTGCTTACGGATACTGTGGGCTTCATCCAGAAGCTGCCCACTCAGGTGGTGGCCGCTTTCCGGGCGACGCTGGAAGAGTTGGAGGAAGCCGACTTGCTGCTGCACGTAGTGGACATCGCCCACCCGCAGGCTGCCCGGCAGAGTGAGACGGTAGAGCAGGTAATTGCGGACCTGCGGCTGGCGGAAAAGCCCAGGCTCCTGGTGCTCAACAAGATTGACCTGCTTATCCATGACGGCAACCTGGACACTGACCCCATTGTCGAGGACTGGGAGAAGCGCCACGGCGCCATAGGCCAGCCTATGGCGCTGGTGTCGGCCACCCGCGGGTGGGGCTTCGACCGGCTGCTGGAGGCCATATCCCGCCAGTTGGCGGCGGCCCCTCTCGGCTGGGTGGTGCCCGCCGGTCCCGGCTAGCCCTGGTCCCCAGTACCATAGCCCCTTGAAACGAGAAGGAGATTAGTGTGCCCCAATACACCACTATCCTGTACGAGAAGCTGGGTGCAGTCGCCCGGGTGACCATGTCCCGCCCAGAGGTCCGCAACGCCCAGGACCTCCAGATGACCCGCGACCTGGACGACGCCTTTGCCAAGGCTGTCGAGGACGACGAGGTACGAGTGATCATCCTGGCCGGGGCCGGTCCTTCTTTCTCGGCAGGGCACGACCTGTCCCCCAACCGGCCCGACGTGGAGGCCGCCTACGGCGCCCCCGGCGTGGACAAGGTGTGGGACCGGGAGATGGACATCTACCTGGGCGCCTGCCTGCGCTGGCGAGACCTGCCCAAGCCCACCATCGCCCAGGTCCAGGGCTGGTGCATAGCCGGCGGGCTCATGCTGGCCACGGTGTGCGATCTGATTGTTGCCGCCGACGACGCCAAGTTCTCCGACCCCGTCCTGGCCCGTCTGGGCATTTACGCGGTGGAGTACCTGTCCCACCCCTGGGAGATCGGCCCCCGTAGGGCGAAGGAGCTTCTTTGGACAGGGGGCCACCTTGATGCCCAGGAGGCCCAGAAGCTTGGGCTGGTGAACCGGGTCGTCCCCCGGGCGCAGTTGGAGGCCGCCACCCTGGAGCTGGCCCAGCAGATAGCTCAGCGGTCGCCCTTCGCCGCCAGCATGGTGAAGTTCACCATCAATGAGGTCATGGACATCATGGGCCAACGTAGCGCCATGATCAGCGCCTTCAAGACGCACCAGTTGTTCCACGCCCACCAACGCCTGGGCGGTGAAGGTTCCGCGCCCCGCAAGACCGGCCAGTCGGTGAGCGACTGGCTGAAGCGGGACGAGAAGGTCTAGCGGGCCTCTTCCAGATGGCCTGCCCAGTCGCGATACAGCTTGCGAAACGTCCGGGCCAGCACCCAGCGCCGCTGAGAGCTCACGCCGTCGCTCCGGATAATCAGCCGCAGGTTTGAAAGATACAGCCGGTACTCGTCACAGGTGTTGCAGCTTGAGATAGTGCTAACGTCCATCGCTCCCCTCCCACATACCCTACTTCTATTCTACAATAATAGCCATTAGCGGACTTGCTGGGAGGGACACCGCCGGCGTGGGCTCGATCACGGCGGTCCAATCAGTAGGTCGGGTTAGGAAACGCGACCTACACATACAGTGGCTATTCTTGAGGTGGGTCACTTCGAGAGCTTGGCCTCGAACCAGTGTTGTGCTAGACTGAGAAACATACCAGCAAGGTGAGGTTTCATGCCCCGAGCACGTTCCCAGTCTAAAAACGAAGAGTTGATACTACCCGTCATTCCGCGACGGGAGACAGTGGTCTTTCCCAAGACGTTCGCCCAGCTCCTGGTGATGCGGCGCACCTCTCTGCGCGCCGTGGAACTGGCCATGGACGGAGATCGCACCGTGGTCATAGTGGCGCGCCGGGATACCCAATCGTCGGATGTGACCGAGGACACGGTGTACTCCGTGGCCACAGAGGCCATCATTACCAGAGTGCTCCGCCTGCCCGACGGCAGCGCCGCCATTTGGGTCCAGGGGGGACGGCGCGTCAAGCTTGTCCAGGTCCTTCCCGGGGAAGATGTCATCCGCGCCCGGCTGATCCCCATAGTCGAGAGCAACGACCGTCCTCCTCAGGCAGAGACCCTGATGCGGGCGGTGCTCTCCCTGTTCCAGAAGGTGGTAGACCTCTCCCCCAAGCTGCCCAGCGAGGTATACATCGCCGCCGCCAACGCGGACTCCCCGGGCTGGCTGGCGGACCTGATAATGTCCTCCGTAGAGATCCCGCTGGCGCAGCGCCAGGAGTTCCTCGAGATCATCAACCCCATGGACCGCCTCCAGCGAGTAAGCATGTTCCTGGCTAAGGAGCTTGAGGTGCTGGAGCTCCAGAGCAAGATACACACCCAGGTGAAGGAAGAGGTAGACAAGAACCAGCGGGACTTCCTCCTGCGCGAGCAGCTCAAGGCCATTCAGAAGGAGTTGGGGGAGACCGATGCCCAGACCCGAGAGGTCAACGAGCTGAAGGCGAAGATAGAGGCCGCGGGCATGAGCGAGGCTGCCCAGAAGAAGGCCATGGAGGAAGTCGAGCGTCTGGCTAGCATGCCCCCTGCTTCACCTGAGGTGTCGGTGGTCCGCACCTACGTAGACTGGCTCATAGCCCTTCCCTGGAAGGTGCAGACGCCAGACAATCCAGACGTGGCCCAGGCCGGCCGGGTCCTGGAGGAGAACCACTACGGCCTGCGCAAGGTCAAGGAGCGCATCCTGGAGTACATCGCGGTGCGCCAGCTTGCCAAGGAGAACCTGCGCAGCCCCATCCTGTGCTTCGTGGGGCCACCGGGGTCGGGCAAGACCAGCCTGGGCCGCTCCATTGCTCGGGCCTTGGGCCGCAACTTCGTGCGGGTGAGCCTGGGTGGGATTCGGGACGAGGCCGAGATCCGGGGCCACCGGCGTACCTACGTCGGCGCCCTGCCTGGCCGCGTTCTCCAGACCATGCGGCACGCCGGCTCCACAAACCCGGTGTTTATGCTGGACGAGATTGACAAGGTGGGTATGGACTTCCGGGGCGACCCCTCTTCCGCTTTGCTTGAGGTGCTCGATCCGGAGCAGAACCACTCGTTCTCCGACCACTATCTGGAAGTGCCCTATGACCTGTCCAAGGTCATGTTCATCGCCACGGGCAACATCCTGGACCCCGTGCTGCCTGCCCTGCGAGACCGCATGGAGGTCATCGAGCTGCCCGGGTACATCGAGGAGGAGAAGCTCCATATTGCCCGGCTTTTCCTGGTCCCCAAGCAGCTCAAAGAGAACGGCCTGACCCCAGAGCAGCTCTCTCTCTCCGAGGGGGCCTTGCGCCGGACCATCCGCGAGTACACGCGGGAGGCCGGTGTGCGCAACCTGGAGCGAGAGATCGGCTCCATCTGCCGCAAGGTGGCACGCCGGGTGGTGGAGAAACATAACCCTCCGCACCAGGTGTCGGCGAAGGCGGTACCCGGCTACCTGGGCCCGCAGAAGTCCTTCTGGAACATCGCTGAGGAGCAAGACGAAATCGGGGTGGCTACAGGGGTGGCCCGCACCGAGATGGGCGGCGATACCCTGGCCGTAGAGGTCACCCTGATGGACGGCAAGGGCACCCTGATCCTTACCGGACACCTGGGCGACGTGATGAAGGAGTCCGCGCAGGCGGCCCTGAGCTACATCCGTTCCCGGGCAGCCGCCCTGGGGGTGGACCCCAAGCGCTTCGAGCACACGGACATCCACATACATGTCCCCGCCGGAGCCATCCCTAAGGACGGGCCCTCCGCGGGCGTGACCATGGCCACGGCGCTGGCCTCGGCCTTCACTCACCGCCCCGTGCGTAAGGAAGTGGCCATGACCGGCGAGATCTCGCTGCGCGGTCGGGTGCTACCGGTAGGTGGCGTTCGGGAGAAGGTGCTGGCGGCCCACCGCGCGGGCATCAAGACCTTTGTGCTGCCCCGGAAGAACGACAAGGACCTGACCGACGTACCCAAGGGTGTGCGGCGCTCACTGAACTTTGTCTTCGCCGACACCATGGAGCCGGTGCTCGGGGCAGCCCTGCTTCCCGAGGGCGACGCCCTGCACGCCGTGGCCAACCCCAGCTAAACGAATCCAAAGCTGGCGCTGTTACCCTTTGTGGTATCTTGTTAGCCAAGCGTGAGGGCGATAACAGCAGCCGAGGCGGATGCCATCCTGAACGAACCGAAGGTGATCGCAATGAACCTCGGTTGGAAGAGCGACGGCCGTGGCTACAGGCTGGAAGCAACTGTAATGGCTGAGCAGTCAGCACATCTTCTCGGCTTGCGCGCGTTTGTGGGCGTCAAGAACCGCAGTTATGCGTTACTATTCAAGAATACCCCTATCCGGATGTTTACAGTGCATGATCGGCACCGTGACCCTGCCACGCGGCAGATCGTTAGGGAACCCCACAAACACCGGTGGGACGACGTGTGGGAAGATCAGCCCGTATATGTGCCAGACGACATCCGTCAAGGTGACCCCAACATCGAACTTATGGACTTCCTGAAGGAATGTGGGATCACGCTTAAGGGCACGTACAAAAGCCAGGCTTTCTTTGTGCACCGCCTTGGAGGCAGCACTTGATTTCTTCTGCCAACATCTGCGAACAAGTTATCGGCCAATACTTGGGTCAGTTGAAGAGCGGCTTTGTCGTCAACCGCGCAGGCAACGTATGTTTCATCGTCACACCATTCAGTCGGCCGGACGGCGAGAGCGTTGAACTGGCCCTGGAATTGGAGAGCGACGGGCGAATCGTGCTGAACGACATGGGCGACACACTAGGCTATCTCCATGTGCACGGCCTAATGTTGAGCCGCAGCCTTCTGGAAAGCACGAAAAGAACCTGCCAAAGGTTCGGTGTCTCACTGCAGGGGCCCGAGCTTGTCATCGAGACTGAGGACCGGAGCGGCATTGGCGAAGCGCTGCACATGCTTACGCAGGCGGTTCTCTCGGTAACTGACATGATTCAGAAAAGACGACCAATGGAGCGCGCCCGCTTTGACGACGAGGTTGAGTCATTCATTATCCTCGAAGGTGTAACGTATGACGCCGATTACGCAGTCGGGGGGAAAAAGGGCCTTCACACAGTGCGGTTCCATGTGAACACAGGACGCGACCTTTTGATTCAGCCTCTTTCGGCTGCAGCGGAGCCAGTTGCTTTCTCTTGGGCCGAACGCTGGGCATACAGATTCAACGATATCCGCGAGGCCAACAGCAAATGGCAGTGCGTCGCTGTGCTTGACGATAGGGGTGAGCGAGCGGCAGTGTGGACTACAAGAGCGCTAAAGCCCCTCGAAGACTTCTCCGTGCATTGGCGCAGCAAGGAACCGCTATCGAAGAAGCTGCATCAGCCTCGTCAGGGCGCTAGCCTTGCTCTATAGGTCAATCCAAACTGACACGGGCACCCCTTAAGGCTGGACGCAGTTGCGGTCAATGCAGCCTTGCGAACCGCACTTATTCATGACTCCACCAGGTAGTTCCCGCAGTACCAGTCCACAATCTCCGAGCCGGTGGCGAACCAGACGCCCTGGTGGGCGCCGATGTACTCCAGAGCCTCCCGCAGGTACTTGATGCGGCCTGGCGTGCCTATTAGATAGGGGTGCAGGGCAAGGGCCATTACCCGGCCATTCGTCGCACCCTCTCGGTAGAGTGTGTCAAAGGTGTCTTTGGTCAGCTCCAGGAAATCGCGTCCTGTCCAGGTCTGCGGGCCGAACAGCGGCCTGTCGTTGATCTCAATAGAGTACGGTATGGAAATGATGCGCCCACTGCTGGTCCGCATGGGATAGGGTTGGTCGTCGTTCACCCAATCGCACACATACTCGATACCCGCCTCCGACAGGATGTCCAGACTGTGGAAGGTCTCTCCCAGGCCCGGCCCTAGCCAGCCCCTGGGTGGCTGGCCGACACCGCGGGCTATCGCGGTCACTACCTCATGGACCATGCGGCGCTCCTCGGCCTCGGCCATGCCGGGCTGAATCCTGGAGTTGGTGATGCCGTGCCCCATGAACTCCCAGCCGCGTATCTTCCCTTCCTCGATGATGGCCGGATAGTGCTCGCACACCGCCGAGTTAAGGGCCACTGTGGCCCTGATCTTGAGGCTGTCCAGGGTCTCCATGATGCGCCAGATGCCTATCCTGGGCCCATAGTCCATTCGGGAGAAGTTGCGGATGTCCGGTGCTGGACCGGAGGCGGGCCGCTCAATGTCGAACCACTCCACGTTGGGGATGACCCACACCGCCACGCGGGCGCCGTTGGGCCACGCCAGTGGCTTGCGGTGGATGATGGGGGAATAGTCGTAGCGTTCATTGGCCATGGTTCACCTCCGGTGTCGTCGGGGCGCCCCTACCTAATTCTCACGCAGGCTGGGCAGGTACTCCATGACCTCGCCGGCGGACACTACGTCCGCATACTTGGCGTTCATGTCGAAGAGGTTGATCTTGTGGCTGACCTCCGCCCGGTCGAACGTAGCCTCCTCGATGACCGCCACACGGTAGTTATAGGAGTAGCCGTCCACCACGGTAGCCCGCACGCAGCCGCTGGTGGTCCCCCCACAGCAGAGCAGGGTGTCCACCCCCAGAGTGCGTAGGAAGCCGATAAGCGGCGTGCCGAAGAAGGCGCTGGGCTTGGGCTTGGCAATGACGACATCGCCGGGGCCGGGCGCGATCTCGTCCACGATGTCCGTTCCCCGCTCGATGCCGGCAAGGCGGACACGCCCCCCCGTCCCCTTGCCCGGAGAGTGCCCGGGCCACAGGATGTCCTCACGGAAATCGTTGGTGGTATAGAAGACCGGCACCTTCCTGGACCGGGCTACGGGCAACAGGGCGGAGATGCAGTCCACCGCCCGCCAGGCCTCCTCGCCACAGCTTGCCGGGAAGCGCTCGATGGAGCGCAGGATGGACTCGCGGCGGTCGCCCACCCAGTTGTAGTTTACGTCAATTATGATGAGGGCCGGACGCTGTCCAAAGCCGATACGGGTGGCGCCTCGCCCTGTCCTCCCATAGACCTGCCTGTCCCGAGGAGAGATCACATCGTCCCATATCGCCATTGTTGCCACCTCCTCAATACCCCGACCTCAAGGCCCGGGGCCATGTATGTACCACCTCACCCCAGCCTGATGGTCATCAGGCATTCATTGTCTGACCATCGGCGAGTCCAACCTGTCATTCTGAGTCCCGATGCAATCGGGACGAAGAATCCGTCGCCCCTGGTCTCGCACAGCGTCGAGAGACGGATTCTTCGGTCGCGGAGTTCACCCTCGAGCGCAGCGAAGGGCTCCTTCAGAATGATACCAAGGATGTTGCCCTACTCAGTTGATGACCATTGGGCCCGGGCTGTGCCTTCCGAACATACGGCTACTTGTCCATCCACACGCGGAACAGGTAGTCCCCCTGGGAGCGCACGTCGGCGCCCCGATAGTAGAGGTTCCTCACCCAGGGCATGGCGTAGGCGCCCGTAATCTCCCTGGGGAGGAACACCAGATACGCCTGGTCCACGGTGTATATCTGTATTTGCCTGGCCAGCTCGATGCGGCGTTTGGGGTCCTTCTCCAGGGTGAAATCGTCCAGCATCTTGTCAAGCTTGGGGTCGCTGATGCGCGCCCGGTTGCGGGCGGGGATAGCGGAGCTATGGTAGGGGTCGTAGAGGTTGGTGTGGACATCCCCGGAGCCCGCCCGGGCGACGGCTATGCCTTCCTGGAACTTGCCGCCATAGATCTGGTCGTTGTACTCGGTAGCGGTGAGCATCTTAATGTCTGCCCTTATGCCGATGTCAGCCAACAGCGCAGAGGCCGTCTCTGTATGGTTACGCTCAGGCTGGATGTTTTGGGTGTACATAACAGTCCTGAACCCGTTGGGGTAGCCAGCCTCGGCCATGAGCTGCCGGGCGCGCTGTGGATTGTATTCCAGCCACTGGCGCACCTCCGGTGGATAGTCCTCCAGTTTTAATGCCTCAGGGTAGGTGGCGAATACGCTGCTGTAGAGCACGATTCCCTTGCCCTGCATCACCTTCTCGGCCACCCCCTTGCGGTCCAGGGCCATAGATATGGCCCGGCGTACTCGGATGTCATCGAAGGGGGGCTTGCCGTAGAGCATATACAGGGCATAGCCCGAGGGAGGCCCGGGGCAGTCGGCTACCTTGAGCTTGGGCAGGGTGTGTTCCAGCTCCACGTTCAAGAAGGGCGTCAGCACGTACAGCCAGTCCAGCTTGCCCGCCCGCAGGGCGGCCACTTGCAGGGCTACGTCGTCCATTACCAGCATTTCAACCCCGTCCAGGTAGGGCAGCCCGGTGCGGAAGAAGTCTGGGTTCCGCTTGAACTCGGTCTTGACCCCAGGGGTATGGCTCTTGAACATGAACGGCCCCAGGCCCACGTTCTGCTCGCCCTTCTGAATAGCGCCGCCCGCAAACATTTCTGGGCCGATTATCCAGGCGAAGTAGACGCCGTCAATCTTGTCGGTGATCAGAGGGAAGGGCTGTTTCAGGTAGAAGCGGGCGGTATACTTATCTACAGCTTCCACCCGGTCAATGAGCACCACGGAGGGGGCAATACCCGCCTTCTTCTTCCACTGCTCGTTGACGGTGTAGGCCACGTCGGCAGCGGTCACTTCACGTCCGTTCATGGGCGGCAGGTTCTGGAACTTAACGCCAGGGCGGACTTTCAGGTCCAGGGTAGAGTCATTCACCCAGGACCAGCTTTCGGCGAGCTGGGGGCTATTGGGCCAGAAGGTGCACTGCTCCTCAGCCAGGCTCATCATCGTTAGCTTGGCGTGCATGAAGGACATCGCTATTTGCGGGTCCTGGAACCGGCTTATGAACGGGTCCCAACTCGACCCGGTCGGAGCGACGGTGCGTAGCACGCCCCCGTATTTGGGCTGGGCGGCGCCGGGCGGCGCCGTGGGCTTGGGTGCGGCCACCGGCGTGGCCATGGGGGTCACGCCCGGGCTGGGTGCGGTAGTTGGTTTCGGGGTTGCCGTCGCCTGCGCCCGCGGGGAGGTAGGCGACGGTGCGGGAGTGGCCGTGGCTGTTGGGCCACAGGCTCCCAGCAGCAAGAGGACCACAGCGGCCAGGCACGTGGTCCGTTTCCTCGTGAGCATAGTTTACCCTCCTTTAAGCTACAGACCGGCTGCGTTGAAAGCTGCGCTCAGCTTTCCTGGCACTGGGCCGGATGCGCAAGCCTGCAAGATGATGGGTGAATGCTACCATCGGCCCCCAAGGTTGTCAATGTGTTCTAGGGCACACGATAGATCACTATAAACGCATGAACTGACCCATCGCGTGGGCGTTGCAGTGGCCACCCCGTTTGGTCTCCTGGCGTGGCCATAGGCCAGCCACATTAGTGTGTGGCACCTTCACCCCCTGGGTTGCCATCGCTGGCCTGGGGCCACCCGCCGGTGAGCCACGGGGTTATTGTCCCAGACTCAAACCTAACTCACAGCCAACGCATACCTTGCTCACCAGACAATGGTGTGAACATGTTGTAAGTTGGGCGTGTTTGCTCTCGCCCTGGGCTATTCCAAGGTGGTTGCCCCAGGGCCCTGTTGCCCTAGACCGAAAGGGGACAACCATGGCGATCGCGGTGCGCGGGTTTCCCGTGACAGCGGACCCCTCTTGGAAACAACCCAATGCCGGGGGTGTTGGGGTTTCCCGGCCACACACATTGGCCAGTCCCCTTACAGGGCGGGAAAGAGAGGTCCTGTCCCTGGTGGCGGAGGGTTGCTCCAATAAGGCTATCGCCGGCCAACTGGGCATATCGGAGCGCACGGTCAAGAGCCACCTCACCTACATCATGGCCAAGCTCCGCGTGTCAGACCGCACACACGCGGTGGTCACCGCCATCCGGCTGGGCCTGCTGGACATCTAGGAACACTTCCTCCTTCACCTCTTGGGGGACAACCCCAGCCCCCCGCCAGTCCCGGCCTGTCGGGACTGGACTCCCTCTTTCAAGGGCATGCGCTTGCCCTCACGGCACAAGTACCAGTGTCGTGAGCATCGGCAGATTCACCCAAAGCTACAGGCGGCAAGTCTTGAGGGTTGCACACGCATGACGCGCGGCCCCCACACCTGCTAGAATCTAGGTTTGGGACTACCAAGAGCTAGGAGGAGCACCATGGCGACCCAGCCATCCCAGGCGACCCCACCAACCCCAGCGGCGCAGAAGCCTCCGCTTGCCCAGAGCGTGGCGGCGCCACTGGCCTTTCCTCCCCACAGCGAGCACTGCCCCCGTTGTCATACCTGGCTGGTGCGGGTATCCGAGTCGTACTGCCCGTCGTGCGGGCTGGTCTTGCCCATGCAGCTCAGCCAGAGCAAGCCTGTCTAGCGCGTCACCCAGCGTGAAACGCGTTTGCGTGGCCCACTGTCCGCGCCTGCTATGGATGACTGCCTAGTAATCGGCGCGGGGCCGGCGGGCAGCCACGTGGCCTACCTGTTGGCCTCACAAGGCCACCGGGTCACTGTGCTGGAGCAACAGCCACGGGTGGGCAAGGGCAGCCGTTGCACTGGAGTGCTGGGCAAGGAGTGCCTTGACCGCTATCCGGAGGCACGAGAGGCCATCGTCAGCGGCGCCGCCTCTGCCCGCTTCTACTCCCCGAACGGGCAAAGCCTGCGCGTGCACAGGGATCCCGCTCAGGCATGGGTGGTGGACCGGGATATCCTCGATGAAGCCCTGGCCCGTCGCGCTCAAGCGGCGGGCGCCAGGTACGTGCTGGGCACGCGGGCCGTGGACCTCGAGCTGACGCGGGATGGGGTATCGGCCCTGGTGGACGAACAGGGTAAACCCCGCGCCCTGAAGGCGGCCACCGTGGTGATCAGCAACGGCCTCACCTCGGCACTGCCGCTGCGCCTGGGCATGGGCAAGCTGCCCGACGTGGTCGCAGGCGCCCAGGCTGAGGTCCACCTCACCTCTGACACCGAGGTGGAGGTATATCTGGGCCAGTCGGTTGCCCCGGGGTTCTTCGCTTGGCTGGTGCCGACCTACCCGGGCCGGGCCTGGCTGGGGCTGTTCTCCCGACGTCAGCCGGCGACCTACCTGCGCCAGCTACATGACCGGCTGGTGCAGGGCGGCAGGATCGCTCCCCTGGAGCCCACGATAACCAGTTGGGGCATACCGCTTCGCCCCCGCCCTCGGACCTACGCCTCCCGAGCGCTGGTGGTAGGGGATGCCGCGGGGCAGGTGAAGCCCACCACCGGCGGAGGCGTCTACTATGGCCTGCTGTGCGCCGAGGTGGCGGCTGCCACCGCGCATGAGGCTCTGGACAAAGGCGATTTCTCCGCTTCCCACTTCGCCCAATACGAGAAGGGCTGGAAGAAGCTGATCGGCCGGGAGCTACAGGTAGGCTACTACGCCCGCCTGCTCTACGAGAGGCTGGGCGATGGTCACATCGAGCGCCTGTTCACGGCAGTGCACTCCAGCGGTCTCCACCAGACCATCGTGGATGCAGAGGACTTCTCGTTTGACTGGCATGCCGACTTCATCCTGAAGACAATGAAACAGGCGGCCCTCCGCGCCCCTCTACACGCCCTGGGCTCCCTGGTCCCCCAGCCACTACGCCGGCGACTCCACTCCCCGAGCGCGTAGCCGCAGCACCAGACCATATCTAAGGGCATGTTGACATAGGGTGCCTCCGGCGTATAGTGTGGCCACGGGGCGCCTGCAAGGGCAGTGCCACGCCAGCGTAAAGGAGCCTTCCATGAAGGGAACACTGCACAAAGGCATCCTTAGAGGAATCGCCGACGGACCAGTCTTGGTGGTAGAGGTACAGGGGCAAGAGATGGCCTACCCTCTGGACTGCGACCTCAAGCTGGAATGGATCGAGTCCCACATGGGCAAGACCGTCACCTACCTGCTGGACGAGGGCCGCGCCAAACAGGTGGTGTAGCGGCCGGCGCCACGATAAGATGATTGCAGCTTTGCGGGGCCTGACTCTGGCGGCGCCCAGCTCTCTCCTGGGCTTCTTCTTGCTCCGGGTGTTCGTGGTGGCCCCACTTCAGGAAGCTGGGGCCATCTCTGTTGGGTTTGGCCGGTTGTGGATGCTCCACGCCCTGACACTGCTGGTCCCCCTCGTCGGTCTCACCGCGTGGTACGCCAGAGCCGAGAATGGCCGTGCCGCGTTGAGAAGGTCCGCCGTCACTCTGGTCGCGGAGTGGGTGCTGGTTGCCAGCTACCTGGCCTTTGCCTACGTATTCCTGTCCCACCCTCGCGAGGTCCTGCTTCCCGGCCTAGGGACAGTGCAAAGGGAATCGGCTGTGTATCTCCTGGCAAGTATCTTGGGCAGCTTGACTCTGGCGGTCCTTTCCGCTCTCTTCGCGGTCGTTTTGGGCAGAAGGGTCAAGGAGGCAACATGAAGCGCCAGCGTTCATCTAAGACCGACCCACAGTTGGTGGACATGCCGCCGCAGAGGATGGCGGTCGTCCGTGGTAAGGGGGCACCGGACAAGGTATTTGCGGAGCTCATGCCCGCCCTCTACGGCTCGGTGTACACCCTCAAGTTCGATCTCAAGAAGAAAGGCGTGCCCGACTTCAAGGTGACGGGCCTACGCGCTCGCTACCCCGATGCCAACGATGTCCCCAAAGACCAGTGGACCCATATCATGGGTCTGCCTGTCCCCGCGGATACCACTACCCTGCCCCAGAAGGTGCCCGGGGTGGAGGTGAACATCGAGACCTGGGACTACGGTACCGTTGCCCAAATACTCCACCTGGGACCCTACGATGAGGAGTACCCGACAGTGCAGCGGCTGCATCAGTTCATCCAGGAGCAGGGCTACGAGATCGCGGGTGTGCACGAGGAGGAGTACCTCTCCCGACCGGATGCCAAGGTCGTGAAGACGGTCATCCGCTACCCCGTGAAAAAGAAAGCCTAGGCCAAAGGCCCGCCCCCCACGCATGCCCAAAGCGTCCCGACTCGTCGGGACTTCGCTGTGTTCCCCAGACAGGGGCCTTAGGTTTCGGCGCACCGCCCGCTCAATTGACTTTTCCCCACTGCCGTGTTTTTATGGGACGGGCAGTTGCCTTGTGTCTCCAGGAGGTATCCCTCGCCCTATCCGAGCCGTTAAGAGGAGGTCTGCATGGCCGAATACAAACTCGTCAAGGTGAGCCGGAGCCCAGGGGTGCTCCGTATTGCCATAGACCACCCGCCCGTCAACGTGCTGAACATGGCCACCATGACTGAGATCAGCCAGGCCCTGGCCAGTGCCGACCAGTCGGTGAAGGTGGTGGTGCTGTCTGGGCAGGGCCGCTGCTTCTCCGCGGGCGTGGACGTGAGCGAGCACGTGCGGGCCAACATAGACAAGATGCTCCCCGCCTTTCACGCCATGTTCCGGAAGATGGCGGCCATGCCCCAGATCACCGTAGCCTCGGTCCACGGCTCCACCCTGGGGGGCGCCTGCGAGCTGGCTATCTTCTGCGACCTGGTCGTGGCCGCCGAGTCCGCCAAGTTTGGCCAGCCCGAGGTCAAGCTGGCCTCATTCCCTCCGCTCTCGATCATCCTGCTGCCGCGTATCATTGGCCGCAAGAAGGCATTGGAGCTGCTGCTCACCGGAGACACCATAGACGCCAGGGAGGCCGAGCGCCTGGGCCTGGTGAACCGCGTGGTGCCCGACGACCAACTGGAAACGGCCACCAACGCGCTGGTGAGCAAGCTGTCAGCCTACAGCGGCCCGGTGCTGGCCCTCACCAAGAAGGCGCTGCGCCAGGCCGTTGACACGGACTTTGGGCCCGTCCTGGACAAAGTCGAGGCCATATACATCAAGGAGCTAGCCCAGCTTCACGATTCCGAGGAGGGCCTGCGTTCGTTCATGGAGAAACGGCCCCCGGTATGGCAGGAAAGATAGCATGTAGGGGCATGGCGCGCCATGCCCTTACGAAAGGGGATCATCCGTGAAAGCAGCCGTTTTCTACGGTCCCAATCAGCCACTGAAGGTGGAAGAGGTGCCCACACCCAAACCCGGGCCGGGCGAGATTCTAGTCAAGGTGGCGGCCTGCGGGGTGTGCCACACCGACCTGCACTACATTGACCACGGGGTGCCCACGTTCAAGAAGCCCCCTCTCATCCTGGGGCATGAGTGCGCCGGCACCGTGGCCTCGCTGGGTCATGGCGTTACCGAGGTCAAGCCAGGGGCCAGGATGCTGCTCCCCGCAGTCCTCCCCTGTGGCCGCTGCACCTACTGCCGGCAGGGGCGGGAGAATATCTGCCAGAACATGAAGATGTTCGGCAACGACGTGGATGGGGCCTACGCCGAGTACGTGCTGGCCCCCGCCAAGGACGTCTTCCCCTTCCCCGAGGACCTGCCGTTGGTGGAAGGCTGTATCATTGCCGATGCCATCACCACCCCCTACCACGCCGTGAAGAACCGGGGCCGGGTACAGCCTGGCGACAGCGTGGTGGTGTTCGGCTGTGGCGGTGTCGGGCTGAACGTGGTCCAGATAGCCGCTGCTGTCGGCGGGTTGGTCATCGCGGTGGACGTGATCGAGAGCAAGCTGGACTGGGCCAAGAAGCTGGGCGCCCGCCACACCATCAACGCCAAGCAGGTGGCCGATGTGCCTAAGGAGGTGCGCCGGCTGACCGGCGGTGGCGCCGAGATCGCCTTCGAGGCCATCGGCAGGCCCGCCACCATGGAGCAGGCGTTCGCCTCCCTGCGCACCGGCGCGCGGCTGGTGATCGTCGGTTACACCAACGACAACATGACCCTCAATGCAGGGCGCACCATGTACCGAGAGATGGAGGTGGTCGGCTCCCTGGGCTGCCGCCCGGTGGACTACCCCAAGGTCATTGAGTTGGCGCGGGTGGGCAAGATCCAGGTCAAACCCCTGGTCACCCACCGCTTCCCGCTGGAGCAGATCAACGAGGCCTTCGACACCCTGCGCAAGGGCGAGGCCATACGTTCAGTAGTAGTCCCGTAGGGGCGGGCCCCTGTGCCCGCCCCGGGGACTACCGTAGGGGCGCAGCATGCTGCGCCCCTACGCGCATGAGCGCCGCCACCAGCATCACGCCTGCCGCCACTAGCGCCGCCAGCAGCACGACACCCGACAGGCCCATGGGCCAGGATAGGTCCGTGCCCGACGCCTTGAGCAGGTAGCCCACCACCCTCATCCCATTGCCCAGGGTAAGCAGCCCCAGTGGGATGTAGCTCAACCGGTTGGCGTTGAGGCGCCTCCGCAGTATGGCCGGAGCGATCACCGGGCCGTGGGCCAGTATCATCGTCCCCACGAAACCCACGGCTATGGAGTGGCTGGCTGCATCGAACAGCGGCTCGGAGTAGCCGGTCCGCAGGGCAAAGAGGGCCGACAGCACCAGGCCCAGGAACAGCCAGGCGTAGGCCAGGGGCAGATGTCTGGCCACGTAGTTCCCCAGCCGCTGCTTGCTGGTGGACATCAGCCTCCGGTCACCCCAGCCCAGGGACACGGCCACCGGCGCCAGAAGCACAACCGAGGCCACGATGAGGTAGCCCTTTCTCGGGCCAACCACGTAGACGAGCAGTGGCAGCCACGCCAGGGTGGCCAAGGCCAGCATCCAGCCCGAGCGGGCCGGGTTCTTCGGCGCCACAATTCGAGAAAGCTCCAGGCGCTCCCCCAGTATGGTCATTACCGGAAAGCCCAGCAGCAACAGCGTGAGCCCCAGGTTGCCCGTGGGCCGGTAGCGCAGCATAAGCAACGCCGCCGCCAGGAGCAGCACTGCCCCGATGCCCAGGAAGCGGTAGGCCGAGGCATCGCGCCCCGAGGCCAGATGGTACAAGAGGACCAGGTAGCCGAGGACACCCAGCCCCAGGAGGAAGGTGCCGGCAACGTCCAGCGCCTGGCTTCCGCCGGCCAGCCAGCCCACCAGCTTGAGCAGGGCGCCCCCGCCCACCAGGAAGGGCATGGCGTGCACGGGGCGGGGCATGGGCAGATCCAGGGAGCCTAGATAGCGTTCGGTGACGATGAGGGTAGCCAGGAAGCCGAACACCATCATCTCCCCGTGGTGTCCCTGGAGGCTGGCGGCAATGGCCTGGCTGGTGATGCCGTTGAGGAACATCAGCCGCAGCATGCCCACCACTGTCCCCAGCAGCAAAAGGGCTACCGCCAGGGGCACGACCAGAAGCTGAGGTCTCATGGCCAGCTACCTTGCCTGGGCTAGCTTAGGTCTGCCGCACCGAGACTATGAACAGGTCAGCCGCGTCATGCTGGTGCTCCTCAGCCACCTGCTTCATGAAGCTTGACCTCTCGGCGCGGACCTTGTCAGGCGGCACGGTGACCGTCTTGGTGAACGCCTCGCCGCATATCCGGCACGTTAGGGTAATGACTGTCTCTGGCGCTTTGGGTGATACCACGTAATACTCCTTTCAAAATGCAGCCCCTTTGGTCTGAAGGGATGGACCATGAAGCTAGTTGAACATCTCACGGAGGCCTTTGTACGTCCGCTCGCTCCTGCGTCTGATGCCGCCAACCGCGATGGTGCGACTGACAACATCCACAAGATACACAATCCGATAGCTTCCGACCCTTATCCGGTACACGTCATCGAATAGCTTCTTGCAGCCAAACGGCCTTGGGTCATAGGCCAGCGAATGCAGCGCCTCCCAGACGCGCCTGTAGTCAGGCTCGGCGAGCGCATCTAGCTCGTTCTGGACGCGGCGGCTTTTGAGACTAACGACGAACCTGGGCCGCTCGCTGGCGCTCATACTCTTCTAGAGTGATAGCCTCTTCCGGCGGGCTAGCCATAGCCTCTTTCATGGCGAGTATGTCCTCTAGGTCGTCCAGCTTCTCCAGCAACGCCTCGTACTCGTCATACTTAACCAGCACGGCCTTAGGCTTGCCGTGCTGGGTCACGTAGACGGGCACGCCGCTGGCATCAAGCTCCTCCAGCAGACTGGCGAGCTTGGTCTTCACTTCGCTCACGTTCACTATCCTGGTAGCCATTTCCATCTCCTGCAAAGGTCATTCGAGACAAATGGTATCAAAGATAGTACGTAATTTCAACCAATCTCCCGAGCACCGCGAGGCCCGTAGGGGCAATTCACGAATTGCCCCTACGAGTTCCTGGCGGATCACTTCACACGCGGGACATTAGATTACGGCAATGCCAAAACGGTTAAGCCTTTCGTAGCTGTACGGAACCGGCTTCAGTCCTGCAATTAAGACGTCATAACGCTTAATCCCCTGAGCCGTGGTTTCGCCTGTTGGAACGAGGCTGACAAGCTGCCCCTCCGCGCGCCGCTTACTCTTACCATCCTGCACAAGCAAAACCACCTTGCAACCTGTTGAAAGCCTTTTTACATCAGCATTGGAGATTGCGTAGCCGACACCTTTGCCGGTTTGGAGAACCGCTTCAAAACTCCTCGCGCCATGTCGGGCCATATAATCAGGCGTGTGGATAACCAGAGTCAACACCACGTTCTCCTTAGTCAGGTCGCCCGGCCGTCCCCCTGGGCCGTGTTGCACGTATTGCCCAGATAGTCACAAGGTGGGTAGAGCAACAAGAACCCACCTCTACCTCGGTTGCGTTATTACGTCCACCAGGGCGCACTGGCCGGTCCGCTTGATGTGCTGGATGGCCCGCTGCACGGCTGGCTTGATCTGCGCCGGGTCCTCGATAGGCCCTTGCCCATAGGCGCCGAAGGACTCAGCCAGCTTGGCGAAGTTCACCGGCGGGTCGTCTATGCGCATGCCGATCCACTTGTTGCCCACCGGCCGCTCGCGCGTGTGCGCCACAACCTCCTGGTGCACCTCGTCGTTGAAGTAGGACCGGTTGTTGAACATGACTACCAGCAGCGGTATGTGGCTATGGACCGCGGTCCACAGGGCGCTGGAGGTGAAGAGCATGTCGCCATCGGGCTGGATGTCCACCACGAGGCGCTTCTGGTCGCGGTGGGCCAGCGCCGCCCCAAGGGCGTTGCCCAGGCCACAGCCCAACCCCTCGCGGTAGACATACTGATAGGGCTTGGTGAAGTCCCAGGTGCGCCATACCCAGTCGTTGAGGGTGGCATTGACCAGCACCCAGTCCTCGTCCTTGATGGCCCCCCAAAGCTCGGTGGCAAAGCGGGGCAGCGCGATGGGGCTGGTGTCCTTGACCTTCTCCGCCTGCTGCGCCCAGCGCTGCTTGCCCGCGCTGCGCATAGCCTCCCACTTCTGCCGTCTCCGGGCGACGGCGGCCTTCTTTGCCGGGTCCTGGGCCAGGAGCTGCTGGCACCGGGCCAGGAGGTCGGACAGGCAGTAGGCAGCATCCGCCCCAATGACCAGGTCGGTGGGCTGGAGGCGCCCGTACTCCTGTGACCAGCTCCGCCACGCCAGGTGACGCAGGGAGATGTCCACGATCTTCACGTTGGGCTTGGTGTAGTAGCTGGCCAGTCGAGTGGGCCGGTCCACGGTGGTGATGGAGTGGAACAGGTCCTCGGTATTGAGGGACAGCACCAGGTCGGCCTCGGGCAGGGCCTCGGCAGCCAGGCCACTCAGATTCAAGGAGTGAGTGTTGGGGAAGTTGATCCGCTGCCCGCCGTCCAAGACGGCCATGCCCAGGGCATCGGCCAACTGGATAAGGGTGGGCATGCCATCCGCGCTCTGGAGCTGGTCCACCACGCACACCGGGTTCTTGGCCTCCATCAGCATCCGCGCGGCCTGGTCCAGGGCCTTGGGGTCGGGGTGCATAGGCGTGGGCGCCAGGAACTTGGAGACATCGGGAATCTCGATGGGCCTGGTGAGGGCCTCCTCTTGGAGGTCGGCGTCGAAGCAGATGTAGACGGGGCCTTTGGGCGAGGCCGTGGCAAGCTGGTAGCCGCGAAGCAGGGACTCCACCGCGCTGAACACGGTGGCAGGCTGGTCGTCCCACTTGATGAAGTCGCGGACGGCGTTCCCCTGGACAAGGGCCGTGTGCACCCAGTCAATCCAAGGGCGACGGCGCTCCACGGGCATGGGGCCGGTCCCTCCCATGATGATGATGGGGGTCTTGGACAGCCAGGCGCTGTAGATGCCGTTGGCTGCGTTGAGCAGCCCCACTATGTTGTGGACGACGGCCCCCATGGGCCTGCCCGCGGCGATGCCGTATCCGGAAGCCAGCGACAGGGCGATGTTCTCGTGGTTGCACAGGACGAACTGGGGGCTCTTATCGCCCGCATAGTTGACCACGGAGTCGTGGAGGCCACGGTAGGTAGCGCCTGGGTTGATGGCGAGGTACTCGATGTTCAGGGCACGGAGGGTATCTACGATGACATCTGAGCCATACTGGGCCTTGATTCCCGATGGTGGGGGTACGATGGTAGTGGTAGTCACGCCTTCACCTCCAGATAAGGACTTGCCGGGCCAGAAGATAAGCGAATTCTAGTACCATGCCAAGGGACAAGTCAAGGCAATACCGCCCTCACCCTACCCTCTCCCAAAGGGAGAGGGTAATCAGCCCTGTTTCCACCCACCGACTACTGACCACGAAGGCGGGCATCCAGATATGTCGGCAGCCCCTACAGGCTCGCGCCGGAGATAAGCTCGATGCTGGGGGGCTGGCCCCGAGGCAGGTCAATGGCCACCACGTCAATCCGCCAGTCGGTGGGGGCATCGGAGTGGGCCTCCAGATAGGTATGGGCCAGACCCTCCAGGCGGCGGAGCTTGGCGGGGGTAACCGACTCGGCGGGTGTTCCCATATCAGCGCCGTGCCGGGTGCGCACCTCTACGAACACGAGGCACCCGTCCTGGTGGGCCACGATGTCTATCTCTCCGCCGAGGGCCCGGTAGTTGGTCTCCACGATGCGGTAGCCGCGGGCAGCCAGGAACTCCCTCGCCAGGCGCTCGCCCCGAGAACCAGTCAGGCTACGGGAGGTCAGGCTACGGGCTTCAGGAAGTGCCTCAGGGAGTGTGCCGTAAGCCTCTGCGCACTCTCGCACCGGGGCGAAGGACAGGCGGTGGAGGGGGCAGGGACCCAGGCGGCGCAGGCACTCCAGGTGGTCTGCGGTCCCGTACCCCTTGTGTTGGGCCAAGCCATAGCCGGGGTACTGCCGGTCCATGTCCTCCATGATGTGGTCACGGGTGACCTTGGCCACGATGGAGGCGGCGGCAATGGAGAGGCAGGCTTGGTCGCCTCGGATGAGGGCCTTGAAGGGGATGCCCGTCTCCGGCAGGGGCACCGCATCCACCAGCACGTAGTCCGGGCGGGGTTTGAGCGACGCCACAGCCTGGGCCATGGCCTTCCGGGTGGCGGGCAGGATGCCCAGCCGGTCTATCTCCTGCGCGCTCACCTGGCCGATGCCCACAGCCAGGGCCGCGCCCAGGATGTGCTGGCAGAGGTCCGCCCGCAACGGCGCCGGCACCTGTTTGCTGTCCCGCACCTTGGCCAGCCACGTTGCATCCAGGTCCACGGGCAGGATGACCGCTGCGGCCATGACCGGCCCCGCCAGTGGCCCCCGCCCCACCTCGTCCACCCCAGCCACCATTCCGTAGCCCCGGTTGACCAGGGCCTGTTCCATCCGGAAGGTTGGCCTGACCTGCCTGGCCATGCTCACCTTCGGGACAGCTTAGGCTCGATACCCCTCAGATAGGATACGGCGCCCTGGTGGTGCGCCTCGTGGCTGAGCACGCGCATCAGGACGGCGACGACGGTCATCTCCGGGCGGTCGGGGCGGGGTACGCTGTCCAGTTGCTCCGGCTTCAGGCCCTTGAGATAGGCCAGCGTGTGCTCCCGGACCTCCTTCTGATAGGCCAGCAGGTCGGCCAGCGGTGGTATCGGGAAACTGGCCATCTGCTCCAGGGTATAGCTGAAGCCAGTGTCCTTCTCGGGCATGTGCAGCTTCTCAAACCAACGGTGGGCCAGCCACACCTCGGGGCGGGCCATGAGGAAGCTGTTGAACCACATGTCCTCCACCCGAAACACATGCCACAGCAGGAACCCGATGGGATTGGCCTCGGGATTGGGCCGCCAGCAGAGCTGGCCGTGGGTGCAGTCCTTGACCGCGTCAATGGTACGCTTGCGGGTGTCCTCCAGGTTAGCGGTGATAAGCGGGATGATGTCCATTGATGCCTCCTGTGATTTCCTAGCGTATTGAGTCCAGGGTTCACTACATAGGTCAATCGCGGTGCCCGGCCAGCGACCTCACCCTGCCCTCTCCGTAGACGGAGAGGGGACTAAGTGGTGAGGTGCGTAGGCGAAGCGATGGATTTTTCACTAACTAGCGACTCAGAGCACTAGCTTGCGGCGGTGGCCAGCCCGACGCTGGCGGTCCGCCAGGCCCTTTCGATGGTGCCTCCACCCAGCACCTCTTCCCCATCGTATAGCACGACTGCCTGGCCGGGCGCAATGGCCCGCTGGGGGACCTCGAAGCGGACCTCGGCCCCAGCCCTCTGGGACACAACAGTGGCCGCGGCTGCTGGGGCGCGGTACCGTATGCGGGCGCGGCACAAGAGCGGCGCCGTCAGTGGCTCCCCCGACACCAGGTGCAGGTCCGAGGCCCAGAGGGTGTCTGCCAGAAGGTCAGATTCCGGGCCGACCACCAGCGTGTTGATGTCCGGCTCCAGGCGAACCACGTAGTAGGGCTGAGTCTCGCTCCCCTTGCCCCAGGCCAGGCCCAGGCGCCGGCGCTGCCCGACGGTATAGCCCGCCAGTCCCCGGTGCTCCCCCAGCGTCCGGCCCGAGGTGTCCACAACAGGTCCCGCCTTGTTCCAAGACCGTACATTCACATTTGGTTGGCTCTCCTGAGAGATGAGGTGGCCTGGGCCATATGTCATTCTTGAAATAGGCACCACAAGGGATGAGAGTAGGCCCCTCTCTCCCCTGGAAGGAGAGAGGGTGTGTGAGGGGGAGGCTGGACGCTGCCAAGGGCGTGCCTCACCCCCTGAGTCCCCCTTGGCAAGGGGGACATCAGGGGGTCCCCCGTCAAGGGAGAGGGGAACACCACTATGGGTGTAGGGGTACTCGTCCAGAAAGCCCCGGTAGCCGCCAGGCGCAAAGCAGATCTCCTGGCTATCGGGCTTGCGGGCCACGGGCAATCCCCGCTCGGCGGCCATGGCCCTCACCTGCGTCTTGGCGTAGCCACCCACGGGGAAGAGGAGGTGTGCCAGCTCCGTCTGGCCCAGGGTGTACAGCACGTAGGACTGGTCCTTGGACTTGTCCCGGGACTCGAGAAGGTGGTAGTGGCCCTCTCGATGCGCGATGGCGGCGTAGTGGCCGGTGGCCAGATAGTCAGCGCCCCAGGCCAGCACCCGGTCCAGCAAGGCGCGGAACTTGATGTGCTGGTTGCAGGCCAGACAGGGGTTGGGGGTGCGGCCCCGGGCGTACTCCCGGCAGAAAGGCTCCACGACGTGCCGTAGGAAGGGCGCCTCGAAGTTCAGGTAGTAGAAGGGGATGCCCAGGTGCTGGCACACGCGGCGGGCGTCCTCGGCGTCGTCCAGGGAGCAGCAGCGGCGCAAGCCGGGCGCCCCTGCCTCCGGGTCAGACCATAGGCGCAAGGTAACACCGATAACCTTGTACCCGGCCTCAACCAGCAGGGCAGCGGCCACCGAGGAGTCCACGCCTCCGCTCATGGCGACGACTACCGTCTTGGGGTGTCCGTTGTCGCGTATCATTGGTGCTCTCGGGCTTCAGGCTACGGGCTACCGGTCCGCTGCCTGGCCATTGCCAGCGGAGCGAGGCAACCCCCTGGCAGCCCCATCGCTCAGTTGAGGGATTGCCTAGTCGCTACGCTTCTGGCGATGACGATGGGTTGGGCAAAGCGTGTTGAACCGCTCCCTGCACTTGCCTATAATATACCCCAAAGCAGCTACAGACGAGCAGCGAGGGCAGCAACTGGAACCAATTGAGATAGCGCGCAAGGCGGTGGAGGTGGCCTCGGACAAGCAGGCCGCCGACATTCTGTTGCTGGACGTGCGCGGGCTGTGCTCTTTCGCCGACTACTTCGTTATCTGCTCGGGGGAGACCGAGCGCCAGGTCCACGCCATCTGCGACGACATATACACAGCGCTCCACTCGGCTGGCGTGCGTGGCCATCGCGAGGGCGATGACTCGTCGGGCTGGGTGCTCCTGGACTACAGTGGCGTGATCATCCACGTGTTCAACCCGGCGCTGCGCCAGTACTATCAACTGGAAGAGCTGTGGGCATCCGGCAAGCCGGTGCTCAGGGTCCAGTAACCCAGCGATCCACGTCCCTGGCGTAGCTGAAGACCTCCTTCTCCGAGAAGAACAGGGCGATTTCCTTGGCCGCCGTCTCCGGCGAGTCGGAGCCATGCACCAGATTGTGCCCCATGTCTATGGCCAGGTCGCCGCGGATGGTCCCCGGCGCCGCCTTGGCCGAGTTGGTGGTGCCCATGGTGTTGCGGACCACTTCCACCGCGCTCTGTCCCTCGAACACGGCGGCGAGGATGGGGCTGGAGGTGATGAAGTCCACCAGTCCAGGGAAGAAGGGTTTGCCCACGTGGATGCCGTAGTGCCTCTCGGCAAGCTGCCGGTCCACGTGCAGCATCTTGAGGGCCACCAGCTTCAGCCCTCGGCGCTCAAAGCGGGAGAGCAACTCCAGGGCTAGCCCCCGCTGGAGGGCATCGGGCTTGGCCAGTACCAGGGTGCGTTCCATGTCAGTCGTCCTTTCTCTGTGGTGACGGTTTGGGCATAGTGATGGCCGGCGGGCGCAAGTACAGGGGCTGAAGGGTAGCGGGGTCGTCGCTGTGGCCATCTTTGAGGTGCTGCCAGCCTAGCTCGACGGCGAGGGCGGCCCGGCAGGCGGCCTCCGGCCGCAGGGTCCCGACGAAGTCGGGGCACTGCGCCGACAGCATCGGGGCTGCCGGGCCGCAGAACACGCTCTGCCGTTCCACCTGCGCCAGCAGCTCGTCAATGGTGGACACTTGCTCGGCGCGCAGCCTTGCCCAACCCTGGTCGGTAAGCTGGTACGCCGCCCAGACCACCTGGTCCCGCCCGAACCTGAGCACGGGACAGACCGGCCGACGAGTCAGCGCGTAGGCATAGGCCTCGGCCTCCAGCGTGGGCACCCCCACCAGGGGCAGCCCCAGGCCCAGGGCCAGGCCCTTGGCAGTGCTCAGGCCCACCCGCAGCGAGTTGTAGCTGCCCGGGCCAGTGACCACCACCAGCCCCGTCAGGTCCCCCTTGCCCACCTTGGCCATCTCCAGCAGATGTTCCAGGGCTGGGATAAGCTGGCGAGACTGGTCCTGGGCACAGGGCCAGCTCAGGGCGGCGATGGTCACGCCCCGCTGGGCAATTGCCAGGCTGGCGCGCTCCGTGGCGGTGTCTATGGCCAGTTCCATGCTACTGTTTCACCCTCTCCCCCAACCCCTCCCCGAGGCGGGGAGGGAAGTTGGGGTTACCCCTTCCCGCTTCGGGAAGGGGACAGGGGTTAGGTCAGACCCGCGCCGGTCGCCCCTGGGCATCGGTGACTGTCGCAAAACTCTACCTGCCTCGCTCGGTGGCCCATCCCTGCAACGTGGCCACCAGGTCTTCGTACCTTTGCCCACTGGGCACCAGGCGCAGGCGGCGGGTGCGCGCCCCGCCATGGCTGAAGTGGACCTCCAAACACTCAGGGGGGAAAACAGCCAGGGCACGGTCGGCCCACTCGATGGCGCACACCCCCTGCCCGTAGAGGTAGTCCTCCAGGCCCAGGTCGGCTGTCTGCACGGTCTCCTCCAGGCGGTACAGGTCTATGTGGTACAGCGTCAGGCGACCCTTGTGCTCCGCCATGAGCACAAAGGAGGCGCTGGCCACGAACCCGGAGATGCCCAGACCCCAGGCAATGCCCTGGGTCAGGCAAGTCTTGCCCGACCCCAGAGGGCCCGTGAGGAGGTAGACGTCTCCCGGTTGGGCAAGCTCCCCCAGGCGTCTTCCCAAGCTCTGGGTATAGGCGGGGCTGGGGCTGACGATCTCCAGGCTAGGCATGGCTAGCGCTGAGCAAAATGGTCCCAGCCCTGGGGCGCGGCCCGCGCCACCGGTCCGTCCTCCGCCACGAGCTCCACCTGGCCAGGTGGCCCAGCCACAATCACCCCTACGGTGGCGATGGGGACCGCGCTCTGCCTGGCCACCAGGCCCACAACCTCTGCGGGGGCAGCAAACAGCAGCTCGTAGTCCTCACCACCATAGAGGGCCAACTCCCTGGCCAAAGCAGTCCCTACCTCTGCAAGTGCAGGGTGAACAGGGACCCGGGCGAGGTCCAGCCGAGCAGCGACCCCGCTGGCCTGGCACAGCTTGGCCAGGTCGGCGGCCAGCCCGTCGCTGATGTCTATGGCCGCCCTCACCCTCGCCCGGCACAGCAGGCGCCCCTCTGTCAGGCGCGGCTGGGGCCGGTAGTGGGCCTGACGGAGGGTGGCTGCGACCTCCGCGCTGGCCCTATCGCCGCAGCGCAGCCAGCCCGCCGCCCCTCCGAAGCTACCGGTAACCGCAATGACATCACCGGGTCTGGCCGAGCCTCGGGTCAAGGGGGTGTTCCCTCGGGGCATGTGGCCGATCACCGTGATATGTATCTGGACCTGCGTCGAGCGCGCCAGATTCCCGCCGGCAATGGTCACCCGATGCTGCCGGGCGAGCTCTGCCATGCCACGACAGAATGCCTCCAGCGACTCCACTTGGGTGCTTCTGGGAAGGGCCATGGAGACCACCGCCAGGTCTGGCTTGGCCCCCATGGCCGCCAGATCGCTGAGGTTTATGGCCAGCGCCTTCCACCCTAGCTCTTGCCAGCTAACCTGGCCGAGACGGAAGTGCACGTCCTCCACCATGGCGTCGGTGGTAATCACCTGTAATGCGCCGCTTGCCCGCCAGACGGCGGCGTCATCGCCAATGCCGACAACCAACCCGGGGCGCTGCGCCACGCCGCACTCTTCGAAAAGCTGGCGAAGCCTCTCGATGAGGCCGAACTCGCCCAGGGTGCCGATGTCCATCGCCAGGATTATACCCGTTTCCGCGCGCCCGGAGAGATTGCCCCGCCGGGAAGCATGGTATATTGGGAGCGGATGAAATACCTGCTGCTGGCAGACATCCACGCCAACCTGGAGGCCTTCGAGGCTGTCTTGGAGCATGCCCGGCGACAGGGAGGCTTCGACGAGGTCTGGTGCCTGGGCGATGTAGTGGGCTATGGACCTGACCCAAGAGAGTGCGTGCGACGACTGCGGGCGTTGCCCCACCAGGCGGTCGCCGGGAACCACGACCTCGTCGCCATTAGGAAACTCAGCGTGGACGAGTTCAATCCCGAAGCTGCGGAGGCTGCGCTGTGGACCGCCAGCCAGTTGTCCCCGCCGGAGGTTGAATACCTGGCGTCCCTGCCAGAGCGTCTGGAGCTGGAAGATACTGTGTTGGTCCATGGCAGCCCGCGAGAGCCCGTGTGGGAGTACGTGACCACGGAGAGCCACGCCCTGGCCAACTTCCCCGCTTTCGAGGGGCGTCTGTGTCTGGTGGGACACTCCCATGTACCCCTGGTCTTCAGCTACGCCGCACACACCGGAAGGCGATGGGGCAGCCTCATGCCGCCGGAGCTGAAGCTGGAGGCGGGGGTGCGCTACATCGTCAACCCTGGTGGGGTGGGACAGCCCAGGGACGGCGACCCCGCCGCCAGCTACGCCATCTACGATAGCCAGGCTGCCACCATCTACCATTACCGGGTGCCCTACCGAATCGCGGCCACCCAGGCCAAGATGCTCCAGGCTGGGCTGCCCCGCAGCCTCATAGCCCGCCTGAGCTACGGGCGGTAGGGGCCGCCACCACCACACACCCGCCCCCCGTAGCGGCAATTCATGAATTGCCGCTACGCGCCCTCATTGTGACCTTCTCCCAAAGGGAGAAGGGAATTGTCTCCTCTCCCTCTGGGAGAGGATGAAGGTGAGGGTCTCTACGTCCGTGCGGCGCGCCGCACGGGCACGGCAAAGACCTCGGAGCTGCGCAGGAAGCCCAGGAATATCACGATGATACCCAGCAGCTCCAGCACGTAGAGGAACTGCGGCAGGCCAAAACGCGAGAACGTGCCCCCCAGCGCCGGGAACAAGGCCCCCGCCGCGATGAGGACGTTGGACATCACCCTATGAGGCATGAGGCGCCGCCGCCAGAAGACAAACGCGCTATAGGCAGCCCCACCCACCAGGGCTACGGTACCGAAGACGTTGAAGAACGGCGTGAGGAGCCGGACGCTCTTGGGAAGAGCGGCGCCCCTCAGGACATCCCCTTCGACCAACTGGGCCAGGTCAAGAGGCGCCGCTGCGACGCGCACCAGGGCGTACACGGATGCCAGGAGCAAGACGCCCATGACCACGTGGGTTGTCTTTCTGGGCAACAGCAGGTAGAGGGTGCCCATGCCCAGGTAGGCGGCCACATACATGGCGCCGAAGAGGTACCAGCCCCGGTAGAACACTGAGCGCAGGCCGAAGCCGCCTATGGCGAACTCGCAGAAGGTGGCCACTGCGTACATCAGGAGGCCCGCCGCCCAAACAAGCTGGTAGGGGCGGTGCCGGTGCCGATACTGGTCCAGCACGAGCGCGGCGAAGACCAGGCTTATCAGGCTGGACAAGAGCGGTGGTACAGTGTTCATGGCGCCCCCTTTCGAGTCGCCCCATTCTAACCGTTTTTTCACTGGCATCGCAATGGCGTCCACTTGGCAGGCAATCCCTGGTCACGGAGTACCGCTCTCGGGTGTCGTGTGACTAAAGTCACATCATCTCGCGGCCGAGAGTGATAGTTTTCACAGCCATAGTGGGAAAACGTTTTCCGAGGAGGCGCGCAGTGCGTAAATTGGGTTTCGGATTGCTGGCAGCGGTCACGGTCCTGGCTGCTTGTGCTGGGCCCTCAGGCCCGCCAGGCCCGGCAGGGGCTACAGGACCCGCCGGATCGGTAGGCTCGGCTGGCCCCCAGGGCGCCAATGGTCCCGTTGGTCCCATAGGGCTGGCCGGACCCATCGGCCCCACAGGACCCACCGGCCCGACTGGAGCCACCGGCGCTGCCGGACCTCCGGGCCCCCCGGGACCGGCTGCCCCCACGACAACTCCTTATCAGCTACCCCCGACCATGGAGGTGCCCCCGGGCACTACGCCCAACAAGAGGTTTTCCATGGTAACCAAGACCGCCGATGTGGTGATAGACGACGGAATAGTCTTCAAGGCCATGACCTTCGATGGCACCGTGCCTGGCCCGCTCCTGGTCGTGGACGAAGGGGACGTGGTGGAGATTGAGGTCAAGAACGAGGACAGCATCACCCACGGCCTCTCGTTCCACGCCGCCTACAGGTCAACACCCCCTCTGTCCGGGAACATAGGGCCCGGCGAGACCAAGAAGCTCCTGTTCAAGGCCACGTATCCGGGCGTCTACATGTACCACTGCGCCCCAGGCGGGCACGGCATCTTCACCCACTCCATCTTCGGCATGTATGGCATGGTGGTAGTGGAGCCCAAGGGAGAGAAGTACAAGCTGGAGAAGATGCTGGGCAAGGCGCCTGACATCAGGCTGTATGTTCTCCAGAGCGAGGTGTATGCCTCCGGGCAAGATGCTTCCGAGGCCAAGCCCCTGTATGTGATGTTCAACGGCTACAACTACCGCTATGTGAGAGAGCCGGTGCTGGCCCGGCCGGGCGACTATGTCCGCATGTACTACCTGAACGTAGGCCCCAACCTGGTGGCCACCCCGCACTTCGTGGGCATGGTCTGGGATTTCGCCTACGCCCAGGGCCATCCCTTGAACGTGCTCTACGGGGGACAAAGCTCGGTGGCCGGCCCCACGGACTCGTGGGTGATGGAGTTCCGCGTCCCTGAGGAGGGGCCCTACCTTTTCGTGAGCCACGCCCTTGGTATCCAGGCCGCTCGTGGAGCCACGGGCTTGCTGCGCGGTGCCAAGGACGCCGTTCGCACTGCCGTGGTCAATCCACAGGGGCCCAAGACCCCACTGCCCGCGCCCAGCGCCACCAAGCGCATCGTGAGCACCTACTCGCCGGGCTCGTCGGACGTAGACCCGGTCCGCGTCTATCAAAAGGGGGAGGAGCCTATCATCAAGCTGGTCATCAACTCCTTCAACCCCAAAATCGCCCGAGTGACCGTAGGCACGAAGGTGACCTGGATCAATGAGGACGTGTTCACCTTCCCTGGGGCGGATGAGCTCTCCGGGAGGCACCCGGTGAAGGTATCTGAGGGTCCCGAGACCTTCTCCTCACCAGTGTTGAGCCATGCCGACAAGTTCAGTTTCACCTTCACCAAGTCGGGAACGTACAAGTACTATTGTCCCCTCCATCCCTATATGACGGGAGTCATTGAGGTCGTGCCGCAATAGGCGAAACGGGACCGGCGCAGCAGCCCGCTCGCGGGTGTCGAGTCTAGGTGGTGACTGGGATGTCCTTGGCGGGCTGCTGCCCGTTGGCAACAGGCCCTATTTGGGGTTGGGAAGAGGCCTGGAGGTGGGGAAGAGCCTGGCGTAGGTCCCCTACGATACCCTTGGCATCGCGGTAGGCGTTGGTTACCATAGTGGCGCCACGCTGGGTGGCCTCTAGGCGCTCGTCCAACTTGCGAAGTCCGTCCTCCAACTGGCCCAGGTAAGCGGCAAGCTTCTGCATGTCTACGGAACCCGCATACTGTGCGTGTAGCCGGTAAAGGGCCAGCAGGTAGGGCACCGTCATGCTGTAGGGCATGAGGATGACGTTGTGGAAATACGCCTCATGGTGGGCCTTGCAGCACACGGCAAAGGCGGCATCCGGGATGGCGGCAATGGCGAAGGTGGCTGTCGAGGCGGCATCCAGGTACTTGGCCACCTCCTGCGCCTTCTTCTCTATGGCATCCTCCAGCCGCTTGGTCAGGGCAGCCTGCTCATCCGGGCTGGCGACCGCAAGGCTGGCCAGCAGCTCGGGGTCCGGCCAGCGGGAGTCAATGGGCAAGCGCCGCCCACTGGGTAGGACCAGGGCGTACTCCACTACCTTGCCCTTCACCCTGAACCCTGGCTCAATGAGGCCCGGCGGGAAATAGCGAAAGGCTTCGGCGAGGATGTTCTCACCCGCCTGACCCCGCGACCCTGTGCCGCTCAAAACATTCTCAATGCGCCGGGTGGCCTGGCGCATCTCTTCCTCGATGCGCTGGCGCTCCTCCTGGGTGGCTTTGAGGCCAGCCAGGACCTCGCGGGCGCCCTGGATGTCCTTGGAGAGAGACTCACGAACGTTCCCTGTGCTCTCGGTAAGTTTCCCCTCGAGCCCTTTGAGGGCGACCTCCAGCGCTGATAGCCTATCCTGTAGGGCGCTCGCGTCGCGGGCAGAGCTCTGCCGGGCGCCTCTGGTTGCCAGTAGGATGACCACGGCCAGGAGGCCTATGGCGATTAGGGAAAGGAGGACGACTAGCAACGTCATTGCCACGAGGCTACCGACCCCCTCGCATCCTGTAGGGGTCCCGACACGTCGGGACTCCCCTACGTCGGCGCAAGAGGGAAATCAAGTCACGTCTAGGGGTTAGGCTGGACGGTTCTCTCATCCAGCGGGGTGCCGACGATAACTGCGCCAGGCGCGCTCACAGCTCCAGGCTTACCTTGGACGGCCCGGGTACGTTTGGCTCCCCCTTGATGGACTGCACCAGCTCCCACGCACGGTCCACGGATGGCTCGTCGCCTTCGAGGGCCATCACCACAGCCCCCTCGGACCCTCCGACACCCCCCGAGGCTACGTGGTGCGCGGTGACTCCCGCCAGCACGCGGAAGGCCTGGACCTCGGTGACTACCTTGCCCGTGACCACCGGGATCAGGCCCACAGACATGCCCGTCGTGTAGCGCTGGCGGTGTGTGCCCATCTTCATGCTGGCAGCCACCACCGAGGGCACGAGCTTCTCCAAGCCCACGGGGATAATCAAGTGGCAGCCGCGGGCGGCGAGCGTGGAGAGGGCCAACCCAATAGTCCCTCCCACGTGGCTCGCCACCAGGACACCCGCATTGCCCTGCATGTCCACCGCGTTGGCGCTCTTGATGTAGACGTCCTCGGCTTCGAACTCCGGGAGCAACGCTTCAGGCTGCACCCGCAGACGTTCGCCGTTCTTCAGGACAAAGGGGTGCATGCGCTCTTCCCGGGGCACTGTAGCCAGCAATCCCTGGTAGATGATGCCCGCCGCAAAACGGTTCTTGGGGATGCTTTCACCCAGCAACTCTTCCACCACGTAGGCGCTGGAGCTGCCTCGGGTGATGATGAGTCGGCCACTGTCCTTAGCCTTTCTCACCTCGGGTAGGGCGGCTATGGCCCGGCCAATAAGCCGTTTAGACTCCGCTGGAGTAAGCACGACTGTGGCCAACACGCCATTATGGGGGGTGGGTGGGGCCTCCACCCAGGAGGTATCGTAGAACATTATGACCTCCAGGCAGAAATTGGCCCCATTCTACCACGGCGAAGCTGGCGGCGAAACCTGCCCGGCCCGGTCCCTGTAGGGGCGACCCGGCGGGTCGCCCAGGTCCTGAAGCCCGAAGCCTGTAGTCTGAAGCCAAACCTGGCGGGGGCGGGAGGGAGTCGAACCCACCCCCCGATGCGCAGGCACCGGGGCTACGGTTTTGAAGACCGCGAGACCCACCGGGACCCATCCACCCCCATGCTGGCCTCCTGCTATTCCAGCGCCATTATACCAGGTGCGTTTGTCGCAGAGCCGGGGGATTGTCCGGCGCTAGTCTGCTCACGGCTTCCATTCCTTGACATACCGCTCCGCAGCGATGGCCGCAGTGGCGCCGTCGCCGGCGGCAGAGACCACTTGCTTGGCGGAGCTGCAACGCACGTCGCCGGCAGCAAAGATGCCCGGCATCGCCGTCTCCATCCATAGGTTCACGGCGATATGCCCCCCCGAGTCCAGTTTGAGCAGGCCGTGAAGGAACTCTATGTTGGGGCGCAGGCCAACGTAAATGAACACTGCGGGCACATCCAATCTAGCCTTCTCCCCGGTCTTCACGTCCCGTAGCTCCAATGCAGAGACCACATTGTTGCCGCGGACCGCCTCCACTACGGTGTTCCAGCGGAACTCCATCTTAGGGTTGGCAAAGGCGCGCTCCTGGAGTAGCTTGGTGGCCCGGAGCTGGTCCCTGCGATGGACCAGAGTAACCTTGGAGCCAAAGCGAGTCAGATAGTCGCCCTCCTCCACAGCTGAGTCGCCGCCGCCGATGACGGCGATCGGTTTGTCAGTGAAGAAAGGACCGTCGCAGACGGAGCAATAGGAAACACCGCGCCCGGTGAACTCGGCCTCGCCAGGCACGCCCAGCTTCATGGGGTTGGCGCCGCTGGTGATGATGACCGCCTTGGCCAGGTAGTCCCCCTCGCTGGTAGTCACCCGCTTGGAGTTGCCTTCCACGGTGAGGCTAGTGACCTCGGCGTACTCCACCTCCATCCCCGCCCGCTCCGCCTGCTGGTGCATGAGCTGGCCCAGCTCCACGCCCAGGAGCCCGTCTGGGAATCCCGGATAGTTCTCCACCCGTTCGGTATCGGTGATCTGGCCGCCGGGGACTCGCTTCTCCAGGGCCACGCACTTGAGGCGGGACCGCGCCGCATAGAGTCCGGCGGTGAGCCCCGCCGGGCCTGCGCCGATAATGATGAGGTCATACTCTTGAGCCACGTCTCACCTCCCACTCCATCTCTATGGCCTCTACGATGGTCCGATAGTCCACTACGCCGGCCAGACGCACCACGCCGTCGAAGGCGATGGCCGGCAGCATGATATTGGGCTGGGAAACCAGCCTCTCCAGCTCGGGGTGCATGTCAGCAACCCCCGGCTGGCCCAGGTCCACGTACTCCAACTCCACCGTGCCCTCGTAACGCTCTCGTAATTGATCTCTGAGGAACCCCCAGGTCTCGGGAAAGGCGCACCCCACGCCACAGAAACCGCCGTGCTGCTGAGAGCGGGTGTCGTCTACTACAGTGATGTGGAGGGTCTGAGGCAAGACTCTAAGCTGCCTCCAGCAGTTTCTTCAAGGCAACCTTCCCTCGGAAACCCACAAGCTGCTGAACGGGTTTCCCACCTTTGAACAGAATGAGGGTGGGGATGCTGAGGATAGAGTAGGCCGCGGGTATCTTGCGGTTGTCCCCCACGTTGAGCTTGAAGAAGTCCACCCGGTCCCCGTACTCCACGGCCAGCTCCTCGAAGACGGGGGCCAATGCCACGCATGGTGGGCAATGGTCGCCCCAGAAGTCCACCAGGACAGGACGGCTGGCCTTGAGGACGGCCGTCTCGAAGCTGCTATCGGTAACTGCCTGAACTTTGCCCATATCGCCTCCCGCAACCTAGCTTACATCTGTCCTTTGCGTTCTTCAAGCGCGGCGTCGGGGCCTGTCCCCGGCGACGATGTTTTGGCGGGCAGGCCTTTTGGTTATAATACCGTCCATGATGGACATAGGCGTACTGCGCGGACTGCCCTATTTCTCCCGCCTCAAGGACGAGGAGCTCAAGGACGTGAGCAGGCTGGTCCAGGTGGTCAACCTGGACCGCGGCAAGGTGCTCCTGACCGGCGGCGAACCCTGTCCCGGCCTGTACTTCGTGGCGTCGGGTTCCCTCAAGGTCTTCCAGGTGTCACCCGAGGGCCGCGAGCAGGTCCTCATGGTGGCCGGGCCAGGCCAGACCTTCAACGACGTACCCGTGTTCGATGGCGGCCCCAACCCGGCCAGTGTGGAGGGCCTGGAGCCGTCTACAGTGGGGCTGATACCCAAGGACTCCATCGAGGGCCTGGTCCGCCGCTACCCCGAGGTAGCCCGGGGCATGCTCCAAGTGTTCGCCCGCCGCCTCCGCCTGCTGGTGTCCCTGGTCACCAGCCTGTCCTTGCTCAGCGTGGAGGGCCGGGTAGGCCAGGTGCTGCTAACTTACGCTGATACCTCGCCACAGCCGCGAGCGCGCCTGCGCGTATCCCAGCAGGACCTGGCTGCAATGGTCGGGACTACTCGCGAGGTGGTGGCCCGGTCTCTACGTTCCCTGGAGGAGGGTGGGGCCATCCGACGCCTCCAGACTGAGATCGAGGTGATGGACAAGAAGCGCTTGGCCGAGCTGGTGGAGCAGGCATTCAAGTAGCACCTCTTCGGTGCTTAGAATGGGAGCTGACTATGAGCATGCCAACGCAGTGGCATTTCAGGACAAAGACGGGAGAATGTACGATCACCTCAGAGAGAATCATCCTGCAACGGAGTGGCCTATTGGGCGCGGCGGCTAAGCAAATACACGGCAACGACATCCGCCGCACCCTCGCGATCTATGCGCTTGTGGGGATCCTGGCTGTGGTGATGGCTGCCAAGTCGTTAACCGACGGCTCGTATCTCTTGGGAGGCTTCATAGGAATTGCTGGTTTGCTTCTACTTTGGAGCGTGCTATCCAGTCGCTATAACTCAGGGACGCCTGTGGTCGAACGGTCTACCATAAAGTCAGTTGTGGCACACCCCCCGCGCCCGCCAGTTGCACGCGGGTATTTCGTTGTGACATTCCTTGAAAACGGTAGGGAGCGGAGGCGCTTGATTATGTTGCCAGGCAGCCTGTCGGGCGGCAAAGAAGCGTGGAAGCAGGCACTGGTAGCCATGAGGGAATCCGGCCTTATGACCCGAACGACAGATGATGGGACCGGGCCATCTGTGTAACGATTGTCTGAAATGGCGGTTGCGCCCAGTGCAAACACGGGGCATTGTGGTTGGGATGCAAGCTAGATTTAGACTGGTCGGTACATAAGTCACTGTCTCCTCTTCGCTGGGTGTCTATATTGGTGGCAGGTTGATTGAGGGACGTGAAGGAGGTCACACATGGCGACGCTGGATGTTAGGCCGGATATCGAGAAAGGGGGGGACCCCTTCAACAGGATCATGGCAACGGTGAAGACCCTGAAGGCTGGAGAGGCCCTGGAGGTCATCGCCCCCTTCGAGCCATTCCCACTGTACGACGTGCTCGAGCAGCGCGGCTTCACCCACAAGGCCACCGCCAACACCGATGGCTCCTTTAAGGTGGTATTCACTCCCAAGAAATGAGGCGTGGCGGTGATTGTGGTGGTGGAGCACGTGGCCTGGGAGCACCTGGGCCGCTGGCTCCCGCTCCTGGAGGCGAAGGGCGTGGCACTGCACACGGTGCGGTTGCACGAGGGCCAGGGGTTCCCCTCCCTGAAGCAGGTGCAAGGTGTGGTGGTGCTGGGCGGCCCCATGAACGTCTACCAGGAAGAGAAGTACCCCTTCCTGCGGGACGAGGACCGGTTCATCCAGGGGGTAGTGGCACAGGGTATCCCTTATCTGGGGATATGCCTGGGGGCACAGCTCCTGGCCAAGGCCCTGGGGGCGCGGGTCTACGCCAACCATGTAAAGGAGATCGGCTACTACTCCCTGGACCTGATTCCGCAAGCACAGGCTGACCCGCTGCTAGGGAGGCTCTCCACTCCCTTCACTGCCTTCCAGTGGCACGGCGACACCTTCGACGTGCCACCGAGCGCGCAGCTCCTGGCCACCTCCGCCACTTGCCGTAACCAGGCCTATCGCTGTGGGCCAGCCGCCTACGGCCTTCAGTTCCACGTCGAGGCGGGCCCGGATATGGTGACCGACTGGTCCCATCGCTATCCCAAGGAGCTGGCCTCCCTTGGCCTGAGCGCAGCGTCGCTCGCGGAGGAAGCGGTGCGGCGGGAGGCGCAGATGGCCGGGATGCGCAAGCAGGTCCTTGACGCCTTCCTGGATGTCGCCCACGTCGCGCCACCCCAGCCTACTCGGTTGACGGAGGTGCCGCCATGAGCGGACCAGTGATCACGAAAGAGATGACCGTGCGGGAGGTGCTGACCCGCTATCCCCACCTGGTGTCGGTCTTCGAAAGCCACGGGCTATCCGGTTGCGGCGGTCCCAGTGGACCGGTGGAACCGATTGAGCTGTTTGCCTCCGTTCACAAGGTGGATGCTCAGGCGCTTATCAGGGACCTGAACGACAAGGCGCTGCTGGGCGGTCCTGCCCCAGTCACGCCCCAGGCCCCCACCACCCCCAGCCACTATCGCCTTTTCCTGAAGACGAGCCTGGTGCTGGTCGTAGCTGTGGGCCTCCTGCTGGGCGTCGTGGCACTGGCCAGCCGAGTGCGCATGTTGCCGCTGGGGTGGTACGGCCAGTTGGTGCCGGTACACGGCCAGGTCCAGATGTACGGGTGGGTAAGCCTCTTCCTCATGGGGGTGGCCTATCAGGTGCTGCCGCGCTTCGTGGGCAGGCAGCTCCTGAGTAGCCGTCTGGTGCTGGGGTCCTACGGACTGGTGGTGTCCGGCATGGCCCTGTGGGCTGTGGGCAGCCTGATGGGCGAGATGTGGGTACAGGTGGCAGCGGGGGCGCTAGAGGTGATGGGCGCGGCTATGTTCGCCATCACCATCTGGGACCTGGCCTTCCAGGGAACAGAGGAGTTCTTCAGCGTGTTCCTGGGCACGGCCGCCCTCTGGTTCCTGGTGGCCACCGGGTTGAGTGTAGTGGGAAGGTTCCCCGGACAACAGCATTTCCGTGCCGCCGCTGAGCACCTGTTCCTGGTGCAGTTTGCGGGGATGTTCATCCTGGGGGTAGCGCAGCGCACCCTGCCCTTCTTCCTCGGCCTGCGGCCCAACCCACAGAGCCGGTTCCTGGTGGTGTGGTTCATGCTGAACGTGGGGGTGGCTATTCGGGCCTTGGGCCTGGGCATGCCTGGCGCCGGCAAGCTGGCCCTCTTGGGCAGCGTAGTGGAAGGGTTGGCGCTGCTATTCTTCGTTTACTCGTTGAACATCTTTCGCCGCAGCCGACCTGGCGCTGCCCCGCCCGGAGAGGGCACCTTCGGCTGGTTCATACGCGCGGCCTTCGCCTGGCTGATCGTCGCTGTTGTACTGGAGACGTGGATGGTCGTGCGCCAGTTGACGACGGGCGAGGAACCCTCCTTGGGCCTGCTGACCGCCTTCCGCCATGCATTCGCCCTGGGCTTCGTGACCATGGCCATAGTGGGCATGGCCTCCCGCATTGTGCCGGTGTTCGAGGGACGCCACCTTCGGGCAGGTCGCCTGCTAGCGGTGGCCCTGTGGGCGCTCAACGTGGGGCTGGCCCTGCGGGTGGTAGGCGAGCTGTGGCTACCCGCCGCTGACGTGCTGGTGCCGTCAGCACTGATCGCATGGCTGGCGTTAGCCCTCTTCGCCTACAGCGTATGGCCCAGCCTTCAGCCCGCGCCCCCGTTGCCAGCCGCCCGGCCTACCACCGCGATAGGCCCAGCTACCAACGTAGCAGAGGTCATAGACCGCTATCCCGCCACGCTGGACGTGTTCCTCCGCCACGGCTTTGGCCCTCTCAAGGACGAGGCGCTACGGCGCACCATGGCCACCAAGATCACGGTCCAACAGGTGTGCGCCATGCACTCAGTGGACTTGGACGCCCTGCTTCGCGAGCTCAATGAGGCGGCGACCCCGGACACCCGGGACCCCCAAACCGTGAGGACGCCTGGCTAGAGGCGCCAGTCCGTTCGCAGGGTCCCTATGGGGGCGCCCTGACGCATCGGGGCGCCCCCTGCCTGCTTGAACGCTGGCACACCGGCGGCTCCCGGTGGGACAATGCAAAGGTTAAGGTTCGGTTAGAGTCCCCGTCCGCTACCTGGAACAAAGGCACTGGCGTATTCCCTCCGACTGCAACATATGTATATATTACGGCTAGACCAGGTATCACATTGAAGTTGTTGCGGGCCGAAGGCCCATGTAGTCCAGCGCACAGGGGGCAGCCACCATGACGGCACTGAAAGGACATACTCGTGTCGGCAGACCAGGAGGTGACCGTGAGCAAGTGCATCGCTCGGCCACACCAGACACAAGCGACGGCAACGCGGGTGTAGCACATGCGTCCTAGAGCCCGACTCTAGAGGCCAACCGCTAGAAGTCTCTTTGCGAAGCAGTGTAGCATGGTGGTCGCGTATAGGTTAGGGCTAATCTAGGTATAGGGAGGGGTATCATGGGCGCATCATTCAGACGGACTAGGCATCACACGTGGTGGGTCTCCGCGTTGGTGGTGCTGTTGGCATTGGGCGGGGTGGTGGCCTTCGCGGGCGCCAGCGGCATCGCCCAACCCGTGATCAAGACGGGACAAGGTATTTGTACCGTGCTCAACGACTTGGGTGTTAGCTGCCAGCTCGGGACCATCCCCGCTGGCGGGAGCGTAGCCGTAGAGTTCACCATGGTGCCCTCTGTGCCGGGGACCAAGATCAACACCGCCACCGTCAAAGCGACCGAACGCGATCCCAAGCCCGAGGACAACACGGCTAGTGCGCAGGTAGCGGTCTTGGGCAAGGCCGACTTGGTTGTCACCAAGGTAGCAGCGCCGGACCCGGTGCTGGTGGGCAAGCAGCTTGTGTACACCATTACCATCACCAACAAGGGTCCTTCGACAGCTACCGGCGTGGTGGTCACCGACAAGCTGCCCCCAGGGGTCACCATGGTGTCCTGCGCCGGCTGGGCTGAGGGCTGCACCACGGACATAGCGGGCAATACCATCACCTGGCGGGTGGGTACGCTCCTCAGCGGGGCCTCCGCCACCATCAAGTGCATCGTGACCGCCAATGTGGTCGGGCCCATCACCAACACCGTGCGTATAGCTGGCAACGAGCCTGACCCCGATGGCTCCAACAACGAGGCGAGCGTGACCACCAACGTCAGAGCGCCTTCGGTCGACCTCATCGTAACCAAGAAGCCGGACAAGGACACCGCCACGGTGGGCGATACGGTGACCTACACCATCATCGTAACCAACAACGGCCCGGATGAGGCCACCGGAGTCGAGCTGAAAGACATCTTCTCCCAGTAGGCAGAACATACTGAGAGGGCGCTAAGTCACTGGCCAACCGAGGGGCGCCAGGGGTGAAGGGGCTGCAATGCCGGCCCCACTCACCCCTGGCCCCTTCGCCGGCATCTCAGCGACAGCCGCTACGGCGCCCTCAGCGCGAAGCACACACACTAGAGACAGCAGCAAGGGTCTAGTGGTATGATTGCCTCGGCTAGAGCGCTTACGGGGCCGCTTGGTGGAGGATTCCTGCAATGGCAGTGTACGAGTACCAGTGTCCAGCATGTGGGGTGGGTTTCGAGGTAGCGCGTCCCATGAGCCAGGCCGACCGGCCGACCCCCTGCCCCCGATGTGGCCGCGATGGCCACAGGCTTCTGTCCGTGTTTGCCCACAGTGACGGGTCCAGACTCGTCGTACCCGATGGGCCTTTCCGTCAGCGAGAGGCGTCTAGCAGCCCACCGATGAAGCTGCCTGCACCGGCAGAAGCCGGCCCACCGCCTGGTCCGCCTCTAGTAGCTATGGAACAGGAGCAGCGCCTGGCCACTGTGGAGAAGGCGATAGAGCACCTGGCTACCGACCACGTCAAGAATGAGACTGCCCTCATTGTCGAGCTGGCCGAGGTCGGCCAGCACCTCCTGGACTTGAACCAGCGCCACGACACCATCACCCAACGTCTCTCGCGGCTGGAGGAGGCTCTCGCCGCGCTGAGCGCGACCGGGCTCAAGCTCAGGGACGAGAGGGCGCTGACCACCGAGTTGGCAGAGATAGACCACCACCTGGAGGACTTGGTCCAACGCGATTCCCTCGCCCACGACCGCCTGGCTACGCTGGACACCGCCGTGGCAGACCTGGCTACCAAGGGTGTGAAGCTGCGGGACGAGGAAGCTCTGGCCAGGGAGCTGGGGGAGATAGACGGGCACCTGGCAGGCCTGGAGCTGAGCGACCGCGGTCTGACACAGCACCTGGCATCCCTGCGAAAGCAGTTGGACGGGCTGGCTGGCAATAGCGTGATGCCGGCCCAGCTCAGTGCACTCCGTGACGAGCTGATTGAGGCAGTGAAGGGGAGCAAGTCCTTGCCTGGGGACCTGGGCGGGCGGTTGCTGGCTGCGGTGGAGCGCCTGGAGGGTGGCCAAACGTGGGACAGCCAGGTAAGCACCCGAAAACAGGAGCTTGCTGGCTTGGACGCCGAGCTGGAGCGGCTGCGCCGTGAGTGCGAGCGGCTGAACGAGGAACGAGGGGCGCTGGAAACCCAGCTCTCAGCCCAGCGGGAACGGGTCCAGTCCGCCATCACCAAGGCTACTGAGGACGCCTCTACGTCCATCACCCAGTGGGCACAACTGCTCCGGCGCGAGCTGGACGGCCTGCTCCGGGAGACATTGGACCTGGCGGGCAAGGCGGCGGAGGTGGACGGTGACCTGCGGGGTCATGAGTGGCTGAACCGCCTGCTGGCCCTCACGGAGGGGAGGGACCACCTCACGGCGAAAGAGGTGGCACATCTGGCCTCTACGGTGCTGGGCGCCGTGCAGACCTGGAACACGCAGCACAAGGGGTTCCTGGCGGAGAACTCCCGAGCGGACCTGGAGCGCTTGCTGCGCTCCTTTCAGGGGATGGACCAGTGGACGAGTTCCGCAAGTACTTAGACTACCTGTGGTCCCGCGTCCGGGCGCTACAGCGCACGGTGCCTCCCTTGGAGGAGGCCCTTAGGCCCAAGTACGAGCCTAGGGTCGAGACCCGCGTTATCAAGGAGACCATTGTCCAACCCGCCCCACCACCCACTGTGGTGGAGCGGCGGACGCTGGTAGGCATACTGCCTTTGGCTATAGCCGTCGTGGCGGCGCTGGCGTTTCTCCTGCTCTGGCTGCTGACCCTTACCCGCGCATCGGGGCCCGTCATGGTCTACGCCCCAACCGTGCCCGCCCCCACCTTGTCCACTGAGCGGCCCCCCCCCACGGAAAGCTCCATAGTCTCCGCAGTCTCCGCAGTCTCCGCCATTCCGGCCACGCGCGCCCCGCTGCCCACCAGACCGACGGCCACGGCCACACCGAGGCCGTCGCGGGCACCCACGGCCATCCCCCCCAGGTCCTCGCCTACCCCCCCCCCGCAGGCGATGGGGTCCACCTCCTCCTGCAGCCGGGAACGGGTCCCCCTGTACTCCCTGGCCGAGAACAATGTGGCAGCCAGCGCCAAAGTGAAGGAGGCCATCGGGAACTTGGGCACGTACTCCGACCGCTTCAAGCTGATTCAGAACCTGGGACAGGGCGATTTCGTCCTACGGGATGTGCGCGTTTATTCCACACAGGCCACAGTGGACCAGGTACTTGACTACTACCGCGCGGTGGGGGCGAAGGGCGAGTGCATGATCGAGCGAGACCTGGGCATCGAGCGCCTTCTCGCTATTCGCGACGTGGCCAACACCTTCTCCATCGTCATCGTGCCTTTCGAGGCCAGAGACCTGAGCGCTCTCGGCATCGGGTTTGACGGTTTCATCATGGCCATCGCCGAACGGAAGGTGGTCGCCCAGCCCAGGTAACCACTGCCAGCGCCGGGGGCGTCCGGCCGAGACACTACTGCTTGGTTGCAGAAATCAGCGTCCATTGACGGCATACGAAGACCCTTCGCTGTGCTCAGACCGAAGTTCTACAGTGACCTCCCTGGTCCAGATTTGATTTCGCGCTCCCGCAAATCTGGCCAATTTCTCCTTGTGGTGCCAAGCTTTGAGCCTTTTCCCTCTTGATATATAGCTATGCGGTGGCTGGGTGAGGCCAAGAGCTTGCCCCCCGATGCATCGGGGCGAAGGGATGAGGTTGAGGAGGCCCTATTTGCCAGTCGGCGGGACCTGTTCACCCTAGCCGAGCTCTCCCTGGCCTTCTTCGACACCACCAGCGTGTATTTCGAGGGTAGAGGTGGTGAGAGCCTGGGCCAGTATGGCCATAGCAAGGACCACCGTCCTGATCTACGCCAGATGGTGGTGGGCGCAGTGCTTACGGGGGATGGGCGCCCGGTGTGTCCCGATACATCGGGATGGCCTGGTAACCACGCTGACGGCAATGCCTTGCTGCCGGTGGTGGATAGGCTCCGGTCCCGATGCATCGGGAGAGTACATCCTGGGGGCGCGACTCCGGCGGCAGAAGGAAGTGAACGCCTCCGTGCTGGCCTCCCGACCTGGTCGGGGCTACCAGGAAGTGGCCGAGAACCTCGCGGTCAAGGAAGTGTGGGTGGATGGCCGCCGCTACATTGTCTGCCTCAACCCCGATGAGGCGGCCAAGGATGCGGCGGAGCGGGAGGCCATCGTCAAGGCCCTGGAGGACGAGCTGAGGCAGGGGGTGCGCCAACTGGTGGGCAACCGGGGATACCGCAGGTTCCTACGCGTGGACAGGGATGCCGTCACCATCGACATGAAGAAGGTGGCTGCCGAGGCCCACTACGACGGCAAGTTTGTGCTCAGGACCAATACCTCGCTACTGGCGGACGAGGTGGCCGTGCGGTATCCCGACTCGTCGGGACTGGTATCCCGATGCATCGGGATTCCGCGCCACCAAGTCGCTCCTGGACACCAGGCCCATCTTCCACCATCCCGCAGGGCGGGACATCCGGGGCCATGTCTTCTGTTCCTTCCTGGCCCTGGTGCTCATGGACGAACTGAAGTCCCGACAAGTCGGGAGCAGCCCGGGGAGTGAAGCTGGAGTGGGACGCTATCCGCCAGGACCTACAAGCTCTGGACCAGTCCCGAGGTATGGGGAGAGAGGGCGACTCCCGACCGCGGTCGGGACTGCGTGGCCCCCTCCAGGGCGTCGCCGTCCCGACATGTCGGGATTCAGGCGGCGGGGGTCGCCATCCCGCCACCGCAGTGGCCCATGGAAAATGTGGTGCCAAGACCCTGATCCTGCCCCATTTTCCCGTTCAAATCGCGGCGTCACTGTAGAAGTCGGGCCTCGCTCTCTCCCGCCAGGGGAGAGAGGGGTTGTTTTCATCGCCGGTGGTGCCGATGGCAACCGCACATGACAGATTGCCATGATAGGACTTTGCGGCAGTTACCGGGCTAGTGGTATCGCGCCATGGCCGCTGCCATGCCTTCCGAGACAAAGCAGTCCACTGCTTCGGCGGCCAGGGCAACGGCCTCCTGAATGAGGCGCTCCTCAGCGGGCGGGAAATCGCCCAGCACGTAGGCGGCGGTCGCCTCCGATTTGGCCTCCGGCGGCAGGCCCTCTGCCCCAGGGGGCCGGCCGATGCCGACTCGCAGGCGGGGGAAGTCCCGGCTGCCCAGGGCCGCGATGATGGACTCGAGTCCCCGGTGCCCTGCGGGGCTGCCGCCAGCCTTGAAGCGGAGCTTGGCCAGGGGCAGGTCCAGTTCATCGTGAACTACGAGAATGTCGGTGGGCTGTAGCCGGTACGTGCGGGTCAGCGCGGATACCGCTTGTCCGCTTAGGTTCATGAAGGTGCGGGGCTTGGCCAGCACGACCTCAACACCCTCAATAGCCCCCTGGCCGTACTGGTACAGCGTCCGCCGGTCCCAGCCGATGCCGTGCCGGCGCGCCAGCAGGTCCACGCAGCGGAAGCCCACGTTGTGGCGGTTCCGGGCGTAGCCCGGCCCCGGATTGCCCAGACCCACGATGAGCTTCACAGGCTCAGTCAATAAGGGTGATGAGCAGGGCCACGCCGGAGATGTAGACCACAGTGGCCCCCAGTCCGGTCAAGAAGAAGCCCACGGCGCGCTGTTTCAGGTTGCGGACGAGCAGGGCGACGGCCAGCGCTGGAAAGAGCGGCACCAAGTTGGCCAGGACCGCCGACGACATGGCATGGCCGTTGGGGATTGCCCCCGCATCCCTGGTGGGCAGGGCCAGGGCGACGAAGCCAAGGACGGCGCCGCCCACAAAGAGCACGATGTCTTTCACGCTGGGGTGACCGTAGCGACCGACCGCCACCATGCCAGTGGACCACACGGCCAGCGTATAGCCGTATGGCACCACCAGGAACCTGACGACCACTGAGAGTGCTTCAGGCCAGGTCATGGGCAGTAGGCCGCCTCTTGCAGCAGGCGCAGGAGATCCTCTTCCGTAAGCAGCCTGGTGCCCAGGGAGCGCGCCCGGTCCAGCTTGGAGCCCGGGTCCTCGCCCACCACGAGGTAGCTGGTCTTGCGGGTTACCGTGCTGCCTACAGACCCGCCCAACTCCTTGATGCGCGCCTCCGCCTGGTTGCGTCCCATGCCGGCCAACCGGCCGGTGATCACGAACTCCTGTCCGGCCAGCGGCGAGGGCTTGCCTGGGGTAGCGGCGGCCTGCTCCAGGCGGACGCCAGCCCGGCGCAGCTTCTCGATGACCCTCAAGTTGGATTCCTGTCGGAAGAAGGCGTAGATACTATCAGCGATCTTGGGGCCAATGGTGGACACCTGCGTCAGGTCCTCCCGGCTGGCCCCGGCCAGGGCATCAATGCTGTGGAAGTGCTGAGCCAAGAGCGCAGCCGTCTCCCAGCCTACGTGCCGGATGCCCAGGGCGGAGATCAGCCGAGTCAGCGGCCGCTGCTTGCTGACCTCGATGGCCTCCAGGATGTTCGCCACCCGCTTTTCGCCCATGAGGGGCAGGGTAAGGAGCTGGTCCTTGGTCAGGTAGTAGATGTCGGCTGGATCCTTGACCAACTCGGCCTTCAGCAGGTCCTCCACCACTGATTCGCCCACGCCCTCGATGTCCATAGCCCCCACGAAGTGCTTGAGCAGCTCGTAGAGCTGCGCAGGGCACTGGACCGTGATGCAGCGGGACATCACCTCTCCCTCCGGGCGCTCCACGGGGCCATGGCACATGGGGCATTCCTTGGGCACGGTGAACTCGCGCTCCTGTCCGGTACGGCGGCTGACCACGGGGCCGACAACCTGGGGGATGACCTCCCCTGCCCGCTGGACGACTACCCAGTCGCCGATGCGGATGTCCTTGCGCCGGATGTCGTCCTCGTTGTGCAGGGTCGCCATCTTGATGGTGGCTCCGGAGATGTTCACCGGCTCCAGAATAGCGTAGGGGTTGAGGGAGCCGGTGCGCCCAACGTTGACGCCGATGTCCACCAGCCGGGTAATAGCCTGGGTGGCCGGGAACTTGTAGGCCACCGCCCAGCGCGGCTCGCGGCCTACCACACCCAACTCCTGCTGTAAGGGAAGGGAGTTGACCTTGACCACTACCCCGTCACACTCGTAGGGCAACTCGTGGCGGTGGTCCACCCACTGCTGGCGATAGGCCTCGATCTCCTCGATGTCCCCCAGGTGGGTGTTGAAGGGATTGACCTTGAAGCCCAGCTCTTTGAGCCAGGCCAGCGTCTCCCATTGGCTGTCGGGGACAGCGGCGTCGTCCTCTGCCCAGCCGAGGGCGTAGCAGTACATGTCCAATGGCCGAGAGGCGGTGACTCGTGGGTCGAGCTGGCGCACAGAACCGGCGGCGGCGTTCCGTGGGTTGGCGAACAGGGGCAGGCCCTGCTCGGCGCGCTCGCGGTTGAGCTTCTCTAGCCCCGCCTTGGTCATGAACACCTCGCCGCGCACCTCAAAGCGGCGGGGGATGTGTCCGTTGACCCGCAGAGGGATGCTACGGATGGTCCGCAGGTTCTGGGTCACGTTCTCCCCCTGGAAACCGTCCCCTCGGGTGGCGCCTACAGTGAGCCGGCCATCCTCGTAGACTAGGGCCATGGCCAGGCCGTCCATCTTCAGCTCGCACACGAAGTCGAAGCGCTGGCCGGGCAGCAGGTTGGAGACGCGCTTGTGCCAGGCCAGCAGCTCCTCGCGGTCGAAGACGTTGGCCAGGCTAAGCATGGGGACCGGGTGGGTAACAGTGCCAAACTCCTCCAGGGGGGCGGCGCCAACCCGCTGGGTGGGGGAGTCAGGGGTGACCAGCTCCAGGTGTGCCTCTTCCAGGTGGCGCAGCTCGCGCATGAGGGCGTCGTACTCAGCGTCGCTGATCTCCGGCGAGTCCAGGACGTAGTAGCGATAGTTATGGTAGTTGATGAGCTTGCGCAACTCTTCGATGCGCTGCTGGACGGCGGCGATTCCCACCATGTCTAGCCCCCTCGGGGCTATTCTAGGGCGGGCCTGTGGGGCTGTCTACACGCCAAGGCTGGCTTGGGCGGCTACAGGCTGCGGGCAGAGGTCGTAGGGAAGATTCCTCAACGCTGTGGACCTGAGCAATGCGTAGGGGCGGGTTTGAAACCCGCCCCTACGGCCTTGAACACAACAAAGGCATGAAAGACCAGAGAGGGACTGTACCTGAGAGGGCGGATGGGGCTACGTCTGCCTGAGCAGCCGCAGCGCGTTGCCGATGACCAGCATCGTGGCGCCCACGTCTCCCAGCACGGCCAGCCACAAGGTAAGCCAGCCCGGGAAGACCAGGGCCACCAGCAGCAGCTTGAGGGCCAGCGCAAAGGCCACGTTCTGCTTGATGATGCCCAGGGTGCGCCGGCTGAGCTTGATGGCCTGGGGCAGCTTGGTGAGGTCGTCGGACATGAGCACCACGTCCGCCGTCTCCAGGGCGGTGTCGGTCCCCACGGTGCCCATGGCCACCCCTACAGTGGAGGCAGCCAGGGCCGGGGCATCGTTCACGCCATCGCCCACCATGGCTACGGGGTGCTTCTGGCGCAGCTCCCGCACCACGTTAAGCTTGTCCTCGGGCATAAGCTCTGCCTGGACCTTGGGTATCTTCAGCTTGGTGGCCACGGCTTGGGCCGTCGCCGCGTGGTCACCGCTGAGCATCATGATGTCGTTAATGCCCAGCTCACGCAGCTCCCTCACGGCGGGCGTCGCTGAGGCTCGGATGTCGTCAAACAGGGCGATCATGCCCAGCGGCTTCTCTTGGGGACCAACCAGGACCACCATCTTGCCCTCGGCCTGGAGGCTCTCCATCTCCCGGACCATGCTCTCCTCCGGCGGGTTTGAGAAGAGACGGGCCTGGCCGATGTAGTACGTGCCGCCGTTGATGCGGGCGCGAGCGCCCTTGCCAGGCAGCGACTCGAAATCGAGGATGGGGTCAGGGGTCAGCCCGCGCTGCTTGGCGTCCCACACGATGGCGTGGGCCATGGGGTGCTCCGCCTGCTGCTCGATGCTGGCCGCCAGACGCACTACATCGTCTGCCGGTACACCGTTGAAGGTCACCACGTTGGTGACATAGGAGCAACCCCAGGTGAGGGTGCCTGTCTTGTCGAAGACCACCGTATCCAGCTTGCCCAGGGCCTCCAGGTACGCGCCACCCTTGATCAGGATGCCGCGCCGCGCCGCGGCAGTAATGGCCGAGAAGATGGAGATGGGCGTGGAGATGACCAGGGCGCAGGGGCAAGCTACCACCAGCAGGGCCAGCCCGCGGTACAGCCAGGGCCTCACCGGGTCACCTAACAGCAGCGGCGGCACTATGGATACCAGGAAGGCCAGGACCACCACCGCCGGGGTGTAGTATTTGGCAAAGCGCTCCACGAACTGTTGCGTAGGGGCACGCTGGGATTGCGCCGCCTCTACCAGGTGGAGTATCTTGGACAGCACCGTTTCCTGGAAGGGCTTGGTCACCTTGATCTCCAGAGTGCCTCGCTGGTTGAGGCTGCCCGCCAGGGCGGCATTGCCAGGCTGCTTGGGCCTGGGCGTGGACTCCCCTGTGATGGGGGCCTCGTTAACCGTGGAGGTGCCCGCCACAACGGTGCCGTCCATGGGGATGCGTTGGCCCGGCTTCACCACGATGATCTCACCCACCTGCACCTGCTCGACGGGCGCCATGGTCTCGTGTCCGTCACGCTTGACCAGGGCCTCCTGGGGCGTGAGCTCCATAATGGAGCGCACGGCGTTGCGTGTGCGGTCTATGGAGTACGCCTGGAGCAGGTTGGCTACCGAGAACAGGAACACAACGGCTGCGCCCTCGACCCAGGCGCCGATGATGGCGGCGCCTATGGCGGCCAGCACCATCAGCAGGTTGATGTCCAGCGTGCGTGCCCGCAGAGAGAGCAGGCCGGCCCGAGCGATATGGTAGCCGCCGGTCACAATAGCGATGGCGTAGCAGGCAGTGCTGGCCAACGCGGGACCACCCAGGAGCTGCCCCGCAAGCCCGGCTGCCGTAAGCACACCGCTAGCCACGGTCATGGCGTGCCGAGGCTGCTGCCACCAGGGCCGGACCGGGGTGCGGGTGGCCTCGCCAACCGGTTCAGCGCTGTACCCTGCCAGGTCCACCGTGCGCAGCAGATCGGTAAGCGTTGTCTGCGCGGTGTCGTGGACCAGTTGCAGGGTAGCCCCATTGAAGTCCACCTTAGCGTGCCGTACACCGGGCAGACGGCCAACCACCTTCTCGATCTTGGACGCGCAGTCGGTGCAGTCCATCCCCGAGACCTTGAGCACGCGGGAGGTCATGGGTGGGGCTGGCTCGCCCCCTACCCCAAAGCCCAGGCCGGCCACGGTGGCCTCTATTCTCGAAACGTGCACCGCCTCAGGGTCGTATTCGACCATGAGGCGAGAAGCGGCGAAGCTACCGTAGCTCCAGTGCACACCCTTGATCCGCTTCACGGCGTGCTCCACGCGGGCCGCGCAGTCCACACAGTCTATGCCGGAGACCCTTAGCGACGTATGCTCCAGCCCGGAGATCTCGCTGCACGTGTCTCGGGCGCGCTCCTCCAACCACTCCCAGGTGACCTTGTCAGGCTCGTAGGTGATGCTCAGGGAGCGCCCCTCGGAGTCCATCTCCACAGCATGTACGCCTTCTTCCAACATGAGGGAGGACTCGAGGCAATTGGCGCAACGCCGGCAGTCGGCCTTTGGCTCGCGGAGCAGTGGCAAACGGATAGTCCTGGTTGTCGTCTCTCCAGTAGCCCTAGATGTCGCTTCCGTCGTCACTGCGTAATCTCCTCAGCTTCAAGCATCTATCATTTTAACATCTGCGCAATAGTAAAACTAGTTATTGAGTACCAGGAGTTGCCGTCTACTCGTGCACCGAGTGCTCCAGGCAGACCTGAAGGAGGGTCTCGATGTGCTCGTCGTTGAGGGAGTAGTAAGCCATCCGGCCCTGTCGCCGCTGTTTGACCAGCCGCAGGTTGCGCAGGATGCGCAGATGTTGGGAGACGGCCGACTCGGACACGCCCACCACGGCTGCCAGGTCGCAGACACAGAGCTCGTGCTCTCGCAGGCTGTAGATGATCTTGGCGCGGTTGGAGTCGGCCAAGGCGGAGAAGGTCTCGGCTAACCTGGTATAGACCTCGTCAGGCTGGAGGCGTTGCTGGACCTCGGATACCAACTCAGGCTCAACGATGCGGAGGTGAGCCGCGGCGCGTGATGATAACGTTTGCGTATTCCCTAAATCGTGAATTGATTGTCAATATACCACGCCCCACAAATTTGTCAAGGGGGAGACGACCGGAGACCCACGATTCGCGTCTGGCTGACCTATCCCAGTAGCTCGTTTCCTCGCCCCGGACCCTGGGATCGCCCCCTCGGTTGCGCTCAGGGCAGGCCCCAGACCCCCTGTCCAGCTTCATTGGGGCCCCGCGGGGTATCGGGAGGCGGATGGTTGTGGGCTAGTGTCCTGTCTCCGAAACGCCCCGGGGATAATGTACCCATCCTTCGACAGGCTCAGGATGAGCGGCGTAGAGAGCCGCTCATGGTGAGCTTGTCGAACCATGAGCGAGTGGTCAAGGCTTCGCCGGATTCTCGATTCATTTGCGAGTTCCACAGGTCGGGGGCGCCGACCCAATGGAGAGCAATGAACCGCATTGCCCACGGATTCCTTGGAGGTCCATTTCACTGTCATTCCGAGGGCGTCCCCCCCGCACCGGGACGACCGAGGAATCTCATGGTTTGTCGCTGCATAGGGCATAACCATGGGATTCCTCGCCCTGCGGGGCTCGGAATGACATGTGAGACAACTGGTTCATTGAGAGGCGCGACACTAGGCCCGATGTCGCAAGCCGCCCGGGGATGCAATAATAGGACGATGGCAGGATGTGAAACGAAGGGAGGGTAGCATGGTCAAGGCTTTCTTCTCGGTGCTATTCGTCGCGGCATTGGTGGGGGGAACGCTGTCTGGCTGCTCGCGTCAGGCGGCAGCGCCACTGCCGTCCGATGGGTTCGGGCTGCACATTGACGCTAAGAAACACATCAACGTTGCACCGGACGCGGTGGTCCATCACTTCTGCAAGGAGACCAGCTCCCCGGTCATCCAGTGCCTTCTCTTTGATAACGACTCGGCCAACGCCAGGCTGATCGGCGTAGAGACGGTCATCAGCGAGCAGCTCTACGCCTCGCTTCCCGACGCTGAGAAACCCAACTGGCACTACCACAAGACCGAGATCCCCCAGGTTGAAGCGACTCTTCCCGGGCTGAGCGAGCAAGAGGCGCAGAAGGTGTTGGACAGCCTCCAGGAGACGTGGGGCAAGGTGATTATCTTCTGGGAGCCCCAGGAGCCGGCCCCCATCACAATCTCGGTCACTCGGCCACACTAGCAACGGCCCTGGGCCAAGGGGTACACCTGGGGTCCTAGCCAGCGTGCTGCCGTGCCTGAGGTGATGCATGCTCTAGTTAGGGATCAGGGAGTCGGCGCCTCCGCATGTCCACCAGTCGAGGCATGGAAAGGAGGCGAATGATGTTTCGGGGATTATATATCTGATGCACAGGACGTGGTAAACTCGTGGCTATGGGCATCAATTGGCTACGTGACCGATTCGACCACGCCATCAGAACCCGCCAATGGGCTCAGGCCTTCATCTGGGGCGCGTTGCTTATCGTCGTCATCATTACGGCCAACTTATTTCGAGACCGCCTTGAATCATGGGCCAATAACAAGATTGATACTGATGGGGAGGCCTTCTTGACCTCCTTCATTACATCGATTTGGTTCCCAACTATCCTTTTCGTACTAGTCTTGGCTATTGGTATCGTTACCTTTCACGCTCTCTGGCAGAGATCGTCAAAGCCAGAGTCTATCGGGTCGCGCCATACACGTAATGTGGCGTCCGAGCCGAACTTAGAGCTACTTCTCTGGGTCGATGTGCAGTTTGTTCACTTCGGCTGGTTGTGGAGCGACGATCCATACCTATTATTTGGGGTAGGTGTTTTCAATAAGTCACCATACTTGATGGAGTTTAATAGAGTGACTGGGAGCGGGAACATCAACGCGACACCATGTACGCGTCCTACGGTGATGGCACAGTCGATTACCGTACAAGGGTACGCCAGACCTCACGGTTCTGGCAGTTTCTATCAGCCAATCACAGAGGCGATGGGAAGGACTCTCCAGACGATGCTTGCGGCCCATCAGCGCATTTCGTTTGACATGTCAGGGATTGAGCTTCACGGAACCGCAACCATGCCGGATGGGCCGAAGCCAATTTTTGTCCGCGTGGGGTCTGGTCAGCCATTCCTGGTTGATGGAAGTCGAATTTCACAGGAGCATTCTCAGGCAAGCCCTGCCCCACTGATTTTTGTTGGTTCTGGCCCAGAGCCGCACTAAGCGACCAAATCCTTATACTCCAGATTCCCAGACTTCATGAGCTTTCGCATAGTCTCCCTGGTGATGGGCGCACGTCAGTTTTGTGAGAAGAATTCATGCTGCCGACATGCGGGCGGCTGACCGGCGCTCCCAGAAGCCGTCGAAGCGGCCGCTGAGCTTGCAGCACCGCAAGGCGATGATGGTGTCGGCTCCGGCCACAGTCCAATGCATGCCGGCACGCTTGCAGCGCGTGCCGATGGCGCCCTTGCATCCCGCCTCGACGACTCCGGTGGAGGTGCACAGGCCCTCCTCCCGGAACCTCGCGTAGCGCATGCGCTCGCGGTTGCATTGGACGTAGTCCACGCACTTGCGTGCCTCGTCGTCCTTCGGGGCATGCACCCGTAGGGAGTGCAAGACCGCCTCCATGTCGCCAGCGTCCAGTTCCTCGTGGCGCTGGCGGCCCCACTCCTTACCCAGGCTGCTCTCCGGTCTGTAGATGGACTTGGCCACCTCCGATCCAGATGCATCGGGATGCTTAGCGTGGAACCGGTCAACGATCTGGATGGCGCCGGGGAAGTGCTCGTCGGCGAGGTTCCACACCCACGGTGCGCCGTCGCCAAGCATCCCGACGAGTCGGGACTGGGCATGGTCGATCCCGATACATCGGGACTGTGCCTCGCGCTCCACACGCTGGGCGAACTCCGACGGGGTCTTGTCGGTGTCATCCCGACAAGTCAGGACCACCCGCATCGCCTTACGGCGAACGGCCATCTCGATACCCTCCAGGTCCCGTCATCTACGGCCCCCGCGCCTGCCAGCACTTCAATCTCGGTGACGCTCTCGGCTTCGAAGGCTGTTATGAAGCCCCCTTTTTTACCTCCCCTGACCAGGCCACCCCGGGTTCTAGCAGTTGGGCATCCGCCCACTGCTCGCAGGCCTCCCAGTAGGCGTCCACCTTCTTGCGGAACTGATGGCCTGCTTCCACCTGTTCTCGCACCAACGCCGCCTCCTTGGCATCCAGCCAGCGGGACCGGGTACGGCCTTTCACCACCCGGGACACGCTGTAGTAAGGGCCGTGTCTGGCATCCAAACGCTCGCCGCACGGACAGCCAGCCTTGTTGCACTTCACGTAGCGTTCCGAAACTGACCCCCGGCGCATGGGCTTGGGCTCGGCCAATTCGCTCGCCAGTGAGCGGACCTCGGTCGGGATAGCAATGTCGGGCATCTGACGACCTCCTTGCGGATATTATATTCGCAAGAAAGCCTCTCTGCAACCTCGAATCGCCCACGCCGCCACTTCTATGACGTGCGCCCTTCGAGCGACGCCTCTTTGTCATATTGTGACGGAATGCATATAATGTCAGGGAACTATGGCCCGCTTGCACAAGACCATCCTGACCACTTTGCTCCTGTTGCCTTTCGTGCTGCTCTTCGTTGGGCCGACGCAGGCTGCGGAGAACGAACTGGTGGTGCTCCGGCTGAGTGGCACCATCAACTCGGTGACTGCAGGATACATAGACCGGGGGATCGGCGCAGCCGAGTCGAGCGGCGCGAGGGCCGTGGTTATCGAATTGGACACGCCGGGTGGCCTGGACAGCGCCATGCGGTCCATGGTCCAGCGCATCAACAGCTCCAAGGTGCCTGTGGTGGTGTACGTGTCTCCGGCAGGGGCACGGGCGGCCTCCGCGGGGACCTTCATCACCATGGCGGCTCATGTGGCCGCCATGGCCCCCAATACGGCCATTGGCGCCGCCCATCCGGTTACCGGCAGTGGGCAGGACATCCCCGGCTCCCTGGGTGAGAAGGTCCTCAACGATGCCGCAGCCTATATTCGGGGCATTGCTGAGCTACGGGGCCGGAACGCTGACTGGGCCGAGAAGGCCGTACGAGAAAGCCTGTCCCTGAACGAACGGGAGGCGGTAGACCAGAAGGTGGTGGACCTGGTGGCCACCGACCTGCCCAATCTGGTGGCCCAGCTAGAGGGCCGTCAGGTCAAGCTCCTCAACCAGACCGTTATCCTCGGCACGCAAGGGGCACCCATCCGCCGGCTGGACACCAGCCTCATGGAGAAGTTCCTCTACGCCATCAGTCAGCCCACCATCGCCTATATCCTGCTGGCGCTGGCCATGACCGGCCTGTTCTTCGAGCTGGCCAACCCGGGGTCCATCTTCCCCGGAGTGCTAGGTGGCATGTTCCTGCTGATGGCGCTATACTCCCTGGGCACGCTGCCGGTGAACTGGGCAGGCGTGCTGCTCATCGTGCTGGCGTTCGTCCTCTTTGTGGCGGACCTGTTTGTGACTGCCCATGGCGCCCTCACCGTCGGCGGTCTGATCTCACTGGTAGCGGGGTCTCTCATCCTGATGAGCGGGTCCAACCCGTTGTTCGTCATTGACCGCTGGGTTATTGCCTTGGTGGCGCTCACGGTCACGGCCTTCTTTGCCTTTGTGGTAGCCTCGGTAGTCCAGGCCCACCGGCGACCGACTACCACGGGTGCGGAGGCCCTCGTGGGCAAGGAAGCCGTGGCCCGGACGGCCCTGGACCCGTCCGGCATGGTGTTCGTTGAGGGAGAGCGTTGGACTGCCCAGTCCCTCAGTGGCCGCGTGGAAGAAGGCGAGGTCGTCATCATCACTGAGGTGGTTGGCATGAAGCTCAAGGTAGTCAAGGGAGGTGGCAAGTAATGGTCTGGCTAATCGTAGTAGGGTTCATCCTCCTGTTCCTCCTTATCGTGGGGACCTCCGCCGTACGGGTGGTCCAGGAGTACGAGCGGGGCGTCATCTTCCGGCTGGGCCGGCTGGTAGGCGCGCGCGGCCCGGGTGTCTTCTTCCTCATACCCTTCGTGGAGCGGATGCAAAAGGTGGACCTGCGGGTGATCACTATGGACGTGCCGGTCCAGCAGTGCATCACTGAGGACAACGTGACGGTGAACGTGGACGCGGTCATCTACTTCCGCGTTTACAACCCCGAGGACTCGGTGGTCAAGGTGTTGGACTTCGTCCGAGCAACCTCCATGATCTCCCAGACCACCCTGCGCAGCGTGCTGGGTCAGTCCTCCCTGGACGTTTTGCTCTCCCGGCGGGAGGAGATCAACCAGAAGCTCCAGAAGATCATTGACGAGCAGACCGAGCCTTGGGGCGTCAAGGTGACCTCAGTGGAGATCAGGGACGTCCAGCTTCCACAGACCATGCAGCGGGCTATGGCGGCCCAGGCCGAGGCCGAGCGCGAGCGCCGGGCCAAGGTCATCCACGCCGACGGCGAGTTCCAGGCATCGCAGAAGCTGGCCGAGGCGGCCCACATTATGAGCGTGGAGCCCGCCAGCTTGCAGCTTCGCTATCTCCAGACCCTGGCCCAAATCGCCACCGAGAAGACCAACACCATAATCTTTCCGCTGCCGGTGGACCTCATCGCTGCCTTCTTGAAGGGGCGGGGCACGCCGCCGAGCAGCTAGGGTAGCCGTAACCACCTAGGGGCTGCGCGGGTTTCAGCCCTTGTAGTCAGGTGAGGGGGCCAGATACGCAATGCGGTTGCTCCGAATAGGAGCAGCCTGGGTTGCCGTGCCAGATTGGCGGCCTATGGATTGGAGGTGGTGGGCATATGGCACACGACAAGTCGCGGAACCCGCCCGGAGCCCTTTTAGGTGGCATCTGGTTCATAGGCTGGTTGTTCACTATCGCCTTTGCCCAGCTTGTCTGGTGGAAGGCCATACTTGGCATCGTCATCTGGCCATACTTCCTGGGCGTGGCCGTGAGGTAGCAGCCTGTAGGGTAGGGGCAAAGCCCGCGTCATCGCCGAGTGCATTCCACCGCCCCCTGGCACGCTGGTTGTGGAACATGTCCCACACCCATCTTGGCCTGTACACAAGGGGTGCGCCCCTACCGGATCACCTTTAGGCCCCTTTCTTGCCGCCAGGTTGTCCCCTATAAGGTGCGCCGAGGTATTGCATGCCCCGTCCCCGCGTCCTGGTCTACAGCCAACAGCCCCGTTACCTGTCTGGTACCCTATCCGGTCTGGCACAGGGCTGGCAACTCAAGACACACGCTCGCGAAATGGCACTCCCATAGAGATTAGCTTGTAGAAGCTGTCAGTCTGAAGCGTGCACCGGATCGCTTCTGCCAGGGCATTGGGCGTAACTCCGAGCTGATGTGCCATCCTGGCAACTAGGTCATTTGAAATGGTCTGGCGCGAGCCCCGCGAAGCTTTGGTAGTTGCCACTATCGTGTCTCCGAGGCGGAATAGGTAGAAGTAATGGCCCTTAGCGGAGGCATCCTCCTCGGCCCGTAGCTTGCTCTTAAACTGCCTTCGTGTCTCCTGCGAATCGAGCACCGGCATACAGGTCTGACCAGGTATGCCGTCCGACCTCCACAAAGCTCGAAAGCTCGCCCCACAAAGGGAGTCGTGCATTGTGTCATAATATCTAAATGAACAGTATTGCGATGCATCGGGACTACGGTTATGCCCTCAAGTCCCGATGCATCGGGACAGATGATCCCCGGCTACACCCACCGCTGCCCAGAGAGATCAAGAAGTGGGCCAGGCTATACCGGTCCCGAGAATCGGGACATCGAGAGGGTGAATAGTCGGCTTAAAGAGCACCTGGGCTTGGACCACATCACGCTCAGGGGCCAGGCTAAGGTCACGGTGAGAGCGGTCCTCAGCCTGGTGGTGATGCTGGGAGTTGCTGTGGGCATGGCTGAACGCCACAGAGCCTGCCCTGAGCGCAGCGAAGGGTTGAAGGAGCTACGCAGGCTGGTGGCCTGACCTATCCCTCCCGGGCGAAGGGGGGGGACAACCACCCCTTGGGTTAGCATGCCCAGTACTCGGTTACATCCAGGCCCGGCTCCCTGCTTCCCCCTCTGGAGGGCCTGAAGGCCCACCGAAGACTCCTCCCGAGCGCTATTCCCGTCACACGTACCCCGCCGCCACATCACCACCGCCGCGTTTCGCGGGAAGCTCGTGAATGAGCTTTCCGCGAAACGAGCAAAGTAGCCCCAGTTGGCGGTCCGCCAGATTCAACAGACATGCCTGGGCCGGTGCGCTCAGATTTGTGGACGCTTACACGGTAGCGGATTTCGCGGAAACGCAGCATGGGGTATTCTTGCCTTGGTGCGGGCAGTTTGGCCTCCTGCCACCCCGGTTCTTGGGGTAATGGCGGGCGTTGTCAGCCCGTCCCACATATCTACCAGGCAGTTTCGCGGAAAGCTCGATTCACAGTGCCCCTTGACTTTTGGCCCAGGCGCTACCTATACTTATTATTCCTGGAAGCTGTGCCCGAGTGGCGCAATGGCAGCGCAACCGATTTGTAATCGGTAGGTTAGTGGGTTCGACTCCCCTCTCGGGCTGTGTCCGAGTGGCACCCAGGCGGGGTGGGTGAGCGGTTAATACCAGCAGACTGTAAATCTGCCGCCAAACGGCTACGCAGGTTCGAATCCTGCCCCCGCCACCAGCTAGTGGTGGTCTGCGAGCCCACATAGCTCAGTGGCAGAGCACGCCCTTGGTAAGGGCGGGGTCACCAGTTCAAATCTGGTTGTGGGCTCCATATGTTAAGGAGGGAACTCAGAAATGGCTAAGCAGCGGTTCGAGAGGGTAAAACCTCACGTGAACGTGGGCACGATTGGTCACGTGGACCACGGAAAGACCCTGCTGACCTCGGCAATCACCAACGTCCTCTCTAAGTCTGGCTTTGCCAAGTACCGCTCCTACGAGGACATCGCGAAGGGAGGTGTGGTCAGGACCAGCGGCAAGATCCTGACCGTGCCCATCTCCCACACCGAGTATGAGACGGAGAAGCGGCACTACGCCCACGTGGACTGCCCCGGCCACGCCGACTACGTGAAGAACATGATTACCGGCGCCGCGCAGATGGACGGCGCGGTCCTGGTGGTGAGCGCCCCGGATGGGCCGATGCCCCAGACGCGGGAACACGTGCTGCTGGCCCGTCAGGTTCAGGTGCCTCGAATGGTAGTGGCGCTCAACAAGGTGGACCTCATGGAGGACAAGGAGCTCCTGGAGTTGGTGGAGCTAGAGGTCAGGGAGCTCCTCAGCAAGTACGAGTTCCAGGGAGACACCACTCCGCTGGTACAGGTCAGCGCGCTAAAGGCCCTCGAGTGCGGCTGTGGCAAGCGCGAGTGCAAGTGGTGCGGCGCCATCTGGAAGCTGGTGGATGCCATAGACGAGTGGATCCCCGTCCCTGTACGGGCCAAGGACAAACCCTTCCTCATGCCCATTGAGGACGTGTTCAGTATCAAGGGCCGCGGGACCGTGGTCACCGGCAGGGTGGATCGCGGCGTCATCAAGACCGGCAACGAAGTCGAGATCGTCGGGCTTGGCGAGACGAGGAAGACCGTGGTCACCGGCGTGGAGATGTTCCACAAGCTGCTGGACCAGGCCGAGCCCGGCGATGCCGTCGGCCTGTTGCTGCGCGGCCTGGAGCGTGATGATGTGGAGCGCGGCCAGGTGGTGGCCTTGCCTAACTCGATCAAGCCCCACACCAAGGCGAATGCCGAGATATATGTTCTTACCAAAGAAGAAGGTGGCCGGCACACCCCCTTCTTCCCAGGGTATAAGCCGCAGTTCTACATCCGTACCTGCGATGTCACCGGTTCCATTGCTCTCCCCGAGGGTGTGGAGATGGTGATGCCGGGGGACAACCTGCGCATGAACGTGGAGCTGATGTACCCCATCGCTCTGGAAGACGGACTGCGCTTCGCCGTGCGCGAGGGCGGCCGCACTGTGGGCGCCGGCGTATTCAGCAAGGTGCTGGAATAAAGCGACATGGCTAAAAAGGGGGGAAACCGGGTGCTCATCACTCTGGCCTGTGGCCAGTGCCATGAGCGTAACTACAACACACAGAAGAACAAGGTGAGCGACCCACGGAGGATAGAACTCAAGAAGTTCTGCCCGCGCTGCCGTGGCCACCAGGTACACCGGGAAGTGAGGTAGCTTACCCAGTTGGTCACTGCTAAGCCGGGACGTTTTCATCTCTTTGCCGAGATCATATCGGAGCTGCGTAAGGTCGTCTGGCCCAGCCGGCAGGAAGCCATGCGCCTCACCATAATGGTCATTGCCGTGTCGGTAGCTGTGGGACTCCTATTGGGCCTCGTGGACGTCGTATTCACCGAGCTCGTCAAGCTCTTCTTGGGCAGATAGCCTTGGTACAAGAGAAGGTCACACAGACCCTCCAGCGGCGCTGGTATGTGATCCACACCTACTCGGGCTATGAGGACAAGGTGCGCAAGAACCTCCTGATGCGTTGCGAGTCCATGGACGTAAAGGACAAGATTTTCCAGGTCGTGGTGCCCACGGAAGAGGTCATTGAGGTCAAGGAAGGCAAGCAGCGCACCGTGACCCGCAAGCTCTTCCCCGGCTACGTGCTCGTTGAAATGGTGATGGACGAAAAGACCTGGTACGTAGTGCGGAATACCCCGGGGGTCACCGGCTTCGTCACTGCGGGAGACAAGCCAGTGCCGTTGGAGGAGTCCGAGGTAAAGAACATCCTCCGCCACCGCGAGGAACCGCCTCGCTTGAAGGTGCCCTTTATCAAGGGGGAGGCGGTAGTCATCGGCGAAGGTCCCTTTGCCGATATGACCGGCCTGGTGGACCAGATCAACCTGGACCGGGGTAAGGTGAGGATACTCCTCTCCCTGCTGGGCCGGGAGACCCCTGTGGAGTTGGACCTCTCCGCCGTAAGGAAGGTATAGACCGTGGCAAGAAAAGTCAAGGCAGTAATCAAGCTTCAACTGCCGGCGGGACAGGCGACGCCTGCCCCGCCCGTAGGGCCGGCCCTCGGCCAGCATGGCGTCAACATCATGGCGTTCTGCAAGGACTACAACTCCCGGACCACGTCCTTCGCTGGCTCTATCGTTCCGGTAGAGATAACCATCTACGAGGACCGCTCTTTCACCTTCACGCTGAAGAGCCCCCCCGCCTCTGATCTCCTGAAGAAGGCGGCAGGTGTGGAGAAGGGTGGCGCCACACCGGGTGGCGAGTCCATTGGCAAAGTCACCAGGGCGAAGGTGAAAGAGATCGCCCAGACCAAGATGCAGGACCTGAACGCCACGACGGTAGACGCCGCCATGCGCATCGTGGAGGGCACTGCCCGCAGCATGGGGCTGGAGGTTGTAGACTGATGGGGAACCAGGGAAAGCGCTTTCTGGAAGCTGCCAAGGCCATCGAAGAGGGGAAGCAGTATTCTCCCCAGGAGGCTGTGGCCTTGGTCAAGAAGGTGGCCACCGCCAAGTTCGACGAGACTGTCGAGCTGCACATGCGCATAAACGTTGACCCCCGCCGCTCCGACCAACAGGTCCGGGGCACGGCGGTCCTGCCGGCAGGCCTGGGTAAGCAGGTCCGCATCCTGGTGTTCGCGCAGGGGGACGGCGCCAAGGCGGCCCAGGACGCGGGCGCGGATGCGGTGGGCGCCGACGACATCATCAAGCAGATTGAAGAGGGCTGGCTGGAGTTCGACGTGGCCATGGCTACGCCGGACATGATGAGCAAGGTTAGCCGCTTGGGCCGCATTCTGGGCCGCAAGGGTCTGATGCCCAACCCCAAGTCGGGCACGGTTGTCCCGCCCCAGGACATGCCCCGGGCGGTAAGGGAGGCGCGCTTGGGGAGGTTGGAGTTCCGCGTGGACCGCACCTCCATCATGCACGTGCCCATCGGCAAGGCCAGCTTCGCCGAGGAGAAGCTCCTGGAGAACCTGACCGCTCTGCTAACGGCGGTCATGGAGAACCGGCCTTCCGGGGTCAAGGGGCAATTCGTGCGCAGCGCCTACCTGACCACCACTATGGGGCCCAGCATCTCGCTGGACCTTAACACGACGCTGGCCCTGGCCAAGGCGGCGGCATAGGACGCTCGCGAGCGCCCCACTTGTTATTCACTGGTGAAACAGGATGCAAGGTGCTGCCTTCGCGCGAGCGTTGCTGCTGCGGCAAACCAGGGTCGCGGATTAGAACTCAGGCTATTGACAAAAAAGAAAGTTAGTATAATGTATGATATTGTTAACGGGAACAAGGGGATGAGCATAAACTGAAGGTCTTATGCCAGCCGGTAACGGCGCAACGGCGAGCGAGCTAACAGCACCGATGTTAGCTTTTTGTGTTTCTGTCACCAATGACAAAGGGGGGCATGATGCCAGGCAAAACGAGTGGCTCCCAAGGGAAGCAAGAGAAGGACATCCAGCTTCGCATCAATGCGATGCTGAGATGGCAGAAGAGGGCCGAGGCCAGCTTCGCGAAGAAAATGGGCCCTGCCACATCTGAGACATTGGATGCGACTATAAGCTACCAAGGTGGCGACTGATACGTAGTCCCATACACCTGTATGCCCGAGACTGCTGGGGCCGCCCTTGGCTGCTTGCTGCCTGCCGACAATTGTAGGCAGGTTGAACGTTGCCGATGACGCTCTATGACAACCTAGAGTTCTTTCCCCTCCCATTCAGGTCCACCAAACTCCTCGAGTTGTTCCTTCCCCCAGCATGCAACGCACTCGTAGCGTCTGCAATCGTTGATCTGGTGATGCCGTCTGGAAAGCAGACTACGCTCGTAGTAGAGAACGACTATGTAGACAAGGACCAAGCGGATACCTATGCTCGACTGCAGGCACACTCACACAGGGACTATCCGCGCCGATGCTATAGACTGCACTTTTTTGACGCGTCTGTGTTTGGCCGCCACGTGACGGCTGCTGATTTGCAGAGCAGGGCTGTTGAAGGTGCCCTGAATAAGGCGTATCTTGGTTTCTGCGTTCTATCCCCCACAACTCCCCAGACAATTGGCAGGACGGTTCTCCGACATCCATCGGTAGGCGGTCACTTCATACTGGGGAAAGACGAGTATCCAGTAAACCTTATGGGCGTTTCCCTTAGGGTGGAGGGGACGCCATTCATGGAACAGGACAGACTATCCTCTGTATGCGCCACGGCGTCTATGTGGGTCGCAACATCGGCTCTGGCACGGAAGTCAGGGCTCGCTCTGGTGTCGCCAGCGCAGTTGACCGGCGAGATGCTTGGTTACGTCCCCCCTGGCGGCTGGTCCGTGCCCATTGTCACGGGCGCAACGACGGGTCCGACGACGAGGCAGATAATTCGGCTTCTGGGTGCCCATGGCTACTGCCCCGTAGTATACGAACCCTCGGCCAATAGCGGAGATGAGCCCAAAGAGACTATTTACAAGTACGTTGAAAGCGGGATTCCAGTCGTTGTGACATTCAAGACGAATCGCGGCTGGCACGCTGTCACCATTATTGGCCATGCGTACGACACAGACGCGACCCCAACGACTGTGGGTTTGGGCGGCACCAAGTTCTATCGCAGTAGCCAGTGGGTTCCCTATTTCATAGCTCACGATGACCAATCGGGCCCCTATCGGAAGCTGGTTGTGGCCGATAGAACGGTGTCAATCGAACGCTGTACGTCCAAATACCCAAGGAAACCACACCTCACAGGGAGGTTAGGCGCGATCATTGCTTGCGTTCCGCCCGGCATCTTGCTCAGTGGCCACGAGGCCGAGTTCAAGATGATAAGCCTGTTGAGGGACCTGGGAAAGGAAGTATTCCCAAAAGGGCTTCCCGACGACCTCGTTCTGCGCACGTTCGTGGTTGCGTCCAATGACTTCAAGCGCTCTTTCGATGGTGAGCGGGCGATGTCGTGCACTCCTGGTGTCACTCCGCTTGCAGTGTGCTATCGGGGCACAACATTTTCTAGACACGTCTGGGTTATGGAGATAGCTACGTTAGCTCACAGGAGTAGTATTCCGCCTGAGGGCATAAAGATCATCGGTGAGATCGCGGTGGATGCCAAAGCCATAGACAGGGCCCCCGATTTTGAGGCCCTCCACCTGCCGGGTCGTTATTATCGGATGCGGCCCGACCAACAGTTCTCCCAGTCCGTAGTTGATGATTGGCTTCCGGTAGGTGGCGGGGCGTATCCCGCATTCCGCAGCGCCGAGGAACTCTGACCCTCGGTCGTGGTACACTCAGTTAGTACGCGTCAGGATCGGGCCATCGGAGTTTAGGCATTGACGGCCCAAGTACAAACACAGTAACATAGCATTGGCCGGAGACAGCGGGCGTCCCGACGTGTCGGGACTTAATAATGGCCCGCCGAGGCGGACGAAGGACTCAGGAAAGTCCCTGGGCACTGTCTGCCCGGGGACCTTCTTTGTTTCAGGGCAAAGGATACATCCTGAGCCTATCGAAGGAGGAACATGCCATCAGAGGACAAGGTAAAGGAGGTAGCTGAGCTGGAGCAAGTCCTGGCCCAGGCGCCAGTGGTCATCGCCACCGGATACCGGGGTATGAAGGTGGCGGACCTGTTCCAACTCCGCAAGCAGCTCCGGGCACAGGGACTGCGCTACCGAGTGGTCAAGAACACCCTGGCGCGGCTGGCCGCCGAGAAGGCGGGCCGGCCGGACCTGGTCAACCTGCTGCGGGGTCCTACGGGCCTCGCTCTGGGCGCCGGGGACCCGGTGGCCGCCACCAAGACCATCCAGGACTTCATCCGGACAACCAAGCAACCCCTGGAGGTCTATGGCGCCCTGATTGATGGTCATCCCTACTCGCCCAAGGACCTGGACCGGCTTGTGACGCTGCCGCCCAGGGATGTGCTCATCGCCCAGTTGCTAGGCAGCATCCAGGGGCCCCTGTCAGGACTACTGGGCATACTGTCGGCCCCGGTACAGAACCTTCTCTGGCTGCTACAGGCCAGAGTTGAACAGCTAGGAGGAACCAGTGAATAAGGACGAAATGGTAACCGCCATCAAGGGCATGACGGTAATTGAGTTGGCAGACCTGATCAAGACCCTGGAGCAGGAGCTAGGAGTCAAGGCCGCACCGATGGCCGTGGCCGCTGGGCCGGCCCCCGCTGCCGCCGCCGCGCCGGCTGCCCCCGTTGAGGAGCAGACCGAGTTCACCGTGCTGCTCAAGGAGATCGGCCCCAACAAGATCAACGTGATCAAGGCAGTGAGGGAGCTCACCACCCTGGGCCTCAAGGAGGCCAAGGAGTTGGTTGAGGCTGCCCCCAAGGCAGTGAAGGAGGCCGTGTCCAAGGATGAGGCCAATGCCGCCGCTGCCAAGCTCAAGGACGCCGGGGCGGTCGTCGAGGTCAAGTAAGACCGTCGCCGACGGAGGGGGGCCGGCCATCGAGTACCGGCCCCTGATCCGGGACCTGCCGACCGGCGAGCGTCCCCGCGAGCGCCTACGGGACTATGGCGAAGGCAGCCTGAGCAACGCCGAGCTGCTGGCCATCGTCCTGCGGGTCGGTGTGGACAACGAGAGCGTGCTCGACATGTCGGCCCGTCTCCTGGCGAAGTTCGAGGGCTTGCCTGGCTTGGCCCGCGCCAGCTTTGGTGAGCTATGCCAGTACCGTGGGCTGGGTCCTGCCAAGGTGGCCCAGTTCAAGGCTGCCTTAGAGCTAGGTCGGCGTCTGCATGCTACCCAGCCCGAGGACCGTCCCAGCGTCCGGTCTCCCAGCGACGTGGCCAACCTGGTACGCTCTGAGATGGAGCTGCTGGAGCAAGAGGAGATGCGGGTGGTTGTCTTGAACACCCGCAACCAGGTGATTGCCCTGCCCAAGGTCTACAAGGGGAGCGTCCACACCTCCGTGGTGCGGGTGGCCGAGCTGTTTCGGGAGGCTGTCCGTCAAAACGGCCCCAACGTTATCCTGGTGCACAACCACCCCTCCGGTGACCCTGCCCCCAGCAAGGAGGATGTGGAGCTGACCCGCCAGGCTGTCTCCGCAGGCAAGCTGCTGGATATCGAGGTGCTGGACCACCTGGTCATCGGTCAGGGGCGCTTCGTTAGCCTCAAGGAGAAGGGTCTGGGGTTCGGGTAACCTCACCTTGTCCCGGCCCGGGCACTACAAGAGAGATCCTGTTGCCCCTGGAAGCTGTCCGTTCAAGTGTTGGCACTGTGTACATCCGTGTTATACTTACTGATAGTAGAGATAAGCAGTGTGCGCACGCCTCTGGCTCAGTGTGGTGGCAGGGTGTGCGTGCATGACGTGGGAGCATAATGCCGTGAAAGCGCTGAGGCTCAACTTCACCATCCCGGAGGATACTGCAATGGCGCTCAAGTCTCGGGTGAGGCAACGCCAGCGCAGCGCATTCGTTGCCGCCGCTATTCGAGAGAAGCTAAGCCAGGTGGAGCAGGAGGAGCTAACCCGCCTTCTGATTGAGGGTTACCAGGCGAGGAGGCAGGAGGGCATCGAGATCAACGCCGAGTGGGAGGCGGCCACTCTGGAGAATTGGCCTTAGGGCCAGCCAGGTACGCAAGGACAGGCAACATTGGTCCAAACGCGGATCGGACGAGGCGGGGTGGCGGACTTCCCACGATACGGTGATGTGTACGACGTCGAACTCGACCCTGTCGTTGGCTCGGAGATCGGCAAGCGGCGGCCCGCCCTGGTCGTTTCCAATGACGTTAACAACCAGTACGCGAGCACCGTTACCATCATCCCCATAACCAGCCAGCCTCCCAAAAGGCGCTTCCCGTTTGAGGTTGCTCTGCCCAAGGGCACTGCGGGGTTGACTGCTGATTCTCGTGTCAAAGCCGACCACGTCAGAACTGTGGACAAAGGCAGGTTGCGCGGCTTTCGAGGTTCACTGCCGCCCTCGTACTTTCCGCAGGTGGAGGCGGCGCTCAAGGTCCACCTCAATATGAAGTAGGGCCGTATCGTAAGCCTGAAGGAGAAGGTCTGGGGTTCGGGTAGGGCCAGTGCGACGCTGCAGCGGCTTTGGCTTCGAGGACTGGCGCCACACTCACGGCGTGACCGCATTCTCTCCCCTGTCCATAGCTTGCACCAATTGCACTACCGCGTGGCACAGCCTGCGGAAAGAGCGTGAACGATCAAAGGCTAGCGTGAAGTCTATGTGTTCGGTCAATGGGGCCTGGTCGGTGGTCTCCTTGTAGGCCCTGCCTGGGGGCATGTGTTTGGTAAGCCACTCCTTTACTCCGCTCAATTGTTCGACAGGTTGGGTGTACTCCGCCGAATCCAAGAGTCCGGGCTTGCCTTTGATGGATTTCCCGCGTAGGGTCTCAAGACTGGCCAGGAACCAAGCTTCGTACTCCCGAACTGCGCAGACGATAGCAACAGGCACGCGGAGGTTCAGTTCTCTCGATCGTTGCGCGAGGTCCGGTGCCAGGCCCTTGGCGCAATCATCGTGCACATCAAGAAGGACCAGTATCCCCTCGCAGCCTGGTGTCATGGCCGCATAGCGCACATACCGCTCCAGATCTCGAACAAGCTTGTCCTTGCTGTGGGCATTCTTGGGTTTGGCCACGGCAACGTCCAACCGTCCGCACCGCCCCTCTAGAACCTTGCGAACCAACAAGGGGACAGCTTCCATTTCCCCATCGCCTTCAACTATCGGAACAAGCATCATCGGTGCTAGCGGCTTGTCTTGTCTCTTTCAAGTCCTTCAATGCGGTGCAGTTCGCCCGCAGAGAACAGACCTTGTCGCACCGCCTCTCTCTGGTGGGCAGCGACCATGCCAACGTTGGTGACCCCGCCGACCGATTCCACAGCCCGAAGGCTCTCCACCGGCAAGTGGTCCATCAAGTCCGGGCTGTGGGTTGTGATCAGTATTTGAGTGCGCTGTGTGGCCTCTTTGAGGAGGTCTGCCAGCACAGCCAAGGCTCCCGGATGGATTATCAACTCCGGTTCCTCCATTGCAATGAGAGACGGCACAGGGTCCTGGAAAAGCGCTACCAGAATGCCCAGAAGCCTGAGTGTGCCGTCTGATTCCTGGGACAGGTCAAACCAGGCTCCCTTTCCGTTTCCGCCCTCCACAGCGTGTTTAAGTTTGGTCACCAAGTACCCCCCAACCTGGGAAACTTGCACATCGCAGATACCTGGGACTACCTTGCCAAGAGCATCGCGTAGGTCAGGGAGAAAGCGGCCATCATGTTTGATCATGTCCCTGAGGACTGCCGCAAGGTTTTCCCCATGTTCTCCCAACGGGTACGGGCGCCCAGGCTTCTGCGGCTCCCTAAACACGTTGGGGAATATGTGGTAGAACCTCATTTGCCTAATGAACAACAGCAACGAGGTAAGCGGATTCGCCAAGATCCCGACGGCGCTTTTCCGTCTAACGCGCCAGGGAAGCATGCGGCGGATTTGGGGCATAGCAAAGTCTGTGATTTCAAACGATCTCGCCGGCCCGAAAAGTTCAAGCTGTCTTGTTTTCGCTCCTTCCAATTGAGGTTTGACAAGGACGCCCTTCCTGACCTCAAACTCCCATAGCCCGCCTTCTACGTCTGGAGAGACCACTATTCCGGATTCCCTTTTGATCTCGTATTGCCCGCCCGGTTTGCTGCCTATAACGAACTGATATACCACATTTGCGCTGTCAACAGTGGCCTCAAGGCCAAGCTCAATGTCGAACGGCCTTCCGTGGAGCGACCACCGACGCATAGCGACAATGCCGTGTCGGTCGGTTACGGCTGCATCCAGGCCGTTGCGAAGGCCATCAGCAACGAACCTGAGGACGTCGACTATGTTGCTTTTCCCAGACGCATTGGGCCCCACTAGAACAGTAAGCGGGCCCAATTCCAACTCCATGTGCTCCAGGCTTCGGAGGTTGTGTGCCCAAACTCGTGTTATGATGGGCTTGGGCTCTTGGCTTTTCTGCATTGCACTCATGGTGTTCGACAGTCTAGTTTAGCACTAGATCAGCTTTTTCCCTAGCCTGTGACTTTTGTGATTGCCCAACCTGTCTGGCGTCGGCTACCCTTTACCTTGGTCGCATTTGCGCCGCCCTGTGGCGGCAAAGCACTCAGGAGGCAACAATGCCCAAGGAAAAGACCGCCGGCAAGACTGTCACCCTCGATGTTCGGGACACCCCGCCCTGGGAGCGGCATCCGAAGATCTTCGATGCCTTCGATGCCCTGGCCGTGGGGGATACCCTGCTCCTCATCAATGACCACGACCCGCGCCCCCTGCACTATCAGCTCATGCACGAGCGCGAGGGATGCTTCCAGTGGCAGGCAGAGGAGCGCGGCCCCCGGGAGTGGGCAGCCACCATCCAGAAAGTGATGTAGATCCTGGCGGCAGGGGCGAGTCGTTACCTCGCCCACAAGCCCTCACCTCAATCCTCTCCCAAAGGGAGAAGAGGTTCCCCTCTCCCCTTGGGAGAGGGTAGGGTGAGGGCTCCTATGGGCGTTTGAACACGGGTGCCCGCTTCTCCAGGAAGGCGGTGACCCCCTCGATGTGCTCCTTGGAGAACATGGCCTGGGCCTGAAAAGTCGCCGCCATCTCCAGGGCAGTGTCCAGGTTGGTTACCAGTCCATGGTAGGCCAGGGTCTTGGTCAGCTTGGTGGCCAGGGCGGGCGCCTGGGCGAGCCTATGGGCCAGGGCCATGGTCTCCTTCTCCAGCTCGGCAGCAGGCACCAGCCTGCTGAGCAGGCCGATGCGCTCGGCCTCGGCTGCCTCCACGAAATCGCCGCTGAGCAGGATGTGCAGGGCGCGGCCCAGGCCCACAATCTGGGGCAGCAGGTGGGCCATCCCAGTCTCGGGGACAAGGCCAACGCGGATGAAGGCATTGCAGAAGCGGGCGTTCTCCGAGCCGATGCGTATGTCGCAGGCCAGCGCCCAGTCGAATCCGCCACCCACGGCGGCCCCGTTGACCATGGCAATGGTCGGTATGGGAAGCTGGCGCAGGCCACGGGTCACCGGGTGGATCTGGCTCCGCATCCACTCCCGGTAGGTCTCCTGGTCCATCTCCCGATAGCGCTTGTCCTCGGACACGTCGCCGCCACCCATGAATATGCGGCCTGTGCCGGTAAGCACCAGCACCCGGGCCGAGTCGTCCTTGGCCACTGCTTCCACGGCTGCGCGAAGCTCCTGGGTCATGGGGAGGTTCAGGGCATTGGCCTTCTCGGGTCGGTTGAGGGTGATGGTCACCACGCCATCGTCATGTGTGACCATGACGTACTTACTTGCCATTGCGCGTCTCCTTCTTCAGTACCACCAGCAGGGCGCTGGCCAACAGCGGAGAGAAAGCTCTACCGAACGTACGTTCAAACAGGAGCTTGGCCCCTTTGCCTGGGAGGAGGGGGTGCCACGTGTAGAGGCGGTGGCACCGCACCAACCGAAGGCTGGTCGCGCTCTCGAAGTGCTCTCGGATACCCAGTCGTTCGTACTGGTAGTGCTTCAGGTCCTTCCCGTCCCAATGGGCGCCGGCGCGCACAGCGGCCATCTCGCGGCGCCACTGCCGGAAGCGCCAGATGGAGGGCCATGGCCGCCACAGATTGGGCAGCCTGACAAAATCAATGAAGGCCAGGCCTCCGGGCCGCAGCAGACGCTCCACGCGGGACTCCATGTTCAGGTAGGCGCCCACGCAGCCTAGCCCAGTGCTGACCACCACGTCGAACGGGCCATCTACAAAGGGCGGCCGGTATGCATCCGCCCGCACGAACTGGGGCCGGCCTCCCGCCGGCAGGGACTCCCGCGCAGCCACGGCATCGCGCAGGCACTCCCCCACGAAATCAGCGCCTACTACGGAAAAGGAGGGCCTCTGGGCTAGCAGCCCCGCCAGTGCCCCACGTCCACAGCCCAGGTCCAGCAGCCGCCCGGACCGTATGCCAGCCCTGTCCGATTCCCGCACCACGAGGTCCGCCACCAACTCCAGGTAAAGGGCATGGGCGTCGTGGAGGCCGTAGCGGCCCATGACCGCTTGCCACTTGGCAATACCTCCAGAGACCGCTGTGCCCTGGCTCGTGGCAGTCCTCCCGGGCGGGCTAGCGCCCCGCCGGCCCTTCGGTGTGGACGGAGGCTGGCACGGGCAGGTCTACCTTGTGCTTCTTGACCTCGGCCTCGATGGCCGCGGCAGCCTTGGCGTCGGGCGGCGTGAGCGGCAGCCGCGTGTTGCCCACTGGGAAGCCCACGTGGTTCAGGGCATACTTCACTGGGATAGGGTTGGAGACTACGAACATAGTCTGGAACAGAGGGAGCAGGCGGCGGTGAATCGCGGCAGCCCCCACGGTGTCACGGGCCAGGAACTTGTCCATCATCTCCTTCATCTGTTTGCCCACCAGGTGGGAGGCCACGGCGATGACGCCGTAGCCGCCCACCGCCATCATGGGCAGGGTATCGTTGTCATTGCCGCTCCAGACCAGGAAGCCTGGCCGGGCGCCTTCGATGATACGAGCGACGGCGTTGAGGTCGCCGCTGGCCTCCTTGATGCCCACAATGTTGGGCGCCTCTTTGCTCAGTTTGATGACGGTGTCGGGGGCGAGCGAAGTGACCGTCCGGCTGGGCACGTTGTACACGATGCAGGGCAGGGACGTGGCCCGGGCGATGGCGGCGAAGTGCTCGAAGAGGCCGTCGGGAGTAGGTTTATTGTAATAAGGCACCACCAGCAGGACGCCGTCCACGCCGATGCGCTCTGCCTCCTGGGTGAGCGCGATGCTGTCGGCGGTGGAGTTGCTGCCGGTCCCGGCGACCACGTCGCCCCGCTTGCCCACGGCCTTGCGGACCTCGGTGAAGAGGCGCAGCTTTTCTTCGTGGGTCAGCGTGGGCGATTCCCCCGTGGTGCCCGAGACGACCACGCCATCGCTGCCGGAGTCCAGCAGGGCCAGGGCCAGGCGGCAGGCCTGACCGTAGTCCACCTGCTGGGTCTTGTCAAAGGGGGTGACCATCGCGGTAAGAAGCCTACCTATGGGTTTCATGTGTGCCTCCTGCGGCCCATTCACTCTATGCCGAGGCTACCCTGGGGACCGTCTAGGGTGACCTTCCACTCATTCAACGCATCCCTGCCAAGCAACAGGTAAGGCTCTTGCCATAGAACAGCCTCCACTGACACCGCCTTTACTCCCGGCACCCAAAGAGAAACCGAGAATAGAGGGCACAACCGCGCGCCGCCCAGCGGGCCGGACACGGCAGTCTCACCAACTTGTGACAGGCCAAGCTTGCGTGCTACAGTGGCCGGCATCGCCGAGAGATCAGCCCCCGAATCCACGAAGGCCGGTACAGTCACACCTTCTGCGACGTGAGCAGACGAAGCGCCAACCGGCAAAATAGGTGCCGGAGGGTCAAAGGAAGCATCGTAGGGAAACGTGGCCATACGGTGACCTGTCAGTGCGAGGCAGGAAGCGGAGCTCGCCGTGGCGATCTGATGTAGACCACTCGATCCCGTACCACCTTCGGCATGAACATGTCCCTATATCCGTACTTGGCATAGACCCTGGTAGCCAAATCGTGAAACGAGGAATCTGAATCAACAACCTGGTCGTCCAATACAGCTATGTACTTCCCGCTGTATTGGGACAGCAACTCCTCGAAATGGTCTCTGTAGTAGTCCCGAGCCCGTTCAAAGGAGAGCCTCTCTTCAGCCAAACGTCCTTGGAGTCTCTCCTCGAGAAATGCCGGCAAGTCATCCGTTGACAGCAGCTTGCCGGTGGTTGCCAGAGCCGACTCGACTGGCTCCCGCTCTGCCGGCTGCGCTGCTGTTGGCCGTCCCGTTCTTTCTTCGGAGTGGGCAACTGCTGGGCGCAACAACCTCTTGGCCTCAACAATGAGTTGCGTAGTCAGCAATTCAAACAGCCGCGCCTTGCGCTCGGGGGACAGCGAGAGGAACAAACGCTCCAGTGTCTCCAAGTCAGCCGCGAGGTCGGGACTTGGTGTACCCCTAGGGATCAGAGTGGGGCCGGTCTGTGGTCCTTGTGTCTTACGGCGCACCAGGTATCACCTGCCCTACATCCACTCGTTCTTGAGCAGCTCCTCGGCGATCTGGACGGCATTGAGGGCGGTGCCCTTGCGCAGGTTGTCGGCCACTATCCACATGGCTAGACCGAAGCTGTTGGAGGCATCCTCTCGGATGCGCCCGACCCATACCTGATCGGTGCCGGTAGCGGCCCACGGGTGGGGGTAGATGCCCTCGTGAGGGTCATCAAGTACGTGCACACCCGGCGCCTGGGAAAGGACCCGGCGGGCATCTTGGGGGGCGAAGGGACGGTTGAACTCGGCATGAACGGCCAGGCAGTGGGCGTAGAGCACGGGCACCCGCACGCAGGTGGCAGAGAGGGCTATGTTCTTGGCATGCATGACCTTCTTGGTCTCCTCCACCACCATCCACTCCTCGCGGGTGTACCCGTTGTCTTGGAACACGCCAATCTCTGGGAGCACATTGAAGGCGATCTGATGGGGATAAACGTGCGGGGTGACCTCTTTGCCGTCGAGCACCAGCCGGGACTGTGTGGTCAGCTCCTCGACTCCGGTGTGGCCGTTGCCGGACACGGACTGGTACGAGTCAACAATCACCCGTTTGATGACGTTGGCCTTGTGCAACGGCCAAAGGACTGCGGTCAGGGGAATGGAAACGCAATCGGGGCTGGCAATGATGCCCCTGTGCTTCTTCAGGTCCAGGTAGTTTACCTCGGGGACTACCAAAGGCACCCTGGGGTCCATGCGCCAGGCTGCACTGGTGTCCACCACCACGGTGCCCTTGCGTGTGGCTAGTGGAGAATAGTAGCGGCTGACCTCTTCGCCCGCGGTAAACAGCGCCAACTCCACATACTCCAGGGCCTGGGGCGCCAGCTCCCGGACCTCCATCTCCTGGTGGTTGAAGAAGAGCTTGGTCCCCGCTGAGCGGTCGGAGGCGAGGAGCACCAGGTCGGACATGGGGAAACGCCGTTGCTCCAGGACCTTGAGGAACTCCCGTCCCAACAAGCCTGTGGCCCCCACCAGGGCCGTGCGCACCTGTTTCACGACTAGGCCCCCAGGCCGAGCAGGGTATCCAGGCCGTAGACCAGGCCCTTGCGGTTGACCACCTCCCGGATAGCAAGCATGACGCCAGGCATGAAGCTCTCCCGGCTGATAGTGTCGTGGCGCAGGACCAGGGTCTGGCCCAACCCGCCCAGTATGACCTCGTGATGTGCCAGCAGGCCTGGCATGCGCACGCTGTGGATGGCCACACCTTCGGCGTCGCCACCCCGCGTAGCGGCCAGCACCTCTTTGGTGGTGGCTACCCGCTCGAAGGGCCTGCCCCGGGCCGCAGCCATGGCCCTGGCCATGGCCAGGGCAGTGCCCGAAGGGGCATCCGCCTTGCGCTCGTGATGCATCTCAATGATGTCGGCGTAGTCGAAATGGCGCGCCGCGATCTTGGCCAGGTGAGCCAGCACCACAGCGCCGAGGGAGAAATTGGGAGCGACCACAGCACCAACGCCGTGCTCCTGGCAGAGACGACCAATCTCGTCTACCTGCGCCTGAGCAATGCCCGTGGTGCCAACCACCAGGTTCACTTTGTGCGGGATGGCAGCCCTGGCCAGGGACATGACGGCATCGGCGTGGGAGAAGTCCACCACCACCTGAGGCTTGGCCTTGACCAGCAGACTAGCGACATCTCGGGAGAAAGGGATGAGTCCCGAGCTATTGGGCAAGGGAAGATACTCTTCCTTGGCCTTGATATCCACTGCCCCCACAGGCTCCATGTCAGACTGCTGGCACAGGGTGACCAGCACCTGCTGGCCCATGCTACCGGAAGCGCCTTGAACCGCTACTCTAATTGGGGTCATGCCTCCCCCCCATTGGTGGTCTGGGTGGGCCTCCCGGGCCGAAGTCGCGGCGCGGCGGCCCTCCGGGTCCCGGTCGGCGGGGTGGGAAGTCACCCCTGTCACGGGGTCTGGGAGGGAAGGGGGGCCGCGACGCCGGTCTGGCTGGGCCCGGCCCCTGACCCGGACCCTGGAACAGCGCTCGGCGGGACAGGTTTACCCGCCCCAGACGGTCAATCTCGCTGACCACGACGGTGATCTCGTCCCCTACGCTGACCACGTCTTCAGGGCTGGAGATGCTCCCTTCGGCCAGCTCACCCACAGGCACCATGCCCTCTTTGCCCGGGAAGATCTCCACGAAGGCGCCGTTGCGCATGAGGCGAGTCACCTTGCCGGTGTACACATGGCCCACCTCTACCTCTTGGGTAAGCTCCATTATGCGGTTTAGAGCACGCTTGGCTGCCTCCTCATTGGAGGAGCCAATGTATACCGTGCCGTCGTTCTCGACGTCAATGGTGGCCTTGGTTTCCTCAATGATCGAGCGGATGGTCTTGCCCCCTGGCCCGATGACTGCGCCAATCTTCTCCACCTTGATTTGCACTTTCAGGATGCGCGGCGCGTACTTGCTGAGCTCCTGTCGCGGGTGACTGATGGCTTCGTTCATCATGCCCAGAATGGCCTGGCGGGCCTGGTGGGCCTGCTCCAGGGCGTTGGTGAGTACACTCAGGTCGAGGCCCAGCGCCTTGATATCCAGTTGAAGCGCGGTGACGCCCTGTGTCGTGCCGGCCACCTTGAAGTCCATGTCTCCGTAGGCATCCTCGATGCCGGCGATGTCGGTGAGCACGGCGCTGCGACCATCCTCCTGGAGGAGGCCCATGGCCACTCCGGCTACGTGGGTGCGCAGAGGCACTCCCGCGTCCATGAGGGACAGGCTGCTGGCGCAGACGCTGGCCATCGAAGTGCTGCCATTAGAGCTGAGGACCTCGGACACAACGCGAATGGTATATGGGAAGTCCACTTCGCTGGGCAGCGCAGGCTCCAACGACCGCTCAGCCAATGCCCCGTGACCGATCTCGCGGCGGCCTGGTCCGGTCATGCGCTTGGTCTCGCCGGTGGAAAAGGGTGGGAAATTGTAATGGTGCATGAAGCGCTTCGACTCCTCCGGAGTCAGGTCGTCAATCTGCTGCTCCATGCCCGGAGGCGCCAGTGTGGTTATGGAGAGGACCTGGGTCTCCCCGCGGGTGAACAGCCCCGTGCCATGCGTGCGGGGCAAGATGCCTACCTCGCAAGAGATGGGCCTCAAGTCGCGATGGCCACGACCGTCCGTGCGCCGGCCTGTGGTGAGGATTTGGCGTCGCACCGCATGCCGCATCTCCTTCTCCAGGGCGGACTTCATCACGTCCACGGGGAAACGGTCCCCGACACGGGCCTGTAGGTCTTGCATGAGGTCGGCGGGCACCTCGTTGCGCTCAGTCTTGCTGACGCTGGCCATGAGCCGCGGCAGCCGTTCCGCTACTGCCGCAGAAACCGCCCGCTCCAGCTCCGGGTCCACGGGTGTGGCGGGGAAGGGCATCTTGGTCACCCCAGCAGCGATCTCCTCCTGTATGTCCAGCACCTGCGCGTTGACCCGCTGCCCAAACTCCAGGGCGCTAACCAGCAGCGACTCGGGGACTTCCAGCGCCCCCGCCTCCACCATGACCACCGCCGAGCGAGTGCCCGCCACCGTGAGGTCCAGGGCGCTTTCCTCTAGCTCGCTGTAGGTGGGGTTTACCACGAGCTCGCCGTTGATGTAGCCCACTCTGGTGGCAGATACGGGCCCAGCGAAGGGGATTGGAGCAAGGCTAAGCGCTGCCGAAGCGCCGATAATGGACAGGATATCTGGGTCATTCTCTTGGTCGGCCGAGAGCACGGTGCACACGATCTGGATATCGTGGCGCAGGGTCTTGGGAAACAGCGGGCGCAACGGCCGATCGGTCAACCTCGCCGCCAGTATGGCGTCGGTTGTGGGCCGGCCCTCCCTGCGGAAGAAACCGCCGGGTATTTTCCCGGCGGCGTAAAGCTTGCCTTCGTAGTCAATGGTCAGGGGGAGGAAGTCCACCCCTTCCCTGGGCTTATTAGACATGCAAGCAGTGACCAGGATCACGGTGTCCCCGTAGCGTACGGTTACCGCCCCGCCCGCCTGCCCTGCTAGCTTGCCAGTCTCGATACTAAGGGTCCGTCCCCCTATCTCTCTCTGAGCGGACTTGACTCTGGTTGTAACCAATCTCATCTCCCAATACCAGCGATGCCCACCCTTTGTGCAGGGAAGAGGGGCCAACACGAGGCACCTTTCCGCGACGGCCGAGGGGCACCCAGAACCTCGTGGCCAGTTGGCCACGAACAAGACCAGGGGCGAACCGCCCCTCTATTACTTCCGCAAGCCGAGCTGCGCGACCACTTCCCGATGGCGGGCCGGTTCTGTCCGCGCCAGATAGGCCATCAGCCGGCCCCTGTGCCCCACCAGCTTCATGAGACCCCGCAAGGAAGCGAAGTCCTGGCGATGCGTCTTGAGGTGCCCTGCCAACTCGTTTATGCGCTCAGTAAGCAGCGCAACCTGCACCGCCGTCGAGCCCGTGTCCTTCTCGCCAACAGCAAACTGTTGGACTATGCTTGCTTTTTTCTCTTTCGGGATCATTTCCCCACCTAACTTTTGGTGCTCATAATAGCATACCCGCCAAGGTACATCAAGGTACGCTCAAAAGGCGGAAAGCCCAGGATTCAGCCGTGGAACGGGCCACTCCCAACCCGCGGTCGGGCACGGTGATTCCAGCGACATGCGCTCACACCGCCGGTCGCGCTGAGCCCCAATGGCGGCTGCACGGGTGCCGACCCTCCGTGATGCCCAGGCGACTGAAGGGCTGGGGGTATGCCGAGCCCACCCCGACAAGGCCATGCTATACTGTTGCTCTGAAGTGTGGTCCCGCCTTGTTCGTTGCCCAGGAGTTGATTCGTGCCCACAGTAGTGCCCTTTCAAGGGCTGCGGTTCAACACGGACCGAGTGGGCGAGCTCAGTTCGGTGATCAGCCCGCCCTACGATGTCATCTCTGCGGAAGAGCATGCCCTGTACTATGGGCGCAGCCCGCACAACGTGGTCCGCCTGGAGCTGCCCATGTCTGGAGAGGGCAGCCGGGACAGCCGGTACCGGCAGGCCGCCCGGACGTTCCGCTCTTGGCTCCGCGAGGGCGTGCTGGTGCGGGAGGAGCGCCCCGCGTTCTACCTGCTGGAGCACCGATTCCCCTACGGCGGGGGCGCGCGTAGTCGGTGGGGACTGGTTGGCCGCCTGCGGCTGGAGGACTGGAGCCAGGGCCGTGTCCGGCCCCACGAGAACATCCTGCGGGCGCCGGCTGCCGACCGTTTTGAGCTACTTCGCGCCTGCCGGGCCAACTTCAGCCCAGTGATGGGCATCTTCCGCAGCCGCCTACAGCTCCCGGACCTTTTCCCCCAGGAGGTCCACAGGACCCCCGACCTGACTGCTACCGACGACTACGGGGTGGCCTATGCGGGATGGGTGGTGACGGATTCCCAGGCCATCAGGCGGGCGGCCCACTTTCTGTCTCGCAAGACCATCTACATCGCCGACGGGCACCACCGCTACTCCATGGCCCTGGCCTACATGAAGGAGCGGCTGGCCAAAGCCCGCCGCCACAGTGGCCGCGAGCCTTTCCACTACGTGATGATGGCCCTCATGTCCGCGGCAGACCCGGGGTTGATCACCCTTCCCACACACCGACTTGTGCGTGGGGTGAAGCCCCAGGCGGTGGTGCGGCTTGAGGAAGGGCTAGCCACGCATTTCCATGAGGTGGCGCGTGTCCCACCTCTAGGCAGCCTATCCCAAACGGCCCAGTCCTGGCAGCAGGCACTGGGGGCTGGAGGCCCAGGAACGCTGGGCCTGTACGCCGGCCAGGGCCGGCCCATGCGCGTTCTGGAACCCAGAGACAGGAGCGCTCTGCTGGAGCTGTTGCCCGCTGACCAGCCCGTTGCCTGGAAGGCCCTGGATGTAAGCCTGTTGCATTGGGTGGTGTTGCAGGGGATGCTGGGCATATCTACGTCCCAACTGGAAGAGGACTGCCTTGAGTTCACGCGCGACCCAGTGGAGGCGGTCTCTCGTGTTGACAGTGGCGAATTCCAGTTGGCCTTCTTCCTGAATCCGCTGCCCCTGGCCAGCCTCTTTGCTGTGGCTGACGCCGGCGCCCGCATGCCCCAGAAGACGACCTACTTCTACCCCAAGACAGCCACGGGCCTGGTTATTAACCCCCTGTTCTAGCGTAGGCCGCCTGCCCGTTCGGCGGTGCTCTCTCCGCTGCATCGTGGACCGGGAGGCCGAGTCCGAAAAGCCCATAGCCTTCCCTTGACAGCGGATATGCGCAATTTGTAGCATATGAGTGAACTGCGGCACTTAGACGGAATGCGCGCAGGCCGGGTGTGTCGGGTCATGAAGAAGGAGGAGAGCTAGCGATGCGTGGCAAGTGGCTAACTTTGGTCCTGGTCTCGGTAATCGTGCTGGGGGCGTGCGGCCCAGCAGCCAAGGATGAAACACCTACACCGGGGACTGCTCCCACCAGCGCCCCCCAGGCAACAGCGACCCCGGCGACCGGGGCAGCCCCCACCGCCGGTCCTAGAAGCACTCCTACAGCAGCCCCGAGTCCCACTGCGGCAGCAACCACCCCTAAGCGAGGCGGGGTCTTCCGCTTCGCCTTCCGCACTGACCCGCCCTATTGGGACTTCTACTCCGTTCACTCTGACCCGGTGACCTCCAGCCGGAACCTGGTGTTCACCAAGCTGTTCACCCTTCCCCTGGACCCCGATGCCCCCTGCAAAGATGTGGTCACTCCCGTGGCCGCCCAGAGCTGGCGTTGGATAGACGACAGCAATCTGGAGTTGAAGCTAAAGCCCGGCATCCGCTGGCCGAACAAGGCCCCCATGAACGGCCGGGAGATGACCGCCGATGACGTGGTGTACAGCTTCGATGCCTTCCGCAAGTTCGTAACCATGGAGTCCATGTCCCGCAACGTGGAGAAGGTGACGGCCAAGGACCGCTACACGGTGGTATTCACCACGGTCAAACCGTTCTCCAGCCTTGTCCTCAACGTAATGGCCACTCACTTCGGCCTGGCCGTGGTGCCCCCGGAGGGGGGCGGGCCTAGCTTCGATTGGAAAGACGCCAATAAGTCCTGGGTTGGTTCCGGGCCTTTCGCATTCAAGCAGTGGATGCCTGGTGTCAAGTGGACGTTCGAGCGCAACCCTACCTTCTTCCGTGAGGGCCTGCCCTACATAGATGGGGTGGAGTTCCTGAACATGCCCGACGTGTCCAGCCGGATGGCTGCGCTGCGCTCCGGCCAGTTGGACATGGAGCAACAGAAATCGCCGGTGCTGGTGGAGTCTCTGACCAAGCAGCGGCCTGACCTTAAGGTGGTCCGCTGCCCAGGCATTGCCCCCGAGGCTATCTACATGCGCACGGACAAGGCGCCGTTCAACGACGTGAAGGTACGCCGGGCGATCTCCATGGCATTGGACCGGAAGGCCATCGTGGACACCCTCTACGGTGGTCAGGGTGTGCCGGTGGCAGTGCTGCCGCCCGGCACACCCTACGCCCTGGCTGTCGAAGACTTCCCACCTGAAACCCGCAAGTACCTCGAGCGCAACCCTGCGGAGGCCAAGAGGCTGCTGGCCGAAGCAGGCTTCCCCAGGGGGTTGTCCACCTCCCTCACCGTCACCTGGCGGTACGAGTCACCCTACAAGGAGCTCGCGGAGGCCCTGGTGGCCATGCTGGCCGATGTAGGGGTCGAGGTGAAGCTGGACCCGGTAGAGTACGGGCTGTGGACAGGTAGCGTGCTCAGGGGCGAGATAGACAACATGGCCATGACCCACACACGGATGGAGACACCCGAAGGGACATCTTCCCTCGCCTCTTTCGACAGCCGCAATCCCTTTGCCGCCAACCGCAGCCACGTCGTAGACCCGGAATTGGACAAGCTTATTGACCAGTTGGCACGCACCTTCGATGAGAGCAAGCGCACGGAGACTGCGAGGCAGATACAGGTCTTGGCCGTGGACCGGGCCTACCGGGTAATGATGCCCGAGCGACTTGACACGGTGATCTATCAGCCCTACTGGAAACGCATTGGGTGGAAGGCTGAGGCCAAGGACTTCGGCAACCTGCTGGAGGAGGCCTGGCTCGACCGGAAGTAGCTAGCGGGGGGACCTCACCTCTTAATCCCCTCTCCGCCAGCGGAGAGGGGAGACCAGAAAACCCTCTCCGTGAACGGAGAGGGCAGGGTGAGGTCACTGCGTTTGACCTATGCGTGGGAGGTGGGACGACCAGCGGGCATCAGGCTGCGGATATTGCTAGCCCTTGACGGGGGGGCAAGCCACCTTATAATGGGTGACTGGTGATTCGGCGTACTCAAGAAGGGACAGGGGCGTCAGCTATCTGTCGGCCCGCCACAGCTACGATGGTCCATCGAGACTGCTCCGGCCCAAGACGGGGTCAGGGCCTCGGCGTTTGCCACCGTTGCTAGAAAGGAGCAACCTAGGGTGACTCGCGTGGTGTACCCGGGCAGCTTTGACCCGGTGACCAAGGGGCATCTGGACATCGCGACCCGGGCTGCTGCTTTGTTCGATGAGCTAATCATCGGCGTCTACGATGCCCCGCCCAAGAGGTTGCTTTTCAACACGGAGGAAAGGGTGGCGCTGTGGGAGGGGGCGGTCAAGCACCTCAACAACATCAGGGTGGAACCTTACATCGGACTCACTGTGGACTTCGCCCGCAAGAAAGGTGCCCGGGCCGTGGTGCGGGGTCTGCGCATGAACTCGGACTTCGAGAACGAGTTCGAAATGGCGCTCATGAACCGCAATCTTGCCCCAGAGCTTGAAGTAGTGTGTCTCATGACCAGCGTGGAGTACCAGTTCCTCAGCTCGAGTCTACTGAAGGAGGTGGCTAGCCTGGGAGGGGATATTCGCTCCCTGGTCCCGCCCAATGTGGCCACCGCGCTGGAGACCAGACTGGGGGCTGGCACAAAGGGAGGGAAGCGATGAGCCGCAGTAATCTCGCGCGCCTACTGGACCAGGCCGAAGCAGCCGTGGCCGCCGGCCGCAAGCTCCCCCTGAGCAAGCGCCGCGTCATGGATGCGGAACCCCTGCTGGAGCTCATTGACCAGATGCGCCTCTCCATTCCCGAGGAGCTACGGGAGGCCGAGCGCTTCATGGAGAGGAAGGAGGCAATGGCCAGCCAGGCCCTCCAGCAGGCCAAGAAGATCATCGCCGACGCTGAGGTAGAGGCCAAGAGGAAACTCAATGACACCGAGGTCATGAAGGCTGCTCGCCAGGAGGCCGAGGACACCTTGGCCAAGGCCCGTGCCGAGGCGGAAGCCATGACGCGCCAGGCGCGGGAGGAGGCGGAGAAGCGACGCAAAGAGCTGGACCAGTACGCCCAACGGGTAATGGCCCGCTTGGAGGAGTACCTGGCTGGCGCCCTGAGCCAAGTGCGCGGGGGGCTGGAAACCCTGCGCGCTGATAGCACTGAAGGCGCGCCGGGAAAAACGAAGGACAAGGTCAGGGAAAAAGGAGGTAGATAGTACCCAATGGCCTACAAGATATCCCAGGACTGCATTGCCTGCGGGGCTTGCGAGCCCGAGTGCGACATCAACCACGCCATCAGCGAAGGCGATCCCATCTACATCATTGAGCCCGGCAAGTGCACCGAGTGCAAGGGCAACTACCCCGCCCCACGCTGCGCTGAGGTCTGCCCGGTGGATGCCTGCGTCCCCGATCCGGCCCACAAGGAGACCATAGACCAGCTCATGACCAAGTGGCGCAAGCTGCATCCGGGCAAACAGCCCACCCCCGGCACCTTCTAGGCAACCGTCCTCCCATTTGTGGTACTTATACCCCAGGCCTTGGCCTGGGGTATTCGTTTAGATGCTATAATCGGCCCGAGGAGCCATGCTCAAAGACACCCCTCTCTTAATGCTCGTAGATGGCCATGCCCTGGTGCATCGGGCTTACCATGCCTTGAAACAGGAACGCACCGGCCGCGCCTTGACGACCAAACTCGGAGAGCCCGTGCACGCCGTGTTCGGCTTCACCAGCGCCCTGCTCAAGGCTCTCCAAGACCTGCGTCCCACGCACTATGCTATCTCGTTCGACCGTCCCTCCCCCACCTTCCGCCACGTAGAGTTCGAGGCCTACAAGGCCCAGCGGCCGGAGGCGCCCGAGGACCTCAAAGCCCAGTTTGGCCGCGTCGAAGAGGTCGTTCAGGCCTTCAACATGCCCGTCTTCGCGGTGGGCGGCTTCGAGGCTGACGATGTGCTGGGCACCCTGGCCCGCCAGGCCACGGAGGCAGGGGTAGATTCGGTCATCGTGACCGGTGACACCGACACCATGCAGTTGGTCTCCCCTCACGTGCGGGTGCTCATGTACCAGGGGCGGAGAGACGAGACCATACTCTACTCCGAGTCGCGCGTGCTACAGCGCTACGGCCTGCGGCCAGCCCAGCTACCCGACTACAAGGCCTTGGTGGGCGACGTGAGCGACAACATCCCTGGTGTCAAAGGGGTCGGTGAGAAGACCGCTGTGAAGCTGCTCCAGCAGTTCGGTAGCCTGGACGAGGTCTACGCCCACCTCTCTGAGGTCCAACCGGAGCGGATACGAGCTCTCCTGGAGACAGGGCGTGAGCAGGTGTTCCGGAACCGCAGGTTGGTCACCATCGTCACCGATGTGCCCATTGGTCTTGACCTGGAGAAGTGCCGGCGAAGCACCTTCCAGCGGTCACGGGTGCTGGACCTGTTCCGGGACCTGGAGTTCTACAGCCTGCTGCCTCGGCTGCCGCCCGACGAGCCTGGGGCGGTGGCCACTGCCCCTATTGAGGCGGGACCGGAACGAGCGCAGTCCGCCGTCGCCACCGACGGCGCCGAGGGGGGTGGCGAGTCGGTCGCCTCCGGGCCATCCGCGGCTGGCGCGCCCGTTGTCAGGGCGCCCGATACGGAATGGCGTCTAGTCACCACCAGGGAACAGCTTGACGCCCTCATCGCCGAGCTCTCCTCCGTGCCTTCTTTCGTCTTGGACCTGGAGACCACAGGCCGAGAGGCCATGCTCTGCGGTCTGGTGGGCATCGCCCTGTCCCCTGCGCCTGGGCGCGCCTGCTACGTGCCCGTCGGCCACCGGGAGGGGGCACAGCTCCCGCGCGACCTGGTGCTGGAGCGCTTGCGTCCCCTGCTAACGGACCCCCGGCTGGCCAAGGTGGCCCACAACGGCAAGTGGGACCTCAAGGTGCTGACGGAGCATGGCGTTGAGACCTGCAACCTGGCCTTCGACACCATGATCGCGGCTCACCTGTTGGGCGAGAAGGCGCTGGGGCTCAAGGCCCTGGCCTTCAGCAAGCTCAACATCGAGATGACTCAGATCACCGAGCTGATCGTCAAAGGGGCCAAACAGCTCACCATGGCTGAAGTACCGGTGGACACAGCGGCCCGCTACGCGGCCGCCGACGCCGACATGACGGGGCGCCTGGCTACCTTGCTGGAGGCAGAGCTAAGGCGTGACAGCCTCTGGGACCTCTTTGTCAGCGTCGAGATGCCCTTGCTCCCTGTGCTGTTGCGCATGGAGCGCGTGGGCATGTGCCTGGATACCGCTTTCCTGCGCCAGCTATCCGGCGAGCTGGCCGAGCGAGCCGCCACCGCGGAAGCCCAGATATTCAGCGCCGTGGGCCACCAGTTCAACATCAACTCGCCCCAACAGTTGGGCGCGGTCCTGTTCGAGGAGCTCCGGTTGGGGCGCGGCAAGCGGACCAAGACGGGGTACTCTACCGACGCCGCCGAGCTGGACCGCCTCAAGGGGACACACCCTGTCATCGCGCTCCTGGGCCAATACCGCGAGCTCACCAAGATCAAGTCCACGTACATTGATACCCTGCCCGGGCTAATCCATCCGCGCACGGGCCGGGTCCACACCACACTGCACCAGACGGCCACGGCTACGGGACGCCTGTCGAGCACCGATCCCAATCTTCAGAACATCCCGGTCCGCAGCGACATCCCGGTGCGGCGGGCGTTCGTGGCCCCGGCGCCTGACTGGAGATTGCTCTCCGCCGACTACTCTCAGATTGACCTGCGGGCACTGGCCCACCTGTCGCAGGACCCCAATCTGCTGGTTGCATTTCAGAGAGACGAGGACATCCATTCCGCTACGGCTGCCCAGGTCTTTGGCGTGCCCCGCGACCAGGTGACGGCGGAGATGCGCCGGGTGGCCAAGACGGTGAACTTTGGGGTTATCTACGGCATGAGCAAGTACGGCCTGGCCGAGAGCATTGACCTTTCCGAGGACGAGGCTGGGCGTTTTATTGACTCGTACTTCGAGCGCTACTCTGGGGTTAAGACCTATTTGGAGGCGACCAAACAGCAGGCCCGAGACCGGGGCTACGTGCAGACCCTGCTGGGGCGTCGCCGCTACATCCCGGAGATCAAGTCCACCAACCGGGCGGTCCGGGAAGCGGCGGAGCGCATGGCCATCAACATGCCTGTGCAGGGGACATCAGCCGACATCATCAAGGTGGCCATGATCGAGCTACAGCGCCGCATGGACCAGGCCGGGCTGCGCAGCCGCATGCTGCTTCAGGTGCACGATGAGCTTATCTTCGAGGTGCCCGAGGAGGAGCTTCCCCAGATGTCGTCACTGGCGAAGGAGGTCATGAGCAGCGCCGTCACCCTGAGCGTGCCCGTTAAGGTGGACGCCAAGGTCGGCAGCAACTGGGGGCAGATGCGCTAGCCCGTGCCCCTCCATGCGGGTTCAGGTTTTCAACCTGAACCCTGTTTTGCCCACGCCCCGTCTGGCAGACGTGGGGAGAATGTGGGGAGACTGGGTCTGGTCGTCGGCAAGTCCAGAGAGCGAGACTGAGGTCTTGCTGGTACAAGTGTGACCAACCCTCGGGAGTCCCGATGTGTCGGGATAAACCTGCTCCCGCGAGGAATTGGTCCCGTATGGTCTCGGAGCGTTTGGCCTGCAAAACAAAGACGGGGAATTCTTTTCCATCATTGCGAGTTCCACAGGTCCCGACGTGTCGGGACCCAATGTAGAGCAATGAACCGCGTTGCCAAAGGGTTAGTTGGAAAGTCCATATCTATGGCCCCGGAGAATGCGGACGCGTTGGTGCCCGTAGGGGCCCCGACGCGTCGGGGTGCCCGCCCCGGTGGGGTGGTGGGGATCCCGACGAGTCGGGACTCCCCTATGGCATGCGGTAAGGCGAGTGGGGTTTCCGTAGCATGCGTTCAGTGGCCTGGTTCATTGAAAGCCGCAGCGAAGCAATCTCCGGGCGGAGTCAACGTCAGAAGGTTGCTTCGTCGCTTCGTTCCTCGCAATGACGATGGCAAACGCCGTTTGCAGGGAAGGCCCAGGCTGCGTTTGCGCCAGCTTTGCTCTTGTTCACCCAGTGGGTGAAGATGGCGCCAATCCGAATTCCATTGGGCAAAGGCCCCAATCGCTACTCTTGGGTTGCAGCAAAACAATTGACCGCATTTCCAGCGTCTTGGTACAATCCTTGAGAGGCGCGGATGTCGCACTGGAGAAGATGCGAAGCCCTCAAAGGACGTGAGATGGCCGTGGCTACGCGATCTAGTCGTCTAACCCCCAAAGATAGGATAGCCCTGCTGGATGCTGTCTTGGCCAGGTACGAACAGGAACCCGAGACAATAGCCAAGGCTCTCCCAGAGGCTGCCCAAATCCTCAGGCGACTGACACCCGCTCACGAGACACCATACCAAGATCCCGTTCACCGGCTGACAGAAGACGAGGAAGAGCGCCGCCTACGGTCATATCGTGAGAAGGTGGCGTTGATGAAAAAGGGCGGTCAGGCGCTCTCGAAAGAAGCGGCGGTTGAAGCCCTGGAGGATGTAGCAGCCTTGACCGAGTCCTCGCTCAGCGTGGCCATGGAGTTGGCCCCAGAGGACTGGGCCAAGCTGGTGAGATTGGTCATAGGACAGACGCCCAGTTCGGTCAAGCGGAATACTACATTCGCTGTACGGGAAACGTTGGACGGAAAGCCCGAGAAGCATGTTCCCGTACTGCGAGGTGTCGTGCTCGACCTGGCCGGCGACAGGCGCCTGCTCTCCGTAACGGTGACGCCGCGCAAGGTCCAAGACGGACAAAGGCTGATGCGCTTTGTGGGGATTGGCCGCGCTGGCCAGCCTTCTTCCACAAGCTCCAGGAGGTGAGGCCTGACGTGATTGTGGTGGACTGCTCCCGCCTGCCTTCCCACGCTCGGGAGACGGCCAGCTACCTCGGCGAGAACAAGGCCACGCGCTCCATACCGCTCTTCCTCATCAACGTGGCCGAGGGGGACCTGGCCAAAACGGTACAAAAGGCATCCCGGGCCACTGTGGTCTCGGAGGCGGACCTCGCTGCCCGACTCCAGGCGATACCCAGCGCAGGGTCTTCTGTCTAAACGCCCGTGCCTGAGCTTCCAGAGGTAGAGACCATCCGCCGAGGGCTGGCCCCCCTCATCGGCCGGCGCTTCGTGGGTGTGCACCTGGAGTGGACGGGCATGGTCCAGGTGCCGCCTGCGGAGGCATTCCAGCGCAGCTTACCTGGTAAGAGCGTCAGGGAGGTCCGCCGCCACGGCAAGTACCTGACGCTGCGTTTGGAGCCCGAGGGTGCGCTGGTGGTCCACCTCAAGATGACTGGTTCCCTGCTCCTCCGGGCTCCAGGTGCGCCACCCAATCCCTACACCAGGGCGGTGCTCTACCTTGACCCGCCCCTGGAGCTGCGCTTCTGCGACCGTCGCAAGCTGGGGCGGCTGTGGCTGGTGCCGGACGAGGTGGAAGTGACCGGCAAGCTGGGTATTGACTGCCTGGACCCGGCCTTCTCGTCGGATGTCTTGGCCAGCCTGCTCGGTCGCCACGGCGCGCCCATCAAGGCCGTACTCACTGACCAGCACGTGCTAGCCGGGCTGGGCAACATGTACGCCGACGAGGCCCTGTTCCGGGCGGGCGTGCATCCGCTCACCCCCGCCCGCGATGCGGTGGAGCGGGCCGACCGCCTCTACCGTGCTATCGCTGATGTCCTGGCGGAGGCTATCGAGAACAAAGGCACCACGTTCAGCGACTACCTTGACGCTAACGGAGAGAAAGGCCGCATGCAATACAAGCTCAAGGTGGCCCACCGTGGCGGACAGCCATGTCCATCCTGCCGCACACCCATCGAGCGGCTGGTGCTACGTAACCGGGGCACCTACTTCTGCCCCAGGTGCCAGCGGTAGCGCCTACTCCGGCTTGCTCTCACTAAACTGGGCGGGCAGCTCCGCTCCGCAGGCGGGGCAGAAGGTCTCCACCACCTCGACCAGAGGGGCATAGCACTGCTTGCAGAACTCCTCGGTGAACCCTGAGGGCTGTTGGCCCTCGGATGGCATATATTGACTGGTGTGTCCAGACATCGTTACGCTCCTTGCATCTGACTACCATTACTATTTTAACATTTGCGCTGCCGATAATATATCCGCAACCGGGATGCTGTCCCGCGCAAGAAGTGCGCGATGCCCCGGAGCAGGGTCCAATGCAGACTGGGGGGTGGAGCTGGGGAATCACCTGCCGGGTCAGCGCGTTGGAGATGAATCGCGGGGTCCTCCTATGGGAACACACACAACGCGCCCACATGCCTGCTATAATGTCCGAACAGTTATGGCTGACGCCCACCAGAAAACGACCCTCGGCAATGGGCTCCGCATAGTTACCGCCCATCTGCCGGACTTCCGCTCGGTATCTGTGTGTCTCTTTGTGGGCGCCGGGTCCCGCTATGAGGCCGATGAAGTGGGCGGCATTTCCCATTTCGTGGAACACCTGGTATTCAAGGGCACGGAGCGGTATCCGACCTCCCAGGCCATTAGCGAGGCGATTGAGGGCGTCGGCGGCGTGCTCAACGGGGCCACCGATCGGGAGATCACCGTCTACTGGGCCAAGGTCACCAAGGTCCACTTCAAGCTCGCGCTCGATCTACTGGGGGACATGGCCCGCCACTCTCGCTTCGCCCCTGCTGACGTAGACAGGGAACGGCAGGTCATCACGGAAGAGATCAACATGTCCTGGGACTCCCCCAGGCAGCGGGTCAACATGCTCATTGACGAGGTGCAGTGGCCCGACCAGCCCCTGGGCAGAGATGTGGCGGGCTCCAAGGATACAGTGGCGGGGATCAGCCGCGAGGCTCTGCTTGACTTCTACCGCCACCAGTACGTCCCGGGGAACACCGTACTCAGTGTGGCTGGCGACATAGGCCACCAGGAGGTGGTTGCCGCCGCGGGTGAGGTGTTCCAGGGGTGGTCTCCAGGCTCACCGACGTCCTGGTTCCCGGCAGTGGACAGCCAGGCGGCCCCGCGGTTCAAACTGGAGAACCGCCGCACCGAGCAGGCACAGTTCTGCCTTGCCCTGCCGGGACTCCCCAGCCGCCATCCCTCGCGTTATGCCTTAGACCTGTTGAATGTGGTGCTAGGCGAAGGAATGAGCAGCCGCTTGTTCCTCGAGCTGCGCGAGAAGCAGGGTCTGGCTTACGATGTGCACAGCTCGGTGGACCACTACTTGGACGCTGGCGCCCTGATCGTATACGGCGGGGTGGACCCCGTGCGCATCGAGGCGGCCATTCGAGCGAGCCTGGCCGAGCTGTCCAAGCTGAGAGACGGCGTGCCCGAACAGGAGCTGATCAAGGCCAAGGAAATGGCCAAAGGGCGGCTGCTGCTGGGCCTGGAGGACACGCGGGCGGTAGCCGGTTGGCTGGGCGCCCAGGAGCTTCTCCACAGAGAGGTCCTCTCGGCGGAAAATGTAGTGGCCCGGGTGGACGCCGTCACGCCGGAGGCAGTGCAGGATGTCGCCCGGCAACTCTTCGTGCCGGACAGGTTGAACCTGGCCGTGCTGGGGCCGTACCGCAGCCCCCGCCGCTTCGAGGGCGTGCTTCACTTCTAGCCACCCTCCCGCCTCGCGTCGCCATACAACAGTACCTGGTGCCTGGTTGCGATATTACCCGTGCGAACGAAGACTCTTCACCCGACTCCGTGTGGGCTTTGAATAATGTACTCGGTTTGTCAGTAGTACGAAAATAGCGTTTGTCCTTCGGTACATCGTAGGGGAGTCCCGACTCGTCGGGACTCCACAAACGGCCAGGGGTATCCCGACAGGTCGGGACCTCGTCGTTGCTCTCCACGGCGGACCGTAGGGGCAATCCAGGGATGGCCTCTACGCCTCTATCTATCCAACCAGACGTCCCGCATGGACTCCCCATCGTAGTAGCCGTAGGTCTTGAAGTAGATGCCCTTGACGGAGGGCAGGTGCACCTCGGCATGAGGGCCGATGGGGAGCGGCAGGACGTACATCTGGTCCACGATGTACGTCTGCAAGTCTTTGAGGACCTTCTGCCGCTTGCTCTCGTCCAAGGTACGCCGCTGCTCCTCGATCATCTGGTCTACCCTGGGGTCCTTGATCACGCTGCGGTTCCGGTTGCTCTTGGAGTAGGCGTACTGGTAGATGTCGTCCACCGCAGTCCAGGAGGCCAAGCCCATCAGGAAGCCGGTGTGTCGGGTATCCGGCTTGTCCCAGGGGTATCCTCCGACGACGGCCTGGTACTCGGCGTTGGTCAGGGTCTCCAGCCGGAGCTTGATGCCGATCTCGCCCAGCATGCCGCTCAAGGCCTCGGCAGTCTGTCCCATGCCGGACTGCCCCGGCCAGAACAGTATCTTGGTGGATAAGCCGCCGGCATAGGCGGTTTTGGCGAGCAGGTCTTTGGCGCCCTTGACATCGTATGTCACCCAGCGGCGCACCTCGGGTGGGTAGTCCTCCGGCTCCATGTACCACTGCCTACCCAGGGCGGGCGTCGAGAACGAGTAGGCCCCCTTCGCCAGGCCATGGTACACGAGCTTGTTGAGCGCCTCGCGGTCAATGGCCATAGAGATAGCCCGGCGCACGTTGACGTCCTGGAACTCCGGGCGGTTCATGTTCATGAAGGCGGGGGCGGACTGGGTGGCCGGGCACGCCACGTAGCTAAGATCGGCCATCCTCTTGAGGTCATCTATGGTGTCCGAGGACCGGGTGTACCCGGAGTCCATGCGGCCCGCCCGCAGGGCGGCCAGGAATGTGCTCTCCTCGGGGATTGACTTGATGGAGACACCATCGAGGTAGGGCAAACCCTTCACAAAGAAGTCCTGGTTGCGCTCCATGTCTATGGACACGGCGGGCGCCCAGTTGGTGGGCCGGAAGCGCCCATAGGCGCCCAGCCGGTGGCCGTCCAGCGTGTACTCCCCCTTGGGGTCACCTGGGGGAGTCAGAGTCTCCGGCGGCATGACCGGGGTATCGAAGAAGGACAGTGCCACCTGCGGGTACTCGGCATGGGGGCTCTTGAGCTTGAACCGCACCGTGTACCTATCAGTGGCGCTGACCGACTCCGTGATGGCCGCCATGGGCTGCACCGGGCTTAGCCTGGAGCCGAAAAATATGCGGTTGAAGGTGAACGCCACGTCCTCGGCATCGGCTTCTCGTCCGTTGAGAGGTGGCTTCTGGGGCAGCTTGATCCCCTGCCTTATGGTGACGTCCAGGGTGGTATCGTCCACCCACTTGAAGCCGGTGGCCAGCTCAGGTTGGATGGGGTAGATGTTGCAGGGCGGCTCGCCGGGCTTGCCCCGGTAGTAGGAGAAAAGCCGGGGGTACATCCAGAGCGAGGCCTCGCCGACGAGGGTCCAGTCCCGGCCGGGGTCCCAGGTCACCAGTTGCTGCACCGTACGGATCCGAAGGGTCCCGCCGTACTTGGGGCCGGCCGCCACCGCGGCAGCGGTAGGGGCTGGCGCCGCCGTAGCCGTGGGGACCGCTGGAGCGGCGGCTACTCCGGTGGGTGGGACCGCCGTCAGGGTCGGCGTAGCGAGCCCAACCTGAGTGGGGCTAGGCAGCGGTGAGGTGGTGGGCCCACAGGTGGCCACCAGCAGCCCAGCTACCCCTAGCGCTGTGAGAAGCCTCCTGCCTGTCCCGTTGTACATGCGTCACCTCCCGGGGCCAGGTTGCCCCGTCTTGCCGCCCAGGCGGGTCGGGTCTACCGGTCTAGCCAGACATCACGCATGGGCTCGCTGTCATACCACCCATAGGTCTGAAAGTAGATGCCCTTGACGTAGGGCTGGTGTACCTCGGAGAAGGGACTGGTGGCATGGGCACAGGGCCGCACGCCGACAGGACCAGGCCGAGCGCCGCCGTGCCGGCTATGGCCCTGGCCCTCAGTCCAGTCATCGCTTGTCCTCCTGTTTGCTCTAGGGCACAGACGGAATACAACGATTTCAAAACATAGCACGGCTACACTTGGCAGCCTATCTGGTTAGAGATTGCCTATACACTAATGAGCGCCCCCCTTCTTGTCAAGGGGTGTCTACCCCCCGTAATCCGTGGATTCTTGCAGCAACACAGATACGATTCAGATATGGACAACTCACCACCTACCGGGTGACGACGCCGTCGTACCTAAACCGTATCTGAGTCATGACAAGAATCCACGGTCTACGGACCCCAAACCCACCAGGTGACTGCGCAGGGGTGCCCTCTTGCGGAGTTGAATGGGGTGCCGCTGAGGGACGCGGTGGCAGACCGCAGGGCCTAAGGCGTTGGGTGCAAGCCTCGCCGCGGGGCGAGCGGCGTTGCCCACGCGTCGCTAGGGGCACGGGAAGGGGCTAGACCAGAGTGTCAACCATCATGGCGGCGAACAGCACGGCCAGGTACACGTTGGACCCCAGGAAGACCGCGCGCGCCCGGCCCCGGTTGGGCCCCATGTTTAGCCAGGTCACCAGGCCCAGGAGGCCCAGGCCGGCCACCGCCGCCGCAGCCAGGTAGATGCCGCCGAAGGCGCCTCTGAGCAGCAGCATACTGACTGCCACTGCCAGCACCCCGTGGAGGCTGGCCCAGCGCGCAGTAGCGCGGTCACCCACCACCACCGGCAGCATGGGCACCCCCGCCCGGCGGTATTCCTCCCTGTGGACAATGGCGAAGCTCCAAAAGTGGACCGGCGTCCACACAAAAACCAGCAAGGCCATGCTCAGTGCGGTGACATCCAGCCCACCAGTGACCGCGGACCACCCTGCCAGCACCCCAAAGCTGCCGGCGCTGCCGCCTATGACGATGTTCCAGGGGCTGCGACGTTTGAGCCACCAGGTGTAGACCACCACGTACACAATAGCACCCAACAGGATGAACAGAGAGGTAAGGGCATTGATGCCCAGGGAGAGCAGCAACGCCAACCCCAGCAGCGCCAACCCCAAGGCCAGCGCCCTCCCCGGCGACACCCGGCCGGAAGGGAGCGGCCGCCTGCTGGTGCGGACCATGAGGGCGTCAATGTCCTGCTCCAGGTAGTGGTTCAAGGCCCCGGAGCCGGCGCAGGCCAGGCCTCCGGCCACGGCCAACAGCACTACGTCCGCCCACGGTCCCGGCCCAGCTACGACGGCTGCGGTGGTGGCGGTAAACACCAGCAGTACCCCCACGCCTGCTTTGGTCAGGCGCAAGTAGTCTCGGATACCGGGGCTGGGCGCCCTGACCGCCACGACCACCGGCGCCGGAGCCGCCACGCTTCTCATGGTTGTAGAGGACTCCTCATAGACGCCCCTATCCAGGGCGCCGCCATACCAGGTATAGCACGACCCCCGCCACCGCGGGGACGGACAGCATGAGACCGAAGTGGCCCACTGCCCCTCCCAGGGTTGAAATGCTCACTGGGCCGCACCGGTACAGGAAGTCCACGGCTGCCGACCAAGGTCGGAAAGGCGCAGATACCGTCTCCCCCGCCAGCAGGCGGTCGAGGTTGTCCGCCAACTGCGCGGGCGACCAGTCCCCCGTAAGTTGGAGGACCATGCGACCAGCAGGGTCAATCACCACCACCTTGGCGTCGTGGACCACCGTGTAGCCGTCGTGGCCATCGCCGCGTTGCACGCGGGAGACGTAGACGCCGTAGTTCTCCCAGGTGGTCTTGAGCTGTCCCCAGGTGCCTGTGAGGAACTCCCAGTTGGCGGGCAGCACCTGGCTGAACTCCCTGAGCCTGTCCACGGTGTCCCGCTCGGGGTCCACCGACACCGCGATCACCGCCGTACGGTCCTGCCCACTGGGAAGGCTGTTGACTGCCTGGCCGATCTTGGCGATGTAGGTAGGGCAGGTTTCGGCGCAGTGGGTGTACAGGAAAGTCAGCACCACCGCCTTGCCCGTGAGCTGGGCCAGGCTAACGGCTTGCCCCTGCTGGTTGGTCAGCTCAAAGAGCGGGGCTGCTGCCGCCGCACTCGGGGAGCAGGCCCCAGCCAGCAGAGGTAGGGCGAGCAATGCGGGCATGGCTAGCCGTCTCACGCCTATCGAGGACCGACGCCCGCTGCATTGGTCTCGCACTGCCACACCCCACCAGCCGCTGGGCCTGTACTCACCTTCAGACCTAACCTAGTGCACCGGCCAGGCCCGGCCCAGTGAGGACCAGGCTACTATGAAGGCCAGGACAAACCAGGCCAGGAAGACCAGGACGAGCACCAGAGTGCCCGGAGCCTCAAAGCCTTTTTCTTCGTGTTCTTGCTGTTTTCGTGCCATGGGATGTCTTCCTCCCCTAAGCCTGCTGTTTCTTGCCGAAGAGCAGGGTGGAGACCATAATCCCCACAAATATGGCCCCGCCGATCACGGCGATAACCGCGCCGATGCCCAGCACGGCCAGAGTGCCGTTGGCGGCACTGTAGACGTCGGTCCCGAACGGGGCGCCGCCGCCGAATGTAAGCACGTCCCAGCTCCGGCGGGGCACGCCCATGCGCCCAGCGAGCCACATGCCGCTAATGAGCAGAAGCAGCCCGGACCCGTAGATGTATGGCTGCCATCGTGCCCAGGCCTTGCCCACCAGTTGTTTCTGGGTCATCAGCGGGATCAGGTAGTAGGCCAACCCCATGAAGGCGATGGTCGTGCCAGCCACCACCGTGGCATGGAAGTGGCCTGGGATCATCAGGGTGTTGTGGGCCAGCATGTTGAGCTGCATCATGCCCTGGAGCACACCGGTAACCCCGCCGATGAAGCCGAACATCACCATCGAGATGGCGAAGGCCGCGAAGCCGGGCTCCTTCCACGGCGCATGGATGAGCCAGCCAAAGAGGCCCTTATAGCCTTTGGCCCGCTGTGCAATCTCCACACCAGAAGGGATGGAGAAGGCGTGGATCATGCTGGCCACCACGGCCAGGTACATGACATAGCTCGTGTTGACAACGCGGTAGGGACTGGAAAGCCCCGGGTCCACCAGGAGGTGGTGGATAGAGCCCAGGTTGATGAACAGGATGTACAGCAGGAAGGCGAAGCGGCTCAGCTTCTCGTTCAGGGGTTTGGCCCCGACCGTCAGCGTGGCCAGGGCGTACCATACGGCCACCATGGCCGCCAGGTTCACCTGCTGGGCGGAATGGCCAAAGCCCCAGAACAGGGTGCGGTAGGTCTCCGCGTCCGGCTGAGCCATGATGCCGATGGACCACAGGAACGTGGGTATGAAGGCCAGTGCCCCGCTCAGCAGGGTGAAAGTCGCGATGATGGCCGCCGCCACCAGGCCGTAGGTGACCAGCGGCAGCGACCCCTTGTGCCTGCCCTCTATCTTGGCAGTGACTATGGTCACGAAGAACAGGCCCACCGCGACCAGGGCGCCCACCGCAAACAAGATGATACCCAGGTAGAAGAGCGGGTGGGCCTTCAGGGGCACGTAGGCAGTGAACATCACATCGGCCTTGCCCAGGAAGACCATGATGTCCGCCAGGATGGCGCCGCCTGCCATGAGCGCAAAGGCCAGCCAGCCTACAGCGGGCTTGACCAGCCGCGCGTTGAGGATGACGGCGCCCCCAAAGTAGAGGCCGGCCACCTCAAAGAATACCATCCAGAATACCAGCATGTTCATGCCGTGGGCGGTAACGAACCGGTAGTAGAGGTTGGCGGGCAACAGGTGCACCGCCTGCCACCGGGTCAGGCCAATAAGTAACGCCAGGATGCCCCCCAGGGTAAGCACGAGGACGGCGGCTACAGCATTGGCGATGATCAGTTTCTGGGCGGGCAGGTGGACTTTGAAGCCGGTGACGGGGCAGGTCCGGAAAGGGGCTGCTTGCGTGGCCATGGGCTACTCCTTCACCACGATCTTGCCCACCATGCTATGGTGGCCGATCTTCTCGTTGGCTATCCCGCAGTACTCGTTGCACACCACAGGGAACTCGCCCGCCTCAGGTGGCGTCAGAGTCACCACGTAGATATAGCCAGGAAGGGCCTGGAAGTTCAAACTGAATACTTCCTGGGGTAGCGAGAAGCCATGCTGGAGGTCTATGGAGGACAGGTGGATGCGGTACGTCTGGCCTTTCTTCAGCTCCAGGACTGGGTACCAGGTCCAGCGCGAGGCTCGCAGAAAGGCGTCGCCGCCCGCCGGAGGCGCCACCACGGGCACGCCCTTGTCCGTTCCCACCTGGTACTTCTTGACGAAGTCGTCAGTCAATGCCCCAAACTGCTCAGGAGTAGTCCGGTAGGTCTCCACGGGGGTGTCTTGCTTGCCCGCGGCGCCCCATACGATCATCATGAAGAAGAGGACCATGGCCCACAGCACGGCAAGGGTCACCCACAGCCTCTCCGTGCGACCCAGCGGCTTCCACCAAATACGTTCCGGAGGCGCTACACTCATGGTCAGCCCCCTATCGAGGTGTGAACAACGGGACCTGGCTCAGGTCCACGATGCCCCAAACGATATAGAGGATCAGAGGGACAGCCAGGCCCAGGGCGAGTAGAAAGAAAACGTCGTCCAGAAGTGCTTGCCCCAGAGGGACCCGCTCCCCTTCGCCGGCTTGCGGCTCTTTCTGCATACTTCCCTCCTGTCTTAGGGTTGTTCCTGCCAAGGCATCCCCGTATGGAGACGGCCTGTGGATACCGAATTCGGGCGTAGGTTACTTCACCCACCTCCCTGTGGCTGTGACTTTCGTCACAGGACACCAGCGCAAACCAGAGCCAGCTACCAAGAGAGAATGATAATCATTATAGGCGTGGCGCTCTGGCCGTCAAGACCATCCCCGAGGCCGGGAAAAAGCGATTGACCCCCCTAGCGCATACTGACCTGTCGGGACTGCCCTGTTGCCTGGAATGACATCCAGCAGATGCCATCAGGGCCCCCCCCCCCGGAGGTGCTCTTCTGTCGTTGCGAGTCCCATAGGTCGGGTGCGCCGACCCAATGGAGAGCAATGAACCGAATTGCCCACGGATTCCTTGGAGGTCCATTTCACTGTCATTCCGATCCCGACGCGTCGGGACCCCGCACCGGGACGACCGCCCCGATGCATCGGGGCATGGTTTGTCGTTGCATAGGGCATAACCATGGGATTCCTCGCCCTGCGGGGCTCGGAATGACATGTGAGACAACTGGTTCATTGAAAGGAGCGTAGCGACGAAGTTCCGACACGTCGGGATACCCCCTGGTCATGCGGTGAGACATCCCGACAAGTCGGGGCTTCGCCCTTCTGCGGAAGGCCTCGCAACGACAGTCTATGTGTCATTCAAAGCCCTTCCGCAGAGGGGCGAAGAAGGTCTTCGGGGGAACGGGGCGGACAAGCACAGTGCCACAGTCCACGGGCCGTGGAGTTAAATGGGGTAACGGGGATGGACTGCCGGGTCTACCAGATAACTGTGATGCGGGTGATGGTGTCGTCCCGACCTTGGGGCGGCTTATATCCGTTGGCCTTGAGGTAGCTTTCGCCCAGGGGAAGCACCACCTCTTTGTCGGTCTGAGGCTCGAAGTAGACCAACCCCCGGTCCACAGTCTCAAAGCCGATGGCTGCGTGGCTGCCCTGGTTTAGCCGGATGCTGATAAACGCGGCCCTGAGGCCCTGGGCATCGGCATTCCTGAGCACGTCAGCGGAGAAGTCGCGGCAGTTGTAGGAGTCGAGGTCGTATTTCATGAGGTCGGTATGGTCCTCTTTGAGGAACTGTACTGCCTCAGCGAAGGTGGGGTTCCGACGCACTTGGGCGCTGGCTGTGGCCAGGGTTGCCTTCGCCAAGGCAAGCTCTGCCTGGGTGACAGACAGTACGTCTTTGTTGGAGGATAGCTCCGCCTGGGTGGCGGACAGGGCATCCCTGGTGGCGGCAAGCCCCGCCTCAGCAGCCGCCATGGTGTCTTTGGCGAACGCCAACTCCGCTCTAGTAGCCAACAGGTCGTTCTGGGTGGAAGCCAGCTCGGCCTCGGTGGTCACAAGCTTCTGGCTGACAGAGGCTAGGTGCGCCTGCCGGGATGCGGGGTCTTGCTCGTGAAACGCCGGGTTGCTAATGAGGAGCCCCAGGGCAATCGAAATCCCAAGAACAGAAGCACTCTTACGCAACTCAATACTCCACGTCGCCAAAAACAACTCTGGGAGGACTTGGTGTGCCCTCCCAGAGCGTTGGTCAGGGTTTTCTTATTATAGCGACTTGTGTCGCGTTCTACAACCCCGGAGCACCGTGTACTTGCCTAGTACTCGTCGTCCTCCATCGGCCTGTAGTCGGAAGGCAGGGCCTCAGGGTTGTCTTCCTCTGCCGGGACCACCGCTGTCTCTGCCTCAATCGGCTCGAACTCGTCCATCACGGGGAGATCAGGAGCTATCCCTTCTACCGGGGTCTGGACTGTCTCCTCAGGGAGCGTTCCCCCTATCACTGGCGGGAAGTAGAAGATGTCCTCGTCGAAGGGAGATATCAGGGAGGTCTCCTCCGGGAAGACGAAGAGATCTTCACCCGGGAACATCAGGGCTTCTTCCTCGGCGGTGAGTGGTACTGCCGGACCAAGGAGCGACACGAGGGTTGCCACGTCCGCGAACGTGATCTGCACAGGGAGAATCCGGGTCTCCGCAGCCACTTCAGCCATGTCTAGTGTATACGAGGGCACCGAGATCGCCGCCTCAGGCTCAAGCCCCACCTCTATGCCGGGGATCACAGCGGTCTCTTCTCCCTCGGGGGAGATCTGCGGCTCGGTCAAGACCTGCTCAGGCCCCGTCTCCATGATTGGGGGCTGGGTCAGGACTTGCTCCTGTCCGAGGCCAGGGCCCCTGAATATCCCGTAGCCGATGCCCAGCAAGGCCACGACCACCACTAGGCCTATGGCTGCATACCACCATTTCCGGGTATCCCATTTCGTGTTCAAGGTATCCTCCTCCTACTAGTTGCAACTGAGTCTCATTTCCAACATCTGTATAATAGCACGTTTTTACGGGGGAGGCAAGAGGGGTCGAGGGTTGGGGGTGCAACACGTGCCTCTGCCTCATGACGAACCTGCCCGGGGCAGGAAGAAGGTAAGTCCCCAGAATAGAGATTGGACCGCCTGCTTTGATATTGGCCCGAACCCTTTGCTGTCATTCTGAAGGAGTCCTGACGTGTCGGGACTCTCTCCACATCAGCCATGCGCATCCCGACGGGTCGGGACTTCGGCCCTTAACGTGGTCTTTGAATGAGACACCCAACTTGTCGTTGCGAGGAGCGCAGCGACGAAGCAATCCGGCCCCCACCGGCTATGCGTGGAGACATCCCGACAGGTCGGGACTTCGCCCCTTAACGGGGCCTCTGAATGACGGCACTTTTCTGTCGTTGCGAGGCCTTCCGCAGAAGGCCGAAGCAATCCGTGTCTCCACGCATAACCAGGGGTATCCCGACACGTCGTGACCTCTCCCTGCTCGGAATGACACAAGACCTACATGGCTTCACCAGCGGGTGAAGTTTGCCGTATCTGAATCGCTATTCTCGGGCGAGTCAACCACCTTGCTGGACACGGGGAAAACGCTGTATACTAGCGGCGCCAAGCCGCTATCTGGAAGGGTGTCTGCGCTGCATGGGCCTCTAGCGTGTGTGTCTGGCTACAGCCTTGCAACGCAGTGCGGGTAACCGCTATCGGGGGTGAAAAATGAAGCTGACCTGTCTACAGGAGAACCTGAGCAAGGGGTTGGGTGTGGTGGGACGTGCCGTGCCCACGCGAACGCCGCTGCCCGCGGCAACCCACATCCTGCTGGCGCCCGAGGGGGGCCGTCTGAAGCTGGCGGCCACCAACCTCGAGATCGCTATCAGTTGCTGGGTGGGGGCACAGGTGGAGGAGCCACGCCCCATTGCCGTGCCCGCCCGCCTGTTCACCGACTTCGTCAACTCGCTGCCCAACGACCGAATAGACATGAGCCTCATCCCCGGCACTCACAACGTCCAGCTTGTGTGTGGACGCTACAAGGCCCGGATCTCCGGCCTCGATGCCGACGACTTCCCACCCATCCCTGTGCTGACCGAGGGCATCACCTCGTCCATCGAGGCCGCGGCCCTGCGCAACGCCATCGGCCGCGTGGTCTTCGCCGCCGCTACTGAAGAGTCCCGCCCGGTGCTCACCGGCGTGCACTGCCGTTTCGCGGGCAAGCGCCTCACTCTGGCCGCGGCTGACGGCTTTCGCCTGGCGGTGCAGCCCGTGGAGCTAGCCTCAGCGGTAGCTGAAGACACCGAGGTCATCATCCCAGCCAACGCCCTCAAGGAGGTGCAGCGCCTGCTGGGGGAGGAAGAGGAGCCGGTGTCCATTACCATCAGCCCAGCCCAGCACCAGGTCCTCTTTGTGCTCAAGAGCACCCAGATGGTGGCCCAGCTCCTCCAGGGCACCTATCCCAACTACAACCAGCTCATCCCCAAGGAGTTCGCCACCCGCACCATGATCAATGCCGACCAGTTCCTGAAGGCGACCCGCACCGCTTCCATCTTTGCGCGCGATGCCAGCGGAATCGTCCGCGTCCAGGTAACCCCCGGGGCCGACGGAGCCGCGGGCAAGATCGTAGTCTCCGCCCGAGCCGATGAGCTGGGAGACAACGATGTGGAGGTGGAGGCAAAGGTGGAAGGGGCCGAGGCCAAGATCGCCTTCAACAGCCGCTACCTGATGGAGCTGCTTTCTGTGGTGAAGGAAGGGCAAGTGGCCCTAGAGACCACCACGCCCTCCAGCCCGGGCGTGCTCCGTCCCGTGGGGGAGAACGGATACCTGCACGTGATAATGCCGATGTTTGTCCAGTGGTAGGTTACTTGCGCCCCACCTAGCGCGGAACTGGAGGTGGCTATGCGTTGCAGGCCGCGGTTCGTTGCCGGTGGTGTTTCGTCGTGCCTGACCACAACGGTAATAGCGCTTGCGGTGCTATTATCTGCATGCAGTGCATCGGTGACGGCGACACCGCAAGGTAGTGGCAGGCCCCCTACCGCTGCCCCAGCGCCTCCTCGCGTGTCGCCCACGCCACAGCCAAAGCCATCAGCGTCACCGGTGCCGATTGTCTCCAGCGGTGGAAGCAGGGTCGAGCAAGACCTGGTCCGTGAGGCTGCCCTTCAGGCAAGCGCCCAGACCCAAAGGGTAATTGTGCGGACGGTTGATATGACGCTGGTGGTTGCCGACGTCAGCAAGGCCATGAACCTGGCCAGCGAGATTGCAGCGAGCACCGGCGGCTGGGTCGTCGCATCGTCCCAGACCGGCCCTCATGGGGCTTCCATCTCAATCCGCGTCCCCGCCGACCGGCTCGACAGGACGGTCAGCTTGTTGCGTGATACGGCCGTCAAGGTGGAGTCAGAGGTTTCCCAAAGCGAGGACTTCACCGATGAATACGTGGACTCAACCGCGCGTGTGAAGAACCTCCAGGCAACTCAAGCTGCGCTCGCCGAGCTCCTTAAGAGGGCCGAGAAGGTTGATGATGCCCTCAAAATCCAGGCCGAACTCACAAAGGTCCAGGAAGCTATCGAGAAACTCCGAGGCAGGTTGGCCTTCCTCGAACAGTCGGCAGCTTTCTCCCTTCTCCGCCTGCAATTGAAGCGCACGGCGACTTTGGTCACAGTTGACGCTGGCCCTGACGTGACGGCCAAGAAGGGCGACACGCTCTCCTTCCGTACCACCTTCGCTCCTCCTGAAGGCATCGCTGACTTCACCTACACGTGGGACTTTGGCGATGGCTCGGCCCCAGTTGGGGGCTACAGGACCGCCCCTCTGCTGGATTCTCTACAGCGCGCCACCGCCACAGTATCCCATCAATACTCGAGTAGCTCTGGCTCGCCGTACGTTGTCACGGTGCACCTGGTTGGGAAAGGTGACGCCGGGGCCATCGAAGGGGACGACACCCTAGTGGCGACGGTCTTGGAGGTCCCTAGTATAGAGATCTTCGCCGGCGAGGACCTAACGCTGACAGAAGGCCAGTGGGCTGAGTTCAGTGCCTCATTCACGCAGCCTCAAGGCCTGCGCAACTATCGCTACCAGTGGGACTTCGGGGACGGCTCTCCGTTGGTATCTGGCTCAATGGGAGAAACGGCTGGCGCCAACCGGACAACGGCACGGCATCGGTACACAAACTATAGGCCCAAGCCATTCTTGGTGACCCTGCGCGTCATGGCTAGTGGCGACGCAGGTGAAGTAGTTTCCTCTGGGCAGGTGAACGTCCACGTTGAGAAGCGCATTCCGCTGTTCTTGGGGTGGAGCGTGAGCAGGACGACCCGATGGGCCGTGCTTATCCTCACCAGTATCGGAATCGCCATAGGGACCGTCCTCATATTCGCTGCCATACTCTCACCGGTGTGGATTACGGTTGTGCTGGCAGCGTGGCTCCTGGGGCGGAGGAGGCGGAACCGCGGCACAACTGTCACTGTGAACATGGCAGAACCGCCGGGGCCGCCAGCAGCGTAGGTTAGCTGTAATGGCATGACCCACCAAGCAGGAATTGAGGAAGGTCGTCGGGGAACTCTCTGAAGACGAAAGCCGCATCATATTGAAGTTTGCAGAGTGGCTGCGCGACCAAGAGGAGCAGTTCACTGAGGACGAGCTTGCCATCCTGCGCAAGGGTGAAAGCCAAGTTCGCGAAGGCGACTTCGTATGGTGGCGTGATGTCAAGAGAACAAAGGTTTAGGGTGGCGCTTTCCAAAGAGGCGTTCAAGTATTAGAGCTTCCCGCGAAACGCGGTAGTTGGCCTGTTCGGACCGCGAGTGCCGGGGCAGGGCGAGGTGCCAAGAGCGGGTCTTTGGTCAGCTTTTGGGCCTCGTTAGACGCTGCAGGGGGGTCTAGGAGGCTGGACAAGGGTTGT
>ORMF011032146.1_pt1 | contig 104927 bp, 78 predicted proteins | sample 1779871 | NCBI WGS metagenome assembly ORMF01 (sample SAMEA104232316, study PRJEB22302) | groundwater metagenome | biome: forest; feature: aquifer; material: groundwater | place: USA | collected 2011-08-07 | depth 5.4 m | reverse complement strand
GGGGGCAGGGCGCACCGCGTGGCGAGCGCGCGCACGCTGGCGGCCGGACGCAAGTTGATGGTCCTCGACGAGCCGTCGGTCGGACTGGACCCGCTCGCCGTGCGCCTGCTCGCGCAGTTGATCGTGCGCGAAGCGCGTGAGCGCCAGGTCGGTGTGATCGTGATCACGCACGACGTGTCGTTCGCCGCAGGCGCTGCGGATGCGATCTTGTTTCTCGAGCCGTCGAACCAGCGACTGTTTCCCGTGCGCGATGGAGCGCCGGGACCCGCCGAGCTGTTGCCGGCCGAGCAGCGCGCCGCGGAAGTCGCCAATCTCTCGGGAGACCTCGAGCGGTTGCTCGCCACCGAACGGCCCGCGGGTGCTCGCGCGGAGATGCGGTACGTACGCATGCGGGCGTACCCGAGCGCGCTCGGTGTCGTCGGCGCCGTGCTGCGCACGGTGTTTCAACCGCGGCTGTTTCGCGACTCGCTCACCGTGTTTGCGCGCGCGTTGGGTCAGAGTCTCGTTCGACCCCTGCCGTTCTACGCAGTCGTCGGAACGCTCCTCGGCTACACGGTCCTTTACGTCATCGCGAAAATGAGCGCCGACGTTCGCGCCGCCGCGATGCTGCGCCTCGTGGGCGGCACCTACATCCTTGCGCTCGCGCCACCGTTGTCGGCCATTCTCTTTGCTGCAACCAGCGGCAACGCAGTGAACGCCTGGCTGGGCTCGATGCAGTTGGGACGCCAGCTACTCGCGCTCGAGGGCATCGGGGTGCCCGAACAGCGCTACGTGTGGGCGCCTGCATGGACTGCGCTCGTCGTGGGCTACCTCGTGACGGTCGTGGGCTTCGTCGCGGCGATGACGTTCGGCGGCTGGCTGCTCTGCAACGCGTTTGCCGTTCCGAACGCGCTCGCCGTGCTCACGTCGGACATTCTCGACCCGCCACCCGAGCGTGTGCGCTTCCTCGTGCGCGCGCTGTGGCTGGTGGGGGCGTACTCGTTGATCATTGCATCCGTCGTAGTCTCGCGCGGCGTTCGCCACAAGGACGAGGCCAACGACGTCACGCGCGCGATGACCTCCGCCGTCATTGTCTGCACGCTCGCAGTCGTCGTGCTGGAGTTGGCCTCGGTCGTGGCGCTCTTTTCGCTGCGGGCACGCTAACGGCCATGCGGAAGCTCGACGCCGCCGTGGGGTCGTTCTTCGCACTTGGCGCAATGGCTACGCTCCCGGCGGTTCTCGCTCTGTCCGCGGCGCCACCCGACGCGGGTTTGCACGTGACGCTGACGAACGGTCGCACGCACGTGGTCGTCTCGGCGCGTGCAGTCTCGGACACTGGCGTGGAGGTGGAGCCGTTGTCCATCCGCGCACGGCTGATCGCGCGTGGCGGTGCCGACTTCGAGGGGCCAGGTCTGGCGCTTCGGCGTTGGTCGCTCAGCTATGGGCATCGATGGGATCGGGAAGTTGTCCTGCCGGTGCTGCGCGGGCCGTTCGATCGCGTCGGTACGCCGTGGCCATGCGCGCTGGGGCTTCGCATTGCTCCGCAGTTGCTCGATCGGGGCGCCGGCGTCGGCAACGACCTCGCGACGGCGATTGCGCGGCGACTCGCCGACTTATTTCCTCGGGACGCAGGTACACCGCCGTTCTCGCTTCACTTCCCCGAGTCCCGAACGATCACGCTGAGGATCACGACCGAGTCGGGGGCTTTGCATGGTCATTACGTCATCGCGCTCGTCGACGGAACGACCTTTCGCGGCGGCGTGCGACTGCGGTTCGAAGAGCACGATGGCGACCTCGTCGCGCGTCCGGAGGTCACGTCGTTCGACTGGACGGGCGGCTCGCGAACCGACTGGCGATTGCGCGTCGTCGATTTGTTCTCGGGCGTCGTCGATCGACGCGCGCGCGCAGTGGCGGAACAGCGCATCCACGAGCGAGTTGCAGAAATATTCGACGACGCCATGGATCGCATCCGTCGACCGTTCGGGCTTTCGGAAGACCGACCCGGCGATCAGTTCGAGCTGCGCTTCTGCGGTCCGCCGCACATCGACACTCACGGCATGGCGTTCACGTTGGGCGCGACGGTCCGACTGCAGGCGCCTCGGATCGATGCAGGCGTCGATGGACCCGTTCACCTCGACGACACGCCGCGCTGGGCTTCGATGCCCGCGGCCCGTGGCGACGTCGAAGTCGTTGGCAGCGCCGCGATCGCACAGCAGGCGATGTACGTACTGTGGCAGAGCGGACGACTCGGCGCGTGGGGGCGCAACCCGCGTGCAATCGACGACGTTCGAGGTCGAATCGCCGATCGACTGACGGCGACGATCGACTCTCTTGACCCTCGCCTGCCACCGACGATCACGCTGGAGCCGACTGCGGGGCAGGCCCGCTGGCGCATTCGCGTGGCGGATCTGGGCATCGGTCACGACGTTGACGCGCGGCGCGTGCGGGCGCACGGCGACGCCGTCGTTCGGGTTGCAGATCGCAACGGAGTCATTGGCATTCGCGGAACGTTCGCTGATTTGCGAATCGATTGCGCCGCGGGCGAGGGGACTGCGCGGGCGACACTGTGGCCGTGCTTGTCCGATGTCGTCATGGCGGTTCGCGCGGAGCCCGGCGGTGGGATTCCGCTCGAGTGGTGGCTGGACGAGCGCGTGCTGGATCGCTTTCTGCGGGTCCGCTTGGACGGTGCTCTTGCGCTGGAGTTGACTCATGTACGATCGACGATGGATGGCACTCCCGCTTCCGCGCGCTTGTCCGCCGACGCTCGCTTCGTTGCGGGACCGACGCGGTGATCGGTGGTGCGAGTACGCAGTGTGCGACGCCGGAGCGGACTGACGGCCGGATCTGCGCGAGTTGCGGGCTGCGTGTCGCAAAGGCTATAGAACGTCGATGTCGCATCCCGTGCTGGCCGCTGTCGTCCAGATGACCGCGACGGACGACCTTGGAGCGAATCTCGCTCGCGCCGGGACTCTTGTGCGGCGTGCGGTCGCGCGCGGCGCGGCATTCGTGGCGTTGCCGGAAAACCTCTCGTTCATGGGACCCGAGTCGGCGAAGCTGCCCACCGCGGAGACGTTCGAACTCGGATTGCCGCCCGACGCCGCCGGCCCGGTGCGCCTGTGGGCGTCGACGCTTGCGCGCGAAACTGGGACGTGGCTGCTGCTCGGTGGAGTGACCGAGCGCACCGATGCGCCGGCCCGCGTTCACAACACGGCGATCGTCGTCAACGCCGAGGGTGCGATCGTCGCGCGGTACCGAAAGGTTCATCTGTTCGACGTCTCGCTCGCCGACGGCACGGAACTCTGCGAGTCGCGCGTCGTGAAGCCCGGCGATGCCACCGTGGCGGTAGACACTCCGATCGGCCGATTGGGCCTGTCAATCTGCTACGACGTGCGATTCCCCGAGTTGTACCGCCGTCTCGTGGACGCGGGAGCGACGGTGATCGCGGTTCCTGCGGCGTTCACGGTGCCCACGGGCAAGGACCACTGGCACGTTCTGCTGCGCGCGCGCGCGATCGAGTCACAGTCGTATGTGCTCGCGCCCGCGCAATGGGGCGCGCACGGCCACGGTCGCACGACGTATGGGCACGCGATGATCGTCGATCCGTGGGGCACGGTGCTCGCCGAGTGTGGCGACGGCGAAGGCATCGCGGTCGCCGAAATCGATCCCGCTCGCGTCGAGAGCATCCGCCGGCAGCTGCCGTCGCTTGCGCATCGTCGCCTGTAGCGAGGCGCGGCCTCGAGCCTACGGGTATCCGCCGACCGGTGTCAGGAGGTTGCCGCCGCCGCGTCGTGGCCGCGACGTCGTGCCCGCGGGGGGCGCATTCGTGCGTGGTGAGCTCAATCCCCCCGGCGTGCGGCTCGACCGGTGCCCTTCGGGCGAACGCGTCGGAACCGCGGGCGAAGTCGCAATCCGCGGCAACGGAGTTGGCGGAACCGCGATCGGCGGTGGCGCAACGACGACCGGCATCGGCAGCGTGCGCGCGACCGGCGGAACGGGCACGGGCATCGGCGCGAGTTGCGGCATGGGCGCCGCCGGAGGCGCCGCGGGCGGGGGCGCCACCGTGCTCCGAGGCGGCGTGCGAGACGTCGACAGCCCGAGCATGATCGCGACGATTGCAACCAGCACGATCGCTCCCCCGCCGGCAAACAGCAGCCCGCGGGACCGACGCGCAGGCGCAGCACCGGCGGCAGCAGTCCACTGCAACGGCGTCGAGTGCGTGCCGGTCGCGGCGGGCGTTCCGAGGGGAGCCAGGTTTTCGGCAACCGAGCCTGCATGAGGCACTTGTGGCGGATCGAACGGAACACTGGACGTCGCTGGATTCGCCGCGCCGCCGAACGGCAGCGTCCCATACGCGACCGGCGTTGCGGGAGAACCGACAACCAGTGCTGGCGCGAGCACGGGCGAAACGCCCGGCGGTGTCACGACGGCCGGCATCGCGCCCGGCGTCGGTTTTGGCACACGAAACGTCGGCTCCATTTTCGGCCCCGAGCCCTCGGCGACGCGCGTCTCGACGTCGTCGAGATCGCCGCTCGTGTCGAAAAGCGACGGGAGCTTCGATTCCGGTTCCGGAGCAGGCGGCGACGGTTTCGCGGGACTCTTGCCGGCGGCGAGCGTTTCCATCGCGCGCTTGCCCGCGGGCAGCGTCGCGGCGTTCGTCATTGGCGAGCCATCTGCCGTGGGAACGTTCGCATTTGCCGGCCCGCCGGGTCGCGGCGGGCGCGCACCCACTGCGGGTGGCGAATGGCCCGGCAACACGAACTTCCCCGTGGCCTCCGCGAGATTCGGGATGGATCGCTTGTGGCGATCTTCGAGTCGCGCGCTCGCACCGTTCGCGGTTGGCGATTCGAGAATCGCGCTCAGAAACGAACGCATGCTGCCGTGGCGCTTGTCGCGATCGCGCTCGAGCGCCTTGTGAACGATTTCGGCGATGTCCGTGGGTACGTCGGAAACGACCGCATCGATTCTCGGAACGACTTCCGTGAGAATCGCGACGATCAAGAGGTTGTAGTTGTCGGTGTGAAACGGCGTTCGTCCCGCGAGCATTTCGTAGAGCACCGCGCCGACGGACCAGACGTCGCTGCGCCCGTCGAGGTCGGCTTCGCCGCGGGCCTGCTCTGGCGACATGTAGTACGGCGTTCCGATCGCGACGCCGGTACCGGTGTTCGACAGGCCGGGGCCTTCCTTGTCGACGATCTTCGAAATTCCGAAATCGATGATCTTCGGCGCGAATTCTCCCGACGAGTCTCGTTGAAGGAAAATGTTCTCGGGCTTGATGTCCCGATGGACGATCCCGCGCTTGTGGGCCGCGACGAGCGCTCCCATGATCGGCACGATGATGTTCAGCGCTTCGACGGCGCGCAGGCGATCGTGCTCGTCGAGGTACGCGCGCAGATCGACGCCGATCAGCAGCTCCTGAACGATGTACAGCGAGCCGTCGGCGTCGCGACCCATGTCCAGAATCTCGACGATGTTCGGGTGCGCGATCTGCGTCGCAGTCCGCGCTTCCAGCATGAACCGTCGGACCGCCGCATCGTTCGCAGCGAACTCGGGCCGCATCACTTTCACGGCGACCCGACGTCCGGTCCAGGTGTTCTCGGCTACGTACACCGCTCCCATGCCGCCAGCGCCGATCAAGCGCTGAACGCTGTACTTTTCGCCAATCACCCGGCCGATACGCGCGGCGTCTTCCGCCGCGGGGTCACCCATTCGCTCCTCCCGCCACCGTACAGTTCGTGTTCAGCCGCAGCTATATCACGCCGAGCGGGGGCGCCGCCACGCCGCAGCGGATATTTTCCATCATTTCCCGGTACGGCGGTCCAGCCCATGCGCACCCGCCGACGCGTTCGGGATCCCGCGCCCTCGCCGAGCGCGCTACCGTCTGGCGATGCAACGCACCGGCTCGCGGCATCCGCGCATCCGCGTTTCGACGGCAGCCGACGTGCCTGCGCTCGGCGCCAGCGGGTTCCGCGCGTTCCGTCACGGCGATGTCGACGGATGGACCAACTACTTCGCAAAGCATTCACACCTCACGCCGCGCGACACGTGGATCGAAGAGGCCCAAGGCGAGATCCGCGGACACGTCTCGGCCCTGCGATTTCAGATGGCGCTCGGTGGCGGCGACGTCGACATGCGGGGGTACGCCGCGGTCGCCGTCGCGCCTGAACACCGACGCACCGGCGTCGCCGACCGGCTAATGCGCCCCTCGCTCCGCGCGCTGCGACGCGAGCACGTCCCGCTCACGATGCTGTATCCGTTCAGCGTGCCGTACTACGCGCGGTTTGGCTTCGCGCGGTGTGAGTTCGTGGAGGAGATCCTCGCGACGCCCGCTTCGTTTCCGGCCTCGGCGCTGCGATCACACGTGCGGCGCTGGGTTCCCGAGCGGCACGGCCGCGAGGTGCGCGCGCTCTACGAGTCGTGGCGGCGCGATCGATGCGGGCCCTTTGCGCGCAAAGACTGGTGGTGGAACGAACGAATTCCGAAACGCGCGCCCGACGGCGCGATCTTCATCGAGCCCGGCACCGATCGCGTCACGGGTTACATGCTCTACGACGTTCCCGTGGATGCGACGTACGGGTCGCAGCAACTCGTCGTCCGAGAGTTGGTCGCAACGACGCCGGGCGCGACGCGCGGATTGTGGGGATTCCTCGCGGCGTTCGGCGAACAGATGGGCCGCGTCGCCATCCTCGTGCCGAGCGGAGAGCTGCCGAGCTTTCTCACCGGGTACGGTGACGGACATGGATTCGCGCGGTTCGGGTTCGTGCACACGTTGGGCAGCGTGGGCGGTGGCGCGATGGCGCGAATCTTGGACGTGCGTGCAGCCGTCGCGGCGCATCCGGGAGCGTCTCGCGTGCGCGGCGATGGTGCCGTCACGCTGAACGTTCGCGATCCGCTCGACGAGAGCCCGGCGAAGGCGTGGACGCTCGAGGCGCATGCAAGTCGTGGCGTCGATGCGCGGGCGGCGGGCGCGAAGCGTCCCACCCTGCGAGTCGACATCGGCGCGCTTTCGCAGATCTACGTCGGTGCGGTCCGCGCCGTCGACTTGTGGTCGTCGGGATGTGTCGAAGGCGACCGAGCCGCTGCGGAGCAGCTCGATCAGTGGTTCGCAGGGCCGCGGCCATTTCTGTGCGCGCTGAACGGTTTCTGATGCCGCACGCAACCGCCAGCGTACGTCGCGCGGCACCGGCAGACGCCGATGCGATCACGCGAGTTCACATTGCCACGTGGCGCACGGCGTACCGCGGAATCGTGCCCGACGCGTTCCTCGATACGATTCCGTTCGACGAATGGGTCGCGCGTCGGCGGGATTCCCTCACGGACCCCGAGCGGCACACGTTCGTCGCCGAGCGCGACGGCGAGATCGTCGGGCTCGCGTCGAGTGGGCCGAGTCGCGATGCCGCCGGCGCGTTCGCCGGTGAACTCTACGCCATCTATGTATTGCGTGATCATGCGCGTGCAGGCGTGGGCCGTGCGCTGTTCGACGCGACGTGCGAGGCAATGATCGCCGCGGGCCGGCCGTCGCTGCACCTGTGGGTCCTGCACGACAATCCATCGCGGGAGTTCTATGTTCGCCTCGCTGGCGTGGGGGGCGAGTCGCGCAACATCGAGATCGGGGGCGCATCCCTGCGCGAGGACTCGTTTCGATGGCCCGACCTTGCCAACCGCCCGGACCGCCCGCGCCGGGACGTCGGCGCGCCGAAGCCGTTCGCGTTCTACGACAAGCGGCAGTACCCGACGCTCGATGTGGCCAGCGGGTACGCTGCGTGGGCCCCCAGCTACGACGAGATCGACGATCGGCTCGATGTCGACCTCCTCGAAGCGTCCGCACTGCTTCGCCACGAAGTTTCAGGTTCGCGCGTCGTGGATCTCGGCTGCGGAACGGGTCGCATCGGTGCGTGGCTCGCAACGCACGGAGCGCGCGAGATCGTCGGCGTGGATCTCACCGCGCAGATGCTGGCGCGCGCGACGGCCCGGCGTGTCTATTCGACGACGACATGCGCAAACGTGACCGCCACGGGACTGGACGCCGGCGCGTTCGATGGGGCGATCTCGAGTCTCGTCGTCGATCACGTGGAAGACCTCGCGGCATTCTTCCGCGAGGCCGCGCGCCTCGTGCGACCGTTGGGGTGGCTCGCCGTCGTCGACTTCCACCCGTTCTTCCTGATGATGGGAATCCCCACTCACTTTCCGCACGGCGACGCGGGCGGCCAACTTGCCGTCGAGAACCACGTGCACGCACTTCGCGATTTCTTCGCGATGGCGGCGGCGAACGGGTGGGAACCGCGAGAGTTCGACGAGCGTTTCGTCACCGACGAGTGGGCACGGGCAATGCCCGGATACGCCAAGTTCGTCGGACGACCGGTGGCACATGCGTGGGTGTATCGACGAGCAAGCGGCACGCAGTGACGCACGGCGCGAGCTTGAAGCGATGGCTCTTCACCAGAAACAGTGGGTGGAGTTGAGGGTGCGGTCGCTCGGTGCCGACGTCGTCGTGGTCGTGAACGTACGTATAAAGATTCGCGCCGCCGATCAAAGCGCGCGGCATGGGCGCCGGATATAGGAGACAGCGCTACGGACAATTCTCCGGCGCGCAAACGGGTGAGGGCGCGGGCAGCGCAGCCGACTCGGGCAGTCCTTGGACACTCACGGTTCCATTGTTTGCGTTGTCGAACGTCGCCACGTCCGTCAACTCCAGCCCGCCTCCCGAGGAGGCTCCCGCCGCGTCGAGCTGGCGCGTGATGTTCCCCTCCACGATACGCAATTGCGCCCGCGGCGCTCTCATGAAGCCGAAGCCTCCACTGTCGATCACGGCCCGCGACATCACCAGTGTTGATTCGCCAGCGGCCTGAACGCCGTACGCTACCGGACGGCCCATCGAGATCGTGCGCATCCCGTCCACAGTCACTTCGATTGTCCCGGTGCGAACGCCCTGTACGAAGACGTCATCCGCGTGGACCGTGCCGCCCAGGCCCGGGTCGACACAAAGACAGTTCGATGTCGTCGCCAGCGCCGCGCCTGTGGCGCTCACCAACGCCAGCCGTTGCGCATCGACACGGCAGTCGCCAAACACATGCATCCCTATGCCGAAACCGTTGGGTCCGGGTCGCACGTCACGCACGATCACGTCGCGCAGCGTCGTGTCCCCGCAGTCGTGCGCGGCGGCCGTGACATCGAATCCCACGGTTGCGAGTCTCTCCAGCACCACACGGGACACGTCGACTGTCGACCGCCCCGCCACGAGAACACCGATCCCTCGCGAAGCCGCGCCTTCGGGTCGCGTGCCTCGCAGTGCCGAATCTTCGATCGTGGCGCGCGCTGCGTTCACCAGCACGAGAACGTCCGGCTGGTCTTCGACCACGCTCTGGCGAATCTCGAGCGTCGCTCCCGAGGCGGCTCCGCAGCCGAGTCCGCCCGTGCCGTCCGACCGCGGAAGGCTCCGACGGACGAGTGATCGGGTCAGTGTGAGTCGCGTATTCGGCTCGAACGCGCATGCGCCGCACTCGCGGTTGTCCTCGATCAGGACGTCGGTCGCGTCGACCACGGATCCAGACGTCAGTGCCAGTCCGTCGCCGAGTCGCCCGTCCCCTCGGCCGAGCGTTCCGCGTACGGTCGACGCCACGATCTGCACGTGCGCCCCTGTCGTCACGAGCGCGCCGGCCTCCGTGTTGCCTTCCAGGAGTGCGCGCGTCGCCGCGAGCGTCGAGCCTCCCGTGACTTCGATGCCGTATCCACCCGTCCCGTTCGGCAACGCCAGCGAGCCGCGAATCACGACGTCCGTGAGCGTCGCGTCCGACGCGCCATTGGCACGCAGGCCCGATAAGTGACTCGCTTCGATGACGACGCGCTCGAGCCGCACGCGCGCCCCGACCTGCGCATTGACGCCGTGGCCGCCGTTGCCCACCGGGGACAGCGCAGTCCGCGCGATGAGCGAATCTCGCAGCGTGGCAGTCGTGCCCGCGCCCGACACGTGAACACCCACCGAGGCACAGTCTGCAACGACCGTTCGAACAGCGTCGAGCGTCGCAGCGCTGTCGATGTTGAGTCCGCGGCCAAAGGTCATTCCCGACCGACGCGTGCCCGTGACGACGACGTCCGCCAAGTCTAGCGCCGCGCGCTCACTTGCGCCGATGCCGAACGTCGTCGCTTGTGACACCACGACGTTGCGCACACGGACGATCGAGCCGTCCACTGCATGGATGCCCGGACCTGCGCCGGACACCGTGACGCCGCGAATGTCGAGGCGAGTGGTCACGCCACGCGAGACGATCGTACCGATGGGGTCCGCGCCGCGAATCGTCGTTCGCGCCGCGCACGCGCCCAAGATGTGGACCGACCGAGACACCGACAGTGAGTCGGCATAGCGGCCTGCGGACACCATCATCCAGCCGTCGACTGGCACGTTCGTCAGTGCGGTGGCGAGCGTTGCGTACGGTCGTGCGAGCGAGCCGTCGGCAAGCAGCGGGTCTGCGCCTTCGCGGACGTACACCATCGGTGCTCCCATGGCTTCTGCTGGGAGCACGGCGTAGTCGCCGGCGGGGCAATCGCGCGACGACGTTGCGGCGCAGGCGTCACCAGGGATCGCCGCGCGCGGATCTTCGCAGCCGACGCCGAGGGCGGGGTCGCACGCACCCGCGACTCGGCGCCATCCGGTCGGGCATGACGGAATTCCGACGTCTCGCTCGTCCACCCAACCGCCACGGAGTCCACCGTCCGGCCCGAGTGCGAACGACCAGCCCATGCCGCCGTCCGCGAGCGCGATCGTACGCGGCGCACCGATGTCCGCGCTGGTACAGCTCGAAGGGTCGCCGCCGCCGCCAGGGACGCACGCAATGACGGCAGGGGCACACCCGCCGCGGGCGTAGGGCACCCAGTCGCGGGGGCACGGCCATGGCCGCGGCAGTGTCGACGAATCGTCCGCCGCGTCCGAGCCGTCCGCACGCGCGTCCGCGGCGTTGGGATTCCGACCGCACGCGGCCAGCATCAGGACGCCGAACGTTGCGGCCGCCGACGTGCGCATCGTGCCGAACGCTCGCAGTCGGTGGACAGACTCGGTCACCCGGCCGAGTGTACTGCTTGTCCGCGGCGAGTGATCACCCTGCTCCACGTTTCGGTGCTCGCATGGTACGAAACGCACCATTCGACGGAGGCGCCATGGAGTATTCGATCGACACGAACGTCGCGTTTGGCCCGCTGCAAGTGGTGGACGTGGGCAAGGTTGCAGACGCGTGCCGCGAGCCGTGGTGGAATCAATCGCTCTGTCTGGTGAACGACAGCGTCGCGCGAGTCGGCGTGTTCCTCGGAGAGTTCCACTGGCACAAGCACGATCGCGAAGACGAGTTCTTCTTCGTGCTCGAGGGCAAGTTGTTGCTCGACTTCGAAGATCGCACCGTCGAGTTGGCGCCGCGGCAGGGAATGGTCGTGCCGCGTGCGGTCGTTCATCGCACGCGTGCGCTCGAGCGCACCGTGGTGCTCATGGTCGAGTCCGCGAGCATCGTGCCGACGGGCGATTGATCATTCCACGCACGAGCCGTCGCCGTCGCAGGTCATTCCCATGGGGCATGCGTGGGCCGTATCGCAGTCGCGGTAGCACACGCCCGCGCCCATGATGTCAAAACAACGGAAGCCCATCGGGCAGGTTCCTCGCGTGACGTACATCGCGCCCACGGTGCATGTCGGATAGCACCGCCCCATCATCCCCGGGTCGCCGCTGCAGTCCGAGCCCGCCATGCAGCTGCCCATCGGCTCCGCGCTGCCCGTGCAGACGCCGGCAGGGGTGTTCGCCGCGGGCTCGCCCGACGCGTAGCCGTTGCATCCCACGGTCGTGATCGCGCTGGCCTCGTCGGCCGCGCACGGGTCGGCCGGTCCGGTGTCGCCGCCAGTCGAATCGCCGGTGACATCGCTCGGGCGCACGACGTCACCACCGTCCGCGCGAGGCGCATCCGACGTCGTCGTGTCGGCTGCGCCGTCCGAAGCGATTGCGTCGGGTGAGGCGTCGGCGGCGTCACCGCCGGTGGGCGAACCGCACGCCGCGACGAGTGCGGCGACGAGAACCGAGAGTCGAAGGGTGCGACGCATGGCGCGGGACCGTACACCGATTGGATCCACGAACAAGCGACCGGGCGACGTCGCCCTATTGACAAACTGACGCGTCAGTTCTAGAAACTGACACATCAGTTCTCATGGCAAGTGCTGGATATCTCAACGCTCCCGAACGTCGACGGCAGATCCTCGACAGCGCCAAGCGCGTATTTTCCGTTCGCGGCTACCACGACACGCACGTGAGCCACATCTGCGAAGACCTCGGGATCGCGCGCGGCACGCTCTATCAGTACTTCGAAAACAAACGTGCGGTCTTCGCGGGGATCGTCCAGGGGCTACTCGATCGGGTCGCTGCGGCGGTCGCGCAGATGCCGCCGCTCGAAGTGCCCGAGGGCTTTCGTCCGACGCGTGAACAAGTACTGCGCTTTGCATCGAGGGACCTCGAGCGATTCCTCGCCGTCGTCTTCGAAGACGAAGCAACGCTGCGCATTCTCGTGCGCGAGGCCGTCGGGCTCGACGTGCAGATCGATCAGATCCTCCACGCGATCGACGACATCGTGATCGACCGCTGCTCGGGGGATCTCGCGGCGGCACAGCGTCTCGGATTCCTGCGCGCGGATTTCGATCCGCGCACCGCGGCGTTGCTGATGCTCGGCGGCATCCAGAAAGTCGCGCTCGATCGACTGCGTACACCTTCCGAACGCGTGGATCTCCCGGCGCTTGCCGCGGAAGTCACGCGACTCCAGATGACCGGCCTTCTCGCGGAACCAACGAGGTAGCACCATGCTCGACACATCGAACGATCGGTCGTTTCCTCCGTACGAGATGCTTGACCAATACGTCTCCGCGGGGACAGAAAAGATGCGCAAACTCGAGCGCCTCTATCACAACACGCAAGCCCACGCGTGGGATCCGCGCGCGGTGCTCGACGCGCTCGAAGCGAAACACGGCGGCATTCACATGCCCGCGGAGAAGCGCGAAGCGGTCGGACACCTGTTCTCCGTGCTCGTGTGGGGCGAACTCGCGGCGTGGAACATCGCCGCGGACCTCGCGCGGTGGTTGCCCGATCTCGACGCGCGGATGGCGGCGACAGGACAAGTTTTCGACGAGGCGCGGCATTTTCACGTACTGCGCGACTATCTGCGCCGTGCGGACATTCCGATGCCGCCGCTCAATCCGTACGGTCGGCGTTTGCTCGAACGCATTTTGGGAACGGGCTCGATGCTGCAAAAACTCTACGGTATGCAGTTGCTGGTCGAGAACCTCGCGTTGGCGATCTTTCGGCGGCTCGCGGCTTCGAACGTGGAGCCGGTGCTGACGGAACTGCTCGAGTACGTGGAACGCGACGAGTCGCGTCATGTCGCACTCGGCGTGTTGTACCTCCCGCGGCTTCTCGCGCGGACGACAACGCTCGAGCGCGCGCGAAACTGGGCGTTCAACACCGAACTGTTCCTGCTCACGATCGCGGGCGGACAGCTGCTCGACGCACACTTTCAGACGATGGGACTCGACCACCGGGAGCTGGGACACGTGTCGATGCGGTTGCACCAGCAAGTGATCAAGCAGATGGAAGAGGAACACGGAGTGACCAACGGCGAACACGTCCGTGGGGTGTACGGCCTGTCGCGCAAACAGCAGACCGCGCTCGTGGATTTCCTCCATCCCAAGAACGTGAGCACGATGACGGCGCGGCATCGCCGAGCGCTCGACGTGTTCGATCGGTTTGTCCGCCTCGGCGCGCGCGCGATGAGTTAGTGACCACGTCGGGAGTGTCGTCTGCGGGCGACAGTGAACGCTCGATCGTCGCAGACGTGAACGTCGCGGTGTGCAGTGGCGTGGGAAATCTGATGTGAGTCTCGTGCGGGTCGCTGGCGCGGTGTGTGCTCAGTGAAACGCTCGGAGGTTCCGATGCTCACACGTTCATCGCACGACATGCGGTCCCGGGCTCATCGTCTCTCGTCGCGAATGGTTCGATTCGTCGCGATCCTCGCGGCGTTCAGCGGTTGCGCGGACGAGGGGCGCACGCCGATTCCTGACGAGCCCATCACGGCGGACGAAGTTGCCGCCGGCGAACGAGCGCTGCAATCCGGCACGAACCCGAGTGCGGAGGCCACCGAGGCCGAGCCGACGGACGACACCGATGGGCTGCCGACGTACACGGCGCCCGAGACGCCGGAGCCGAGTGCCGAGCAGTGCGCTGCGGACTTGCGCATGCTCGCAGGGGCCGACACGAGCGCGGTGGACACGATCGACACGACGCCGGTGGATCCGGCGACGGAGGAGGACTTGCGCCTCATTCCGAACGATCTCGATGGCAGCGTCGAGGCGTTTTCGTCGTGCCGCCGCGCGACGGGGTACGTGAACGGTCACCGGCACACGATCTGCGTCACGCACATCAATGGCAAGCTCGTGGCCGTTCGAACCGCCCGCGCGTTCGTGCGCATGCGCGCCGCCGCGCGCCACGACGGAGTGTCGCTGTGGATCGTCAGCGGCTTTCGCACGATGGCGCAGCAGCGGCACCTCTACCACCTGTACCTCACGGGACGCGGCAACCTCGCCGCGCGGCCGGGGTACTCGAACCATCAGAGTGGCATCGCGCTGGACCTGAACACCTCGAGCCACGGGGTGTACCGATGGCTGGCGCATCACGCGCGGCACTTCGGGTTCGTGCGGACGGTTCCGAGCGAGATCTGGCACTGGGAGTACCGGCTGCGGCACTGAGTCGGATGATTGAACAGGGAGGCGGGGAGGGCGGCAGATTTGGGTTGTTCGGAGCGGCGATTGGGGGGGAGTTGGACGCAGGCGGCGTGCGGCGGCGGAATCGGGCACGGGCGCGAGCACGGGCACGTGAGCGGAAGTCGGAATGCGAACTGTGATCGCTCGGTGGTGTCGAACGGCGCGTAGTGTCGCGCGTGAAGTTTCGGAGGCAACGTCATCGGGCACCATGGCGACGGGCCGCGGAGGTTGTCGTTGCACTCGGCTCACTGTGCCTCCCCGTACCGGTTGCCGCCGCGCTGCTCGACACGCGTGGCGTGACGCAGCGGAGCGAGTTCGCGTTCATTCACGCGATCGTTCGACTGCGTTCGGTGCAACGCGTGGGAAGATCAAGGGGGCGCGATCTTGTCGCGGTGTATCTCCGCGTCCACCGATGGCTCCCGGCATTGCGCGCTTGCTACGTCTTCGCGCTGCGGGCTGGCCTTCGGCTCAACGGGCCGGTCTCGCTGACGTTTCGCATCGAACCAGACGGCAGCATTAATGAACGTGTTCGGTCCGAGTTGTCGGCGGACGTGCGTGTCCCACAGGGCCTGTTCGACTGCTTCGATGCGCATTTCCGCGACGCGAGCTTTGGCCCAGCGAGGGCGCGATCCGTCGTCGTGCGTGCCGACCTCGAGATGGTCAATCCGATGATGTCGATCGCGCCGCCGTCCGCGCGCAGACAGTGAGTGTCAGCAGTCTTGTTCGGCGTCGCTCCCGCGCGCAGAGAAGACGAACGCCCAGTCATTGTCGACCTCCCACTTCTCGAGGAGCGCCTGGTTTTCGAGCACGCGATGCTGTCGTGAGCCGAACGGCACGGCGCCGAGCTGCTGCGACGGTGCCCCAAGTCCGAGTGCGTAGTCCGCGAGTGAATCGCCGTCGGCGCTCAGCCGCACACGCGCACAGAATGGTTCCACGAAGCACGGCACTCCGGCGTTTGCGGAGAGGAAGGTCATCAGGCCGTGTGTCTCGAGCAGCCCCGTGGGCGAAACGGTGAACGCTGCACTCAGAAAACCGTCGCTCGTCCCCGTGCTCCAACCGTCTGGATTCCAAATCGCGTCGGCCCGGCCACCGCGGGTGCCGTCGTCGTGCGCGCCAACTTCGAGATGGTCAATGAGATGCCACATTGACGGAGCGAAGGGCGTCCATGCGCCTGTCACCCGCTCGCGGCAACCGGCGAGACGCTCGAGCGACGCAGGAGCCGACCGTACCGGCGCGAGTCCGCTACGCCGCCGCGCGGACGTCGCATGACATGGCGTCGTTCTCGAGTCTCGCCAACCGATCGACCACGCCGGAGGCGACGGCGAATTCGAGGTCGTCGGCTGCGCGCGAAACGATCGCCTCGGCGAGGCGCCCAGCGTCCTCACGTGCAACGGCGTCGACGCGGTCCCACAACCACGAGACCACTTCCATTGCGAGATCTGCGTGGCGTGCCTCGTCCTCCGCGATGACCGCGAGGACCTTGCGCACACTTGCCTCGCGGCACGTGTCCAACTCGCAGCGGGCGCGCTCGGCAGCAAGGGCCTCGCCGTACAGTCCATCCAGGATCGACTCGAGCAGCACGCGCCGCCGCGCAGCGCGAATGTTCTCCTGACCGGCGCCACGGAGCGCCGCGGGCCATTGGGTCGGGCCGATGGCCACTCCCGCGTACGCCGACGCGAGCGCGAACGTCAATCTTGCGTGGCGAGACTCCTCCAACGCCGCGTGGTGCGTGCGGTCGACGAGATCGGGCGGCGCCCCGAGCGCGAGCAGATCGAGCGACAACCGCGCGAACGCAGCGATCGACGCGTGCTCGGCCTGCGCGTCACGCGTCCAACGCGTCGCATGCGCCGCGCGCTGCTCGCTCTCGAGACCGTCGAGATCCGGAACAAGGTCGTGCTCGATCCAACGGTCGTTGTTCGTTGTACTCGCGGTGCGCGGACGGCCGCGCACCCGAAGCGGTCGCCCGTGCGCAGACCCGCCGGCGAGGAGCAAGCCGAACAACACCGAGGCCGGACCCGTCAGTGCGCCGAGGATCGTGAGGACAAGGGCGACCACCGGGCCCGCGCTGCTCTGTTGGCTGCGCCGCGCGAGAACGATCGCGCGAATCGAGAGCACCATCGACGTGAGCCACATCGTCGCTCCCGTGCCGACGGCGACGAGCCACGCGGCGCCGTATGTGCCACCTCCGCCGCGCCCCAGCATCTTGAACCAGAGCACGAGGTAGACGATCGGCAGGACGAAGCTCACGACGGCAGCGAACAGAATCGCTGGCACGGCGCTCCTCTCCGGCGGAAGGGCGGAATTCTCGCCGTGCGGCGTCGGCGGTGGTGGCTGCATGATCGCGAGGCTATCATCCGCATCCGGGAGTTAACTTTTTAACTTTTTAACTTTTGCCCCCGCGCCGCGTCGCTGCACGCAACTGCGCGACGATCTTGACGTGCTTGCCCGCCACGTCGGCGGGTGTCTTTCCCTCGGTGTCTCGCGCGCTCGGATCTGCGCCCGCACGGAGCAACACGTCCACGACTTCGGCGTGGCCCATCGACGCGGCGGCGTGCAGCGCGGGCCGTCCGACGAATTGCAGCGCGACGCCGTGCGCGATCAGTGCTTCGACGGTTGCGACCGTCCCGCCGTGCGCCGCGTAGGTCAACGCGTTCCAGGTTCCTTGCTGGTCCGATGGATCGGCACCGCGCTCAAACAGCGCCCCAATCAGCGCGGGCGATGCACGCGCGCGCGCCGCGAGAAGCAGCGGAGTCCAGCCGGTCTGGTCTTTGCGTCGCACGTCGGCGCCGGCGCGAGCGAGCTGCTCCGCGAGCGAGAGTTGCATCTTCCCGCCCCACGCGAGCGCGTCGTGCAACGCAGTATCACCGAACGCATCGACGGCATCGATGTCCGCCCCGCGCCGCAGCAGCAGATCGACCACGCCGGTGTGCGAGCGCGCGGCACGAGGCACGACACTCGCGTCGTCCGACTTGCCGAGAATCAACCTCGCCAGAGCGACTCGGGGCTCGCCGGCCGCCCAGTGCAACGCAGTCCGGCCGGCACCGTCGCGAAGCTCGACGCTCGCACCCGAGTCGAGCAGCGCCTCGAGCCGGCGCATGTCGCCGAGCCCCGCCAGCGCGTGCACGGGCGAACCGAGGGCATTCGGGTTGGACTGGTTCCAGTGCCGATAGAGCAATTCGGCCGTGCCCCAGTGCTTCCCGCGGATGGCAAACTCCAGCGCAGTCTTCTCGTCGTACGGCGCGCTGCGTGCGAATGGATTTGCGCCGTGTTCGAGCAGCAGGGACACGAACTCCGTGTGGCCGCGCGATGCCGCATAGTGGAGCGCGTTCTCTCCGTCGTTGTCTGCGAACCGATCGGGGTCCGCGCCGAGTTCGAGCAGCCGTCGACCGAGCGCGACGCCGTTCTGTTGCGCGGCGAGCATCAAGGGCGACTGTGGCCCGAAGACATCGCTGACGTCGCCGGCAACGTTTACGTCAGCGCCGTGCTCGAGAAGCAATCGCGTGATCTCGGCTGCGTTGTGTTCGATCGCGAAGAGCAGCGGCGTCGCGCCATCGTCGGCGCCCGCGACGTTCGGGTCGGCGCCCGCGCGCAACAGCCGCGCGACTTCCACTGCGTCCTCGTCGAGGACGGCTTCGCGCAGTGCGTCGAGTACGGGTGCGCCGGTCATCGGCACACAGCGTAGCAAATCTCGACTTCGAATCTCGTTCGCGCCCGACCTATCGTCGGCTGCGCGTGCGCCGTCGCCGCGCGACGATCCCGAGCGCGATCCCGAGCAGGCCGAGCGCCATCCACCCACGCTCAGTCCGTGCCCCGCCCACCGCGCACGACGCACATGCGCCGCGACTCGCGCGTCCTCCGCCTGCTCCCGGCGACGGTGCCAGTTGGGGCTCGACGGATCTCGGCATGTTCACCGAGTACGAGCCACCCCCCACACCCATGTTGCCCACCATTCCGGGCGGTGCGGCGCGGCCATCGACGCTTACGTTGCCCTGCTCGCGCCCGCCGATTCGCACATCGCCTTCACCGTCACGACCCGCGTAGATGGGCGGGACAATCGGCGACGCAATCACCCGTCCCCCCGCCGCGCGCAGGTCGACGCCCGCAGGTGCTTCCGACGGCTGGATCACTTGCCGCGGTGGCGTCGCGGGTGTGCCCGGCGACACGACTTCGTCCACAGCGACAATCGACGTGAACTGCGTGACGAGATGATGCTCGACGCCGAGCAGTGTGATCTCGCGCGCGCGATTGTCGCCGTCGAAGTGTCCCATGCGCGTGAGATCCGCGACGCGTTCGCGGCCGAAGAGCCGGCTGATCGCGGAGTTCGCGTCCTGCAACGCGGGCAGCACGATCGGAATCACTCGCTCGAACGGACGCCCCGCCGCGCGCCCGCGCACGGTCACGTTGCCTTGGCCGGCGCCCGCGTATCGTGCGTAGACGACCAGTGGCTCGAGCGCCGAGAGATCGCGGACAGGAGTGGGAGTCATTTCGTCGACGTCGAGGCCGCCCCAGTCGATCTGGATGTCCGTGAGATACGGTTGCGAGATGCGCTCGTAGAACCGTGTGATCATCGCGTTCGGCTCTTCACCGGGAAGCAGATACTCCGACACGCCGCGACCGACGTGCGAAACCTCGTCGAGCAGGTATCGATTCACGGACGCGCCAATGCCGAAGCCGAAGATGCGCGAATTGCCGATTTCGCGATGAACGAGCGCGAGGACTTCCGCCTCGTTGCCGATGTACCCGTCGGTCATGAACACGACGTGACGAACGCGCATCGGATCGCCCCGTTGCGAGAGCGCAGCGTGAATTCCCGCGAGCTGGTTGGTTCCGCCGCCGGGGTGAATGTCGGAAATGTACTGCAGCGCGCGCTGGACGTTTGCGGGCGTGTTCGCGAGGGGCGCCGGCGCAAACGACGATGCGGTATCGGCAAAGTCGATGATCTGAAACGTGTCGCTCGGGTGCAGACCCGTGACGGCGCGTCGGACAGCCGCAAGCGCCGCCTGGATCGGCGCGCCCATCATCGAGCCGCTGGTGTCCAGCAAGAAGAAGATCTCGCGCGCTGCGAACTCGTTGTCGGGGATTGCATGGCGCGGTTCGAGCGCGAGGGCGAGGTAGCCGTGCGCTGCGCTCGCCGCGTGATGTGTGAACACGGCGGCCTGCACGTCCGGCGCCGTGAGTGTCCATCGCAGCACGAAGTCGCGGTTGGGAACCTCGGCGCCGTTTCGGAGCGCGACTCGCGCGACGGACGCCGTCTCGTTTTGCACGTCGAGCGCGTGCGTGCTGCTCTGCAGCATGGCGATGGGCGCACCGGCGTTGATCCGCGCGTCGATCGTCAGCGCATGCCCCGTGACCCCCGGGTGCGCGTACGCCGGCGAAATCCGTGAGGCATCGCGAACGCGATCGGTGTCCGGATGCGCCCCGGTCCCGGACTGCGCTCCGCCGGGGATGTGTCCCGGCATGTACCGCGGTCCGACGACCGTCGGCACGCTGAGCTCGTAGGTCCCGCGTTCGTATGCGACGCGCTCGAAGTAGTGGATTCGCACGACGATCTCGTGGCCCGGGCCGATGTTGGCCACGCTCATCGTGAAGATGTTCGGCCGCTCCTGCTCGAGAAGTGCGGCGCGACGTCCCTGCACGCGCGCGGCGTTGTAGACCTGACGTGCCTCTTCGCGCGGACGAATCACGCCGCGTACGACACGGTCGGCGATCCGCATTTCCATGTCGTCGACCGCGCCGCGGTTGGGCAGCGGAAACGTGTACACCGCCTCGATCGCTTCGCTGTACGGATTGGTGAAGTGCTGCGTGACTTCGACGGACGCCAGCGGGCCCGCGACTTCGGCGCGCACATCGGTACGAGTGAGCGGAAATGTCCCGCGCTCCTGGCCCTGCGCATCGATCGCCGTGAGCATTCCGCCCGCCGCGGCGGTGGAAGAAAATGCCAACCACACGAATGCGGCGAGCAGGCTCAGGAGCTTGGCGTGACCTCGTGCTGCGGTTCCCATCGACCGACCTCACTGTTACCGTAGGAGTTGCCCGAGCGATGATGCGTTCCGCGGTGGCGAGCGGCAATGCGCGGCTGATGTCCGATGATGTCCGAGAATTGTCCCGCAATTCTAATGGGTTGGAGCTAGCGTCGTGGGGCGAGCTTCCCCCCATCGCCGGGACAGCGCACGCGCGGCGAGTCCGGTGCGAGCGACCCGCGATCGATTGCCGCCCGCGCCCAAGGGATTCGTCGGTCGTCGTCGCGAGCGAGTGGCACTCGAACGCATGCTGCAGCGCGCGCCACTCGCGATCGTGTGGGGTCCTGGCGGAATTGGAAAGACGTCGCTCGTCCTGCAAACGGTGCACGCTGCCTTCCAGCAGCGGAGTTCGAAGATTCTGTACGTCGGTCTTCGTCCGGCCGATCGCGACCCGCGCGCTCGTGTGTTGCGTGCCCTCGTCCACGCCGCCGGCGCGCCTCGGCCCGACTGGAGCGCACTCGGGCCGGACATCGAACCCGCCATGGCGGCGATCGTGGATCTCGCCGACGTCGGGGATTCGTGGATCGTCATCGACGATGCGCAGTTCGCCGAGCCGAAGATCGTGCTCGCACTGTTGACGGCGATCGAACGGTACGCGCGGCGAAGTCGTTGGATCGTGGTCAGTCGCACGCCACCGCATTCCAGTGTGCCCTCGGATCGTGCGCTCGCGTTGGGTCAGATGTCCGTACGCGACATGCAATTGCTGGCGACCCGGTGGATCGCGGAGCGCAATCGCCCGGACATCCGCCGCGCCATCGGCGCTTCCGGCGGCTCACCGTGGGCGCTGCGTCGGGCGCTGTTCGCTTCGCCCGTGCCGGCGGTCGATCGTACCCGGCGGGCGCCGACGTTGCCCGCGAACGTGCGGTCGTTCGTCGCGGTGCTTGCGCGATTGGAACAGCCGCTGCCGCTCGAGTGCATCGGCTCGTTGGTTGCGTTGCCCGCGGCGGGCGCGCTCGCGACGCTGGAGCGGCACGGCCTCATCGAGATTCAGCCCCGCGGAGTTCGCCTTCATGACGCCGCCCGCACCGAACTCCCGGCCATTCTCCGCGACGTGCAGGCACCCACCGACGCCGCGATCGCCCACGCGCTTGCGACGCAGGTCGAGCCACTTGCGGTGCTCGAATCGCTGCGGCTGCTTCTGCACAACGTCAGCGTGCGCGAGGTCTCGGCGTTGCTCGACTTGCGCGGCGCGGAGTTGCTCGCGGCCGGATTCGCTCCGGAACTGTGGCACATCGTCGAACCGGTCGCGGCATTGGCACTCTGGAAGCTTCGCGTGGCGGTCGAGTTCGATCATCCCGACGCGCTGCGTGCCGTCGTCGCACCCGCGAAGCCCTGCGCATCCGATCGGCTGGCGTGGTCCAAAGTGCTCTACCGGCGTGGCGAGTTCGAGCCGTCCGAACGCGCGGTCGCTGCGGCCGTGGACTCCGCTCGCAAGTCCGGAGACGTCGCGCTGGAGGCGGAAGCCGTACTATTTCAAGCGGGAGTGTGGGCGCAGCGCGGCCGCCCTCGCGAGGCGCTCGAGAGTCTCGTCGCGATTCGGAGCGCGGACCCCTGCATCCATGCTCGCCGCGCGTCCCTCGAGGCGATGCTGCTCGCGGGCACGGGCGCTCGTGCACTTGCACGCGAGCGCGTGGACGCCGTGCGGGAATTGTTGCCGACGTTGCCTCCTCCCGTACGCGCCGAGGTGGCGTTCGGAATCACACAATCGCTCTACTTCCAGGGCGCATTCGGCGACGCCGACGAAATCGTTCGATCCCTCGTCGTCGGTCTCGGCGAGCCGATGCTCTCGCTCTATCACGGCCGTCGCTTACTCTATTACCGCGCGAGCATCGCCCTCGAGCGCGGGCGGTTGGGCGAAGCGAACGAGCTGCTGACGCGACTGGACCCGTACGCACAACGACCGTCGATGTTTCGCCCGTATGTCGATTTTGCGTGGTGCGTTCTGGCGGTCGCCCAGGGCGACTTTGCGCGTGCGGACGCGCTGATTCCGGCACTCGTGTCGACCGGCGAGGCCCAGGGGCGTTGGGGAGCACTGCATGTCGAAGCCGCGCTCCAACGCGCGCGGATTGCGATGCTCCGCGGCGAGGCGCCCGAACTGCCGCACGTGGACGAACTTCCGCCGGACGCCGAGAGCGCGCGAACGCGGGTCACGCTGGTCCGTGCGGAGGGCGCCGGACGCGCGGGAGTGGTCCCGCACGAGATGGACTGGCGCCCACCCGATGAACTGGTCGACTGGGGGGACACGCGAACGCTCGCGTGGCTCGTGCGCGCACGGGTCTGTGTCGCCATCGGGCGCGACGGCGACGCACGAATCGCGGCCGACCACGCGGCGCAAGCAGCGCGGCATTCTGGAAGCGTGTTGGCCGAAGCCGAGAGCGTGTCCGTGCTCGTGGACATTGCGATCATCGCAGAAGACCTTGCCGGCACGCGGGCGGGGGCCGAGCGACTGCGCGAGATCGCGCGCGACGGGCCTTCGCCGCGATTCGGTCTCGAAGCCGAATGGTGCGACGTGTCGATCGGGGCGGAGATCGATCCCGCGAAGCTCGAGCGCATCGCATCGGCACGGTCGACGGCACCGGTCGCGTCCCGACGCGCTGCGGCGCTGTTGGGCGACTCCGCGGCATTGGATGCGATCGATCGCCGGGTGCTGGACGCCGTACGCAGGAAAAGCGGAGCAACGGTGGGCGCGCGCGTTCGCGGGGTCGAGGCGTCGCGCTGGGGCATGGACGTGGGTCGGCACCGCGTGTGGCGGCCGGATGGGAGTGTCGTCGAGTTCGGCGAGCGACCGCTGTTCTGGAAGTTGCTCGGCGTGCTCGCACAGCACGAGGGCACTGTGAGCAAAGAGCAGCTCCTATCGGCCGTGTGGGACGAGCAACGCTATCATCCGCTGCGACACGACAATCGACTGCGTCTCGCGGTCCGGAAGCTGCGGCAACTGATCGAGCCGGACCCCGACGCACCCGTGATGGTGGTCACGACGGACGATGGATATCGCCTCGGCGGCACCGCACGGCTCTGGGGCGCATGAGTAACGCGACGAGACCCGTGTTGACATTCGTCGCAACGCGACCGGTCGACTGAGTATGTCAGCGCAGACTCGGGTTCATCATCGAAGACCAACCGAATGGCAGCTATGCCGTGGATCGAAGTGGCGTACAGCTCGACCTGTACGGATACGCGTCGATGCTTGCCGCCACCGTGCAGCGACAACAGCAACAGATCGATGAACTGCGGGCCGAAGTTCACGCGATGCGCGCCGTGCGCGGGGTGCCCGCGCGGGGCGCAGCGCTACGGTACCGGCACGAGTGACAGTCGCGCGCCCAGTTCGAACGCAGCGAGGTGCCCGCTCTCTTCACCGACGTACAATGCACATTCTTCGTCGACGCGCACGAGGTCGGGCACGAGGTTGCAAACATCGGTGTTCGCAAGCGGTTGTCCGTCTCGCGGGCGGAGCACCGCGAGTGTGGACTGCGGAACAAACAGGGCGCCGGCCCGAAGCTGCACGTCGAGGCGGCGGGGTGTGTCGTCGCCGACCGGCGGAGCGAGTGCGCGGGACCAACGGACTTCGCCGGTCTGTGCCTCGATCGCGCTGACCCGGCCCGTGGGGAGATTGGCAGTCAGGAGATCCTCGAACGCGTTGAGCGCAATGGGCGCGGCGCCGAGGGGGCGATTGGATACCGGCACTCGAAACGCAGGCGCCCCGTCCCGACACTCGAACGCTGCGACAACGACGGACTCGCGCTCGGAGACCCCGAGTGCGAACAGCTCCGACGAACTCACGAGTTGGCTCGCCGCCGGGCCACCGGCCTCGCGCGTCCATCGCAGCGTTCCCGTGAACGCGTCGATGCCGTGAATCGTTGCGGCGTCCCGTCCCGCCACGCCGGTGACCCCGACGAGGACATCCCGGTGAACGAGCGGCGCCACGTGAAACGGGGCAGGGGACACGTAGCGCCAGACGGTCTCGCCCGTCGACACGTCCAGCGCAGTGATCGCACAGTCCCCGGACACCACGAATAGGAGCCGTCCGGCTCGTCGAAGTTTGAACGCGCCCGCGTGCCGCGCGGTGTGACGCCATCGGGGCTCGCCAGTTCTCAGGTCGAGCGAAACCAGATGACGCTCCCCTTCGGCGAGCACGACCGAGCGGGGGAGTCCGGCCGCGTGAATGGAGAACGCCACGCCCGGGGCACCCACGCGAGGCACGAGTCGCGTGCTCCAGAGCGTGTCTCCATCGCGCACGTCCCGCAGTTCGACGTCGCCCCGCGGGGTCATGCGAAGAATGTCACCGCCCGCGAGTGCCAGCGCAGCGCGTGAAAGGGTGCGGCTCCACAGCTTTTCCCCGGACTTGCGATCGATGGCACACACTTCTCGTGCTCCCGGCACGACCAGACGATCGCCGCACAGCAGCGTGCCCCGAAGATCCAGTCCCTCGACCTCTGCGCGCCAACGCTCCGTGTACCTCAGCTTCGCGACGCGGGTGAGGTCCATTCCGGGTCGCGACGACGCCGTGGCCGACGCGCTGATCACGCTCGCGCGATACGGTGCTGGATCCTCGTTGACCTTGCTCTCGGACCGCTGCACGTCGCGCGCGCGGCGAACGAGGTGCCGAGCCTCCGTTCGCATTGCACGGAGTCGCAGATTTCGCACTCGCGAGCGGTCGCAGCGAACCACGGCGCGGGCGAGCGCCAGGCCGGCCTCCGCGACGGGCAAGACGAAATCGCGCGCGTCGAGCGACGGTGCCGTGAACGACGCCGCGCCGGAGCGCGTGACCGTCCAGGCAAGACGACCGTCGGTCCCAAGGCGCAACGACAACATCGAGTTTCCCGTCGCGACGCGAAGGTGCAGCGCCCGCCGGGCGGCGCATGCGTCGAGCACGGGGCGACACATCGAGAGCAGGCGTTCGATTTGGAGAAAGATGAAACCGGGCGCCAACTCGCCACGTTGGCCGCGAATGTCGAACGACACCCGGCCGCGAAATAGAAGCGCGTGCAGGTCCGCGCGCTCGGCGGACGCGGACTCGGCGTGCGCTCCAGTCAGGACAGTTTCGAAGGCGATTCGCGCCGGGCGACCTTCATCCCGCGACCGCCAGCGGACGAGCATGTCGGGTTCGCGAGAACGTGCAGGGGCGGGTGTTGCACGGGCGATTTCGAGTCGGGCGATTTGTCGGTCGACCTCGTTCGCGAACTCCGGAGAGATTGCGGGGGCCATCCGTTCGAGTGCCCGGCGCGACTGCAGGACGAGGTCGTCGAGCGACATCGGTCGATCGAGCCAGCGGACCTCCGGAACCGCGCCCGTACGGTAGAAGCTCAGCAGCGGTGTCGTGTCGGCCTGCGAAATGCACATTTCCCACGGGGCATCGCACAGCGGCACGAGCATCTTGGCCTGGCGACCCTCGAGCACTGCGGACGTGCCAGACACCAGATCGCGAAGGAAGCACGCCGCTTGCTCGGGTTCGGTTGCAGCGCTGAAGCGCTCGCCGTCGAGGACGACGTCGAACCAGTCGTCGTGCGCCGCGGTCCCCGCGTCGAGCGGCGGCGACGCAGCGGAACTCTTTCCCAGAATGATCTCGTAGGAGGCCATCGAGTGGATTCGTGCAACACGACGCACGCTCGTCGTACGCCCGGAGATGCCGAGCATCGAGGCGTGTGACGTTCGCGACGGGTGAATCGTACGACTGCCGGCGGCCGACACGAACTTTTCGACGAACGTTTTTCGTCATGGGTGCGGCGCGGAATCGCGCGCACGAATCTTGACGAATGCCCACGAGAACGGAAGCGCCAAGTCGCGGAACGCGCCGGCAGCCAGCACCGCGAACAACGGCACGAGCGGGATGTGATAGCGATCGCCGCCGAAGAAGATCACGTGGGTCGAGAGCAGCACTGCGATGGTCCCTGCGCTCAGGCGTGCTGCGTCCGCCAGCCGGCTCCGCGGACCGATCGGGAGCAGCGCAACGAGTGCCAGGACGAGCAGGGCCTTCCACGGAAACGTGATCCATCGCCGCAAGCGCGCTTCCTGTACGTCGTCATGGGCGAGGGAATGCGCTTCACGCGCGTATCCGACCGGAAAGCTCTCGTACGTCAGCGTGTGATCCAACTTCGGAACCGCGAGCGCGATCCACCGAACGGGATCGCGACGAATCGACGCGATGGCTTCGCGCCGCCAACATCGGTCGCGGTGGACTTCCCCGACGACTCCGCGGCAGCCATCGCGCGCGGAGAGGAAGCGAAACGTGCCGCTGGCACCGGTCACCGCGCCGATTGCGAGGTTCGCTCCACCGTTGGTGCTCACGAACGCGCAACCGTCGAGTCGCGCGCAATTGCGAACGGACCACGGGAGGACGGAACCCAGCGCGACGACCGACACGATCGCTGCGGCGAGCCCCCGCCCCCGCCATCCACGCGCCACCGACGACGGCCGGAGCATCGGGAGGGCCGGAGCCAGGAGGATCGCCTGCGGCCGCACGAATGTCGCCGCGGCAAGAAAGAGCGCCGCGAACACGAGATCCACCGCGCGCGTCTCGTTCTCGGATCGCACGAGCCAGTAGACACTTGCGGTGATCAAGAGCCCGAACAGCGGCTCGGTCATTGCGGCGCCCGCGAAGAGAATCTGCCCGGGCATGAGTGCAACGGCGAGCGCGCCGAGTCGCGCGGGAACACCCGGCACGAAGCGGAACGCGATGCGGTGCATGACGCCGACGGACGCGGCACTCACGGCTGCGCCGGCGAAGTGCAATACACGCAGGTGTTCGCCGAACACGGCGTACAGCGCACCGATGAACGCTGGATATCCAACCGGATAGAACGCCGTCGGCACCGTGTCGCTCGAGCGACGCGGGAACATGAACGTGACGTACCCCATGCCGCGCCCGATGGCGCGCGCGCCGCGATCGTAGAGTTCCCCGTCCCACACCGCGGCGAGCGGGACGCGCCAGATGAACCATGCGCGCAACGCGAACGCGAGCGCCACGAGTGCGACCGTCCAGAGCAGATCGTCGCGCGCCCGCGGTCCGTCAGTAGCCCTGTGCATGTCGCCGAAACGCGCCGCCTGCCAGGATGCACAGGAGCGGGGTGAATGCGAAGTGATAGCGATCCGCACCGAAGAACACGGCGTGAACGGCGATGAACGCTCCGACGATCGCGCCGAGCGCGAGCAGATCGCGTGCGCCGAGAGGATTCCGTCGCGCGGCCGACGCGAGCGCGCCGCTGCGAACGAGGCCGAGCGCGGCGAGCGTGAGGATCGAGAAGTGCCAATGGGTCATCCGTCTCGCCCACTCGGAGCGGCGACCCTCGAACACGCGTGATTGGGGCGCGTACCGCAGGTACCAGACGGGTGTGCCTTCGTAGTCCAGAAGTTGCTCCACTTTGCGCGGCGCAAGACCGAGCCACGCCATCGGTGCCCGTCGAATGCGCGCGATCGCCATTCGACCGTAGCACCGGTCTTTCGCGACTTCGCCGTGCACACCGTCACAGCCTTCGCGCGGCCGCAGGTCACGGTATCCGCCGTCGCCCGCGGCGTCCGTCCCGATCCAGAGATTCGAGCCGCCGTTGACCGACACGATCGCGCACGCGTCGAGACGGCGGCAGTTCCGTGCGGTCCATGGAACGATCATCGCAGTGCACGCGGCGCCGACGAGCGCGGTACTACGGAGCATCGAGCGCCACGTCAGCGCCGGGGCACACAGTACGGCGAACACCGGTGCAACGAGGAGCGTCGGGGGCCGAACGAGCCCACCGATGCCGAGGCAGAGTCCGCAAACGACGGCGCTCCACACTCGGCCCGTGCGCATGTGCGAGAGCCCCGCGGCGAGAGCGCCGCACAGGAGGGCCGCGGAGACGGGCTCCGTCATGAACGCGGACGTGTACACGATCGCGCCCGGCGAGAACGTGTACAGCGCCGCGGCGACGTGAGCGGGCCTGCGACCCAACGCTCTGGCTGCCAAGCCGACAATTGCAAACGTGCACGCGCCCGCCGCGAGCACGTTGAGCAACCCGGCGACCCAACGATGCGGTCCCAGCAACGCATACGCGCCGCCGAGAAACGCCGGGTAGCCGACGGGATAGAAGGCCGTGGGGCGGTACGGCGGGCGGTTGTTCCACGTGTCGATGAAGCCGAGCCCGCGCGAGATTCGTTCGGCCGTTCGGTGGTAGATTTCTCCGTCCCACATCGGGACGGCCGGTTGGTGCTGCAGCCACCACGCACGAACGAGCATCGCGGCCGCGGCCCATGTCAGCGCGACAAGCCACCATTCCGCGGCGGGAATACTCGAAGAGAGCGGCGCACCCTTCGCGGGTGCCGTGTTCATGCGTTGGTCGTGGCCGGTGCCCCGGGTGTGCTGGTCCCCGGTGTTCCTGGCGTTGCAACGGTCGCCGGCTTCTTGATCGCGCCGGGCTTCGGCGCGACGAGCATCGTCATGGTCTTGCCGTCCATCTGGGGATGGGCCTCGATGACGACGGTCCCCTCGAGGAGCTTGATGATCTCGTCGAGAACCTCGCGTCCCTTCTCGGGATGCGTCATTTCGCGCCCGCGGAAACGCACCGTGATCTTCGCCTTGTTGCCTTCGTCGAGGAATCGCCGGATGTGTCGCACCTTGGTTTCGATGTCATGGTCATCGGTCTTCGGCCGGACCTTGACCTCCTTGACCTCGACGACGCTCTGCTTTTTCTTCGCTTCGTTGACCTTCTTCTTTTCCTCGTACTTGAAGCGACCGAAATCCATGATCTTGCACACGGGCGGATCGGCTTTGGGGTTCACCTCGACGAGATCGAGTTCCTGATCCATGGCCATCCGAATGGCCTCTTGCGAACTCATGATCCCGAGCTGCGTTCCGTCGGCCGCGATGACGCGAACCTCGGGAACACGAATCCGGTGATTGACTCGAACCTGCAGCGCACGCGCGCGATTGTCGATGGGTGGCTTGATGGCCGTACTCCTGAAGCCGGGGAGCCGTTTGCTCCCGCAGTCGATGCAAAACGCCCGCGGCGGCGACCATGCGCCTACGCGGACCGGGATAGTGTCTTGCCAATGGGGAATTGTCGCAAGGGCGATCGGGGGAGGGGGCTCAGCCGCAGCGCGGGGGCTTGCCTTCGTCAACGAGTCGCTGAACCGCCGCGTCGAGTGCCGTGAATCCCAGTTCGCCCGCCTCGCGGGAACGCAACGCGATGCCGCGGCCCTCGATCTCCTTGTCGCCGACGACGCCGAGGTACGGGTGGCGCATGAGCCGTCCGACTCGGATCTTGGCGCCGAGCTTTTCGTTGGAGTCGTCGACGATCGCGCGCACACCCGCCGCGCGCAGAACGCCCGCCGCTTCGCGCGCGAAGTCCGCGTGGCGATCGGCGACGGTGATCAGCACGATCTGTTCGGGCGCGAGCCACATCGGGAACGCGCCGCCGACGTGTTCGATGTACACGCCGAGGAAACGCTCCAGCGACCCGAGAATCGCGCGGTGCAGCATCACCGGCCGGTGCGCGGTGTTGTCCGCGCCGATGTACTCGAGGCCGAATCGCTCCGGCAGGTTGTAGTCCACTTGGATCGTGCCGAGTTGCCACGGCCGACCGATCGCATCGGTGACATGGAACTCCAGCTTCGGCCCGTAGAACGCACCCTCGCCTTCGGAAATCACGTACGCGAGCGAACGACTTTTGAGCGCCTCGGCGAGCGCGGCTTCCGACCGGTCCCACATCTCGTCGCTGCCCAGCCGCTTCTCGGGCCGCGTTGCGAGCCGAACCTCGATGGTCTGAAACCCGAGTGCTGCGTACACGGCGTAGAAAAACTCCAGGAACGAGGCGATCTCGCCTTGCGTCTGTTCGGGCGTGCAGAAGATGTGCGCATCGTCTTGCGAGAACGTGCGGACACGGTTCAGCCCGTGCGTGACGCCTGAGCGTTCGTAGCGATGCAGCCGGCCGAAATCGGCGATCCGCAGCGGAAGCTCCCGGTACGAACGCCGCTGCGCGTTGAACATCACGCAGTGGCTCGGGCAGTTCATCGCCTTGCAGCCCGACACGTGGTCGAACTGGACGCCCGCGACCTTCGGCGCAACGCGTTCGTCGGCGTTGAAGACTTCCGAAAGCGCCGTGCCGCGCGCATCCGGATTCGCCGTGATCGCATCGGCTCCCACCGCGATGAACATCAATTCGCGATAGTTCTCCCAGTGCCCACTCGTCACCCAGAGGGACTTGTCGAAGATCTGCGGCGTGATCACTTCGTCGTAACCGCGCTTGGCGTACTCGGCGCGGACGAACTGCACGAGCTGGTTGTAGACAAACGCCCCGCGCGGCAAGAAAAACGGCGATGCCGGTGCGAGATCGCTGAACATGAACAGCGACAGCTCTTTCCCGAGCTTGCGATGATCCCGCGCCTTGGCTTCCTCCAATTGCTTGAGGTAGGCCTTGAGCGCCTCGAGCGAAGCAAACGCGGTCCCGTAGATGCGTTGCAGCATCGGGTTGCGCTCGTCGCCGCGCCAGTACGCGCCCGCTACGCTGGTCAGCTTGATCGCCTGCAGAAATCGCGTGTTCGGAACGTGCGGCCCGCGGCACACGTCCATCCAGTCCCCATGGCGATAGAGCGATACTTCCTGATCGGCCGGAATCGCGTCGATGATCTGCAACTTGAACGTTTCGCCCATCGAATCGAACAGTCGCCGCGCTTCGTCGCGCGAAACCACCTCGCGACGGAAGTCGTGCTTGCCGGCAATGATCTCGCGCATCCGCGCTTCGATCCGCACGAGGTCCTCGTCAGTGAACGGCGGTCCGGGCTTGTCGAAGTCGTAGTAGAAGCCGTTGTCGATGCTCGGACCGATGGTCACCTGCGTTCCGGGGAACAACTTCTGAACGGCGTCCGCCATCACGTGCGCCGTCGAGTGCCGAATCACTTCGAGCGCGCGTGGATCGTTCGCGCGGATCACATCGAGCTGCGCGGGCGGCTCGATAGGGGTCATCAGGTCGACGATGTGTCCGTCGACGAATGCAGCGACGGCGTCGTCCCGCAGAGCGCCACGCTCTTGGAGGATGTCTCTGGCTGTCTGTTTCACGATGCACCTTCCGGGAGTGAGGGAAACGGGCCCGATACGATGGGGCGGTTTCGGATGCGGGGGCACCCGTAGGTTCGCGACGGGGGCCGACGAGCCGGCATGCGCGAAATCGCGAGATTTGTAGGCGCGATAGGGATTGAACCTACGACCCCCACCGTGTCAAGGTGGTGCTCTACCACTGAGCTACGCGCCTAGAGGGACGCGGAAACTACGGGGCAGGGACGGTGGTGTCAAGTTGCGCGGGGCGCCCGCGCCCGACGCGTTCGCGCCGCGCCCGACGCGAGCACGCCGTGGCACAGCGCGCTTCTCGCGCGGCGTCCTCGCGAAGCGAGGCCGCACTCCAAGCTCCAACCCGGGCCGGAGACGCGCTTCGCGTCGAACGCCCCGGGCGCGTCGTTCCCGCCTACACGCGCTCGAGAATCATCGCGATCCCTTGTCCGCCGCCGATGCACATCGTCACCAGCGCGGTGGCCAGGTTCGCGCGTTCGAGCTCGTCGATCGCAGTGCCGATCAGCATCGTCCCAGTCGCACCGAGCGGATGTCCCATCGCAATCCCGCCGCCGTTGACGTTCACACGCTCCGGGTCGATTCCGAGTTCGAGAATCGTCTGCAGCACGACCGCGGCGAAGGCCTCGTTGATCTCCCACAGGTCGATGTCCTTCGCCGTCATCCCCGCACGTTCGAGCGCGAGTTTGGACGCGGGCGCTGGTGCCGTGAGCATGATCACGGGCTCCGCGCCGATCGTTGCGAACCCGCGGATGCGTGCGCGTGGCTTCGCACCGGTCTTGTCGACCCAACGCTTCGACGCGAGCAACACGGCCCCCGCGCCATCGACGATTCCGCTCGAGTTGCCTGCCGTGTGGAGATGCTCGATTGCTCTGACGTTCGGGTACTTTCGCAGGGCGAGTTCGTCGAGCGTCTCGCCGTTGGGACCCACGGCCATCGCCCCCATCTGAACGAACGACGGCTTGAGTTCCGCGAGGCCCTGCAGCGTCGCATCGGCCCGCGGGAACTCCTCGCGATCGAGCAGTACGGCGCCGGTTTCGGGATCTTGAATGGCCACGGTGCTTCGAGCGAAGCGCTTGGCCTCGATCGCCTGCGCCGCGCGATGCTGTGAGCGCAACGCCCAGGCGTCCAACTGCTCGCGAGTAAACTTCTCTCGGGTTGCGATCAAGTCCGCGCTGATTCCTTGCGGCACTTGGAAGTGCGTCTTGCGAAGTCGATCGTTGTTCCCGTCGATGCCGCCGCCGTCCGAGCCCATGGGCACGCGAGACATGCTCTCGACTCCCGCGGCGAGCACGAGATCTTGAAATCCCGACGCGACGCCCATCGCCGCAAATCCCACGGCCTGCACGCCCGAACCACAGAACCGGTTCAGCGTAACGCCGGTCAGCTCGATCGGCAGTCCCGCGGCCAGCACGCTGTTGCGGGCGATGTTGGCACCTTGCTCTCCCGCCTCGGAGACGCAACCCACGATGACGTCCTCGATCTTGTTGGCGTCGGTGTGCGTGCGCTCGACCGTCGCGCGCAGGACCTGCGCGAGAAGTTCCTGCGGGTGGACCGAGGACAATGCGCCTTTGCCGGCCTTGCCCCGCCCGCGCGGGCTGCGAAATGCGTCGAGAATGTATGCGTCGCTCATGATGAAAACTCCCGTAGAGGGGCGCTCGGGCCCTGGCGATCGGAGCCTAGCGCGAACTCGGGGTCCAACGCTCGGACCTCTCGGGTTCGATGCTGCCGGTACGGAGTCGGGTGCGGGGGATTTCGGGCGATCGAGCGCACCGTGCTACGGTTCATCCGTGCTCGAGGCCGTTCTCGCCGCCATGACCGCGCTCATGCCGAACGGGCCGCCCGACCGGCTTCGCTCGGTGGCGACCGCCATCGCGCAGGTCGCGACGACGACCAACGATGCCGCGGTGCTCGTGACGATCGACTATTTTGAGACGGGCTTCGAACGTCGGGGAATTCCGTTCGGCCTCGTGAGCTGGCGGCATCGCATTGCGGGTCGGCCGCTCGCGGAGTGCGCGCAGGCGGCGCTCGACATGTTGCGTCGTGCGCGACGGTGCAGCGACGACGTCGAGCTGTACCTCGGGTGGTACCACACGGGCCGATGCGAGGCGGATTCGTACTCGCGACGTCAGGCCGTCGTGTACGCGCAATCGCGCGCGATCATCGCTCGCCGGCACTGATTTCTGCTCGCGCCCTGCGGGCCGCCGTGTTTGCGTTGCCACGACGCCTGTGGCTGCACGGCAACTGACGCGACTCACACGAGTGAATCGACTGGCGATTTCGTCGCGGCCCAGCCCTTGCTCTAGTCACCTCGGACCGAATCGGTCCCTTCGTGAGGTGCCCCATGAACCGTTCGACTTTTTTCACCATCGCCCTCGCCACCGCGGCCGTCGTCGTTTCCGCCGTGGCGTTGCGTCGTGCGGAGTGCCAGTCACGCACTGACGCGCCGGTTGCGGCGAGCGGCGCGCACCCTCCCGCAGCGACGTCGTCGTCCGACGCCGGCGTGTCGGCTACCGCAGCGACAACCCCGGCCGCCCCAGCCGGCGGCGTCGCGGCACTCGCGACCGCGCATGCGTCTCCCACGGCGGCTCCGCGCTTCGCGAGCGACGTTTCGTTGCGCGTGCGCGAACTCGTCGTGGCGCGCGGTGTGCGCGATCACGCGCCCGTCGACGCGGCGAGCACGCTGTCCCTTGCGAACGCCACACGCGTGTTCGCGTTCGTGCGAATCGACAACGCGAGCGCGGACACCGGCGAAGTGGTCGTAACGTTCGAGCATCGCGCCACGGGCGAGCGCGTCGGACTTGTGTCGCTTGACGTTCCTGCGACGCACCGCGGGTACCGCACGTGGGCGTTCACGCGGGGCATTCATCGCACGGGAGCATGGGACGCGGTCGTACGCACGACGCGAGGCCGCGTGCTTGCGCGACAGGCGTTCGACGTCACGGCGTGAGAGTGATCTCAGCAGGCAAAACGGATCACGGCACGGGATCGTTCGGCGCGACGACCCGCCGCACGCGACGACCCGTTCGACGGGGCTATCGGGGGTCGGACATCTTCTCGTAGAGCCGTTGGAAGACCCGTTCGCGCACGAACCCGGGGACGATGTGCCGCGCGATGTTCGACAATCGCGCATCGCGTCCGGCCACGTACCGCAGTTCGGGACGATCGGCCGTCGACGCTCGCACGATCAGTCGGGCGACCTCTCGCGGGTCTGCAGTGCTCTTTTCCAGCGATCCCCGGATGTGCGCGAGCACGCGCTGGCCGCGCTGGTAGTACGGGGAAGTCGAATCGTTCGAGCGCGCCGACAGCCGGAGATTGCGATCGAAAATCTGCGTGCGAAACTGACCCGGCTCCACGAGAACCACGTACACGCCGAACGGCGCAAGCTCGTAGCGAACGGACTCCGACAGCCCTTCCACGGCGAATTTCGACGCGCAATACGCCGACGTCGTCGGATGGGCGACGACGCCGGACATCGACGACACGTTGATGATCCGGCCGCGGCGCTGCTCCCGCATGTGCGGCACGACGGCCTTCATCGTCGCGACGAGTCCGAAGAAGTTCGTTTCGAACACATCCCGAAGCTCTTGCACGGTCGTATCCTCGAAAAAGCCGCCGAACCCGACGCCGGCGTTGTTCACGAGCACGTCAATGCGACCGGCCAGCTGCATCACGCGACCCATCGCCGCCTCGACGCTCTCAGGACGTGAGACATCGAGCGCGACGACCTCGATCTTCGCTCCGGCGTTCGCCGCGGCGGCCTCGACATCGGCTCTGCGGTCGAGATCGCGCATCGTAGCGAAGACGCGATGCCCGGCGAGCGCGAGATCGACCGCTGCGAGCAGGCCAAAACCACTCGACGCCCCGGTGACGACCGCCACGGGTACGCTGGATTTTGGTGGAGTCATCAGGCGACCATAGTTCCGTTCCGGTCACGGCGCGGAGCAATCAACCGCGACGTCGTCGCCTCATGGACCTGCCGTCACACGTGTCCAGTGACACAATCGGCGTCATCGCGTGTTCCGCGATCCGCGTTCGCGTGCAACTCCGGCGGAGGCAACGGCCCTCTGGTCACCCCCGGATCCCGGTCCGCACTCGAATTGCCGACGGGCGGCGGCATCCTTCGCGACCAGGTGAGCGCGTCCGTGCCGGCCGTGGGCACGCACGTGAAGTCGCGAGCGTACGCGTAGCCCTGCCACGGACCGTAACCGCATCGCGCGCCCTGCACCGTGCAGCGCGCGCCGTTCACCGGATCGCGGCGGGGACACGTGCGCGCGTTGTGGTACCCGTGCCGCGGCGGTGCGCGCATCGCAGCGTGCGCGATCTCCGTGGGAGCGCTCGCAACCGCAGCGACGCCGGCGACCGCCGGCACGAGTGCGAGTGCGCGGAGAACCCGCAGCCGTCTCTGTACGTGGAGCATGACGGACGATACACGCAGACCATCCGCGCGGACAGAGCCCCGCGCTCGCGACGATCGCGATTCCGCGGAAAACGCCGCGCGACGTCGCCGATGGATCTGCGCCGAATCGTGGCTTGGGCTCTCGTCACGCGACCGAATCGTACGTCAACACGCAGAAGGACGTGCGCGTAGCGCGAGGGCGAACGCTAGGGATATGCTCGTGCGATGCGTCTCATCGATTCGAACGTGCGGCTCGCACCGCCGACCCTGCTCCTCGTGACAGCCCTCGCATGGACCGCGGCACTTGCGGCGTGCGGCGACACGCAAGTCCCCGACGACGGGCGCATGGGTGGCGATGTCGTTCGAGTGGACGTGCGCGCGGATGCATCGATGCCGGACGTCACGCGCGTCGACGGTAGCGGCGGCGACGCAGGCGACGTCGCGTCGACGGATATTCCCGCGATGGACACCGTGGACGCCGACGCTCCTGTCCCGGACGTTCCCGTGCCGGATGACACAGGCCCCGACGTTCCGATCGTCGACTCGGTGTGCACGCCGGACTGCACGGGGCGCGCCTGCGGACCTGACAGCTGCGGAGGTTCGTGTGGAGCGTGCGCGACGGGGACGAGTTGTTCGTCGGCAGGGAGTTGCGTGGCAGGCTGCGTGCCGACGTGTGGCGGGCGCGGATGTGGGACCAACGGCTGCACAGGGTCGTGTGGAACGTGTGCGGCGGGCGAGGCATGCGACGCCGCGGGGCGTTGCGCGCCGACGGCAACGGACTGTCCGATCGCGGGCGAGGTCGTGATCTATACGCAAGGCGGTTGGAACTTGCTCGCCGATGCGTTTCGTGCCGACCCGTCGCCGTGCGCGAACTACTTCATTTCCATTCCCGCAGTGGCCGGCAACAAGAGCTATCCACGCGGTGGCGGCGAGGCCGCGGCGATGCGCGCGCGGGGTGCGAGGTTTCACGCCGCCGCCGAGTTCCATTGGACGACCTGGGCGGCCGTCGCGGGAATGACCTGGTACGAAAAGGGTGTCGAATTCCGGCGGAGAATGACTGCGGCCGGGTACGACGTTTCCGCGGGCGACGGCTGGGCGATCAACGAACTGCCGTCGAGCGTTCGCAGCGACACGACGGTTCGCCGCGCGGTGCGGGACGTCGTGCGCGGACTGCATGACGGACCCTCGGGGTCGCCGACGTCGCGCGGCATCGTATTCATCGTCGGCATGGGGCAGGCCACGACGAACTTCGCGGTGTACAAACCCAACCTGCGCGATTGGCTCTCGGACGCGCCATTCTGGACGGACATGAACTCGTACGTTCGATTCTGGAGTCAGGAGGTCTACGCAAACCCCGACTTCTCATGCGTGGGTGGGACGACTGTCGCGCAGCGCTCGACCTCGACGAACGAATACGTGCAACACGTCGCGCGACACGCCAACGCAGGGGGTGCGGTGTCTGCAACGTCGCAGAGCTATCTCAATCGCGCGTACGTGCCGCTGATGAACGCCGTGTGGCGCGCGGCGGCGTACAACACGACGACGATGTCCCTCGACCAGATGCAGCACTTCGCAAGCACACAAGTGTATGCATCGCGCGCGTGGGCGACGTCCAACCCGTATCCCGACGGCAGAATCGGATTCGCGTGGGACCTCGCGACGGGCGAGACGGACGCGGATCGGCGAACGCTCGCTGCGCGGCTCGCGAGTGCGATCCATCACGCGTACGGTGTCGGCGGCGGAGGCGCCGCGCGCGCGTGCAGTCCGAGCGGCGCGTTCACGTGGTGCCAATGCGTCGTCGCAGGGGCCGCGTTCAATCCGGGGTGGAGTACCTTCGCGACGTGGTGAGTGGTCAGCTTTCCTGCTGCGCACGTACGCACGTTGCGATGTGCGCTCCGGTTGTCGGCTCTCGGGAATTCGTGCACGCTCGCGACGATGTCGTCGGGAACCGTGATCGCGTCGGCCTTTCGCCGCGCAATTCGCGCGATCGTCGGCGTGCTTGCGCCGCTATGCCTGCTGTTCGGTTCGGCGTGTGAGAGCCGAAGCGCCGCTGCCAGCGGACACGACGCGGGCTCTGCGGGTGCGCCCGGACGTTGCGCCGTGGACCTCGCGGCAATCCGTGCGCTCCGAAGCGGACCGCAGCCCTGTCGCACCGAGGGCGATTGCACGGTATGGCACAACGGAACCTACTGGGACGGGTGCCCGGTCGAAGTCAACGTGACGAATGCCGCGCGTCTGGATGCCCTGAGAACGGCGTTTCAGGCGTCGGGATGCACCGCAGTCACCGGCGGCCAGTGCGCGGCGAACGCGATTCGCGGATGCGTGCGCGGTACGTGCGGCGGAACATGAGCTGCAGACTCGGCGGTTCGGCGGGCGAGCGCGGTCGCGCGTGACATCGGAAGTCGTGACGTTGCGCCTTCTGACCGCGGAGACGTTCGCGGACTTTGCTGCGATGCACGGGCGTCCGGAATGCTTCGGCTGCTTCTGCATGTACTGGCACTTCGAGGGCGACAACCGCGCGTGGCAGCAGGCGTTGCCCGCCGAGAATCTCGTCGCCAAACGCCGCCTCGTCGACCACGGCGAAACACACGGCATGTTGGCGTACTCGGGTGCGGACGTGGTGGCGTCTGCGCAGTTTCACCGACGCGACGAGCTGACCAAGCTGACGGCGCGAATGCCGTACCACGGCCTCGAAACCGACCCGAGTGTGTGGGCGGTGAGTTGCTTCGTCGTGCTGCCGGAGCAGAGACATCGTGCCATCGCCGCGCGGTTGCTCGGTGGCATCGCGGAACATGTTCGCGAGGTCCTCGGCGGCTCGAGCCTCGAGGCCTACCCGCGTCGCGGCGCCGACCTTCGTGACGAGGAAGTCTGGACGGGACCCGAGAGGCTGTTCGCCGCGAACGGATTCATCGAGGTGCGTGAACACCTACAGTACCCGATATTTCGCCGGGTACTGCGCTGATCATTGCCGGTGCGCGTGGTCAGTCCGGTGACCAGGGCTCAAAAAGCGATGCTGCCGGAATTCAATGATTCTGCTGATGCTGAAGCGACGTGCAGATCGCGTTCGTCGGCACGACGCTTGAACGTCTCCCGAGTCATGCAAACCCCCGGAGCGCTCCGAACGGCCGCCCGCGATGCGAATCCCTACTATCGTCCCCCGAGCGGCACGATGGCGGTGGCACCCAAGATCCCGGGTGCGATCGCCGACGATGACGACGACACGACGTGGGCGCTGTCGACGGCGCGTTCGCTGTGGCAACAGGGCGAGCGCAGGGACGCCGTCGAGTGGTTGCGTCGGGCCATTCGACAGTGCGCGGAAACCGGTCGAGACGCTCGCGCTGTCGAGTTGGCCCGGATCGCGTCGGACATTGCGAAGATGCTCGACACCGCGCCGCGCGGACTCCCAGCGGCGTCGCGTCCGGTTGCGATGCCTCTGCAGCGTCCTCGCGTCGTCGCGGAGAGCGCGCGCGTGCCGAAGTCGTCGTTTGCGCCACCCGCACCGGACGTGCCGCCCGCTGCGCCCGTCCCGGCCGATCTCGCGGTGGCGGAGACCGTGGCGAGCGTGCCGTGGGCCGAGCCGACGCCCGCGCCGTCGGTTTCGCGTGCCGAACCGATCGTGCAGACGCCTGTCGACGCGGTCTGTCACGCGGTACGCGTCTTCGTGCTCGCGGGAATCGGCGGCGCCACGCTGCGCCTCGCGCGACCGGGCGAGGCGGCGCCGGTCGGGGCGTTCGAAGCGATGCTCGTGTCGCTGTCCCCAGAAGTTCCACTGCTGACGTCGCTTCAGCCTGCGCCGTAGCGAGCCCGCGGCGGCGCTCATCGCGATCGATGCGGACGGGGTTGCGCTTGGGAGCGCGGTGCTGCCGACGCGGCACCGGCGACCACACGGATCGGAATCGCCCCGCGCGTGACGACCGCGTAGCGCGTGCCTTCGTGATCGAACGCCGCGCCAGAACTCGAGACCGGAGACCACACGCGCGTCGCTTCCGCGGCGCCAATGGCAAACAGCATGTGATCGTGCGTGCGCTGCCCGCAGCGCGTGACGTCGACGTGAACGAATCGACCACCGCGTGCCGTGAAAATCACGGGGACACCGAGTCTGCACTCGTCGCACGAGTCCATGCCGACGACGAAGATCGGCTGCCAGCCCGTTCCACGACGCAGGAACACTGCCACGGCGGTCAATTCGTCGGGAATGCTCATCGAAGCGACGAGGTCGGGCACATGGTCGCCATCGAGGTCCACGCGTCGCTGCCGAGTGACCGTGACCCCACTCGCGAGTGCGCTCGGAAAATCGGCGGCGCGACCCGGCCGAAGCCAGCGGGCGGCAGTGTCCGCCGCGGGTGGTGCGCGCTCGGAGCCCTGGGCGAACGCCGTCGCGGCGGCGAGTGACGTGGCGATCGCGACCCACGTTCCAACGATCCTCCAAGCGAAACTGCCCCGGTGCCGATCGCGCGTCAGAATTCAGTTCCTCCTTGCGCGATGCTACCACGCAGTCGTGCCGAATTCGTGATCGGGCCGACCGGGCATTTGCCGTTTTGCATTTCCGCGCATCCTTTCTACGCTGCGTGCGTGGCGCTCGGACACGTCGCGATCGTTCTTCACGCGCACTTGCCGTTCGTTCGCCATCCAGAACACCGCGACTTTCTCGAGGAGCGCTGGCTGTTCGAGGCGATTGCGGAGTGCTACCTGCCGTTGCTCGCGGCATTCGACCGACTCGAACGCGACGGCATTCCGTTCCGGATCACCGTGTCGCTCTCCCCGCCACTTGTCGCGATGCTGCGCGACCCGCTCTTGCAACAACGTTTCGAAGCCCACATGGGCAAGATCGACCGGCTGCTCGATCGCGAACTTGCCCGTACCGCGACCGACTCGTCCATCGGTCCAGTCGTACATTTCTATGCCGAGCGCCAGCGGCAAGCCTGGGCGATGTGGCACCGCATCGAACACGACGTTGCGCTCGCGTTCGCGAGCCTCGCGCGGCGTGGGCGGCTCGAAATATGGACGTGCGGCGCGACGCACGCGTTTCTTCCCGCGCTGATTCACCACCCGCGCATCCAGCGCGCGCAGATCCAGATCGCGGTCGACAGCCACATCCGGGCTCTGTCGCTCCGCCCGCGCGGGATCTGGTTGCCGGAGTGCGGCTACGCGCCTGGCATCGATCGCGTGCTCGTCGACCATGGGCTCGCGTACACGGCGCTCGAATCGCACGCGCTCGCGTACGCGTCGCCGCGTCCTCGGTTTGCCACCGCGACCCCGGTCGTGACGACCGCCGGTCTCGCGTGTGTGGGTCGCGACACTGCGGCATCCGCCGAAGTCTGGAGCAAGACGGGCGGGTACCCGGGCCACACGAGCTACCGCGAATTCTATCGGGACGTCGGGTACGACGGCGCCGAGGCCGACGTGCGCGAGTTCCTCGCCGCGGACGGAACTCGACAGCACACCGGGCTGAAGTACTACCGCATCACACACGCGAAGGGACTGCACGCGAAAGAGCCGTACGACCCGCTCATCGCGCGTTCGCTTGCGTTCGCGCACGGCGCGGATTTCGTGCGGAAACGTGCGGACCAGATTCGCGGGCTCTCGTTCGGCATGCCGGTGCCACCGCTCGTGTTCGCGCCGTACGACGCAGAGTTGTTCGGCCACTGGTGGTTCGAGGGGCCCGATTTCATCGAGGGCGTGTTTCGCGCGATGGCGAACGCGGGCGACGTCGTTTCTCCCACGACGATCGGTGAGTACATGTCGGAGTGGCCGACCCACGATCTTGCGGAGCCGGAAGTCAGCTCGTGGGGTGCCGGCGGATACGCCGGAGTGTGGTTGGATCCGGGGACGGGGTGGATGTTGAGACACGTCGATCACGCCGCGCGCGAGGTCGTGTCGATCGTACGGAGGCACGGACGCGATTCGGGCGTCCGCGGGCGTGCGGCGCGTCAGGCCGTGCGCGAATTCCTGCTCCTCATCTCGTCGGACTGGGCGTTTCTCATCAAGACGGACACGGCACCGCACTACGCGCGCGCGCGCTTCGAGACACATCTCGCGAGGTTTCTTCGATTGGCCGCCGAGGTCGATGAAGCGATCGACGAGACTTGGCTCACGGGGCTCGAATCGCGCGACAATCTGTTCGCCACCCTGCCGCTCGACTGGGCGTGGGACGATTGACGGACCCCCATCGGACGGCGGCCGAAACTCGGGTATTCTCCCGACATGCTCGCTCGACGGAACCTGCGTCTCGTCCGGTCGTTCGTTTTCGCGGCCCTGATCTCGGGGCTCACAGGCTGTCCGAATCGCGACACGGGATTCGATGACAGTCGCGCATCGGACACCCCGGCGACCGGCGATACTGGCAATCTCGCGGACACCAGCGACGATGTCGTGGACGTCGGCGCGGTCGACACCCAGGACGCACCCAGTGGGGATACCGGTGCTCCGCGCGTCGTCGACATCGTGATTCCCGGAGATCCGCCGATCACCGGTGCGCCAGGGCACTTTGCGGGACCCGACGATCCCTCGCGCGCGCCGCGCATCGTGTACCCGACGCCGGGCACGATCGTTCCGCCGAATCTGCGCGGGCTCGAGGTGCACTTCACGCCCGGCAGCGGCAACTCGCTGTTCGAAGTGTCGTTCACCGGCGGTGCGGCGTCTGTCCGGATCTTCACGCGCTGCATGATGGTCGCGCGGGGGTGCGTGCTCACCCTCGACGACATGGCGTTCCGCGCAGTGGTCGACGCGTCTCGGCCGGGTGACGAGATGCAGCTTCGTGTTCGTGGCACCACCGACGCGGCGGGCGCGGCGGTCGGGTCGTCGGCGCCTCAGGTCTTCGGTGTGGCCGACATGGATCTGCGCGGCGGGATCTACTACTGGCACGTCGGAACCGGCTCAGTGTATCGGTACGAGTGGGGGCTGCCGGGCGCGCACGAAGAGGTCTACCTCCGCGGCGACACGTTGTTGCCGAGCAATTGCGTGGGATGTCACGCGCTCTCTCGCGACGGGCGACGAATCGCCGTCCCGCGTGGCATCCCGATGCCCACCCCGACACGGATCATCGACGTCGCGACACGCGGATCGCCGACGATGGAGTTTCGTGCGAACTTCAGCGCGTTCTCGCCGGACGCGTCGCGCCTGATCGTGTCCGATGGCGTGCGCTTGTCACTTGTCGACGGCAACACCGGACTGCCGTCCACCGAATTGCCTGCGGACATGGTCGGCTCCCATCCCGACTGGGCAGCCGACGGCGTGCACGTCATGTTCTCTCGTCCACGGTTCGTGTCACCGCTGGCTGGCACGAGCCACGGAGCACCGGCCGATTTGATGTTGATGAACTACATGTCCGGAACATTCACGACTCCCACGTACTTCATCGCGGCAACGACGGAGAACAACTACTATCCAGCGTTCTCGCCCGACAATGAGTGGGTTCTCTGGAATCGCGCGGCAGGTCCATCCGCCGACGCGCAGGATTCGCAACTCTGGGCGATCCGCTTCGACCGCACCGGCGCGCCGCAACGGCTCGCGAACGCCGAAGGTCGCACGACGACCGGAAACAGCTGGCCGAAGTGGGCTCCGTTCTTGAACTCGTACGCGGGCGAGCCGCTGCTGTGGTTCACGTTCACTACGCGGCGCGACTATGGCTTTCGATTGGAAAACAGCGCACGCATGCGCGACTCGCAGATCGCTCAATTGTGGATGGCCGCATTCCGTCCGATGCGTGGACGAACGGGTGACGCAAGCGCGTCGGCGTTCTATCTCCCGTTCCAGAACGCGATGTCGGGCAATCACATTGCGCAATGGACCCAAGAAGTGCGGCGTGTGATCTGCCGAACGGATGCAGACTGCGCCATGGGCGAGCAATGCGTAGCGCTGACGACGAGCGGTCAGTGCGTGGGCCGGATGTGAACGATTCGCGCGAAGGCGTTGCGGTCAGCGGTCGCGATCGTGACGCGGCGCGAATGTTCGGTCGCCTCCACCGAGCGAAAGGCCCCGCCACCCAGCGCGTTGACGTCCGCGTCGCGTCTCACGCTGCCAGGTTGTTTCAGCGGGCGCGGTGCAACGGAGAGAAGTCCGTGACCTCCTCGGCGTCATATGAATTCTGACCATCGATGCCCGCGCCCTCAGGAAACACCCAACGGTACGATATGCGGTACACGAGACGCCACGGCGACATTCCGTCTGGTTCGGTCGTCAACTCCACGATGTATCGCACGCTGGCGGAACGGACCGACGCGGCGTCGATGCCGCCCGCGCTCTCGGCTACGACGTCGGCGCTGCGGGCGGCATCGACGATCTCAGGACCATCCGCGACGGCATTCACGACAAGCCTGACGCAGCGTGCCTCGCTCGCGCCGTGACGACAGGCGACCCACCCTTCCAGCGTTACTGTTTCGCGCGTCTCGGCTTCCGCCAGCCGCAACATCGAGTATGGACGGCGAACGACGCGAGTGACCGACTCGCGTACGCGAAGGCGCAGTCCGTTCCAGAACGCCGCCATTTGTCCGAACAGCACGGCGCCCGACCAGCGCAGGAACTCGTCGTCGAGCCGTGACGCTAGTGACGCCCCAACGCCGGGAGCAGGCGCCGCCCGGCGGATCGCTGCCCGTAGCCGATCCCCGCCGTCGACGGCGATCGCTCGCCAGTTCGAGTCCACGACAAGTTTTGGTCCGCCTTCCATCATTACTCGAAACAGTGGCCCGATCTCGCCACCGACCATCGCGAATTCCGCGAGGCGAAGCGCGACACCGCGATTGTCCGAGTCGACGACGTAGGTATCCGCCCACCAAATGGTCATGGGCTCCCGTAAAGACCCGAAGCCGCGCCGACTCGTGTGCTGAATCGACCGTCGCCAACGCCAGCCCGGCTGCCAGCCCATCCGGAGCACGATCTCGTCCGTCAGTGGCGGAGACTCGGTGTCAGATCCGCGCCGCACGACGTTCGCGGTGATCGTCGTTGGCGAAGCGCTGGGCCGACGTGCAGCCATTTCACGTCGTCGTACGCATCCCGGCAGCGCCGCCGCGGCGAACGCGGCGAGCGCGACGGTTGTGCGCATGCTGCGGAGGGCAGATCGCCGCTTCGTTGCGTAGTCCACGGAAGGGGCGTAACGGGGCCTGCGAACCTTGCGTTCTGAGCGCAACTCCGACATCCCACATGCGCGAGCATACACCGCGGCACGGTGCGGGTCGCGCGCATACCGTCGCCAGCGAGCCGAGGGAGCTGCGAAGCCATCCGCGAATCCGCAGCGGCCCGGAACCGTGCGCCGCGCAGGTGCGGTGTCGCTAGCGACGGGATGTTCGCCGTCGACGCATGGTGTCTCGAATTCGCATGCACGCGATCGGATTGTCGACGCCGGTTGCGCCCGTCGGAGGCGTAGCAAAGCCTGCGCACGCGGGAAAGAGCATGAATCGTACTCGCTCACCGGCTTGTCGCCGCGGTTGACGTATGGGACGCTCACTTGGAAGCTAGGCGGACAACATGACGATTAGAACAGTCCACGCCCGTGTTCGCGCGCGCCGGCAGCTCGATCTTGCCGAAGATATCGACCTGCCCGATGGTAGTGACGTCGTCGTGACGCTCGACGTTGCCGAATCCGCCTCGCCCGCTCCGCGCGACGCAGTGGCGGGGTCGGTCGTCACGTTCGACACTTACGATTTGGGAACGTTTCTCCCGCTGACGCGCAGCACGATTTATGACGAAGTTGGGTAGCGTGTCCGCGATCGTCGACACGAATGTCCTCGTCTACACGACCGACCAGAACCTTCCAGGACACGCCGCGTCGCTCGAACTTCTCAACCGCTGCGCGCGGAAAGAGATCGACTGGCGCATGACGCCGCAGATCGTGCTCGAGTTCCTGTCCATCGTCGTCGAACGGAAGCGCGTCGCCCGACCCATCACGAGCGAGCGAGCGTGGGCTGCGATGACAAAATTGCGACAAGCGTGCCCGCTCGTCGCGCCTCCCGAGGACCTCGTCGACCGCGTCGAGGCACTCGTATCCATCGTGAGGCCGAGAGGGCCAGAGATCTTCGACCTCGCGATCGCTGCGACGGCGCTCGCGAATGGGATCACAACCATCTACACGTACGATCAAGCCGTCTTTTCGCGTGTGCCCGGCATAAGCGTACTTACGCCGTAGCCGATGGGTTCGGAGCCGTTGCGCATCGTGCGCGCGGGGCGCGTCCGTACGCAACGCAGCGCGAATTCGTGACACCATGATTGAGTGGCGACAGTTCTCATCCCGCTCCCCGATCGCGACTTCGACGTCACCGAGGTCGCCGTGCCGTGGAGACTCTTCACGCGCGCGGGTCACAGCGTTGTCTTCGCCACCGAGCATGCGAAGCGCGGCGCGTGTGATCCACGGCTCTTGACGGGAGTACTCTTCGGCAAGCTCGGCGCGGAGCGCGATGCGAAGGCGTTCTACGCGGACATGGAGCGAGCGCAGGAATTCGAAAGTCCCATCGCGTGGGCTGCCATCGAAGCGACCGACTACAGCGCACTCGTTCTCCCCGGCGGACACGCACCCGGGATGAAGCAGTACCTCGCAAGCGAAGTGCTGCAATCCAAGGTCGTCGCGTTCTGGAAACTCGGTCGACCGGTCGGCGCGATCTGTCACGGCACGGTGCTCGCTGCGCGATCGATCGATCCGGTGACGGGCAAGAGCATTCTGCACGGAGTGAAGACGACCTGCCTGCCGAAGTACATGGAGCGCGCCGCGTACTTCTCGACGTTCTGGAAACTCGGCCGCTACTACCGAACGTATCCCGAATACGTGGAGGACGAGGTGAAGCGCAGTCTCGCGTTCGCCGCGGACTTTCAGCGAGGCCCATTCGAACTGTCCAAGCGCGGTTCGGACACCGACGACCGCCCCGCGTTTGTCGTCGAGGACGGACGATACGTCTCGGCGCGCTGGCCGGGCGACGCGTACCTCTTTGCGAAAAAGCTCATCGCGCGACTGGCATGACCGCGCAGTAGCCGGACGGAGGGGCGAATCGACGCGCGCTGCTACGTCTCCGCGGAGGGAATCGTTCCCCGCTGACAAAACTTCGCCCGCGCCCATGCGTCGAACCGCTCACCATGAGAATGCAACGCCGCCCGGCCGCGGTGACGGCCCTGGTGTGTTTGGCCGTCCTCGCGGCGCTTGCTCACCACGCGCGCACGCCCCACGCTCAGCAGATCGCGACCCACGCAAGTCCCGGCACACGGGCGCGGCCGAACGTCGTATCGCACTTCAGCTCGCGCGCGATTGCGGATCTCCCGGCAATGCAGCGCGGCGCGTCGATGCGACCGGCACACCCAAACGAAGCGCTGCCCGACACTGCCCTTGGCCAGCGCATTCATTCCCGTCCGCTTCCGATCCCTACGCTCACGGTCGGCACGCCGCGGACGTTTCAGTTCGACGGACGGCGCCGCGGCTGGGCACTGAGCCTGTCGTCGCAACTCCTGACGACCGCAACGTACGGACGCGGTCACGTGTTCGTCGGCGCGGGCTTCAGCAGCCGAACCGTGTACGCGCTCGATGCGCGCACCGGTCACGTCGATTGGGAGGGCGCGACACCCGACGGTGGGCCGACGGCAGCGATCGTCGACGACGACAAGGTCTATTTCAACACCGAGTCGTGCACCATCTTCGCATTCAACGCGCGCACCGGAGCCCGCGCCTGGTCGCGCTGGCTCGGCGACCCGCTCATGTCACAGCCCGCCGCCGCAGCCGGACTCGTGTTTTCCGCGTACCCGTCGCACGGCGGTTTCGCATTCACCGCGCTCGCGACCGCGGATGGCAACCCGACGTGGGATCGCCGCATCGACGCGGACGTCATCACGGCTCCAGTGATCGCGGGCGAGAGTGTGTATTTCTCGACGATGGAGGGGACCGTCTATCGGTTCCGCGCACGCGACGGTCAATTGCAGTGGTCGCGTGCGCTCGAAGCGACGAGCGCGCCGGCCGTGTTTCAAGATCGACTGTACGTCGCGCAGCGCGTCGCGGGCGGCCAGGAACGACAGCTCGTTCTAGCGACATCCGACGGCCACACGATGGTGAGCGGTGACGCGACGCCCGCGGCGTACGCAGCACAACGTGCGAACTCGGGCGGGGTGATGGCGGGCTGGTCGTACGAAGGCTCGCGTCCAACCTACGCGGACGGGAGGCTGTACTACGCGATGGGCAACCAGCTCATGGCGCGGGACGCGGAGACCGGACGCGTCGTGTGGCAGCGGACGCACGCGCTTGCGGCCAACGACCGCGGGATGACGTCGCCGAGCATCGTGGGCTCGGTGCTCGTCGTCGGCACTCGCGAGGGAGACCTTTTCGGGCTGGACATCGACACGGGTGAAACGACCTGGGCATACAACGTCGGCGAGCCGATCGCATTTCAGCCGACGGTTGCCAATGGATGGGCGTACGTCACGACGGCGCGGGGGCGCGTGATCGGCGTCGAGATAGGCGACGCGACGTTCGACGGTTGGCACCAGTGGGGCGGGAATGCCGTGCACAACGGACCGGCGGCGCGCGATCCGCTTCCACCGGAGGCGCCCAGTCCGACGCACGGAACGCTTCGCGCGGTTGGCGCGGACGGTCGCCCGTTTCCGACGATGCGCACAACCGTTCACGCCGACGTGTCCGGAATCGTCGCTCGCGTTGAAGTCGAACAGTCGTTCTCGAACCCGTTCGACCATCCGGTCGACGCGGAATACCTGTTTCCACTTCCGTCCGACGCGGCCGTCGACGCGATGGAAATGCGCATCGGAGCGCGCGTCGTGCGCGGAGACATCCGCCGCCGAGACGAGGCCCGGCAGGTCTACAACGCGGCGCGCGCCGCTGGACGCACGGCGGCGCTTCTGGAGCAGGAGCGACCGAATCTCTTCCGGCAGTCCGTCGCAAACGTGCGGCCGGGGGAGACCGTGCGTGTCGCGTTGCGATTCGCACAAACGGTTCCGTTCGAGAACGGACGCTACGAATTCGCGTTTCCCCTCGCAACTGGCTCGCGGTACACGCCGGGGCAGGGCGGGGCGACGCCCACGCGGCCCGATGGCGACGTCGACATGCACGTGCGGGTCGACCTCGGGTTGCCGCTCGCGGAGGTGAGTTCCCCGTCGCACGCGATCACGGCGAGTGCCGACGGATCAACGGCGCAGACCGTGGCGCTCACAGCCGGTGCCGCGCGTCCCGATCGCGACTACGTGCTGCGCTACCGACCGCGCGTGCAACAGATCGCGCCCGCCGTTCTCGCAACGCGCAATGGAAACGAGGGCTTCTTCACGCTCGCGTTGCATCCAGATGTCGCAGTAGCCGAAGCCGACATCGCGTCGCGCGAGTTGGTGTTCGTGGTCGACACATCCAGTTCCATGCGTGGGGCTCCGCTCGCGCACGCGCAGGCGGTGATGCGTCGCGCGATCGAGCGTCTGCGTCCGACGGACACGTTCCGCGTCGTTCGGTTCTCGGATCAGACCGCGGAACTATCTCCTGCGCCACTCGTCGCGACCGACGCGAACCGCACTCGCGCGCTCGAGTTCGTTCAACACCTCCAGGCCGCTGGCGCCACGGACATGATGCCAGGGCTTCAAGTGGCGCTTCGGGGTTCGGTGCCTCGGGGCGTCGTGCGCATGGTGGTGTTGCTCACGGACGGCTACATCGGCAACGAGTCGCAAGTACTGGCCGCCGTCTCGCGCGACCTCGGCACGGCGCGAGTGTTCGCGTTCGGCGTTGGAGCGGCCGTCAATCGTTACCTTCTCGAACGACTGACCGAAGTGGGTCGCGGGCACTTGGAAGTCGTGCTCCCGTCTGAGGATGCGCAGGCTGCGGCGGACCGCTTTCACACGTTTATCGCGCGTCCGCTGCTCACGGATGTTCGAATCGACTGGGCCGGTCTCGACGTAGGAGATGTCTACCCGCGTACGCTGCCGGATCTATTCGCGGACCGACCACTCGTTGTCCACGGCCGATTCGGCCGCGCGGGCGACGGCGATGTTCGAATCACCGGAGTCGTGCGGGGGCAGCCGTGGGCGCGGACGGTTCACGTCTCACTTCCCGCGCGCGCCGACGACCACGAGGCGCTGCCGTCGGTGTGGGCGCGGGCGCGAATGCACGATCTCGAGAACGTCCTCGTGTTCGGCGAGACGGCCGAACTCCGAACGCAGATGACGACGCTCGGACTGAGCTTCGGCATGGTGACGCCCTACACTTCGTTCGTCGCCGTCGATGACGCGCCCGCCGCCACGGTTGCCGCGGCGACGCGAGCCGGCGCCCTGCACGCGGCGGGAACGACGTCCGCGCTCACTGCCAACGCGCAGCCCTTCATGTTCACCGACGATCAAGTCGGCGGTGCGATTGCGGCCGCCGAGCAGCCCGCCGCGTTCCGGATGATGGCCGGTGCCACCGGTGGTGGAAGCAGCGCTGCGGCCGGTGCGCCGATGGCGGTGACGGCACCAACGCCAACAATCGTCGCTCCACCCGCCGGTCCCGCTCCGTCCGTTCCCGTGGCTACGGACATGCCAATGCCGAGCGCCGGACCCGCGGGCGGTCGAACCGCAATCGCGCGCACGCCGTCACCCGTGCGAGACGACTCGCGCGGCCTTCTGCTGGGAAACGGAGCCGTTCGCGCTTGTCTCGCACGACCGGGCGGCGTCCCGTTTCATGGCGGCATCACGTTGCGCCTCGGCGTGGCGTCCGACGGGTCTGTGATGCGCGTGGAAATCGTCTCGGCGCAGCCGTTGCCGCCGGAGGGGTCGCAGTGCATCACCGCGGCGGCGTCGCTGTGGCAACTCGGCGCCCAGGGCACCACGCGAACGGTGTTGCACGCGATGAGTCTTTGAACCGGCAGACGCCTGACTACGGCAGATACCGTGCGCTCGTCTCGCCCTCGCGAATCTCGACGCGATAATTCGCCAGCACACCTGTGAACGTCTGCACCGTCAGTGCCGCATTCGGCCAGCGCACTTCGATTCGCTCGATGTCGCAGTTGCCACCGAGCCCGAAGAACGCAACAGCCTCCGACGCGACGTTCTGCGACGATCCGTGCACCAATCGAGACTGCGTCACGCCGCCCGCAGTCACCCGAACTCTCGCGCCCAATCCTGATCGATTCGAACCGCCCATGCCGCCGCGGCCCACGAGACGGATCGAGATCCAGTTGGCGTCGTTCGAGACGTTTTCGTACACCCGGATCGGTTGGTTCGTCGGTGGCTCGTAGTCGGGGCGCTGGCCCGCTGGGAGGCTCGCGGGGTCATTGCAGCCGTACGTGCCGACGATCATGTCGAGATCACCGTCGTGATCGAAATCTGCGAGCGCCGTGCCATTCGGACACGCGTGATCGAATCCGGACGTGCGGCCGATGAACTCGAACTGCAACGTGCCCTCGCTTCGCTGGTGGAACATCCAGCCGCGGTTGCGCGGGTATGGACTGCCCGCGAGGTACAAGTCCATGCGGCCGTCGTTGTCGAAGTCCCACGCGGCGTTGTGCTGTCCGCCCTCGTCGGTATTCGCGAGTGTGATCGGCGGAACGAGGCCCATCGTGTCACGACCTGGGCGCGTGAAGTGCACGGCGCCCGCGGTGCCGTCGTTGACCAGCAACTCGGACGGATCGCTCGCACTGCCAACGTCGGGATGGCGAATGTTGCTCTCGTAGAGATCGAAATCTCCGTCGTTGTCGACGTCTTCGCAGGCGTACGAAAACGTGTTGCCGCCGAGATTCCGCGGCTGATCACTCTGCCCCGGCGTCCACCCGCGCAGTGGACAGCGGTAGCGCGGTGCGGGCAGTCCCGCGCAGCCCGTCGCGGTCGCGTGGGTGACGCAGTAGCAGCGGAAGCTCTCGTCGTCGGAGAAATCGCGGCGGTCGTCGGAACCCACCTGCGTCATCGCGCCGATCTCCGAGAAGCGATCACCGTTCGCGACGAACAGTTCATTGAACATTCGTCCGTACGCGGCACCGACGATGTCGGTACGTCCATCGTTGTTCACGTCGCACATGACCAGGCCGAAGAGCGGCCGCGCGTTGGTGCCATTCAACACGGACGCGGGCGTGAAGCCCAGGGTCATCCCGGCCGAGTCGGTGACGTCGGAAAACGCGCCCGTTCCGTCGCCGCGGAACAGCTGTGGCTGATCGCCGAAGGGCTCCGTGAATGCTGGCTGTCGCCACCAGTAGCCGACCGCAAGATCGAGACGGCCGTCGAGGTTCTGGTCGAATAGGAAGGCACTCGACGAGAGCGGCGTGGGAGGTCCCGTCACGGTCTGTGCGGCAGTCAGCGTGAACACGCCGTGACCGTCGTTGAGCATGACCTCGTGCCCGTCGGTCAGTGGCTCGCGAGACGGCGACGTGGCGTAGAGAAACGGCGCGGTGAAGGCGTCGAGATCCCCGTCGTTGTCGATGTCGCCGAACGTAATGTACGAGATGCTGCGGCCGATCTCGCTCGAATCGCGCACAGCGAAGATGCCCGAAGCCATCGTGTGGTCGACGAACGTGCGGCGCCCGTTGGCCCCAGCGCGATTCAAGTACGCGTGTCCCACCGCGCGGTCGTAGACGCCGCCGACGACGTGAACCAGGTCCGCGAACCCGTCGCCATCGATGTCGGCCACCCCGAAACTGTTTCCGTTGAGGCCCGCGAGATTCCAGTCGGCCGTCCGCTCCTCGAATGCCGGCATCCCAGGGCTCCACGTTCGGCCGGAGCGGCAGATGCGGGGGGGCGGCGGCGGAGGCGCTGCATCGGCGTCGACGGCGTCGAGTGAAGCCTGACCGTCCGCGACGTCCGGCACCGCGGTCGGCGTGCCGCAGCCGACGGCGAGCACCGCGGCGAGTACGGGTGTGAGCGCGAAGAGCGTCCGACACCGAATCGTCGTTCCCCGGCCAAGCGCTCCCGTGCGAAGGCAGTTCATGCGGCACATCGTACCGGCGACCGGGCGAAACTGGCCGTAAAGGAACCTAAAACTTCGGGCGGTTGCTTCTTTGCGCCCTCGGACGTCCGGACCTTCGTGATGTACTCTCGCAGCGTGCCCTCGTGCGCGTTCCTCACTCGCTCGGCGATCGTTGTGTCGCTTGGTGTCTGCGCCCTCGCGGCCTGCGAAGCGAGACCCGCGCCGGTCGATGCCTCCGTCGGTTGGGTGTGCCCACCCGGCTGGGTTGCGCATCGTTCGGGTGGCTGCGCGCCAGCGTCGATTCTGTGCGCGCCCGGTGGCTCGGCCGCACCGGGTGCCTGCGCGAACGCTCCGCGGGATGATGACGCCGGTACCGTCCCGCGAATGTGGCGCGTGACCGCCGACGGGTCGATCGCGGGCGACTGGCCCGCGGTGCCGCCAACACTGCGCATACCACCCGCGCGACCGCGCCCGGTCGTTGGCACAACCGCGTGCCCTGCGGGCTGGACACTCTCGGACGGCGCGTGCGATCCGGGACCGGAGCGAATCTGCGGCGCGTTTGCCGGAGCGCTCCCCGGTGGTCGGTGCACTGCAACCGATTCGGGCGCGTGCGGCGCACCCGGCAGCTTTCCGGACGCTCCACCCGAGGCGACCGGCGCATCCGTGCGCTGTGTTCGAATCGGTGCCGACGACGCAATCGCCGATGGAACTCCGACGCGTCCGTTCGGGACGTTCGTCGCGGCGTTGCGAGTGTCCGCGCCGGACGTCTGGCTCCTACTCGCGGCAGGCACGTTTCGCGAGGCGATCGACACGAACACGCGGATCCACATCGTCGGCTCGTGCGCCCGATCCGTCGCGCTCGAGTCCCCGGCGGGAGACGCCGTCATCCGCGCACAAGGGATCGGCAGCTTCGTCAATTTGCGCGATGTATCGATCGTGGGAGGCGGGCTCGCGTTCGAAGACGGTGCGACGGGCCGGATCGAACGCGTTGTGGTCAGGAATGCGGTCGCGCGCGGACTGTACGTCACCGGCGCGGGCAGCCGCGTGGACGTTCGCGACTTCGTCGTACGAGACACTCGCGCGGACGTTGATGGAGCGCGTGGCCGCGGCGTGCAGGTCAGTCGGGGCGCACAGTTGATCGCACAAGGCGTGTCGCTGTCCGGAAATCACGACGTCGGCGTCATCGTCCTAGACGGCGCGACGGTGACGATGCGCGACGCCTGGATCACACGAACGCTCCCGAACGGCTCGGCGCCCGCGACGGGCATCTCCGTGGGTCTCGCACGGGCGGAGCTTGCCGAGGTTGTGTCGGACGCGAACGTCGGCATCGGGCTGCGGGCGTACGGCGCAGGCACCACCGTCGCGGTAGCTTCTTCGGCGTTCCGCTCGCAACGCGCGACGGGGGTCCCATTCGCCCACGGCGTCGAAGTGCAAGCGGGCGCGTCCGTCCAGATTGCACAGTCGTGGATTCACGACAATGACGAAGGCGGCGTGGTGGTTCATGGCCAGGCCGCGCTGACGCTGGCCCACTCGGTGGTGTCGTCGACGCGACCCCGCTCTGACGGCACGCTCGGTCGTGGTGTGGATGTCCTGTCGGGCGCTCGAGCGACACTCGAGAGCGTATGGTTGCGATCCAACGCCGACGTTGGCGCGTACGCTCACGAGACCGGCTCCGTGGTGACGCTGCGGATGTCTCTCGTGAGCGACACGCAACCGAACGGAAACATGTACTCGGGTTTCGGAATCGCCGCACAGGAGGGAGCGCGCGCCGAGGTGTACGACTCGGTTGTCGTCGGCGGTCGCGTCGCGTCGGTGTACGTTCGGGACCCGGGATCCGCCGCGCAAATCGAACGATGCTGGTTGGAGGGTACGCAGCCCGCGGGGCCAATGGCGCCGGGGCAGGGCGTGTCGGTGCGTTTTCACGCGACTGCGACAGTCCTGGACACGGCGATGATTGCGAACCGCGGACTGGGTGCCAGCGTCGACAATCACGCGACCGGCGACTTCGTGGGGTGTCTCCTCGCGGACACGGAGCCGCTCGAGATGGATCGCTACGGGGCCGGAATCGGTGTGTCGAGCGGCGGCCACGCGACGATTTCTGGCGGAGTCCTCCGTGGCAACAGCGGCGGCGCGGCGTACGCACTTGTCGACGACTCCGTCCTCGAGATTCGGGACAGCGCCATCATCGATACCCGCGCGAGGCACGACATGAGTCCCGCGACGGCGATCGCATGCCATCCGCACGCGACGATTCGGGTCGAGCGCGTTCTTCTCGCGCGAAATCCAGGCGGCAGCGCCCTTGCCGACGGTGTCACGGCGGAGCTGCACATGACGGACGTTCGAATCGAAGACTCGCTTCGGTTGCAGCAACGATTCGGCCACGGTGTCGCCGTGCAGCACGGTGGGCGCGCGACGCTGGAGCGTGTTCTGATCGAACGCAGCGGAGAGTTCGGGGCGTCCGCGATGGACGGCAACTCCCAACTGGTGCTTCACGACGTCATCGTGCGCGACTCGCTCGAATCCGAGCGCGGATACGGTGGCGGGATCGGGATCTTCGGACACAGCTTGCTCACCGCCGACCGCCTCGCGATCGTCCGTGTCCGCGGTGGCGGCGTGATCGCGTCGAGTACGTACTTCCGCGGAGCCGTCTACGAGAGCGACGCACGGATCGACGCCCGCGACGTGTACGTGGGCGGGGTTGGCAGCAGCAGCGTCCGTCCGCTCGTGATCAACGATCCGCAGGTTCTGTCGCGCCCCGTCGCGTACGGTCTGCACGTTGGCGCCGACGGTGCCGGGTCCTTCGAGCGTGTCGTTGTCGAAAGCGCGGGACTCGGGCTGTTCAGTTCCGGTGGCGGGCTGACGCTGACCGACGGAGTGATCGTGCGCAGTCTCGACGGTGCAGCGTCGACGAGCGCGGTCCGTTCGATGAACCCGTTCGTACTCGTGCGCGTGCGGCTGGCCGAAAACGCGTCCGACGAGATCACGTTCGGCGCCGAGCTTCCCGAAGCGACCCTGCCGAGCCCGACGCCCATCTGTCTCGGCCCCGACTGCCCGTGACGCTGCTCTCAGCTCGCGATCAGCCACGGGCAGGACGGGCGGTGTCGCGGCCTGGCGCCGGTGACAGCGTAGCGCGAGAGCGACGTCGCGCCGGTCGTCCGCAGCGTGTTGCGCTAGTTCGGGGTGAAAGTCGCTGTCACACCGCCGGTGGTCATCGCTGAACAGGCCTGCATCGCGATGTCGAGGGTCACCGGAGGATAGAAGTTGGTCGTCGCCGAGACAGTCGACCCGCCGGCAGAGATCGTGTACGCGCAACGCCCGACCCTGCCCGTCGCCGAGCAACCGCCGGCGCTGTACGTGCCCATGGCCGCCGTGCACGATTGCTGGACGCTCGACATTGTGTAGCCGGAGCCGTAGTCGATGCAGACCATCCCCGTGCCTTGCGTCTGGGCGCAGCTACCGCCGCTGCCCCCGCCGCAAGCGAGCGCCGCGAGCGAAGTCACCCCGAGTAGCCAAACCATCCACGATCGCGTCATCGAAGCCCACTCCTCTGCTCGCGGCAATGTCTTCGCCAACGAGCGCGAAAGCCTAGGCGACAACGACCCGCCGACGCAACGTCGATGTGCGGCGGTGCGCGGTGCCCAAGTCGTTCACGGATCGTCGAAGACTGCGAGCAACGCTTCGAGCGCGGCGGCGCGTTCGCGTTCGGCGGGCGGAAATATTCCGTCTCGAATCCGCTCCATCGCTGCGACGCCGGATTCACCGCCGTCGGCACTTCGAGCGGCAAAACGCGCCGTCCGATAGCGCTCCAGATGCGCGTCCCACTCGCGAGGCGCGCCTGCGGCGAGACGATCCATCAACCGTGCGACCTCGACCATGGCGAGTTGCCGCCCCGTCGTGACCACGAGTTCATGTGGGAGCCCGCGCGAGGTTGCGTTCGCTCGCACCGCCGCGATCCGTGCACGCAGCGACACGGTTTCCGAGGCGATTCCAGCGGGAGTTTCCATCTCGGCTGGCTCCGTTGGCAACACGTCCACCACCCCTCCACCGCTCGGCCCGCGGATCGTGATCACTGCCGCGGTTGAAACCGTGACCGACGCGGGCGGCGCACTCGGCGTGATCGGGTCAGGAGGGCGCGTCACGTGCGCGCGTTCGATCGAGTCGTCGGCTTGTGGGACGGCGGCGCGCCGATGAACAACGCCGACGTCGGCACCCGGCCGTGGGCGAACTCTTCGAAGCGCCCACGCCCCCGCGGCGAGTGCCGCGAGGACGCTGAGAGCTGCGATGACACGCCGGCGCGACATCGGTGTCACAACGTCGGCCGACCGCGCACAGAATCACCAATCGCCGCCGCCACCCCCGCCGCCAGAGTCGCCACCGCCGCCACTGTCCCAGCCAGACGAACTACCGCCGGCGTCCCAGCTCGAGCCGCCATCGGAGCCACCGGAGTCATTCGTCGCTGGTGATTCGTAGTGCCCAACCGGCGAATGCGTGTTCACGTCCTCGTGGTACTGGCCGTCGGACGCGTGACGCCCGAGTTCGTACCCGATGAGTCCGCCAACGCCCGCGCCGACGATGCCCGCGCCGAGCGGACTGATTCCGCCCGAGGGACCGACCGTTCCCGGTGGATACGGATACCCGCCGGCGTGCGTCGCTGGGTATCCGCCGACAGCCGCGGCGTTGTTGCGCGCGCGGCGGAGCACCACCAACGTGATGACGATGATGCCCCCGACCACCACCAGCAGCAGGATCCACGGCCACGTCGAGCCACTTTCGCTCGGGTTCGGCACGACATTCGGAACGTATCCGTTCGGCGCGTACGGCGTGCCCGGCACCCCATACGGCGACGCGCGCGTTCCGTAGTAGGTCGTTGGATACGGAAGGACCGGAGCGGTGCCGACGAATCCGCTCGCGCGCGTGACGATCGCCGCAACGCCGCCGCCCCAGTCGCCCGTGCGGAAGAACGAATCACCGGCGTCCTCGATCGTGCGGTAGTTCTCCGGCGCAACTCGCGCAGCCAGCCCGAAATGAACGGACGTCAACCGATGCACGGGGTCGATGCCGACGATCACCATGTTCGGTCCCGTGAAGGACGTGCGAACGCGCTGTTCGAATACGGCGCGATTCGGCGCGTCGACCTCCGTGAGGACGCGGACATCGAACGGAAGCGGCGCAACCGCCGCGTGCAATCGGCCTTGAGCCTCGGGAGTGAGAATTCCCGCGCGGTCGGTGACTTGAAGCGATCCCGCGCTTGCGATCTCGGGCAGAGCGACGAGCCCGAACGATGCGAACGCGAGCGTGGCGAATACGTTAATGCGTAGTGACTTCATTGACTTGCGCATGTGGTAACCCTCCCGGGAAGGCGTGCAGACGGGGGCGAACGTAAGAACACGCCCGCCGCTTGTCGAGTGGTGACCCGGCCTGGCGGGTGCGTTCCGTCCTGGCACCGATCTCCCCGCGTATTCGACCTCGCCGATCGGCTAGACTCCCGCGGGCGATTCGTTTCGCGTCCGCGCAAGGAGTTTCGAATGTCATGACGATCGCGAGTCGGTGCTTCGTTGCAGTGTGCTTGCTCGCAGCCGACGCGGCCTGTGGGGGTTCCTCACCGCCGACCGCGTCCAGCACTCCGACGTCGGCAACTTCCTCCGGCGCCGCGACTCCCGCGCCAGCCGTCGCGGGGAGCTGCCACCTTGCGTCCGCCAGCGTGTGCGAGGAATACCGCGGTGTCGTGCCGGCGGTTGCGCTCGAGCGACGTCGCGTGACGTGCGGTCAGACCCACGGCGCCTGGAGCGACGGCGCATGCCCGACGCCGAATATCTTGGGCACCTGCATCTCGCTGGCACCCGACGAAACTGGGCACGCACCCGGCACGTCGATGGCGGCCGTCTGGTACGTTGGCGCGGCGGCACCGGGCCTCGAAGCGCTGCGGTCGCAGTGCACGCACGACGGCGCGCGGTTCGCTGCGCCGTAGGGACGAGGACGGTTGACGGAGAAGGCGTCCCGGAACACGCTTGGCGCTCGATGAAAGCGGAGGAATTCGAGCGGCGAGTTCTGCGTTTGTGGACGGCGTCGCGCGTCCCGATGACCCGTCCGAACGTGCAGGCGTTCACCGGCGCATCGCGGGACGAAGTACGGCGTGGGCTCGACGATCTCGTGGTCGCCGGGGCGCTGGAGATGGACTCCGACGACGCCGGCGAGGCGATGTGGACGGTGCCAGGCGCGGCGCGTAGTCCGCACGGACCGACGACCGTGGCGGAATTCGAGTCGTACGAACGCATCGCGCGGGAAGTCTCGCCCGGCGGCGCTCCACGCGGCGTTCCGACGTCGCACGCGCTCGTCCGGGCGGCGAACGCGACGGGGGCAGGCGACGGGCCGCCCCGCAAATCGGTGTTGCTCTCCGGTGCGCTGTCCTTCTTTCTCGGACCGGTCGGGTGGCTGTACTCCGCGCCCTTTGGCACCGCTGTTCCCGCCGCGCTCGGCTACATGATCCTGGCATCGTTGATCCCGCACTCGCTCCTGTTGGCGCTCCTCTCGATCGGAGCGCCGATATCTGCGATCGCCGGCGCCGCGTTTGCGTGGCGGTTCAATCAGCGGGGTCGCCGGGCGGAACTTTGGGCAGGACCTGACGCGCGGGCACTGCCTCCGCCGCGTCGCGACGGGAGACGGTAGCGATGCCCGTTCGGTTCGGGACGCTCGTCGTGTGCGTGGCGCTCGTCAGCGGGTGTGCGACGGGCTACCTGCCGCGGCCCGGACCCCGGCTCTCGATTGTCATGCGCGAGGGCGCGTTGGGATACCAACGAGACGGCCGCTTCTTTTCCGGCGGATTGTTCGGCGGTGAGATCGAGCAGGCGGTCGCGGGCGATCCGCAGGCTTCGGAGCACGCGCGCGCGTATCGGAGCGGCACGATCACCGGCTTCGCGCTCACCCTTGGCGGACTGGGTACGGCGTTGGTGGGCGGGATTGCGCCGCTTGCGTTCCTGCCGACGACGCCGTCCGGCTCGTGGAGTGTCCCACTCGGAGTGTCCCTGGCGTCGCTGCTTGCGGGCCTTGGACTCGAACTCGCAGGCACGTTCGTCGTGACCTCGGCGCAGCCACATTTCTACGACGCGATCAACGTCTTCAACGATCACGTCGAAATGCGCCGACCGATCTTCCCAGGGCCGGCCGCGCCACCGCCGCCGCCCACCGTGCTCCCTTCCTTGGACGTCGGGAGCGCCGCGAACGACACGCCTCAACTCCAGACAACGCCACCGGTCGCGCCGCCCCCAGACGCACCGAGACGCTTGCCGTAGGCGCTCAAGGCCACCCGAGTGCGACGTGGTACCCTCGCGCTTCGACGTGCATGGACGCCCCACGCATTCGAGTGCGAGTTCAACGGCGGGCGCTCTCCGCGCGCGTTGCGAGGAGCGCGGTCGCGCTCGTTCTACTCGCCACGGCGAACTGCGCTCCTCCGACACCGGAGATCCTCGTGACCGTTCATGTCGACTACCCGCGATCGCAAGTGGACGGCTACCAACTGACCGTCTTTCGCCGCTCACCTGATCGCACGCGCTGGGCGATTGCCGACCGCTCGCACTACGCTCGTGCCGCAGACGCCGATGGCGCCGCGACCGGGGTATTTCCAGCCGACGTGTACGTTCTCGGAACGGAGGCCGGTCGACATCTGATCCGAGTTCTCCGCGGCGGCGCGCTGCCGTTGTTGATCGAGGTCCAGGCCACGCGCACGATCGCGGCCGGCCGTCGGATCGAGATGGGTCCAACGTCTGCGGCACAAATCGACGCTTGGCCGCGCGCCCGAGGATTTCTGTCGCTCACGCTGACGCGCCTCTGCGCGGACGTGGACGTCATTGCAATGGGTCCGTACCGCACGTGTGCACCGGCCGAGCGCAGCATTCCGTGTCCCGCGGCCGTTCCACTTTGCGTGGCGTTCGGCGCCGACAATCACGCCATACGTCTCTCGTGTACGGAAGATCCTACTCGAGATTTCGACGCGGGCGGAGTTCCCGTGGACGGGGGTGCACCTTCACGTTGCGCGAATCCACGTTCCGGTGATTGCTCCGACGGATTCGAGGTGTGCGACCTGCGCGCGCACTGGAGTCGATGCGTCCGCCCCGCGGGTTGCACCGCGTCGGGAATCGTCGATCGCCAACGGCTCTACGACGCATCCGGCACGTTGGGCGACGCGTGCTGCGCGCCCGCGGACATCGAGGGCTGTTCGCTCCCACGCGCAAGCAGTTGTGGCGACGGACTGTCATGCTTTGCAAATCGCTGCGAGCCGTGCGGGCGACACGGACAGCGTTGCTGTGCTGGGTTCCTTCGCTGCTTCGCGGGCGAGGGTCGGTGCGACCAGACGCGGCAGTGTGTATGTGGCGCGATTGGACAGACCTGTTGCGGCGGCAACCGCTGCGACTCGGGCGCATGCGTCTTGGGTCAGTGCACGGTCTGTGGATCGCCCGGACAGCCGTGTTGTGGCGGCGTATGCGGTGCGGGCTATGCGTGCATCGCTGGGACGTGCAGCGCATGCGGTACCGTTGGACGCGAGTGTTGCCCGGGCGACGTTTGCGTGGCGAGCGCGCTGTGTTCCACTGGAACGTGCGTGCCGTGCGGCGGCGAGCGCGAGCCGTGCTGTCCCCCGCCCGGCACGGACTGCATCGCGCCTGCGGCGTGCGTGCCCATCCCGGGCGGCGCCCCGGGTTGCACGCGCTGCGCACCCATCCGAAGTGCGTGCGTTGCGGGCCAATGCTGTGCGGGCGATGCGTCGTGTTCCGCGGTCGGCGCGGGACCCGGTGTCTGTTGCGTGGGCCGGGCGGGTCGATGCACGGTAGGGGCGGACTGCTGCGCAACGCTCGCGTGTTCGGGCGGACGATGCGGCTAGCGCGACGCGCACTGGGTCGACTCTCGTGGCCCCCGGCGCCGCCGCGCGCGCATTGGATCATGGCGTTGCTCGCCATCGCGTGCCCAGCGTGTTCGACGCCAGATCGCGAAGTCCTCGTGTCGGTGTACTTGAACGTGTCAGAAGCCGACGGTTATCGGTTGAGTGTCTTCCGCCGCGCGCTCGAGGCAGGCGCTCGCTGGCACGTGAGCGAACCGTCCCGCCTGTATCTCCGGCCCGGCGTGGTCGGTCTGCCGCCACTGCGCGACGGCGGAGCACTTGGTGTCGTCGTGCTGCCGAACGAGCCTGGGCGCCATCTGCTACGGCGCGTGCAGGCACCCGCGGCGGACGACGTTCTCGTGCATGCGCAGGCGATCCACATTGCACCGAATGGCGATGAACAGCCCGTCGGGCCGCCCGCGGTTGCGCAGTTCGACCGATGGCCCGTGACGCGCGGGTCACTTCGTCTCGACCTCGACGATGCGTGCTTGGACTACGACGCCCTTGCCGAGGGACCCTATCGAACGTGTGTGCCGCAGGTTGGCGGCTGCCCGGACATCGCATCCGTGTGTGGCCACTTCGAAACGGGGACCTTCGTGCGATCGGCGTGTGCGGAGGGACTCGGCGCGAGTGCGTTGGCAGACGGCGCAACGGTGGACGCGCGCGGCGCCCTCAGTTGTGCCGTCATCGAGAGCGCACTGCGTCCCGACTCGCCGGACGGATCGCTCCGTGACGTCGGACCTGTAACAGACGGCGGGAACCGAAGCGACGTCGCCGACGCTCCGCGGTCGGATGCGTCCGACGGTAGCATCGACGCTGGCGGCGACTCTGGCGGGGCCGTGGTCGAAGTCCCGGCCGGGACGCGGCGCTACGACTGCGCTGGTTTCGAAGAGTGCGGCTCCAACGGCCGCTGGAGTCGTTGCGTGGAGTCGTCACCCTGTCTGGCGGGGCCGCTCGACGATCGACGGTGGATTGCGTTCGACCGAACGCGTTCGCTCGATCAGCCGTGCTGTTACGTTCGCTCGAGCGAGGCGGCCCGCTGCACGCATCGTCGGGCGTCGAGTTGTCTGCGAAGTCTCTCGTGCTTCCAAGGCACGTGCGACACGTGCGGACGGCGAAACGATTTGTGCTGCCCAGGTGGATCGTGCGGTCCGGGGCAGGGCGCGTGCAACGCCGCGCGCGGTATTTGCGAATGCGGTGCGGTCGGCCAGGATTGCTGCAACACCAACGAATGCGATTCGGGCGGGATTTGTCGTACCAACCGATGCATTCGCTGCGGCGGTCTCGGGGAGACCTGTTGCGCCGGGAGCAATTGCAACGCAGGCATGGTGTGCAACGCGGATCGCTGCGAACCGTGTGGTGGCAACGGGCAGCTGTGCTGCGCGGGCGGTGGATGCAACGGACGACTCTGTCTCGGGGGTCGGTGTCGCACGTGCAATCCCGGCGACACGTCGCCCGCGTTTTGTAGCCCCTGCCTGCACATCGTTTGCGGGGGAAGCTTCGAGTGGTCGGGTTGCCAATTGCGTCCCGGCAACGCGTGCGATTGGCAGGGCGGGACGAACTTTCAGTGTTGCACCCCTGCGGGTGGCGGCCCCGGTTGGCAATTCTGTTCGTCGACGTGTCAATGGTTTGGATGCGCTTCGCACGCGTGCCCGTGACGGCGCCATCACCGAGTCATCGGATCCATGATCGTGATCACTGGCGTGTTCGGGCGCGACGCCGGATCGGCGGTTTCTTGTAGCAGCACCGCGGTCGTGACGGCGGCGCCCGCGACAACCACGCCGAAGACGACCCAAAACCACGGACGCGCAAGCAACGGTGCCGAGGGCTGCAAGTGAACCGACAGCGAGCGGCGCTGGCGCGGCGCGAGCAACAACTCTTCGTCAAACGGATCGAAACCTGGCGCCCGCACCTCCACGCGATGGCCACCGGCGCTCACGCTGCGCGTGACGTCCGGACGGCCGAGGTCGATCCCGTCGAGGTAGATGCTTGCTGCAGACGGAACCGGGGGGGGGACCGCCACGGTGAGCGTCGCGGCGGTCGCCTGCTCGGCCATGCGAAATGTCATGGTGCGACGTTGGCGGCCCGTCAGGTGGACGTTCTCGCGTACGATCACGAAGCCCTCGAGGTCGAGTTCGACGGTGTGATCGCCGGCGGGGAACATCATTCCTTCGGTCAGCGGAGTGCGGCCGACACTCGTGCCATCGACTCGAACCTCGGCGCCCGGCGGCCGGCTCGTCACCGTGAGCGAGGCGAGCGAAGCCGACAGGAAATCGACCGTCGCGCGCACCATGGACACTCGCTCGGCGGACAAACTCGGGCCGCCAACGCGGAGATAGTCAAGATACGACTGGATCGCGTCGACGGTTCGCCCGGCGCCGCGAAGGGCCTGCGCGATGTTGAGCAACACGATCGGCCGAGCGTGAAGCGCGTACGACTGCCGCAATCGCCGGACGGCCTGTCCGAAGTCTGCCCGGTCGAGAGCCTCGACCCCCTGCGTGTACAGCCGCTCCGCGTCGCCCGATGAAGTCGCCGGTGGCGAGGGTGCGAGTGATTGTGCGCTCGCCGTTCCGGCAAGCGACAGGGCGACGATCGGCGCGAGGGCGAACTGCCACGCGCGGTGCCTCGCGTGTATGTCTGCGGCGAATGCTACCGGCGCGTGCAACGGCGACATCGTATCACGCGGAAGTGACGACGCGGGGCAAGTCCATCGGTCAAGAGTGATGGCAACAGTCCTCGCGAGCAATTGTGATAGTTAGCAATCTTGCTAGTTAGCACTCTTGCTAGCAGCATGGATACAGGGCATACTTGCGGCGATGTTCCTAACCAGCACGCCTGCGGCAGCCGAGTCGTTCATCGATCGATTCGCCGAGATCCAGCGACTACGCGAGAGCGTCCGCCAGCTCGTCGCGGGGTCGCCATCGTGGATCGCGTTGCTCGGTCGGCGAAAGATCGGTAAGACGAGCCTGATTCTCGAGCTGGAGCGGGCCGCGGCCTCGGATGCGGTTCGATTCGTGGTGCTCGACAGCTTCGAGCAGGCGCCACCCGACGTCACGTTGTTTCGCAGGTATGCCCTCCGAACGCTGGACGCCGTTTTCTCCACCGAACTCGGGCTTCGTCTGGAGCCGGTTGCGGCGCGCCCCGCTGATTTCCGCGCCGCGCTCCAGACGTCTGCGCGCTTCGCCAGTCTGCCGGCGCAACTCCGCGCGTGGATCCTGGAGATTCCCGAGCGCCCAATCGACGGCGAGGCGATCCGCATGGCGCTTGATCTGCCCGAGCGACTCGCGCAGGGGCTCGGGCTGTATCTCGTCGTCGCGTGGGACGAGTTCCAAGAGGTTGCGGCGCTCCGAATCGGATCCCGACCCGCAGGAAGGAAGCCCGATGCCGTCGATCCACTGCCACTCGCCCGGAGCGTGTGGCAGCGCCACAAGCGCGTTGCCTATGTGATCGCGGGCTCCGCGCGCGCGATGATGCGGGACTTGGTCACCAACGAACACTCGCCGTTCTACCAACACTTCGCGCTCGTGGAGATCGGGCCGCTCGGCCGTACCGACGCGATCGAACTTCTCGTACGTGCGAGCGCCGATGTCCGGCAGATTCCGGCGGGGATCGCGGATCGAGCGTTCGAGGTCCTCGGGGGCCATCCGTTCCACCTGCAACTGCTCGGCGAAACGCTGACGCGCCAGCCGGGACCGATGACGACGGATTCTCTTAAGTCGGCTCTACAGGAGTTGGTGTTTTCACGATCGGGGCGGCTAGCGCTCGAGTTCGAAAACGAATTCCAGCGACTCGTGGGGCGCTCGACCTTCCTCGCCGCGACACTCCAGGCGCTCGCGACGGGCCCACGACGACCGAGCCAGATCGCCAAAGAGATCGGAACCTCGAGCGCGGCCGTGATCTCGAACGTCAATCGACTCGGGGATGCCGTGGTACGCCAGGCCGACGGACTGTATCGGCTGGACGACCCCACCTTCGGCCTCTGGCTCACGTGGCGGCGTCCTGGGGGCAGCGTCGTTCCCATGAAGCTGCTCGGTGACGACGCCGAGCGAGCCGTCGTGGACCGTCTCGCCAGGATGGGCTTCGATCTGGTGTACCAATCACGTGCATCGCGCGGAGCGTTCGACCTGCTTGCGACGTGGGGCACGCGCCAGCTTGGCGTACAAGTCAAACGCGTCGAGCTACCGGCGCGTTTCACGGCAGTCGAGTGGGCGCGAATGTCTGCGGTCGCCGAACGGTTCGGGTGGCAGTGGGTCATCGCGGCCGTCGAACCGAACGGGCGAGTGTGGCTTCTCGAACCCGCCCGCGCGCGGCGCAGAAGGGGTGTGACCCTCGGGCGTGAGGCAGAAATCGCCAATGTCCTGCGCTGGCTCGAGCAGCGTGCGGCCAGCGTTCGCGCTTCGACCAAGCGACGAGCACGGCGCGCCGGACCGAGTCCGTAAGTGGCAACCGGAGCGTTCGATCGCGGCATTGCCGGGGCGAGCGCATCCCCGTACGATTCCGTTCAATGAGCGCCCGCTTTCGCGATATTCGCTGGCTCGCGGCGGGCGGCATGGCCGAGGTCGTGCTCGCCGTCGAGCGCGGCGAGGGTGGCATCGCGCGGACGGTGGTCGTCAAACGGGTGCTGCCCCACCTGCGGAACGAGGTCGACTTCCTCCGGATGTTCGCCGGCGAGGCGCGGCTTGCGATGGCGCTGCGCCACGAGAACATCGTCCGCGTCGTTGCAACGGGCGAAGACGGGGGGGTTCCGTTCATCGCGATGGAGCCGCTGTTCGGCGCGGACGTCCGTCAGCTACTCGCGGAAGCCGCCAAGTTGCACGAACCGATCGACCTGCGGGCCGTGTGCGGCATCGGCGCGGGCGCCGCGCGTGGACTGCAGTATGCCCACACGCTTGCGGATGAAGCCGGCGTTCCCCTCGGGATCGTCCACAGGGACATCTCGCCGCACAACTTGTTTGTCACCCGCGCCGGCGAAACTAAGATCCTGGATTTCGGAATCGCGAAGAGCACGACGCAGCTCACGCAGACGCAGTCGGGCGTGCTCAAAGGCAAGTTCCGGTACATGGCACCCGAGCAGATTCGCTCGGCCACCATCGATGGCCGCGTGGACATCTTTGCGCTCGGCGTCGTGCTCTGGGAAATGCTCACGGCGGCGGCACTGTGGCGGCGCGAGAACGACTTCGCGACGGCCAATGCGATCCTCGAGGAGTCGGTGCCCTTGCCTTCGACCGCCCGAGCGGACATTCCGCCAGCGCTCGAACAACTCGTGATGTCCATGCTCGCGAAGTTCCCCTCGGCTCGGCCCGCGAATGCAGGGATCGTGGCCGCCGCGCTCGACGCGATCGCGTCCGGATTGCCTGGCACGCAGTCCGCGGCCGGGGCGGTGTCCGCGTCCGTGCTGCATTTCTGTCCGGAGTCGCTCGATCTCGAGGCCGCGGTGGCGTCCGATGTGACGGGCGCTCGCGGCGAAGCGACGGAGATGATCGTTCGCCCGCGGAGCGACGACGACGCGCACCGACGCGATCTCGAATCGCCGCCGAGCGGCTCGAGTGCGGTGTTTGCGCCGATCGAGACGAGCACCGCACGCAACGCTCTCGTTCGGGTTCGCCGCGGTTGGATTCTTGCGGCAATCGCCGCGGGGCTCGTGGCGGTTGGCGTGCTCGTCGGCGGGCTCGCGCTGCGTACCGACGATCGTCGGCATGCCGGCAGTGCGACAGAGCGTGGCCAACACGACTCGACGCGCGCGGCGGGCGAAGCGACGCGGCTCGTTGCCGCGCAGCAAGCGCCAAATGGCGTCTCGGGGCTCGCGCCCGGTGCGATCGCTGACGCAGCGGCGCCGCACGTCGTGCCCTCGATTGCGGTCCGTCGTTCGGACGCGCCGGCTACGCGCGCGGTTCACGGAACGACAGCGGCCGCGGCCCGAACCCGCGCCGATGCGGGAGTTGCCGTGGTGCGCACCGGGTCGGCGCGCACGGTCCGCGCCACGCGGATTCTGCGGGTCGGTTCCATCCGGGAGTAACCGCCGGGCCGGGTGGTGGACGACTCACCACACGCTGGGCGATGCATCGCCCATCGCGTGCGTCCGGGGTGTGTGGCGTCCCGACAATTCCGGTGACACGCCGAGTTGCAGCGAAGCGACCGTCGCTGCCCGCACGGCACGCCTGTTGCTCCGTCCCGTTTCCAACCGCCGGTCGTGCCGTTCGCTGAGAGGGACGGACGTCGGTGAGTAGGGAGCCGGACATGGCACTCGCGTCGATTCAGTCTTCAATCGTTCTCCGAACTGCTGCGCTCGCGACGACGTTGTTCTGCGTCGGGTGCGGGCCGATGGAAAGCAACCCGGGCGGCAGCGCCGACGGCGCTACTCGCGACGCGGCCCTCGGCGAGGCTCAATGCGGACCATGTCCGTTGTGGACCGTGCGATGCGGCGATCGGTGCGTCGACCCGACCGTGAGTCCAAACAACTGCGGCACGTGTGGCGTCCAGTGCGACACCGCGCGTGAAGTCTGCCAGGGCGGCGTGTGTGTCGCGGCGCAGCGATGCACCGCTCTGGATGCTGGCGTGCTCGGGATCGGCGCCACGGACGCTGGAACTCGCAGCGACGCATCGCCCACACGCGATGTGAGCGCCGCGCGGGACGTTGCCACAACGAGCGGCGGCGACGGCGGGGCGGACGCCGGACTCATGACGTCGGGCGGCGCCGTCGGCTTGCGCGGCGAGTATTACGCGCACTCGGACTTCACCGGTCTTCGTTTCGTCCGCGTCGATCGCACGATCGAGTTCGACTGGTCGATGGCCGCTCCCGTCGACATGTTTCCCCGAGAGAACTTCTCCGTGCGATGGAGTGGCGAGTTGCGCCCCAGCACGAGCGGGCGGTACGCGATTCACGTCGCGGCGGACGATGCCGTTCGGGTGTGGCTCGACGGTGAACGCGTCGTCGACGAGTTCGACAGCCCCGCGCCAGTCACCGCGGACATCGAGCGAATGCTCGATGCGCACCGCGCGTACGCGATCCGCATCGATTACCGGCAGCGCACGGGACCCGCCTCGGTGCGTGTGACGTGGTCACGCAACGGCGGCGAACCCGTGCCGCTCGGCGGGGAATCGCTGAGCGCGCGGCGCGGGGACGCGTGGGCGTGCGCCGGCGGTGAGTGTTGCCCCGTTGGACCGTCGACTCTGTGCTGCCCGACGGGAACCCGCTGCGTGATCCACCCGACGTTCCGAGGATGCTGCCCCGAGGGCGAAACCTGCATCGCGGTCGCCGCTTGCCCGGCGGACCGCTGAGCCATGAACCCGCGCGCGGCGATCGGCCTCGCAGTGGTCGCGATGGGCCTGGTGACCGGGCGCGTCGCCGAAGCACAGATCTGGAGCCCGTATCCAGGGGTGACGATCGTGCGCGGGCCCGGAACGTCGATGGCCGTCGTGGACCTGTGCGCAGGCGGCATCGGGATGCGCGCGACGCACTTCACCGAGCGCGGCGCGACCGCTCCCGTGTGGGCAGCACGAACCGGCGCGGCGCTCGCGGTCAACGCCGATTTCTTCGAGTACGTCACGTACTACGTCGGACACCGTGCGCGTGGCGCGGGCGAAGACTGGCCCTGGGGCACGCAACATTCAGAACCGTCGCCGTACGTGAACTTTGGACCCGGCATCGCCGGCATGCGACTCGACGACGGTGAACCGGCGCCGGGTGTGACGGACATTGTGGGCGGCAGCACCGTGATGATCGAGGGCGGTGTCATTCACTACGATTGGGGACCCGATCCGTCGGGGTTTCTGTACGGCGGACATCGACGCACCGGCGTGGGCTTCAGCGCGAACCGGCGCACGCTGTTTTTGATGGCTTCGGACCTGTCGGTCGGGATCCCGCGCATGGCCGAGATGATGATCGAGCACCAGCGGCTCGCGGGCGCCCCGCCGATCGACGTTGCGCTCAACCTCGATGGCGGTGGCTCGACGCAGATGTACCTTCGGGGCTCGGGAGCACTCATCGGAAGCACCCGCGCGGTCGCGAGTCATCTCGGCGTGTTCTTCGGCGACGGCGGAGTCAACGCGTGTCCGCGATCGCCGTTCTGCCCCGCTGCGGGCGCGCGAAGTGTGTGCTTGCCGAACGGAACGTTGGGTCACTGCAACGACGGTTTCTTGGACTCCGTCGAGCCGTGCGGGCACGGCTGCCGTCGGCAGGCCCCCCCCCTCGGCGACGCGTGCTGGCAACTCCCGCGGGGCTCGCTCGACTCGGCAGCCTGCGACGAGATCGCCGGGTGGACACAGGATCCGAATTCTCCGAACGAGCCGAACGACGTTCAGCTGTTCATCGATGGTCCCGCGGGATCGGGTGCGCGGATGCTGCGCGCAACGGCCGACGAACACCGCACCGACCTGTGTACGGCGATCGGCTCGTGCGCGCACGGATTCCGCGTGCCCACGCCGTACGATCTGCGCGACGGTCGAGAGCACACGATCTACGCGTACGCCCTCACCAACAGCGGCGCGCCGGCGAATCCTGTGCTGGGTGCAAGTCCGCGGATGCTGAGATGCGCAGCGACGTTCGCGGCCGACCTCGACGCCGACGGTCGGAGCGATGTGCTTGCCTACCGCTCCGATTGGGATGCGATCCCCGTCTGTCTATCAACAGGCGCGGGCTGGTCGTGCCGCAGCGCGCCCGCGCGGTTCGTCGCAGATGCCGCCGGCGTGTCTGTGATCGGGATCGTCGACGGAAGTTTTCCGCTCGTCGGTCGGTTCGACGACGATCGACGCGCCGATCTCGTTCAGTGGCACCCCAACCGCGCGGCGACGTCGACCTGCCGTGCATCGGGCTCGGCGTGGTCCTGTCGCGTATCTCCCCTGGCCGGCGCAAACGGCGTGCTCGACGTACCGAGCGGCGATCCCGCGCTCGGTGAGGACGGTGTTGCGCTGACGGCGGACTTCAACCACGACGGTCGCTCGGATCTGATTCGCTTTCGTCCCGGCGGCGTTGCGATTCCCGTGTGCTTGTCCTCGGGACCGGGATGGTCGTGCAGGAATCTCCGAGCGAACTACGTCGGTGGCGATCACGGCCCTGGCAACGGCGGCTCCGCGGTCTACGGCGGAACACCGCTCGTCGGAGACTTCGACGGCGACGGGTTTGCCGACCTCATCCAGTACCGATCCGATTGGCAGAGCATCCCGTTGTGCCGTTCGACCGGAGCCGGTTGGTCGTGCCGAAATCTTCGCGCGCACTACGCGGGCGGCGAGCTGCCACCGGGCAACGAAGGCAGCGGTGTGTGGCCAGGGTCGCTGCCACTGGTGGCCGACTTCGACGGCGATGGTCGCACGGACGTTGCGCAGTTCCGTGACGACGGAACCGATGCGTTGCCCGTGTGCCTCTCGTTGAGCACAGGTTGGTCGTGTCGCGGACTTCGAGCGATCGGCGCGGGGCGAAGGGACGCCCGCGATCCCGGTCGCACGGCCGCGCGTGCGGGGACCATGCCCGTCGTGATGGACATCGACGGCGACGGCCGCGCTGAGATCCTGCTGTACCACCCGCAGGCATCGTCTCTGCCGGCGTGTCGTTGGAACAACGGATGGTCGTGTCGAGTTCTGCCGGCGGCGTACGCGGGGGGCGATCTTGGCCCGGGCAACGACGGCGGTGGAATCTACCGGGGCTCGATCCCTCTGGTCGGCGACTTCGATGGTGACGGGCGCTTCGACTTGTATCAGTCACTCGCGCGCACGGGCGTGTCGCTGCCCGTATGCATTTCGTACGGCACGGGCTTCAGTTGCAGGAATCTACGGACGGATTTTTGACGGGCTACTCGTCTTGCCCCCGCAACCCATGGCGCCGAAGCAATTCGCGCAGCGATTGACGTTCCAGTCCTGCCAGCCGCGCGGCCTTCGAAATGTTGGTTCCCGCACGCTCGAGCAGCCGCGCAAGGTAACGTCGTTCGAAGTCGTCGACGATGGTTCGTTTCGCGTCTTTGAATGGCTCGAGCGAAGCATCTGCGCTTTCGGGGGCGACCGAAGCTCGATCCGCATCGCTGGATCCCGCAGCGCTCGCTCGCTGGCGCTCGACATCCAGCCGCCGCTCGAACGCGAGGTCGTCGGCGGTGATCACGGCGCCGTCGGCGAGCATTGCCGCGCGTTCCACCGTGTATTTCAGCTCGCGAACATTTCCAGGATACGAGCGGGTCGCGAGCATCTCGAGCGCCGCCGGATCGATCGACCGAGCGGCTGTCGTCGACCACGGGATGCGACTGAGAAAGTGCTGCACGAGAGGCTTCACGTCGTCGGGTCGATCGGCGAGCGATGGGAGGCGAACGCGGACTTGAGCAAGTCGATGATACAGGTCCTCGCGAAACGCGCCGCGGTTTACGAGCGCGCGGAGGTCACGCCAGCTCGCGCTGACGAAACGCACGTCGATCGCGATCGTCTTCGCGCCACCGACCGGAACGATCTCGCGTCGCTCCAGCGCGCGAAGTAGTTTCGGTTGCAAGTCGAGCGGCAGTTCGCCCACCTCGTCGAGGAAGAGCGTTCCACTCGCGGCCGTCGCAAAGACGCCCTCGCGCCGTTCGGTCGCACCGGTGAACGAACCCTTCGTGTGACCGAACAGCGTGCTCTCCGCGAGCCCGGGCGGAATCGAGGAACAGTCGAGCGTCACGAACGGTCCCGCATGTCGAGCGCTCGCGCTGTGCAACGCCCGCGCGGCCAGGTCCTTGCCGGTTCCGGTCTCCCCCTGCAGCAGGACGGAGAGATCCGTTCGGGAGATCCGCTCGAGCGCCGCAAACGCCTCGCGCATCGCGGTCGAGACACCGACAAGCTCACCGAACGCAAGGCTCTTGGACGCGACGACGGCGGCGGGGTCGCCGAGCGTGACACACACGCTCGTGGAGCCAAGCTGAACCGTCGTGCCCGGGGTCAACGACCCGTCCCGAACGACGATTCCCCCGACGAGCGTTCCATTTCGACTGCCGAGGTCGCGAACGTCGATCGAACCGTCGCGCGCAACGAACTCGGCGTGAAACGCGGACACCGCGGGGTCTGCGAGGCGCACGTCGCAATCTTCGCCTCGCCCGAGGACCGCGCGGCGCGTGCTCGAGGTCGCGGTCATCCCGCGATCGGGACCGTCGAGCACCGAAAACGTGAGCGTCGGGGGCGAGTCCGACCGCGCCGACGGCTTGTGGAGCGTGTGCGTCTTGGCCGTGTCGGCGTTGGACATCGCGGGCCCGAGCATAGCGGCAGGAGGTGACCCGCGCGAGGCACTGTCGCGCCCGAGGGTCCGCGCCGTTCGCGTGGGCTACATCGAGCCGGAGCACTGGCGGATGATGGCGGAAGCCAGGCCCATCGCGATCATCCAGAACATCCAGTTTGCCGACCCTGGCGTTTGCGTCGCGGGCGGGGACGGCTTCGGACGGCGCCGCAGCCCACCGGCACTGAGGGAGATCGAATGCCACACCGCCTCGTCGACGGCCACCATCATCGGGTGCGTCGTCAGGCCGCGTCGCGCGGAGAGATCCTGCGCGGCCGCATAGAGCGCGACCGCGCGCTCGGAGTTGAACCGTGGAGGATCCGTGTCGAGCCACGCGGCCGCCCACGCCTCGGCGAAGGCCAACACAACGCCGTAGAAGTCCCAAACCTGCACGCGCTCGATTGCGCCGAGGTGCTCTCGCGCCGTGCGAAGGTCCCGCGCCGCGGCCGCGTCGTACAGCGCCAGCACGAACGCGTTCGATCGGAGCGGCTCGTCCGGATCGGCCACCAGCGCGCGATCGATCGCGTCGCGTCCGGTCGCCTCATCGCCCGCACCACGTGCCGCGCTGCTGAGATTGAACAACTCCGCGGCCGACAGATCGGTGCGCGCTCGCCAACCGCGCTTCCACTCGTCGAGCGCGGCGGAAAACGCAGCGCGGTCCGTCGGGACGATCCCTGCGAGCATTCGCATGATCTCCGCGCGCGCACGTCCGTCCGCGGCGACGGGCTCGCCGACGGCAGCCGTCGCGGACTGAAATGCCTCGAGGTCTTTGTTCTCGAGGTGCTTGAGTAGGACGGCGTACGCGGCCGTTCGACGCGCATCGTTTTGGGGAAGTCCGAGAATAACCGGGAGGATCTTGTCGTTCTGCACCCGGTGATGCGCACGCACCCACGAATATCCAACCGCATCGTCGACTCCCGACTGCGCGAGCAGCGGTGCGCATACCTCGAGAATGTCTTCGTCCCATCCCGCGTCCGTGAGGGCGGCCGCGAGCGAATCGTACGCCGCCGGTGCGGGCGGCTGGAGCATTGCGACCTCGCGAAACGCGGCTCGCGCACCGGTGTGATCCTTGCGCGCAACGGCGATCCGACCCTCGAGCCCAACGCGCGCGCCCTTCGCGAGCACTCCGCCGTAGCGACGCAACGCGAGGGTTGCCGCGTCCACGTCGGGCCGAGCGAGTTGGGCTTCCACCAGTTGAAACACCGCGGCGGCGTCGTCGGGCGCAACGGCGCACGCATCGGCCAACGCGGCGGCCGTCGCGATCTTGTCCCCGCGGCGGCGCGCGATCGCCGCGAGCGTCTTGTGCCCCGCTGCCGACTCGGGTGCGACGGCGCACATCGCGCGGGCGGCCATTTCGCACGCGGCCGCGTCGTCGGCCTGTTCGAGCCACGTTGCCAGTTGAATCCATCCCCATAGATAGTTCGGCTTCTCGTCGGTGATCGCACGCATCGCCGCGATGGCATCGTCACGCTCGCCTCGTGCGTGTCGAATCCACGCGATTCGGCCTCGCATGTCGTGCGGAAGGTGGCCCGCCACGCGAGCCGCGTCGCACAACGCCAGTGCATCGTCGTAGCGTTTCGCGTCCGCGAGCCACGCCGCGAGCACATCTCGATTGGCGGCATCGCTCGGCCTCGCGCGAACGGCCTTTTCCGCGTACTCGATCCGCGTTTTGGCATCGCCCTCGAGATACGCCCGCGCCATCCAGCCGTCGGGATGCGCCGGCCGCTCGTCCGTCAGGCGCTTCGCGGCGAGACGCGCCTGGTCCGGCGCGCCGGCAGCTCGGCACAAGTCGTTGAGCAGTTGCCAGGTGCCCCATTGCCGTGGCGAAAGACGTAACGCGAGCCGCGCATGCTCGCGCGCCGCGTCGTACGCGCCGGCCTTGATCGCGAGCGTCGCGGCCGCTTCGCGAACGATTCCGTTCCATGGCACCCGCGCAATCAAGCGATCGACGATGGCCCTTGCGCCGGCCAAGTCCCCGACGTCTTCCGCAAGGTAGGCGCGCCGAAGGACGATCGATGTCTCGGCCGGAGCGAGCGCGATCGCGCGTTCGAGGGCGGCGGCTTCTTCGTCTCGCTCGAGGCGAGCGCGATGCACGGCCGAGCGAGTCGTCCACGCGCCGGTCGCGACGGGAAACCGTTCGCATGTCGCAATCGCACTCGCCAAGGCGTCGTCGTTTGCGCGAACGTCGAGCTGCAATCGAGTCTGAACGACCCGCGCGCTCAACCACGACGGTCGGTCTCGCACGAGCGCGGAAACCTGTTCCAACAGCGCCTGCGAACCGCCCGCGGCCGAAACATCGCCGAGCAATGCGTGCAGCGCCTCGCCCGACGCCGACCGAGCGCGGAGGATGTCGAGTACTTCGCGTGCGGCGTCGGCGCGCGCCGATCTCCCGAGGGAGGTTTCGAGACACTTCGCGGCGGCGTCCGTCGAATCGGGCATCGCGTGCAGCGCCGCGAGCGCCGCGTGGTGCGCGTCCGCAGTCCGTCCGGCCGCGAGGAGAACCGCCGCGCGAATCGCCGAATTGTGCGGGTCGCGCGGGCTTGCGGCATCCGCGGCATCCAGTTCGCGAATCGCTTCGTCCAGCGCGTCCTGATCTCGCTGGTCCGCCAGCGCGCACGCCAGCTCCCGGTGGCCCCAGGCGTCGCCCGCATCCGACGCCACGTACGCGCGGGCAGCATCGAGCCACTCGTTGCCTTCGCCGTCCCGCAGCGCCTGCGTCGTCAGCGCTTGAAGCCCGCGATGCGACGGAAACCGTGCCGCGACGTCCGCGAGGTGTCGGCGCCCGGCACGCGGATCGCCCTCGTGCGCCAGCATCTGCGCGAGGGGCGCGTGCACATCGAGGGCGAGGGGCTCGATCTCGATCACAGCGCGGGAGTGGGCGATGCAGCCCGCGACGTCGCCGTCAAAGTACGCCACGCGAGCAGCGGCGCGATGCCATTGCGCTGGCGCGGCGACGGGTTGAGCCCGCTCGAGCCGGTCGCGCGCCTCGGCGATTCGACCGACCGACAGCAGCTCGTGCGCCCACTCGAGAAGCAGGCGTCCGTCCGCCGGTCGCATCTCGTTCGCTCGTTCGTACGTTGCCAATGCGGCCGCCGAGTCGCCCGTCTCGACCTGAGCCGTCGCTAGCGCAATCGCGGGGCCGGTATCGGCACGCCCCAGTCTCTCGAAGCGGCGTTCGAGCCAATCGAGTGCGTGCGCGTCGCGGCCCAACTGTCGAGCCAACCGGAACCATGCGAGTGCGTAGGGATCGTTCTCGAGCCCCAGGCACGCCGCGAGCCGGACGCACTCGAGGCCGGCTTCGTGGTCACCGGAATCCCACAGGGCCGTTCCCAGATCGTGCAGATGCCCCGGATCGCGGGACTGGCGCCGAACGACCCGCCGCATCCAACGCACGGTGTCTGCAGCGCTGCGCCCTCCCGCGACGGGCTCGCGCGCGCGCATCGCCCAGAACGCGGGGCTTCCGTCGGTTCGTTCACACGCTCGTTCGATGGCGGCGCGTGTCTCGTCGCGAAGGCCCAGCCGCGAGAGGCAGCCGATTAGAGCAGCGTGAAGCGGTTCGTGATCGGGATACCGCTGGAGTAGTCCCTCGACGACAGCCTGCTCGGCGACGTAGTTCTGGTCGTACGCTGCGATGTCCCAGCGTACGTGCGAGGCGATGAGGGTCGACGGGTCGCGAGCTTCGAGTGCGTTCAGTTCGGTGACCGCGGCCGAACGATCGTGTCGCGCCAACGCTCGGTGTGCCCGGTAGCGCGCGTCGAAATCCGTCGCGTCGGTCAAGTCCAATTCCTCGATCCGCGCCCGTTCGGCCATCGGCACGATGGCGAGCGCACGCGGACCGGTCCCCGCGTACCGAGTGCACAGCGCGCCCGTCGCGTAGTCCATGAGGCCCGGGACGAACGGGTCGCGCACGTAGAGCGAATCCCGCGCCGTGTCATATCCGACGACCACCTGCATGTGTGCGGCGCCCGCTTCCGTGGTTGCCATCGCGAACGGCACTCCGCGGTCCAGCGCTGCGTGGGCGGACGCGGCATCGACCCGAAATTCGCGCGCGAACCAACCGCTTTCTTCCGCCCATCGCCTGGCGCTGTGGTCGGGCGTGCCGTCGTAACAGATCTGCGCTGCGATCTCGAGATGCGCCGCGGGCTGCTTCCAGTACGCCGTGAGCATCGCGAGGGAGGCCGGCGAACAGGTCTTGTACTGCTGTCGCACGAACGGAACCTCGAGCAGCACGCGGCGCACGGGTGGCGTTAGACTCTCGAGGCGATCGGCGAGACGGCTCAACGAAGGGGCACGCGTGCGCCGGTAGTGCGCAATTGCGTCCGGAACGTCGCCCCGCGCGTACGCGATCTCCGCACGCATCGAACGAAACTGATCGAGCAGCGGGCGCTCCGCGAGAACCGCCAGCGCCTCCGCGCGATCGAGCGCAACCGAAGCCCCGCCGAGGTCTCCACGTTCCCAGCGCAGCCGCGCGAGTTGCAGCGAAACGGCGTAGTCTTCGCAGTGCTCGAGTGAACGGGCGAGCACTTCTTCGGCAGCGCCGTCGCTCCCGACCGACCGCAACGCGTGGGCGAGTAGCTCGACTCCCCAGGCGCGCGTCGGCGAAAGATCGTGACCGACTCTTGCAGCCGCCAGGGCTTCGTCGAGTCGGTCCTGCTCGAGCAGAACGGTCGCGCGCGCCATCCAATGGGGCGCGTCGATTGGATGGCCTGCAACGGCCTCGTCGAGGCAACGCCACGCCGAGTCGAAGTCGCGATAGCTCGCGTAGCAGATCGCGAGTCCCTCACGGGTGCCGGCGAACACGCGACGGTTCTCGGTGCCAACGGCGATCGCGCCGTACGCTTCGATCGCGTCGAATGGGCCGCGCATCGAATGAACCCATCCTGCCCACGCATACGCCACGTTCGTCTGCGATCGGTCGAGCCTTCGCGCACGCGTGATCAGCCGCAGGCCCAGCGAACGACCGCCGACGTTTCGCGCAATCGCACTGCCGGCCGCGAGCGCGCGCGGGGAGCGCAAGGCAAGCAGCCCAACGCGATGCCCCACCGTCGCCAGGGCGTCGCGGAGCCGACCCGCGGACACGTCTGCCTCGAGCGCATCGAGACGCTCGACGCTTTCGTCAATCGGTGCGGATTGCGTGGCGGACGGCGCCATTGCGCTGACGATCGTACAACGGTGTCAGCGCCGGCTCACGCCAGTCCGTCGTCCGCCGCCTGCTCGTGGTGTCCGCGCCCTTCGTCGTGGTAAAGCGCCGCCATGAAGTTCCAGGGTGCATTCACGGCGCTTGCGACGCCATTTCGGCAGGGAGAACTCGACCTCGACGCGTTCGATCGTTTGATCGATCGGCAGATCGCCGGAGGCATCGCGGGCGTCGTTCCGTGCGGCACCACCGGGGAAGCACCGACGCTGTCCACGACGGAACAGCGCACCCTCATCGAACGCACCGTGGGCCGGGCCAAGGGCAAGGCGCTCGTCATCGCCGGCACGGGGACGAACGCAACCCGCGAGACGATCGAACGCACGCGCGCAGCCGAAGAACTCGGCGTCGACGCCGCGATGCTCGTGATGCCGTACTACAACAAACCCACGCAGCGCGGGTTGCTCGAACACGTTCGCGCAATCCACGACGCGACGAAGCTGCCGCTGATGCTCTACAACGTCCCCGGTCGAACGGCCGGCGACCTTCTCGCGGATACCGTGGTGGAAATCGCGCGAGCGTGTCCGCGCGTCGTCGCGTTGAAGGAGGCGACCGGGAACGTGCTGCGCACCCAGCAGATCGCGAATGCGTTGGGCGACCGGTTGGCGATCCTGTCCGGAGACGACGCGCTGACGCTGCCGATCCTGGCGTGCGGCGGCCGAGGGATCGTGAGCGTGACGAGCAACATCGCACCCGCCGAAGTGTCTGCGGTCGTTGCGACGTTCTTCGCCGGCGATCTCCCGGACGCGCGCCGACGGCATTTCGCGCTACTCGAACTTCACGACGTGATGTTCACGGAGACAAGTCCCGGCCCGCTCAAAGGTGCGATGGCGTTGCTGGGTCAGATCCAGCCGGAGATCCGAATGCCGCTCCTCTGGCCGGGCGACAAGACGATCGACGCGGTTCGGGCGGTTCTCACCCGGTATGGAATGCTGAAATAGCCCGTCGCTGTCGAGTGTTGGCTCCGACGGACCCCAGGGACCACGCTCGGCGCTACACTTGCTGCTTTGAACGCCACCGGATAGCCTTACGGAACGGCATGATTTCGTGATCGACGTCGGGGACAAGCTCGGGGACTACGAGATCGTCGCGCGGCTAAAAGCGGGCGGCATGGCGACGTTGTTCCTTGCGCGCCGCCAGGGTGCTGCCGGGTTCGCACGACACGTCGCGATCAAGGTCGTGCACGCGCACTTGTCGGGTGACAAGCAATTCGTCCAGATGTTCGTCGATGAGGCGCTGCTGTGTGCGCGCATTCAGCACCCGAACGTCGTTCACGTCGAGGAACTTGGCGATTCCGACGGGATGTACTTCCTCGTCATGGAATACGTCCACGGCGCTTCGCTCGGGCAGATGATTCGCGCGCTCGCCAAGAAACAGCGCCGACTCGCGCCGGAGTACGCCGTTCAGATCGCGATGCAGATTCTCGACGGACTGCACGCCGCCCACGAAGTCTCCGGCGATGACGGCGAATTGCTCGGTGTCGTCCACCGCGACGTGAGCCCGCAGAACGTCCTGCTCAGCTACAAGGGCCACGTGAAGCTCATCGACTTCGGCATTGCGAAGGCGAAGGGGCGTGTCCAGCAGACGACGGGTGCGTCCCTGAAGGGCAAGATCCGCTACATGTCGCCCGAGCAGGCGTTCGGCCGCGCCGTCGACCGTCGAACGGACATCTACGCCCTAGCGATCGTGCTCTGGGAAATGCTGACGATGCGGAACATGTTCCAAGCGGACAATGACTTCGCGCTGTTGGACATGGTTCGCGCGCCGGAATTTGTTCCGCCGAGTCGGTACGCACCGGCGATTCCACCCGCTCTCGATCGAGCGCTTCAATCCGCGCTCGCAACGAACGCGGATGATCGTCCCGCCACGGCCGAGGCACTGCGAAACATGCTCGCCGAGGCCGTCCCGGCGGCGTGGAACGTTCGTCCGAGCCAGCTCGCGGACTTGATGAATACGGTGATGGCGGGACACATCGAGAAGGAACGGCGCGCGCTCCCCGAGTCGATGTCGGGCTGGTTGAAAATGGAGGGCGGAGCGCTGCCGCGTGGACAATCGAGTCGCGGATCGCTGCCCGGTGGACCGCCGATGGCCCCGGTGGTCGACGCGGACGAAGTGCTCAAGACCATGACGCTCGCCGCGTCGGAGATTCACCTGTTGGACGATTTCGATCAGTCCGACGCTGATCGCTCTCAACCGAGCGAGAGCTCGGCTCCAATCGTTGCGCGCGTCCCCCGCATCCGGGGGGGGCTGCCGACCGGCGCAAGCAGCGGCATCGCGTTCGCGCCGTCCGTGGTGCCTGCGGAGCCGTCGTTCGCGACTGGCGCAGCCGCTGCGGGCGTGACGCCCGGACCCGACGTGAGCAGCGCCCGCGGTGCGTTGATGGGCACGACACCCACAGTGCTCACGATGCAGTTGCCGGCGCCGGGTGCGACTCGCGGCCGAGCCGGTACGTGGATCGCCGTGGGCGCGCTCGTCGCCGTAGGTCTCGCGGCCGGCGGCCTCGCGCTGCGTGCGGCGACGACGCGAAGCGAGTCCGTCACGAATGGGCGTGCGGCGACGTCCGGCGCTCCGGCGATTCCCGCGGCGCCCAGCGCGGCGGCGGTCCCGGGTGTGCCTGCGGTCGTGGTTGCGCCGGTTCCGACGAGTCAGGCGTCTGCGCTTCCGTTGGTGCCGGCGGCCGTGGGCGCGGCCGGGGGGATTGCTGGAAGCGGTTCTCGCGCGGTCCCGGGAACGCTCGTACCCGGCGGGCCCGGTCCTTCGACGGCGAGCGCGCTCGCGGTGGTGGCTCGGCGCGAGCCGGATCGTCGTCGGGGCGAACACCGTCCGGCCGGCACCGCGGTTCGTCCGGGAGGCGCGATCACGGGAACGACGCCGGGTGGCACTTCGCCGGCAGCTGCGGCTGCGGCGACTCCGACGCCAACGCCGCCTGTGCGTCCACGACCCCCGCCACCGGCCGGCGGTGGGCCACCGATCGTCGAAGACAACTTCTAGCGGTTGGCCTCGTGACCTTTGTCCGGCGCGCGCGAGACAGACGCGTGCCGTGGTAGAGTACCGTCTCGAACCCGTGCGATCGTCGCAACCCGCCCCCAGTGATTCGCTCGAGTCGCCGCCTCTCGCGGAGCCCAATCGATTCGTCGGCCGCACCGACGAGGTGCAGTGCGTGCGCCGCTGGCTCGCAGAGGGCGCGCGCGTCGTTTCGGTGACCGGTCCTGCGGGCGTCGGGAAGACGCGCCTCGCACGACACGTCGCGGCGATCGTGCAGCAATCGGACATGTTTCCTGGCGGCGTCTACGAGTGCGATTTGCGCGGCGCGCGGGACGCGGAGACGATGGCGCTGGTCGTCGCGCGGAGGATCGGTCTGGGGACCAACTCCGGATTCTCCGCGAGCGATGCGTCGATCGCCGTCGGCCGAGTTCTCGCGTCGCGCCCGCGCACGCTGTTGCTGCTGGACTCGGTGGAACAACTGCTGCCGGGAGCCGCGAGCGTCGTTGCCGGTTGGATCGCCGCTGGCGCGACGGCGCACTTCCTCATGGTCAGCCGGGACGAGACGGGAATCGCGGGCGAACGGCGGCTGGAATTGCGCAGTCTACGGACGCCCACGTCGGACCCGGCGCCACCGCGTTCCGAAGCACTCGAGTTGTTCTTCGATCGACTGGCGGCCGCGCGGCCCGACTTTGTCGTCGACGAGCGATCCGAGCGTGGAGCCGCTGCACTCGTTCGGCGGCTCAACGGGCTACCGCTCGCGATCGAGATGGCGGCCAGCGGCGTTGCGGACCTCCCGGCGGAACGCCTCGCGCAGGCGCTCGGTGGCACCGAGTCGGCCGACGCGGTGCGCACGCCACGACGGTCGCAGCTCCCCAAGGACCCGTCGTCGTACCACGCCTCGATGCCTCCTGGTCGATGCTCGGCGCGTGGGAACGATCGGCGCTCGCGCAGTGCAGCGCGTTTCGTGGTGGGTTCGATCTGGATGCAGCGCGCGCCGTCGTGTGGCTGCCGGAAGCGGCCGGCGCGCCCATGGTTCGCGATGTCATCGACGCACTCGTCGGGCACGCGCTTCTGCAGACGACATCGGGCTCGGGACGAGATGACCGCCGATTTGCGATGACCGAGGGAATTCGGACTGTCGCCGCCGACCGACTCGTGTTCTCTGGCGAACGCGCCGCCGTCGAGAGACGCCATGCCGAGCATTTCGCGGCCCGCGCGACGCCGATCTTCACGTCCACGACGGGCGCACTCGACGCAGCCACGTTGGCGAAGCTCGAGCGGGATCGTGACAACTTCGACGCCGTCCTCGAGCGTGCCGTCTCGACGGGGTACGCGGAGCACGGGCTCGTGGCGGCGGTGACGATCGACGTGCTCTCGTCGGGCGGCGGTCTCTCGCGGGCGCAGTTGCGACGACTGGATGCCGCGCTCGCGCTGCCGGCCAAGGGCGCGCGGCGCGACGTTCGTGCGCGAGCGCTCGTCGTCCGGTCCAATTCGCGTCGTGGCGTGGGGCGAACCGACGACGCCGCGATCGACGCCCGCGAGGCGCTCCGCTTGGCGTTGGATTCCCCGTCGAGGCGCCTCTTGGCCACCGTGAGAACCGCGCTCGGCGAGTCGTGCTTCGCGCAGGGTGCCATGGGTGACGCGCTCGAACAGTTCGAGCAGTCACTCGCGATCCAGCGGGAACTTGGCGATCGATCCGCGGAGGCCGGTGCGTTGCAGCGTCTCGGATCGATTCACCAGTCGATCGGCGACGACGCCCTCGCCGTGGATTACTACGAGCGTTCGCTCGCGCTTGCACTGGAGACTTCCGACGGCCGCGCGGAAGCCCGCGCTTCGATGGGGCTCGGGTCGTACCATCTCGAGCACGGTGACTTCGACGGAGCGCTGATTCACTATCTCCATGGGCGTGCGATCACGCGCCGCCTGGGAATGGCCCGCGCGGAGCGCATCGTGAACGGCTATCTTGGAGTCCTGCACTTCGATCACGATCGCATTGAAACCGCCGAGAGCTTCTTGCACGACGCGGTGCGGGACTCGCAAGCGGCCGGCGACGTGCGGGTGGAAGGGATCTTCCAGAGCGTTCTGGGGGGCGTGTTCGCAACCCTCGATCGAATCGACGAGGCTCGCGCTGCCCTCGACTCGGCGGACCAACTGCTGAGCAGCAACACGTTCTTCTTGGAACTCGCGAAGCTCTATCGCGCGCACCTCGAACTGGCCGAAGCGAGAGACGCCGCGATGACCGGCGACGTGGAACGCGCGTCGCAGCTTCGCCGTTCGGCCAGCGACCGGGTCGTTGCAGCGCGCGATCCGGTCCCGGATCCGCACAACCCCGAACACGTCACGAGGCCATTCTCCGAGCGTTCCGATGACGCCCGCATTGCGCTTCGCATCCTGCGGCGTGCGCTCGCCCGCTCGCGGGTCACGGCAGGCCGGTGACTCGCGTCGGCACCATCCGCATCACGCTCGTGCCGTCGCCGAGCTGACCGGACATGTTGGCGCCCCAACACATCACGGTGCTGAGCGCGGTGCGTGCGCACGAGTGGGCGTTGCCCAGCGCGATCTGCTGTGCGTCCGTCACGCCAACTGCCACGGTGCCGGGCAACGACCGGTTGCTCAGCGTGCCATCGCCGAGCTGTCCGACCGAATTCTGCCCCCAACAGACCACTTCCCCCGTTCGACGCAACGCGCAGGAGTGATTCGCCCCCGCGGCGATGTCGATCGCGTCCATCAGTCCCGTGACCACGACCGGGGCTCTCCGGTCCATCATCGTTCCGTCGCCCAGCTGTCCCGCGCTTCCCTGACCCCAACACACCACCGTGCCGTCCATCCGCCGGGCGCACGAATGATTCTGCCCGGTCGCTGTCTGCACCGCATTGAACAGTCCGCTCACGGCCGCCGGCAGGTGGCGCTCGGTCACGGTGCCGTCGCCCAGTTGTCCGAAGTTGTTCAGCCCGAAGCAACTCACCACGCCGCCCATTCGAACCACGCACGTGTGTTGCGAACCCGCGGCCACTCCCGCAGCGTCAGTGATCGACAGCACGGCCACGGCGCGAGTCTGCGTCGCGGTCGTGTTGTTGCCGAGCTGACCGCTCGTGTTCTCGCCCCAGCAGTTCACCGTCCGCGTTCCGCCCAGGAGCGCGCACGAGTGGCTCCCACCTGCGGCGACCTGGGTGACGCCCGAGAGCGGCGCTCCGCCGACGAGCGTGGCGGGAACCGCGGCCAGCCGCGTCGTCATCGTTCCGTCCCCCAGTTGACCGAAGTCGTTCAGGCCCCAGCAGTCCACCGAGCCCGTCGCGCGGCGCGCACACGTGTGGGAGAGACCTCCGACGATTTCAACCGCGCCGATCGAGAATCCCGCGGGGGCCAGCGTCAGGCGTGGCGACGTCGTGGTGAGATCTCCGAGTTGTCCGTTGGAGTTCAGCCCGCCGCACGCGATGGCGCCGGTGATCCGCGCGACGCACGTGTGCGATCCGCCGGTGCCCAGATCGACAACACCTTCGTTCGTGCAGACGCCCATGTTGCAGGTTGCGCCGCCCGAACACCGGTGCGCGCAGAACCCACAGTTCGTGGTCATCGAGGTCAGGTCGGTCTCGCACCCGTTCGCGGCGTTGCCGTCGCAGTTGCCGAATCCTCGATTGCACGCGCCCAGCATGCATGCGCCTGCCGTGCAGAGCGGGGTCGCGTTGGGAAACGAACACGCCGTTCTGCACATGCCGCAGTTGGACACCGTATTCAGAGCGGTCTCGCATCCGTCTCCCGGCAACATGTTGCAGTTGCCGAAACCGGCCTGGCAACTCGCGACCTGGCACGCCCCTGCGACACACGAGGGGTTCGCCCGCGCGGGGGCGCACGCGTTTCCACACGCGCTGCAGTGTGCGACCGTCGTCGCGAGGTCGGTTTCGCAGCCATCGCTGGGCATCATGTTGCAGTCGCCGAACCCGGCCATGCACGCGCCTTGGCGGCAGGCCCCCGCGGTGCACGTCGCCGCAGCGTGAGCGAACGAGCAGGCTCTCATGCACGAACCGCACGACGTCGCGGCCGTGAGGTCCGCTTCGCAGCCGTTCGCCGGGTTGCGGTCGCAATCGTCGAAGCCCATGCGACACGCCATGAGCGTGCATGCGCCGGCCGTGCAAATTCCCGTGCCGTTCTGGAAATCGCAAGCGAGGCCACAGCGCCCGCAGTTCATCGGATCGGTTGCGGTGTTGAAACCGTTGTCGACGACACCGTCGCAATCGTCGTCCAGACCGTTGCACCGCTCCATGGACGGAACGCACGCGTCGGAGGTGGTGCCGCCGTCGGTTCCCGGTGGCGTTCCGGTCCAGCGCGGGAGATTCGTCACGGTCGCCGACATGCACCGCCCGTCGATGCAGGTCTGGTCCGCCGGCGTCGCGCAGGCCATGCCGCGACATGACCGCTGCAGAACGATTCGCAGCATCCGGCTCTCACCCTGGACGAACGCGGCGATCGCGCGCCGAGTGACGATCGTGTCGGTACCGAGACGTCCGACGACCGTGACATCGACGGTGCCGACCATGTTGTTCTGCGGCACGAGCGACAACGTGAGCGGCCGCCGGACGGCGCCACCGCCTGCGAGCTGCACGGTGGCGTTCATCATCGCGGTCGGCCCGCGCGCCGTGACCACGACGTTGTCCATCTCGTCGGGTACGCGGAATTCCGTGTCCACCACGAGAACGATTTGCGTCGCCTCGCGCCCGCACGACGCGGCTGCGAGAGTCGCGACGACCATCGCCAACCGACTGGAAGTCATCCGTCGTTGCATCATCGAATCGTCCACATCCCCGGCGCTACGTTCCCTGCAAATGGAGCGGGCGTGCTCGAGGTCACGGCGAAATACACACCGACTGCCGCGCCGCCGGCCGCAAGGATTCCAAGCGTGACCCACAGCGCCGCTGCACCTCCGCCTCCACCACCGGTCGGCGGAGGTCGCGGAGGCAGCGCGTCGGTTCCAGCCCAAGCGTTCGTGCGATCGCTGCCGGTGCCCGTCGGCGAGGACGCACCGCTCCCCGTGCCCACGACGCCGTTGTTTGGCGTCGCCGAATTGCCAGTGCCAGCATTTGCCGTCGCAACCGCGGCCACGACTCGAAGTGAGAGCTGGTGATGGCCTCGCTCGATCGCGGACACCGACCCGCGCGCGACCTCCACGCCGCCTCGGGTGATCACCAACACGTGATTGCCAGGATCCACGGAGATTTCGGCGCCGACGACGGCCCGCGACAGGCGCTCGCCGTCCAGCGAGAGTTGGTCGTCCGGAGCGAGTCCATCCGCGCTGATTCGCACGCGCGCGATTCGCGGCGCGATCTGATCGAGGGCGGCTTGCGCTTCGGCGCGGTGCTCGGCCGCGGGTCCTTCGGTCGCGTCGTGCAGAAACCGCCGATAGCTCTCCATGGCTTGGACCAAATGGCCAGTCTGCGCCTGGGCGCCCGCGAGATTCAGCAACGTGAGCGGTCGGGGATACAACTCGAACGAACGCGTGAAGGAATGAAGCGCGTCGCTCCATCGCCCGGCGCGAGCGGCTTCCATTCCCGCTCGAGACTGTTCCCGCGCGAGGCCGATCTCCGCGGCATTCGGCGTCTGCCCGAACGCATTTCCTGTGGCAAGAGCGACGGCGACGGTACCGAGAACCAATGCGCGCGCGAAGCGGTTCGAGGACAAGGCGTTTCTCCCAGCGGTGACCGAGAAGGATACCACTGGCCAGGGCGCCGGGTCACGGTCGTCGCGGAGGCTTCCCGCCTAGGGGCGGTTGCGTGTAGACAGTGCCCTGATGCTTCCGATCACAGTTTCGGGTGCCGCGGGCCGCATGGGCCGGGCGTTGTTGGAGCAGATTCTCGGGTCGTCGGATCTCCGACTCGCGGGCGCGCTCGAAGGGCCGAAACATCCCGAACTTGGCAGCGATGCCGGATCCATGGTCGGTCGACCGACGGGGGTGCGGCTCACCGCGGATGTCCGCGCGGCGCTTCAGGACGCCAAGGCCGTCGTCGACTTCAGTTCGCCGATCGCGACGATCGAAGTGTTGCGCGTTGCGAGCGATCTCGGGGTCGCATGCGTCATCGGCACGACGGGACTCGGAAACGATACGCGTGCGGCGATCGACCAAGCGGCAAAGCGCGTCGCCGTCGTCGCGGCGCCGAACATGTCGGTCGGGGTTCAAGTGCTGGGGCACGTTCTGGCCGAAGCGATTCGACTCCTCGGCGACGGATTCGACGTGGAGATCATCGAGGCACACCATCGGCTCAAAGTCGACGCGCCGAGCGGAACCGCGATCCGACTCGGTGAAATCGCCGCCAAGGCGGTTGGAAGGACACTCGCCGACGTCGTGCAGAACGGGCGCGCGGGCGTCGTCGGGAAGCGGCCGACGGGTCAGATCGGCATGCACGCGGTGCGCGGGGGAGACATCGTGGGCGACCACACCGTGCTCATCGCGGGCGATGGAGAACGCATCGAACTCGTGCACCGCGCGCACTCGCGAGCTGTGTTCGCGTCGGGTGCACTTCGCGCGGCGCGGTGGGCCGTGGGACAACCACCGGGCCGCTACGGAATGTCCGACGTGCTCGGGCTGCCGGGAGCCTAGGCGATGGCCGCGCGGGTCGTCGGGCGGAACGGGCGAGGGCGATGCCGTTTCTGACGGCGCTCTTGGCGAATTTCGCGGCCGGTGCGCTCGCGGCGCGGGCGTCCGGTGCCGAACTGCGAGCCACGCCGCGATCCGTGTGGTCGACGCGATCGTCGCGCGCCGTGTCGATCTTCGCGGCGCTGATCGCGTTTCCCGGCGTGGCGTATTTGCTCATTCGCGTTCCAGACTGGGCGATGAGCTACGCCATTCACGCCGCGGCACTGCCCTCCGCGGCGAGTGCAACGCTCGTGCTGGCCGCTCCGTGCGCGGTTCTCGCGGGATTCGCAATCGGTGCGTCATGGCTCCGCGATCATCGCGCGCGCTGGATCGACATGGCCGCCGTTGGATGTGCATTGGGGGTCCTCGTGCTCGGATCGATCGCGCGGGGACGGATTCTCCGCGTGGGCACACTGGGGCAGATTGCAGGCGGCTACGGTTGGCTCCCGCTATGGGAACACGACGCGTTCGTCGCGCTTCTCGGAATCGCGAGCGCGTGGCTCGCCGCGACGCTGCACTTGCTCTGGTGGCTTGCGCGGCGAAAATAGCGGAGTTGCTATCCGCCGCACGAACCGATGACCACGCTGGTCGTGCGGCACGCGTCCGTCATGCAGACGAACGTCTGGCACGTGCACGTTCCGCCGCTCATGTCGACGCAGCGCACTCGGACCTGGTCGAGATTCATCGTCGTCTCGCCGGTGTCGGTCGTGATCACGTTGTTCGTACAGTTCGCCGGCGACGGGTACTGCGCCACGCAAGCCGCTTCGGCGGGGCACAGCGTCGTGCGAGAACCGTGATTGATCCCGATCACGCGCCGCGCGCCGCAACAGTCGGTTCGGTGCACCATGCCCGCGCAGTTCGCAACCGCGCTCGCGTTCGTGGGAAAGCCTGTCGTCGGGAATCCAACGCACGAGACGCCGGGGGCGCACGCAAGGGGCCCATCCGGTTGCATCGAGACGTCGGATCCGGTCCCCGTGTCCGTGGCCGTTCCGGTATCGCCCGACGTGGCATCGCCGCCGCCCGTGCCGTCCGCGCCGGCGAACCCATCGGTTCCCGTGTCGCCTCCGGGTTGCGTCGCGCCGCCGCAGGCGACGAGAAGCGCGATGAGTGACGCGAGAACGAACGACTGTGCCACCGATGAACGTTCCAAGTTGTCACCTCGAAAGGAAGTACCGGGTACGGGCAGCAGGATTTGAACCTGCGACTTCCACCGTGTGAAGGTGGCACTCTACCGCTGAGTTATGCCCGCAAACAGCTGCGGAAACTACTTGCGGCAAGGAAACGTGTCAATCGCACTCCGGGTGGGACGCGGGGCGGCCACGGGTGACATCCGGCACTCTCAGCGACCCTCCGCCGCCACCAGTGGCTTGAACATCCGATGACCGAGGCATTGCGTAGCGATCACGGCGCCGGTTTTTGCGTCGCCGCTGTCAGGTCGAACATCGCTGCGTCCGACGCGCGCAACTCTCCGGGCTCGAAACCGACGAACGCCACCGTGTGTGCCGGGCGCAGGAGCACCAGGTCGTGCAGCTCGCGGTACTCGCGGTCCACAGTCACGCCCTCGCGCATCGCAGCGTAGGCTTTTCCGATCGCGCGGGGGTACTGCCCTCGGGCCTTGGCGATCCGGACGGCGATCTCCGCGGCCGTCCGCGCGTGAAGAAGTGCGACCGCCTGACGGCCTTCTTCTTCGATACGGGCTTTCATCTTCTCGAGTCGCGCAGCGACTTCCGCGAGGATCTGTTCGGTCGCCATCGACGACGGACGCATTTGCTGGAGAAGCACTTTGCGAACCTCGACGCCCCACGCGGCCGCCTCGGAGCGGATTTCCGCTTGCACGCCCTCGCTGAGCGAGCCGCTGTCGCGCAGAATCTCGTCGAACGTCCGGGCGCCCAGGACCGTGATCACTGCGTGAGAAACGAGCTTGATCACGGACTCGGAGAGATTCTCGATCGCAAAGGTCGCCTTCACCGGATCGACGACCTGGAACTCCACGAAGACGTCGACTCCGAGTTCGGTCCCACCGACGTCGTGGACCTCGATGTCCCGCAGCAACGTCGCTTGAATCCTCCTCGACACCCGCAGCGTGCGCGTCCACGGGGCGAAGCCATCGATGAGGACGTGCAATCCTGGCTCGTCGACACGCCGGGCGAGCCGGCCAAACCGCAGCACGAGAAGCGACTCGTCCGGGTAGATGCCGAATGTGAGCGCGTGCCAAAGCCAGAGCGCCGCCAGGGGCAACGCCGCACCCGACAGCAAGCCGAACAGGAGCCATGCGTCGTTGTTCATCGGGCGCTCCGCACGAACACACTCTTGGCCTGGTTCAAGATCTCGCTCCGACGGTGGTGAATGTAGTCGTCCAAGGTACCCGCCTGCTTGAGTTCACGAAGGTATTCGGCCAACGTGGCCATCTCGTCGTAGATGGCCTGCGACTTCTGCTCCGCGATCCGCACGCCCTCGTCCGCGGCGACCACCCGCTGCTGGCAGATCGCGGAGGCCTGTTCGAGTTGCACGCCGGCCATCGCTTCGGCGTGAAGAACCGCATTGAGCGCCTCCTCGAGTTCCTTGGGCGGAGAGAGGCTCGAGACGTCCACGGCATTGAACGCGATTCCGTACGTGTCCGCGAGCGTCGCGGTGCACGCCCGGCTCAACTCGTCGGAGAACTCCCGGCGGTCGCGACGAAGTCGGGCGTAGGCCGTCGGGTCCTTCTCGGCAGGGGCAAAGTTCGTGATCGTGCTCCGCACGATGCACTCGAACAGCTCGTTGAAGTGCTCCTCCGCATGATCCACGGCGAACAGGTACCGCGCGAGATCCTCGGGCACGACGTGGTACCGCGCGACGGCGTCGACCCTCAATGGAGTGCCATCGTGCGCGAGCACGCCCCGCGTCTCGTGATAGGAAATCGGTGCGGACAGTTCCGCCAGGACGGCGCGATGAACCTTGTGCCACGGGGCCTTGGCGTGCAGACCCGGTCCGTACGTACGGGCGACAGGCCGGCCGAAGGCGGTCAGCATCGCAGCCTCACCCTCGCGCACGACGAACGTGACGCGCACGGCGAACACCAACCCCACGAGCGCGAGTCCAACGATGAATCCGGTCACGAACATGCGATGCCCTGCTTTCCGCAGCCGCGACTCGACGCGGCGGCCCTCACCTAGAAGCGGTCGTCGTCGCGATGGGTGGGCTCGAAACCCGCCGTGCCATCGCCCTCATCCACGACGTTGCGTGGCACTGGGCGAAGTTGGTCACGGTAGGCGCGAGCCAGACCGCGGTTGACACCCACGACGTCGTCGTTGAAGTGGCGTTGGGACTCGGTGGCCATTGGAAGCGCGTCCGCGCGTTCTTGCGTGTCGACCACGCTGCCGTGTTGGACGAAGCGACCAGGGGGCACGCGCACCCCGACCACAGTCGAGCCGATGCCGAGATAGCAGCCCGGACCCAGTACGGCGTCGTGCACCGTCGCTTTGAAACCAACGAAGCAGTCGTCGCCGATGGCCGTTGGCCCGTGAACCAGGCATTGGTGGGCGAGCGAGACTCGCTCCCCCAAGTGGATCGCCCAGCGCTCGCCGTGTACGAGAACGTGCCGATCTTCGAGTGCGTGAAGGACGACACCGTCTTGGATGTTGCAGTTTGCCCCGATATGAAACGGCGTCCCTTCGTCGGCACGCAGGCAGGCGCCCGCAGCGATGTGCACGTTGGGGCCCAGCACGACCCTACCGATCACCGTCGCAGCGGGGTGCACGAACGCCGTGCGGTGTGCGGTCGGGCGCTGGCCGAGGTGCACCGTCCACGCGGTCGCCGCCGGGTCGCCGAGCTTGGACCGCGCGGGCGCCGCGGGCCGGGGTCGCCGCTTCTTCTCCCGCGCCGCCAGTCGCATTTTCTCGTACACGACCGCTGCGCCGTAGATCGCGAGTGCCGACAACACCCCGCGGAGGAAGTCCGTGACGATCACGGCCAGCGCCGTGTAGATCATCAGATAGACTTGCGGTCGACCGCTGCGCACGACCTCCATGACCTCGTCGGCCTTCACCATGTTGACGGCGACGTACAGGAGGATTCCGCCGATGCAGGCCATCGGGATGAACCCAAGATATCGAGCCATGTAGTACGCGATCAGCAGCTTCAGGACGCCCTTGAAGATCCCTGCGAGCGGACTGATTGCGCCGAGCTTGATGTTGGTGGCCGTCCGGGCGAGGGCACCGGTGTGCGGAAAGCCGTTCAACAACGGGACGAGCCCCATGACCATCGACTGACCGAACAGCTCCCGATTCGGATCGTACGGCAGCCCCTTGTTGCCGGCGAGGCGGTCGGCCATTCGAGAACAGAGCAAGCTCTCGATCGCCGCGACGAACACGATCGCGAGGGCTGCGTACGCGATCTGACCGGCGATGGCACCCGTGAGGTGTGGGAGATGCGGAGGCGTGAGTCGCAGTGCTAGCGCCGGGATCGGCCCGTACTTCGTCGAGATCAACGCCAGGCCCGTGCCCGCGAAGAGCGTCCGCGACACGAGGACTCCGATCCCAAGGGCCAAGAGCGGCGCGGGCACGAATGGTGAGATCTTCGAGAATACCTTCGTCAGGATCAGGGTCCCGATCGCGAGCGCCACAGCCTCGATCTCGAGAGTGCCGAAGTGGTGGTAGACGGCCGAGATCTTCGCGATGAAATCGTATCCGAGCCGCACGCGGAGTCCGAGCACTTCGCCGATCTGCGAGAGTGCGATCGTCACCGCAATGCCGATGGTGAATCCCACGACGATCGAATGAGGAACGAGACGCACGTAGCGCCCGGCGCCCGCGAGACTCATGACCATCAAGATGCACGCCGCGAGCAGCGACGCTGCGACGAGGAATCCGTGTCCGTGGGCCGCCACGATCGTTGCGATGATCGGGATGAACGCCGCCGTCGGGCCGTAGACCTGGTACTTCGAACCGCTGAAGAAAGCACCGACGAGCCCCGCAACGGCACCACCCACGATGCCCTGCTCGGGACGCAACCCGCTCGCGATCGCGAACCCCATCGCCAGCGGGATCGCGATGAGCGCCACGACCAACCCCGCACCAAAATCCTTGGCAACATTCGCGAGGACGTTGCCCCGCACCAAGTCTTCGTAGCGCCCGTCGAACGGAGTGAGGTAGCGCTTGAGATTCGACCAGACCTTCACGCGGGATCACCTACTGCCGATCGGGAACGCGGCCGCTCGTACGGCGCCGCGGAGTCTAACCACTTTATCAGTTGCCGAACGCAGCCAATTTGCGAGTTGGCGCGCATCGATCGCGTACGGACCGGCGACGGACGATCGAGGCGCAGTTGCGACACTCGCAGCGCGAGAGACCGGGAGCATACAGTCATCGCTAGGCTAGCATCAATGATTTCTTCCGTCTGGAAGGGACGGGCGGCCAGGGACGTCGGACCCAAGCCCGCGCGCCGGCAGGTCACGGGCACCGCGACATCGCGCAGACCGCGGTCGGGGAAGGCAGCGCACTCGCTTCGGGGAGTTCCGTGAGATCGACAACGGACTCGTTCGCGTTGCCGGTCTGCGCGACGGTGCTCAACGTCGTCGCCGTTGCACGACTGCCGCCCGCCGCGGCGCCGAATGCGTCGAGTTGACGTGCAACCACTCCGTGACGCAGCGCGATTGCACCGGCCGCGAAGAATCCGTGGCCGCCGCCATCGAGCACGAATTGGTCGAGCGAGAAAGTGCATCCCGCTCCTGCGTGAGCGCCGTAGGCAACCGAGCGGCCGACTGGAATCGATGCTCCTCCGGGTCGCTCGAATCGGATCGTCGACGTTCGCACATCGCGCACGAACACGTCGCGGGCCGTGAACGTCGCACCGTCGATCGGCGGGGAGTCGGGGATCTCGAAACGCGCCGGCCCGACCCCCAGCCCAGCGACGCTGATTGCGCCGAGCCGCGCCGCGTCGATCCGCGCGTCGCCGAACGCCACGGCGCCGACTCCGAAACCGAGCGGCGATGCCGCGACCTGTTCGATGATTACGTCGATCAGCGAAGCCGTCGCGCGTAGAGATGCCGCCAGGCCGATCTCGTGCACGTCCGTCACGAGCACGCCAGTCGCGTCGAGCCGCGCGCCGGTGCTCACCTCGATTCCGCGACCCCAGAATCCTCCGCGTTGGCGAGTCGCTCGCACGACACAGTCGACCATCGTGACGACCGTTCCATCTCCGGTCGCACCCATCCCCATTTCGGCGCAGTCCGAGACTGCCACGCCGCTCATCGTCAGCGCTGCGCCATGCTGCGCGAACGTGCACCGGTCCTCGTCGGACTCGGTCGCCGCGCCGCCCATGATGATCGAGTCATGAAGATCGAGGATGCTCCCCGACCCATCGGCGCCCGCGCCGCCACCTTCGTTGTCGACCAGCAGCGTTCGCGTCGCCACGACGTTCGCGCCGCCGCCGGCTTCGAGGCCGCGCCCCGCGCCGTTTCCGGCCGTCCGGCGCGAACGAGCGACGACGCTGTCTTCCAGCGACACGCGCGAGCCTGCGCCGTACGCGAGTACGCCCATCTCGGCGTTGCCGGTCACGACCGAGCCGACCACTTCGATGCTCGCGGCTCCGTCAGCTCCGAGCCCGCGCGCGAGTGACGTGCTCCCGGTTCCTGGCGTCGTGTCGCGAACGGCCGAATGCTCGAGTCGGACGATCGTCTGTTCGTCCGCCGCCGCGATGCCAACGCCTCGGTTTCGGTCCAGTGTGCATTGGATCAACTCGACCCTCGCGCCGAGCTGAGCCACGACGCCCGGCGCGAGCGTGTCGAAGCGCGACACGGTGCCGGATGCCACCGAGCGCTCGACCCGCACGATGGTGCCCGACTCGAATGCGGCAATCGCGGACGCCTCGTTCCCGACGAGCGACACGCGGGTCGCCCGAAGCGTCGCCCCCGACTGGGCGCACAAGCCGCACGCACCGCGGTCGATGGCCGCTTGCCCCGTCGCGGTGATGTAACTGTCCGCGATCTCGACGGCCGCGCCGACCCCGTGGACGAATACTCCCGCCTGTCTCGCGCGAAGGATCGCCACGCGCGAGAGCCGCACGCTGCGCGCGTCAATGACGTTCACACCGCGACCGAACATCGACGCGCCCGAGACCGACGTGTCTCGAATCACGACCCGCTCGAGTTGCGCGGTCGTGGTCGGGTCGAACACCGCCACCCCCATGTCCCCGTAACTCGAAACGACGACGTCGCGCAGCACGATACGCGCCCCGAGGGCAGCGACCGCCCCGCGAGAGCGTCCAGTGCCGTCGTCTCCGATGTCGCGGATCCAACTGTCGCTGACTTCGAGAGTCGAGCCCAGGTCGAGCGACGACACTCCCGAACGCGACGTTGGGCCGACGACCGAGCGGGTCAGGTGGATTGAGCCGCCGCCCGCCACAGCCACACCGATCGCAGCGCTGCGAACCGTCACGCCACGCAAGTCGAGGTCAATCCCCGCAGTCGCGATACGAACCGTGGGCTCGACGCTCCCGGGCTCTCCCGCGATCGCGACGCGCAGAGCGCACGCTCCGACGACGTGCAGCGAGCGCGTGGGTTCGAGCCGTTCTGGATACGTCCCAGCGGCCAGGACGATCCACTCGCCCGTCGCGGCCGCGCGCACCGCGTCAGCAAGCGTGGGGTAGGGCCTCGCCACCGTGCCGTCCGCCATCGCGGGATCGGCACCGGCTCGTACGAAGTGTACGCGCGTCGATCCGGCCTCGCCCGTGACGTCCGGAAACTCTGCGGCGCCGCACGTCTCGATGCCCGTGCGCGTGCACGCCCCACGCGGCAACGGAGAGGCGCCCGCCGGACAGCGTTCCGCGAGTTGCGGATCGCAACCGCCGCCGGCCGCCCGCGCCCACTCGCCGCAGTCGTCCACGCCCACCGTCGGTAGCCAGTCTGCACGCGGCGGTCCTCCCGTCGCACCCGGGGCCTCGGGCCAGCGACCGCCGATCGCGCCGTCCGAGCGCAGTACGAACGGCGATCCCGCTCCCGCGTCGGCGCAAGCGTTTGGGGCGGCGCCGCCGTCGGCACGACATGCGATCACGGCCGGCGCGCAGCCGCCCAAGACGTACGGAACCCAGCCGGACGGGCACGACCACGACGCGTCGGCGTCGGCCGCTCCGTCCGTGGGCGTGGGAGGACGGCCGCATGCGATCGAGCCGCTCAGCGCCATCGTCAGCGCGAACGAAGCGCGAGCATCCATCGGTCCCACCCGTGTCGGGCGACTCAGTCCCATGGGTTCGACGGTATCGCGACCGGGGGCTCGCGGACAGCGGGGCGGGAGGCTCGGGAATGGCGGCGCTCGATGCCCCGGGCGAGCACCCGCGGCGGACCGACTTGTCTTCCCTGTGCGCCTTACAACAATTCCTTACTTGATCCTCTTACCATTTCCGCCCATGTTTCATTCATGCGCGGCACGGTGACCTCGAAGGGCCAGATCACGATCCCGGTTCAGATCCGACGCCGACTCGCGCTCGTCGCGGGGACCGTGCTTGAGTTCGACGATCGAGCGCCCATGCTTGTCGCGACCAAGTCGGTTGACCGCAAGCGCATGCGCTCGGTAATCGGCTGCGCGCGGCGGGCGCTTGCCGGCACGACCAGCATCGACTGGTTGGAGCAGACTCGTGGTCCGCGCCAACGCCGCGTCCGATGATCCACGCAGTCGACAGCTCCGCCTTGCTGGCGATCTTCAAGGGCGAATCATCGGCCGAACGGTGGGTGGACCTGCTCGCCGAGGGAGCCGCGCGAGGGACGCTTGTGGCCTGCGATGTCGTGTGGGCTGAGGTCGCTCCGCTGTTCCGCAATGGTACGTCGATGGACTCCAAGATGGACGCCCTTGGCGTTCGCTTCGACGCGATCCAGCCCGAGACCGCCGTCGCCGCCGGACACGCGTTCGCAGCATATCGCCGCGCGGGTGGCCCGCGGCTGCACCTTGTGCCGGACTTCCTCGTTGCCGCGCACGCAACGCGCCAGGCGGGAATGCTGTTCGCTGCCGACCGCGGATACTATCGGCGGTGGTTTCCGAATCTCCGGGTGCGAGCGCCTGGATCGCGGTGACGCGCGCGCTACTATCCGGATGATCGCGAGATCGACAATCGCTTCCCTGGCGCTGCATCGTCCGCTAGGTTCACCGAGTATTCGAGCTGTACAAACAGTTCGCTGATTCGTTCCGTGAGTCCGGGAGCGTTTTGGACCCACACGTGGCACTCACCATCGGGCGCGAGCCTGCGATCGAGCGTGCGAATCGCCTGCGTGAGATCGTCGCCCGCAATGCCCTGCAACGCCCGTGACGACCAGATTAGATCGATGGGTCCCGACTCCAGTTGAGGGTCGAAGAGATCGGCACAGACGTACGCGACCTGTCCGCCGGGGCGACGGTATCGATCGACGAAGCCTCGACGGGAGTGATGTCGGGGTCGTACCGAGCCGGGTCCCGGCGAGCGATGGTGGTGGAGAGTACGACGGTTCGGCCCGCCGGGCGTGGCCACCACGGCCGATCGCGGGAAGCGAAGGCATTTGGCGGCTCCGCGGTGCTGGCGTCGTGACCGTGCCTCGCGGACACGCCTTGGGCGCCCGCGTGCGCACCTGCGCGATGCTCAGAACGGATGGGGGCTCGTGCCCTTCGTTCGCCCTCGGGAATGAACGTGATCGGCGTGCGGTCGCCGACGAATCGCACCGACCCTCACGTCACTCGCGGCGCCGCGAGGAGCCATTCATGCGCGGGCATCACCTCGACGTGCGGTACGCGTGTCGTCGGCATTGCGACGTGTGGACTTCGCGAGAGAGCATCCGAGCAGAGGACCCAGCCGAGTTGGTCGACCTCAAGCGTCGCGAGCCGCTCATCGTCAAAGCTGAGGTAAAGCGCCCGCTCCGGCGGCACTTCCGCGCGCCGCTCTTCCAACAGCTGGCGCAGGAACGTCGTCTTGCCCGTGCGGCGCATCCGGCCGAAGTGTCCTTCTGTCAAGGGCACATTCTCGCTCATCAGGCGTTGTGGTAAGTCCACATCGCGTGCGCGTGAGTCTACATGCAGTTGCGTAGACATACCGCGGTCGGTGACGGCAATGCGCTCGCCGAAGGCAGTGTCGTGTCGACAACGATGTCCTCGCGGGAGTTGCCGAGGCGCACGTCATCCTCGACGAGGATCGTCGTCCGTTGGGTGTCGCCATCCGTCGCCCCGAACGCGTCGAGTTGTCCGCTCACGACCAGTTGCCGAAGCGAGATCGATCCCGCCGCCGCAAAGAAGCCGTAGCCTCCGCGATCGAATACGGCGCGAACGAGATCCGCCGTGCATCCCGATCCAGCGTGAACGCCGTACGACACGACTCGACCCGTCGGCCTCGGGCCACCCGGCTCGGCCGCGAGTCGAACGGTGGAGCTTCGGACGTCGGCAACATAGACTTCCGAGAGTACGACCGACGATCGTTCCTCCTCGCCAAGTGCCGTGATCAACGGAGCCGCGGCAATTGCTGCGCCCGCGACGTTCACAATCGCGGCGCGGCGCCCAAGGACACGCGCGCCGGCGTACGCAGCGATGCCGCCTCCCAGTCCGAAAGCGTCCGGTGCGACGCCGGTGATGATCACGTCATCGAGCGACACGGTCGAGTCGTAGTTTACGAGCGCGATCCCGCTCTGCGAAACATCCTGGACAAGCACGTGCTGCAGGCTGATGCGGGCGGGCGCATGCGCGGCGACACCGTTTCCGAAGCGTCCGTCTCGCTGGGGCAAGCTGCGGCGAAGCACGCAATCACGAAGGGCAATCTCAGCCGTCGCGTCGGGCACGGGAGCGTCCATGTACGCCGCGAGCACCGCCGCCACGCGGCCATTCTCGATCCGACACCGTCGAACATGAAGCCGGCCCGGGGGCACGACAAGGACGCCCAACTCGGGGTCCTGAGGACTGCGGTTGCGCGTTTCAAGCGCGACCAATTCATCCGCATCGACGGTCCCGCCCTCGACCAGCACCGGAGCGAACGCGCTCCGCTGGATTGTCACGCGTCGCAACTGCATGAGCGCACCGGTGAGCACGTCCACGCCGTTGTCGGTGTCCTGGATGACGATGTCGGTCGCGACGACCGGAGCATGCTGCGAATAGACCTCGATGCCTGCGTAGCCGCCACGCAACACTGCTCGATCGATCCGAACACCACCGGCAGCGCTATCGCCGACGAAGACAAGGTCGAGCGCCATCCGTTCGACCACGCTGTCGCGAATGCCAAGCCAACTCCCCGAGGCGTTGATTCCCAAGCCGCCGTCTGCACCACGAACGCTGACGCGGGAGATTTCGATCGACGCGCCGGACTCTGCCGCCAAGAGGTAGCCCCCGGTTTGCGTCTGTGCGGGCCGTTCGACGATCGAGTCGAGGATCTCGACGCCCGATCCGGCGCCGCGCGTCGTGATGCCGTTACGCCGTAGCGAGGCAATTCGACAGGATTGAACCTGCACGCTCGAGCCAGCGCCCGTGTAGATCGCCGCATTGGACGCGTCGACGGAGAGCGACTCCAGCACGATGCGCACGCCCGACCCGCGCGTCGCGATCACCAAACTTGTCGTTGTCGTCGGGCTGCGAATGATCGTCCGCCGTGCGCAAAGTCCGATGATGTGCACGCTGGAAGCGACCTCAACGCTCTCTTCATACGTCCCGGCCGAGAGCAGAATCCACGTGTTGTCACGCGCTAGGTCGAGCGCCTGCCGGATCTGTGGGAAGGGGCGATCGCTGGAACCGTCGGCTACACTGCGATCTGCGCCGGGTCGAACGTGGAGACGTTGAGACACCGACACGCCCGGCGGCACGCGAGGCCACGGTTCGTCGGAACACTCCGCCGTGCGCGTACACGTGCCACCGGGAAGTGGCGCCGTCCCGGGTGGACAATCCACGCGCAGGTTTGGATCGCACGTGCGTTGTGCTGACGGCCGCCAGCCGGGTGGACACACGATCTCACCGGGCGCGCCCGCTCGCTCGAATGGTGGCACGCCGACCGCGATCTCGTCGTCGCCACGCAAATGGAATCCCGACGGAGTCTCTCCCGGTACGACAGGTTCGGCTGGCTGTCGTAGTTCGACGCCGGTACACGAGCGCGGCGGCGAAGGCGCGCGGCACACGATCACCGCCGGCCCGCAACCGCCGCCCGTCAGTTCGACCCAGCCAATGGGACACGGCCACGCCCGTCGAGAATTGCTCGCGTCAGGACCCGCGACCGGTTGGCCGCAGCCACTCAACACCGCGAGCGGGATGCAGACGAGTCCCCACTTCGTCGTGGGCACGCGATGCAGTAGGATCCCAGTCTTGTACCGGGCTCCCGACCTTCGCCCCATCGTCACGTTTGCATGCTGCGCGTTGGCGTGTGTCCGGTCAATGCCCGCAGACGTCACGACGGAGATCGCTCCGCCCGTCGACGCCTTCGCGCCGGAGTTCGACATCGTAGTGTCGGACGTTCCTTACTTCGACGGCGGACGATCCGCGCCGTCGCCATGGAGTGGCCCGTGCGTGCGCGACGAGGACTGTGGCGCGCTGCCCGGTCGGAGGTGCCTGCGATCCGAAGTCGGCTTTCCGGGCGGGATGTGCACGCGCTCGTGCCTGGCTGACGCTGACTGCGGCCCTGGCTCCGTGTGCCCCGCCACGATACGCGCGTGCACGGCCCTCTGCACGATGAACGCCGACTGTAGACCTGGCTACGCGTGTTTTCCGGTCGCGGCGCCCGCAACATTTCGCGTGTGCTCGCCGCTCTGCGCCTCCGATTCCGTCTGCGGCTCCGTCGGCTGCAACCGATACACTGGTTTTTGCGGCACGGCGGACTTGACCCGCGCTGACATTGGAGAACCTTGCCGAACGGCCGCCGACTGCCGGTCAGGCCGTTGCGCGCTCGAGCGGTTACCGGACGGCGGCGGGAGCGGAGCGCTCGAGGGTTATTGCAGCGGCATCTGCGCGGCACTCGAACTGTCTCGCCTCGACGATCTGCTTCAAGCGGGCGGATGTCCGGCCGGAAGTGTGTGTGTGGCGAGAACGTCGGACTACCTCATTCACGCGGGCATGCGAGAATGTCGTTCGTCCGCAGACTGCCGTGCGGGGTATACGTGTCTGTTCACGCCTCGTCCGGGGGATGCTGGGCGCTATTTGAACGGTTGGTGCGACCCGGTACAATGCCAGTTCATCGAGCAGCCCTGTCCCGCTGGCACGCGGTGCTCAGTGTCGGCGCGTTTGGACGCAGGAGCGTTTCCACGCGGCACATGCGTTCGGTTCGATGGCGGTAGTTCGCTGGACGCGGCGGACGACGTCGGCACGACGGACTGACTCAGCCTCGCACTGCGTCACTGCCGCGTGCTCACCGTGCCGTAGTACGGCCCGACGAACAGCACACCGTCGCTCGTAAGAATCGGGGTTCCCGAGAAATCTCCATCCGCGCACATCGACGTCGTGCAGAACACCCGCACCATCTGTGCCGTGCGTAGCCCGTTGCGGTCGCCCGTGACCCACACGAGTTCTGACCGCGGCGGGATGCTCGCGTAGGACCGCACGACGACCGCGCCCGCGCGCCCCGTGCCGATGGAGACGATCCCCTGCAGCGTGAGCGTGGGCGTGATCCCGCCGCGCACTTCGGCCGCAACGAGGGTCGAAACGGCGGTCCATCCGGTGCCGTTGTAGTGCGAGACTTCCAACGGAGCGCCCGCCCTCGGTGTAGTGGGCACCGCCCACACGTCGTCGAGGGCCGACGCCGCGAGTCTCCGCGCCGAGTGCATGGGCGACGAGAGGGTCCACGCAACGCCGTTGAAGAAATAGATCACGTCGGCCAGCGTTCCGTTGCCGTCGCCCGTCGCGACGATCTGGTTGGGCGCGACGACGACCAATTCGTTCATCCCGCCGACGGGGCTCGGGAGCGGTTCGAACGCCGCGGCACCGGGCGTCCGTCGCATCAGCACGCCGTTGCCCACCGCATACACCGTGCCATCTCCGCGCGACGCAACGCGGAAGCTGGCCGCGCCGGACGTCTGCATCGTGATGTCGGTCACCTGCGTTCCCATCACGTAGAGCACCGCCGTGCCGCCGGTGATCACTTCGTTGGGCCCGGCAACGGCGATCGTGCTTGCCGCAGAGTTGTCCGGCAGTGTGACGGCGGTGAGCGTCTCGCCATTCCAATGCGCGAGACTCGCCGGGGCGCCCGTGCCGGCGAGGGGATTGCGGTGCAGAAACCACACGTCACGCGAATCGGTCGCCACGGTGCGCTGAAGACCGCGTCGCGCGATTCCGGCGTCGGCGAACGGAAGTTCGTTGAGCTGGCCGCCGCCACAGCCGATGACAAGTGCGACGGTGCACGAAGCCGCGAGCAACTGCGGGACGTCGCGGAATCGCGGAACGATGCGCGAAAGGGCATTCATGCGGGGGCCTCTGCGTTTCTGGGATCGAGGTCGGCGGACAGTGCAACGCGTGCGTCGGTCGGGATGTCGACCGTGTAGTTGTAGCGCGGATGCGTGCATGCGAATCGCGCGGGGCGAGTCGTGTCACTCAGGGCGAGCTGTGTGTCCGATGTCATGACGAACGTGACGTATTGAACCACGGCGATGCGCCCCGGCTGAAGCCCCTCGGGAGCGAATGTTCCCGCGACGCGAAGATCGCCCAACTCGAGCGCGATGTGCTCCTCGATCCCGAACAGCTCGGCGCGCCGCGCGTCACGGAGCGCCGGATCGTTGATCTCGATCATCAGGGTCGCAAGCAGCGCGCCGTCGGGTGGCACCAGCTCGTTGTACACGGCAATTTCGGCTTCGATCCCGTCGCGCGACGTGATTCGTTCGGCGCGCAACATTTCCTGCACTTGCATCAGCATGCTGTCGTGGTCTTCGAACAGCACGGACATCTCGGGCCCGACGAGCAGCCGTCGCCGGCGCTTGTGCTCGATCATCCGCGCACGGAAACGCGGTCGGATGGTCTCGTAGTCGCCGAGACCCAATACTTCGTCGAAGCGTACCTTCCGCATCGCGCTCTCCTCCGCGTGGACCCCGCTCGAGTCAGTCGACGAGGCCGTAGGCCCGCGCCAACAACTCCACCGGGTGGGTCACGCTCACGCCGTTCTCCTTCATGATTCGCTGGCTCGCGAGGGGGCAATCGCTCGCGACGTGGGCCGCCTCGGCGTCCCGAACCTTGCCGGTGAGTCTCCGTGCGTACTTCACGCCCATTTCGTAATACTCGGACTTCATGCCCCACGTGCCATCGACCGCGGAACACGCTTCGATGACTTCGACTTCGGTCCCTGGAACCCGTTCGAGCAGCAGCCGCGTCGGGAGCGAGATCTTCTGCGCTCGAAGATGGCACGGCGCGTGGTACGCGACTTTGCCAAGCCGCTTCTTGAATTCCTTGGGCAGCTCGCCGGCCTGCCATCGCTTCCACAGAAACTCCATCAGGTCGAACGTGTTGTCCGCGACGAACCGTGCCTCGTCCGTGCCGAGGATCTCCGGGTATTCCTTTCGGATCGTCATCGAGCACGTCGGCCCGGGCACGACGACTGGGCGACCCGCCCGAATCTCCACTGCGAGCGCGCGAACGTTCCGCGCAGCTTTCTCGCGCAGCGAATCCAGATCGCCGGTGTCGAGGTTTGGCATGCCGCAGCAAGTCTGCTCGGGTCGAACGACGCGATAGCCCGCGTGCTCCAACACCCGCACCGCCCACTGCCCGGTCGACGGACGGTTGTAGTCTACTAGGCACGTCGAGAAGATCGCCACCTCGCCGCGGGTGCCTGCTGCGTCGGGCCGCTCGTGCTTCGCGAGCCAACGCGGAAACGGCTGCGACGCGTACGTTGGCAGTGGAAACTCTTCGGCGATGCCGGCCGTCCGATCCATCGCGCGTCGCACCAGGCGGTTCGCCATGACGAAGTTCACGATCGGCGCTTGCGGCCCCGCGTTGAGCATCCCGAGGACCCCCGGCTCGCCGAGCAGTCGCTCTTGCAACGAGATGCCCTCTCGTCGCGCGCGCACGGTCTTCTCGCGCCAGAGAAGGCGCGGGACGTCCACTTGCCAGTCGTGTTTGTCATCGACCGTGTAGGGACACTTCACGAAGCAGATCTTGCACTGCCAGCACAGGTCGGTGACGTGCTGAAAGTCCGTGCTCGTCAGCGTGCTGGCGTCGTGCGCGAGGCCGCGTTTTTCGTGGGCGTCGTCGATGGCATTGAAGAGCGCAGGGAACGAACCGCAGTAGTTCACGCACATTCGGCAGAGATGGCAGATCTCGAATTGGCGGCGCATCTCGCGCTCGAGATCGCCCGGATCCCAGAACCGCGCCTCGTTTGGATCGTGGCAGGGGAGGGGATCGGCCGTGGTCTTGATCGACATTCGCCTCCTCCGCGGTGCTCGTCCGCACGCCGCGCCGAACCCGCTGCGAACCCGCGGCGGGACGGCGTGGTCGAATCGTGCCGCAGCGCTCGAGCGCTACTTGCCCTTGATTCCGTCGAGAGCTTTTTGGAAGCGCCCGGCGTGCGACTTCTCGGCCTTGGCGAGCGTTTCGAACCACTCGGCCACGTCCTCGAATCCTTCGTCTCGCGCAGACTTTGCGAAGCCGGGGTACATCGACTGGTACTCTTCGGTTTCGCCGTGGACGGCCGCCGCGAGATTCTTCTCCGTCGTGCCGATCGGCAGTCCCGTCGCGGGATCGCCCACCTGACGGAGGTAGTCGAGATGCCCGTGGGCGTGACCGGTCTCGCCCGCGGCGGTATCGCGGAACAACCCCGCGATGTCCGGCTGGCCCTCGACGTCGGCTTGTTTCGCAAAGTACTCGTACCGACGATTCGCCTGGCTCTCGCCGGCAAACGCGTACTTGAGGTTTTCGAATGTCTTGGTGCCCTTTAGATCCTTCGCCATCATTCACTCCTGTCGTTCACGCTCGGGTCGTTCCCGATCGATGTGTGCGGCCCACTCTCGCGAGCGAGCGTGTGTCGTTCTGTGACCCCCGAGATGCGCGTCGCGCGGTGCTCGTATCGCACGTTGCGCAAAGACCACGGTAGATCGATTCGACGGCTCGTACCCGAAAGCCCCGCAGCCGGCG
>ORMF010888183.1_pt1 | contig 106284 bp, 91 predicted proteins | sample 1779871 | NCBI WGS metagenome assembly ORMF01 (sample SAMEA104232316, study PRJEB22302) | groundwater metagenome | biome: forest; feature: aquifer; material: groundwater | place: USA | collected 2011-08-07 | depth 5.4 m | reverse complement strand
CCGCCCCCCCGCCTCGGGGTCGTCGTCCCCCCCCCCCGCCGTGCCGTGGGGATCGAGTTGGAGATTCACGCGCATCGGTTCGACCGACTCGAACTCGAACGAGACACATTGCGATCCGCTCGCCGTGCCGGCATCGCGCGCCGCCGGAGCGGACGGCCGCGAGACACCACGGACACACCGCGCGCCCGGATCGCTCGCGCAGCTTCCGACGCCGAGCGCAAACGCGACTGCACCGAGGAGCCCCGTGACCTGCGCGCACCGTGAGACCAAGTTCATTCCAGCCGCCCGCGGCATGTCTAGCATGCTCGGGCTCACCGCATCCACGCCACCGCAAAGGCCACACCGCCCGCCACGAGTAAGCTCAAGATTCCGAGCACCGTCCAGAGCGTGGCCCGGGAACGGGATCGCGCGGCGGGGGCCCGGGCGGCCTCGGCCGGGTCGAGCGGCAATGCGGGATTCGGCGGAACGGCAAACGCCGGGTGAACGTCCATCGACGGCGGGGGAATCGCATGCGCGGGACCCAGCGTCCACGCGGGATTCGCAGATTGCGGCGGGATGTCGAAACCTAGCGCAGCGGGCGCCGGCAGACGCACCGACTCGGGCGCCGGCGTCGGCTGCCGAAGTCCCGCGCGCGCGTACACGTCGGCCGCGACGACGGTGCCGGGCGGCAGCGTTTCGTTGGCGGCGCCGGGCGCGTTCAACCGACCCTCGCGGTAGGCCTGCACGGCCGCGATGTCCACCGGGGCCGATCGCTCCGACGGCTCCGGGCGCTGCGGAAACACCGACGTGGACCTCGCCTGTGGACGCATCGAATCGCTGCGACGCGCTTGCGGACGGTTGGACGCCGGCGCATCACCGGCCGCTGCGCGAACCGACACTCGACGCGCGCCCGACTCGTCGGACGCTGCGAACTGCGCGAACATCGCGGACATGTCCGCCATGCGCGTGTGCTCCTCCTCGACGAACTCTTCGCTGCCCCCCGTGTCCAAGAAGTCTTGGATGGCGTCGTAGAACTCGCCAGCCGTGTGAAATCGCCGCCGCGGGTCCTGCTTGAGGGCCTTGGCGACCACGGGCCACAGGCGAGTGGGCATCGTCCCTGGACGCGTGAGCGCCCGATCTTCGAACGACGTCCGGTCACGAACGTACCGCAGCAAGCTGCGCGCGTACGCGGGCTGGCTGCTGTTGTCCGCGACGAATGGGAAGAGTTTTTCCCCCGTGAGCAATTGCGTGAAGATCAGCCCGAGGCTGTAGACATCCGACCACGTGTCCGTCTGCGCCTTGGTCTCGTCCTCTTCCATCGGGTCCAGGAACTGCTCCGGTGCCATGTACTCCGGCGTGCCCGCGAGCATCGCCCGATCGATGTTCTCGGCGAAATCGCGACCCGTGAGAATGTCCTCGGTCTCGAACAGTTTGAGCAGTCCCTGCGCGTCCTTCACGAGCCCGAAGTCCGTGAGCTTCACCTGCCACTCTTGCGTCAGCATCACGTTCTCGGGTTTGAGATCCCGGTGCGCCACGCCGAGTCCGTGCAGCCCGATCAGCGAAGCGCAGAGCTGGAGCATGAGCGTGCAGGCTTCCTCGACCTCCCACTGCGGCTTGAACCGGAACGCATCCTTGAGCGTGCACCCGTCGATGTACTCCATCGCCAGAAACGGATAGCCCTCCTCCGTGGCGCCGTCGTCGAGGTAGCGCACGCAGTAGTCGTTCGCCGGAAGCTGCCGCAGAACCTTGATCTCGCGCGTGAACATCGTCCGCGCTTCGACCGACTCGCTTTGCAGCACTTTGATCGCGACGATCTGCCCCCCCGTCGACGTCGCGGAATACACCCACGCGAACGCGCCCGAGCCGACGAGTTTGCGCACGCGGTAGCCACCGGGCAACCACTGATCGATCAGCGCTTGTGGGTCCTTCGCGGGTGCTCCCATCGCGTCTCGGCGGCCGAAAACGTACTGGAACGAAACTGCGGGACAGCATACGCGCGGCGCGCGAAACGCGGAAGAGTCTTGGGAGCCCCGGTGTTCGCGCTACACTGAGCGCGTCGTGTACGGCTGGAGCGCTCACTTTCTCCGACTTGGTCTGTTCGCATGCATCGCATCGGCGGTCGTCGGTTGCCCGGGGGCGCAGAGCACATCCGACGCCGGCGACGGATCGCCCGTGCGGTTCGACATCATTTTCCCGGTCGACGCCGTGGACGCGAGCGACGACTTCGCACCGATCGATTTCGGTCCCGCACCGGACGTCCCGCCCACGTGCGGCTTCATGATCTGCGATCCGGGCTTCCGGTGCTGTTCGTCCACCCTCGCCTGCTACGACCCCGCGATGCCGTTCCTCTGCCCGATGCTCGACGCGTCGCGCCCGCCCGATGCTGCGGTCTGCGGCGGTGTAACCTGCGGCCTCGGGTTGCTGTGCTGCACGACGAACATGCGTTGCGTGGATCCGACGATTCCGTCGATGTGCCCTCCCCTCGACGGTGGAATCTGCGCGCGCGTTACGTGCCCGATCAGTTGGCGGTGCTGCGAGTTCACGGGAGTCTGCTACGACGACCGCTTCCCGGAACAGTGTGTGCCCAGGTCGGACGCGGGCCGGACCGACGTCGGGACGACCGATGGGCCCCCCGGCGTGATCTGTGGAATGACTCGCTGCGGGGCGGGCGAGCTCTGCTGTGCTTCGACGCTGCGGTGCGAGCCGGTCGGGTGCCCGGATTGTTGTCGGTGACGGCGAGCCAGGGCTCCCTCAGTGCGGGAGCAACTCGATCAGCCGGTGGAACGACGTATGAAGCGTCGCGAGGCGATCGGCGACGGACGCATGCTGCGGCGTGCCGCACTCGGTGACGAGCGCTTGCGTGTCGGTCTGCAGCGACGTCGCGGCGGTTCGCCAGCCTGCTTCGTTTGCTCGCGCGGCTTCGGGCACTGCGCCGGCCACGATCGCCTGCGCGTGACGAAGCAGGTTCGCGCTCGCGGCGCACGCATTCGTGAGTCGATCGGGGCCTTCGGGGCTGTGCCAGACGGGCCGCAACACTTCGTGGAAATCCGTGACGGGTCCCGCGGGGAACCGGTGCTCGTGGCCCGCGTGTTCCATGTGGGCAGTCTCGCCGCCCGGGGACGTCGGCGTCCCCCCCGCGTTGGACGCAGCGGGCGTCGTCGATGCGGCGCTGCCGCAGCCGATCGAGCAGGTCAGGGATGCAATCAGTCGCCAGAAAAGTCGCGTACGCATTCGTGGGCTCCGTGGGAGGTTCGATTGCCTGCTGAATAGCACAGGAAGTCGAGAGTCGAGAGTCGAGAGTCGAGAGTCGAGAGTTCGGAAGACAGAGCACACGTGTTCTTCTTTGTCGGCTCGCGTGCTTCTCTCTCGACAACGCCGGCGCACGATCGGGAATGCGCCGACCCGAACTCGCGCCCCAATTTCGACGTCCCCCTCCGAACTTCTCGCATCCGAACTCTCAACGCTCGACTGTCGACCGTCGACTCTCTACCCTTCCCTCCATGCGCGTCGTGTCATGGAACGTGAACGGGCTGCGCGCGGCCTGGGACAAGGGCTTCGCGCGCTGGCTCGTCGAGAGCAACGCCCACGTCGTCGGGCTGCAGGAGGTCCGCGCCCATCCCGAGCAGCTTGCGCCGGACATTCGAGCGCCGAGCGGCTGGCATTCGCATTTCGTCGCAGCGGAGCGGCCGGGATACAGCGGCGTCGGCTTGTACGCGAAGACGCCGCCAGACGAAGTGCAGACCTCGCTCGGCGTTCGCACGTTCGACGTCGAGGGCCGCGTGCAGATGGCACGATTCGGGCGCCTATGGCTCTGCAACGTGTACTTTCCGAACGGCAACGGACCGGACCGGGACAACAGCCGGGTGCCGTACAAGCTGCGGTTCTATCGGAAACTGTTTCGGGTACTGGAGCCACGGCTTGCAGCCGGAGAGCCCGTGCTCGTGATGGGAGATTTCAACACGGCGCACGAGGAGATCGATCTCGCCCGACCCAAGACCAATCAAAAGACCAGCGGTTTCTTGCCGACGGAGCGACGAGAACTCGCGCGCTGGCTCCGCGCCGGGTGGGTCGACACGTTTCGCGCGCAAGAACCGAGCGGTGGGCACTACACTTGGTGGAGTCAGCGTTTCGGTGTCCGCGAACGAAACGTCGGTTGGCGAATCGACTACGTCCTCGCGTCGCCACACGCCGCGCCGTACGTACGGCGAGCGTCCATCCACCCGGAAATCCTGGGATCGGATCACTGCCCGGTGAGCGTCGATCTCGACGATGCCGTCCTCGCTCCAAGCCCACGCAAGGAGACGGCGGCGCGGTGACCACGCCGGAGACGAAGCCCGCCGTCGTGCTGTTCGACGGCATGTGCAATTTCTGCAGCTCGTCTGTGAATTTCATCATCGATCGGGATCCGCGCGGCCGATTCCAATTCGCCGCGCTGCAGTCTGAAGCCGGTCGCGCCCTTCTCGCGTCGCACGGCCGCACCGTCGACGAACGCGCTCTCGACACGTTGATCGTCGTGGACGGTGGACGACTGTTCGACCGCTCGACGGCGGCACTTCGCATCGCGCGGCAACTGCGCGGGGCGTGGAGACTCTTCGCGGTGTTCTTCCTTGTGCCGCGGCCGCTGCGCGACGTCGTGTACAGCTTCATCGCGCGGCGTCGCTACCGCTGGTTCGGTACGCGCGACGCTTGCCGCGTGCCGACCCCCGAACTGCGAGCGAGATTTCTCACGTAGCGGTCCGGGGCCGATCGGCGATGAACGGCCGCGACGGGTTACCTGTGGAGGGACTCCCGGCTACCATCCGCGCCATGCGCGACACTGGCTTTCGCTCGAGCCTCCGCACATTTCGTACGCTCCTGGTGTACCGCGCGGATCGTTTTCTTTCTTACCCGCCGCTCGTGCAGTTGCTCCTGCTCGCAATTCCGACGGCGTTCGTGATCGTCGCGTGGGCGCTGCTCGTTCGCGCCGCAGCGCCCGGCGACCCGGCGACGTCCGGCACGCTCAACGCGATCTGGTGGTCGATCACGCGGTTCTTCGACGGCGGCACGATGGCGAACGATCCGTGGCGCGTGCGGCTGATCGCGCTCGGCGTCACCGCCTCGGGTGTCGTCGGTATCTCACTGTTGACCGCGGCGCTTGCCAGCAAGATGGGCGAACGCATCCAGGATCTGCGCTCCGGGCGCAGTCCCGTCGTCGAGCGCAGGCACATTCTCGTCCTCGGTTGGGATCCGAAGGCCGTGCTGCTCGCGCGAGAACTCGCGCGGTCGCGTCAGCGCATGACGATGGTGGTCCTGTCCCAAGACGACAAAGACCGCATCGAGATCTCGCTCCGGTTCGTACGGCGCATCGCCGGCCGCCGTCTGCGAATCGTCGTTCGCACGGGTGATCCCCGTTCGGAGCAGGCGTTGCTCCGGGTCGCGGCCGACAGCGCGCGTACCGTCATCGTCGTGCCGCCGACGTCGCTGAACGATGCGGACTCCGTCGGGTGGACACTCTCCGTGTTGTTGGCCGTTCGACGCGCGGTGGGTGGCGAGTTCACGGGCCGAATCATCGTCGAAGCCCGACACGCCGACGCCCGCGACTTGCTGATGCTCGTGGGCGAACGGGACGTTGCCGGACCGGGCGCGTTGGACACGGACATCGTCGCGACCGACGACGTCATAGCGAAAGTGCTGGCGCAGAGCACGCGGCAGGAGGGGATCTACTACACGCTGCGACGGCTGCTCGCGTTCGACGACTGCGAGTTCTATCTCGAGCGCGCTCCGGCCGCCGTGGTCGGACGATCGTTCGCGCAGGCGTTCGCCGCGATCGACGGCGCGCTGCTGGCCGGACTTCGGCTCGCCGACGGAACCGTCCGGCTGAATCCGCCGGACGACTGGGATCACGTGATCGCGTCCGAGGACAGAATGATTCTCATCGCGTCGGGGTACGGCGCGTATCGAACCAACGGAACGCTTCCGACGAACGTCCCGGAGCCAAAGCCTGCCGGCAAACGCCATGCTCCCGCCGAGCGCGTGTTGCTGCTCGGCGCGAACCGAACGTTGCCGCAACTCGTGCGCGAACTCGACCGTGTCCTCGCGCCCGGTTCGTACGTGCGCATCGCCGCGGGGGTTCTCAGCGACGACGCGCAACGACTGCTCGTCACTGTCTCTCGCGCGACGAAACACATCAGCGTCGAACTCGACACGCGCCCGCCATTGGACATCGCCCGGGCCGTGGACGATTGCCTATTCGACGTCAACGCCATCGTCATTCTCGGGTGCGAGGACGAAACGGACGAAAACGGCGACGCGGGTTCGCTGGCGATGCTTCTCTGGCTGCGACACGGAATGCGGCAGCGCGGCAAGTCGATGGGCCGGGTCATCACGGAAGTCCGCGACCCACGTTCCGCCGCACACGTCACGGAACTCCAACACGACTTCCTGATCAGCAGCGAGATCGTCGCACTGCTGCTCGCACAGGAAGCGCTCGATCCCGATCTCGCCCCCGTGTACCGCGAACTCATGAGCCCGGCCGGCATGGAGATCGTGCTGCGCCCGCGCGAACTGTACGCCGACGACCGGAGCGCGACGTTCGGCGAGATCACGGTCGCAGCGCGAGCGCGCGGCGAACTCGCTCTCGGCTACTATCCGTCGAAGGGTCAGGCCCGCGCCGACGTCGTGCTCAATCCCGCACGAGGCGCGAGCGTGCCCGTGGACGCGGGTACGTTCGTCGTCGCACTTGCGCCGTGGGAAGCAGGGTTCAACGGCAGGGTCTGACAGCGACCCGCGCGACTACGCCCCCCGAACGACGCGCCACGCAGAATCGAAACGCTTCTCGCGCGCACTCGACGCGACGCCAAGCAGCGCTCGATCTCGCTCCCAGCGCACGCGGAATTCGGAGTCCACGTGCACCCACAACGGTTCGCACGCGGCGATCATCGCGCGCGAACGTTCGATCACGCCACCGAGCGCGAGGTGGGTCCCGGCATCGGCTCTCGGCTGGTCGGCAAGCCCGCGGAGCGCGGCGAGCAACATCAGCACCTCGGCGCCCACGCCTCGCGGCCAGGAATTCACGCGCGCCACGGTCGCGAGCCACCCGAGAAATGCGGCGTGAACGTGAAGGTCTTCGATCGTTCGAAACGGTTTGAGGTACCGAGCGTAGCCGTCGCCCGGCATCCGTTCGCTCTCGCTCACCGCAACGCGATCGAGTCGAACTGTCGCGTGGGGTATCTCCGGCGCAAACGATGTCACGTCCATCGGCTCGATCGTCACGCCCGCGCGATTCGCCGGAATGCGCCATAACGCCAGCCGATTGCGACCGAGATCGTCGAGCCCTTCGCTCGCGACGATCAGAAGCACCTCCGCGGCCGGGGACATCGTCGACCAGCGCTTCGTTCCCGACATCGCAAGCGTCGGCGGGACTCCCTCGACGCGCGTGCCGATTGCCCGTGGGGGCGCGCCGCCATCTTCGGTCGCGCACAGCGATGCCGCGCGGTCGCCGAGGGCCGGCACGAGCGCGCGAAGTGCCTCGTGGTACCCGGATGCGAACGCAAACCCGAGCCGGTCGGCCGCGCATCCTGTCGCAATCGCGCGATCGACGGTGGTCTCCCACGGTGCGCCAAGGTCGCGGTGAACGCCGATCCACGCGTGAACGTCCTCGACCACGCGACACGCCGGATCACGCCGCACGAGGTGCGCCAGGATGCCCGACGCCTCGGTCATTTCGTCGAAGCCCGCGAACGCGTTCTCCGGCCGCCGAAAAGCACGGCGCCCAACAACCCACTCGCGACGACGATGGCACCGAGTCCCGTCGCGAGCGTTCGGGTCGAACGCCTTGCGAGCGGTGAGCCGCTGCGGTCCGCGAGGGCACTTCGCAACGTGTCTTCGGCAAACGCGAGGTACCGAGGGTCTGGCTCGCCGTCCGTCACGGCAAACAAGCGCTCGTTGCCTCGTGCGAACCACGACAGCGTGACCTCGCGCGCGATGGAGACCGTCTCGCCCGTCTCGACGCGCGTGTGCATCGCGTCGACGTTTCGCGCGAGCACGAACGGCACGGGCGGTGACGACACGCGCCCCATGCCGCCCGGGTGCTGTCCAACCCGTTCTGCGAGTGCGCTCGCGACGCGCACACGGTCCTCTTCGCGCCCGAACCCTCCCTCGTCCCACGACATGGAGATCGCCGTGAAGGCGCTGGTTCCGTATCCACGCGTGCATCGAACGATCGCGCGGGGCGCGGTGGTCGGCATCGTGCGGAACCCATCGGGGCAACTCGCCGTGAAGGGCGTGTCGTTGGGCGCACCCCACGGCGCCGCGCCGCCGATGCCTTCCATCCATCGCGCGGTCGTCGCCGGCGCCGAGAAGTCCGCCGCAGGACCGTGAACGATCGAAAGAAGCGCGAACCTCCGGCCGCCCGACACGAGGTAGACCTCTGCAGTCATCGCTCGCTCGGCGACGTCGCGCCGCAACGTCAGACGCCCGAACTGGCCGGACGTCGATCCCTCTTCGATCTCGCTGCCGGCCGCGCGGACGCCCATCATCGCGAGCGCGTCTGCGAGCACCGATCGGGGATTGCGGTCCATTCCGAGCCGCGCACTCGACCACCCGAACCGGACGACGGCGTTGGTTCGATGCGGTTCCGCCAGTCTGCAAGCCGCCGCATCCGACGTCGATGCAATGGTCGCACTGCCGCCCGCGGACCACGGCGAGCGACACTGCGCGCGCCATCCGTATCCGGTACCCCGCAGCAGAAGCGTTCCGCCGGTGCCCGCGATCCCAGACCCTAGGACGGCGCCGACGAGAAATCCCGAGAGTCGGTTCATCGAATTCAGCGGTACGTGGGAAGCGGCCGCCCGTGCGCGAACGCCACCGCGCTCGCGAAATAGTCCCGCACGAACGCCTCGGTCCGCGCGACGTCCTGCGCAAAGGCCTTGATGTGATAGACCATGTCGAACGACGTCGTGTTGGCGTTGACATGCCGCGCGAGGATGAACGCCGTGCTCAGCGTGATGAACGTCGAACCGGCCGTCTTGCTGAATCGCAGTGCGACCGACAACGGTCCGCCGTCGCCGGCCTCGACGCTGCTCGACCGCCACGTCATGTCGAAGTCGATCGTGATCACGTTGCGCACGATGTCGTGCAGCCGGAACGAGTAGTCGTAGCCGGGCTCGACGTCGCGCGTCACCATCCACTCGGTGATCTGTCGTCGGTCGACGCAGACGTCGGGCTCGCGCAGCGCCTCCCACGCCCGCGCGACCGGAACGTTGATGTAGCCCCGCGCGTGCGTCCAAAAATACATTCCCGGCACTTCGCCGGAAACGAGGTTCAATTCCTCCGGGTACTGATTCTCGGGTCTGCCCGCCGGGAACGATGCCGTGTTGCGCTCGAGCGGTTCGAGTCCCGGCGGGAACACCGTGATCTCGTTGCCACCGCACGAGCCCACGGCGGCAAGCATCGCCGCGAGGAGGACGATGCGAAACCGCGTGAGCTTGCGAGCGAGGGGAGGAAATTTCACGGTGAGCATTGTAGGGCCGGAATCGGTGCGAGCGAAAGGGGGTACTATCGCGGCGGCCGGTGGGCAGCGATCGGCCCGAGGTGCGTCACGAACCACTGGTCGCCCCAGTGGATCATCACGGCGACGCGCAGCGTGACCTCGCGCAGGCCCACGCGTACGACAAGTCGGGAGCCGTAGCACGACCAGTACGGCAATCGATTCAGAGCAGCGTGGCGGCGAATACCGGTGCACGACGAACCGCGGGCGCCGAATCGACTCGCATGGGCGTCGCGCGAATCTGCACGGGGCCGCGAGGCGAGGCAACCGCTGTGATACAGTCGACTACGGAGGCCGGAATGAGACACCGCTCGCGGGCGATTGCGCTGATGACGGTGACGCCAATCCTCGGCCTGTTCGCAGGCGCGTGCAGCAGCGACGACGGACTCGGCGACGCGCGGGCGGACGCACGCCGTGACGGAACGGTCGGCGTCGACACGATGCGCAGCGACGCGGACTCCATCGACGGCGACGGCGGCGGCGGCGGTGCGTGCGGCGCAACGATGCCGTGCCCCGCGGGGCGCGTGTGCGCGGAGGGAATGTGCGCGCTCGACCTCGGTCCGTGCACCAGCGACAACGACTGCCGTAACGATGGGCGCTGTTCGCGCGAAGCGGGCCGCTGCATCCCGAACGAACCTGGTCGCACGAACCCGATGTGCACGCGCAACTTCGATCCGGGAGTCTTCGCGCCGTCGGTCCAATGCCGCTTTTCCGACCCGCCCATGGGCGACGCGTTCCCGGCGCACATGCACGTGCTCTCGACGCCGATGGTCGCGGACTTCCGCGTGTACGGCGTTCCGGACGGACCGCCGCGGCCCTCGATCGTCGCAGTCTTCGACGACGGTGACGACGGCGGCTCGGAAAACCCGACCGGGCTGATTCGTGTTCTCGACGGTCGCACGTGTACGTTGCAGCAAAATCTCAGCGAGCAGTTGGTCTCGCACTCGTCTCCGGTCGCGATCGGCGATCTCGACGGCGACGGCACGGCGGAGATCGTCGCGTTCAAGGCCGGCGGCGGACTCGTCGCGTTCCGTTTCGATTTCGCGATGCGCATGTGGCGAGTGATGTGGCGGTCGACCGCGCGCGACGGCACGACGCCGTTCAATCCGTCGGGCGGCGGCTGGGCCGGACCGACCATTGCCGACATCGACAACGACGGGCATCCGGAAGTGTTCCGCCACGGGACAGTGTTCAACGGGCGAACCGGCGCGCTCATCGGCGGACAATCCGTGACGGCCGTGCAGGCCGGGCATCAGATGATCGGATTGTTTTCGATCGTGCAAGACGTCGACGAAGACGGCGAAGTCGAACTCGTCACCGGCTCCGGCGTGTACCGCTGGAACGCGATGACCAATGATTGGGTGATGGAGACGTACTACGTCCGCAGCGGCTGCACGGGCCCGGGTTGCGGCGAGGGCCACGTCGCCGTGGCGAACTTCGGCGCCTACACGTCGATGCGAATCACGGACGGCGACCTTCCCGAGATCGCTGTCGTCGCGCTGGGCTACGTGCGCATCGACACGATCGACGGGCGCACCGTGTTCGGTCCGATCGCGATTCCGCTCGGCGGCGCTGGCGGGGCTCCGACCGTCGCGGACTTCGACGGCGATGGACTGCCCGAAATCGCCGCGGCGGGAGCGAGTCGCTACGCGGTGTACGACCCGGACTGCGCCGCGATGCCGGGGCGCACGGGCGGGCGATGCGGTACCGCGAGCACCACGGGCGTTCTTTGGGCATCGGCGTCGCAGGATGCGAGTTCGAACGTGACGGGCAGCACGTCGTTCGACTTCGAGGGCGACGGTCGCGTCGAGGCCGTGTATGCGGACGAGTGCTTTGCGCGTGTGTACGACGGGTCCACGGGCGAAGTGTTGTTCTCGCAGCACCACTCGTCGTGCACCTGGTACGAAAATCCCGTGGTCGCCGACGTCGACGGTGACTTTCGCGCAGAGATCGTCGTCGGGAGCAATTTCAATTGCGGCAATCCCGTGACGGGCATCGCGTGCCCCGGAGTCGGGGCGCGATCGACCGACGCGCAGTTTTCGGGGATTCGTTGTCGCGTGGGGACCGATTGCATCTCGGGCACGTGCAACATGGGATTCTGCCGGTGCACGATGGACACCCAGTGTTGTCCACCGATGGGCGAGTGCACGTACGTGTGCGAAGCGCCGCCCGCCGGAACCGCGGGAACGGGCAACACGTGTCGCGCGTCGCGGCCGGTCGGCGTGCGCGGAATCCGCGTGTACAACGACGTGGCCGACCGCTGGGTTCGCTCGCGCATGGTGTGGAACCAACACGCGTACAACGTCACCAACGTCACGGAGACTGCCACGATCCCCCGGACGTCGGCGGTTGCGCGCAATTGGCGCGATCGCACGCTGAACAACTTTCGCACGAACGTCCAGGGCTCGGCCGAGCGCGGCGCGACTCCGGACGCAACGACGGCGGGTTCGGGCATCGAGTGCACGGGCTCGACCGCACGACTCACCGCGCGCGCGTGCAACCGCGGCACGGCGCCGCTGCCCGACGGGAGCTTCGTCGGGTTCTACGACGGGGACCCCGCGATGGGCGGTGCGGTCATCTGCCGCGTCGCGACGCCCCGCGCGATCAATCCGGGCGAGTGCACCACCCTGTCGTGCGACTGGCCGATGCCACCGATGATGACCCCACGCACCGTGTACATCCGAGTCGACGACGACGGATCGAGCACCGAGTGTTTCGAGGGAAACAACCTGGGGACGATCCCCGACGCCGTCTGTCGCCCGCCCGCGTGACGGGAACGTCGGTGCAGTGCGTCATGGTTTTCGCAGACGGATCGTACGGGTGGCAGCGTTTCTGACGCCATGAGCCCTTGACTCGGCCGGTGGATTTGGGAGTCCTATCCACCAATCACCATGAGCACCGAAACCACTGCGTCGTCGACTGCTGGCCGTCCCCAGACTCGAAACGCTGCGCTGTTGAAATGGGTGGAAGAGGCCGCGGCGATGACGCGACCCGATCGCGTGTATTGGTGCGATGGATCCGCGGAAGAAGCGAAGCGACTGACCGAGGAAGCCGTGACCGCCGGCGTGCTGCTGCCGCTGAGCAATTCGACGCGTCCCGGCTGCTATCTGCATCGCTCGAACCCGAACGACGTCGCTCGCGTCGAGCACCTGACCTTCATCTGCACGCCGACCAAAGACGAAGCCGGGCCGACGAACAACTGGATGGCGCCGGACGACGCGTACGCGAAGCTGCGCGGCCTGTACGACGGCTGCATGAAGGGCAAGACGATGTACGTCGTGCCGTACGTGATGGGCCCGCTCGGATCTGCGATGGCCAAGGTCGGCATCGAGGTCACCGACAGCGTGTACGTGACGCTGAACATGGGGATCATGACGCGCATGGGAACGCGTGCGCTCGAGCATCTGGGCGGCAGCGACGATTTCAACCGAGGACTGCACTCGGTGGGCGATTGCAATCCCGAACGGCGATACATCTGTCACTTTCCGCAGGACAACACGATCTGGTCGTTCGGTAGCGGGTACGGCGGCAACGCGCTGCTCGGCAAGAAGTGCCTCGCGCTGCGCATCGGCAGCTACCTCGGTCGCAAGGAGCGCTGGCTCGCCGAGCACATGCTCATCCTGGGCGTCGAGAGTCCCGAAGGCGAAATGACCTACGTCGCCGCGGCGTTTCCGAGCGCATGCGGCAAGACCAACTTCGCGATGATGATCCCGCCCAAGCGGTTCAAGGGCTGGAAGATCTGGACCGTCGGCGACGACATCGCGTGGATGCGGGTGGGCGAAGACGGTCGCCTGTGGGCGATCAATCCCGAGAACGGTTACTTCGGCGTGGCACCCGGCACGAGCAACAAGTCGAACAAGATTGCGATGGACACCGTCGCGCATGACACGTTGTTCACCAACGTTGCGATGACACCCGACCGCGACGTGTGGTGGGAAGGCAAGGACGGCGCGACACCCGCCGAGCTGACCGACTGGCAGGGTCGACCGTGGAAGGCCGGCTCAACCGAGAAAGCCGCACATCCGAACTCGCGCTTCACGGCACCGATGACGAACAACCCGGCGCTATCGAAGTACGCCGACGACGCGCAGGGCGTGCCGATCTCGGCGATCATCTTCGGTGGCCGGCGCGCGACGACGATCCCGCTGGTGCTGCAAGCGTTCAGCTGGGTGCACGGCGTGTTCTTCGGCGGAACGTTGGGCTCGGAAACCACGGCGGCCGCGACGGGCAAGGTCGGGGTCGTGCGCCGCGACCCGTTCGCGATGTTGCCGTTCTGTGGCTACAACATGGGCGAGTACTTCCAGCACTGGCTCGCGATGCAGGGACACATCCAGTACCCGCCGAAGTTCTTCATGGTGAACTGGTTCCGCAAGGACAAGAGCGGCAACTTCTTGTGGCCGGGGTTCGGCGAGAACATGCGTGTGCTGCGCTGGATCGTCGAACGTGCGCGCTTGCGTGTCGGCGGACAGGAGACTCCGTTCGGCTGGGTTCCCAAGGCGGGGGATCTCGATCTCTCCGGACTCGACATCGCGCCCGAGCAGGTCGATGAAGCGACGGCGATCGATCTGGCCGAGTGGGAAACCGAAGTGGAGTCGATCGGCGAGTTCTTCGCGACGATCGGGTCGACGATGCCCAAGGAACTGCTCTTGTACCGCGAGCTGCTGCAAGCCCGCATCGCGTCGTTCAAGAAATCCGGCAGTACGTGGGCGATGCCCAGCCACGGATCGCGCTGACTTCCCACGCGGTGCTCGCCGCTGCGCGAACGCCGCGCGTCACCATGTCCATCGCCGCCGACATCCCGTCGCTCGAGTCGCTCGTCACCCTGCGTGACTTCGAGCGTGCGGCGCGCGCGCGCGTCGAGCGGACGGCGTGGGACTACTTTCGCTCGGGCGCGGATGCGGAGCGCACGCTTCGGCGAAACGTGCGCGCGTTCCGCGCGTGGGAGATCTGGTATCGCGTGCTGGTCGACGTCGCCAACGTCGACACGTCGACGACGGTGTTGGGCACGCGCGTCCCGTTTCCAGTCCTCATCGCACCGACGGCGTATCACCGGCTTGCACATCCCGACGGCGAGATCGCAACGGCCCGCGCGGCTGCGTCGCTCGGAACCGTCTACGTGGCCTCGACGCTCGCGACGACGTCGCTGGAAGATGTCGCGACCAGCTGCGCCGGACCGCGGTGGTTTCAGCTGTACGTTCACAAAGACCGCGAGTTCACGCGCGAACTCGCACAACGCGCCGAGCACGCGGGCTACGGTGCGATCGTTCTGACCGTCGACACGCCGGTCCTCGGGCGACGCCTGCGCGACGAGCGCAACCACTTCGGACTTCCCGCGGGACTCACGATGGCCAACCTCGTCGGCGCGCGAGGGCTCGCGCACGTCGACGGTTCGATGCTTGCGAAGTACGTCGCGTCACGGCACGACGCATCGCTGAACTGGGCCGACCTCGAGTGGCTTGGCGGCCTGACCAAGCTGCCGATCGTGCTCAAGGGCATCGTTCGCGGCGACGATGCCGCGCGCGCTGCCGAGCATGGCGTTGCCGGTGTGATCGTGTCGAACCACGGCGGTCGGCAGTTGGGCGCATCGCCCGCGACCATCGATGCACTGCGGGGCGTCGTGGATGCCGTGCAGGGCCGGTGCGACGTGTTGATGGACGGCGGTGTGCGCTGGGGAACCGACGTTCTCGTGGCGCTTGCGCTCGGTGCGCGCGCGGTGCTCGTGGGCCGGCCGGTCCTGTGGGGCCTTGCCGTTGGCGGTGAGCCGGGCGTTCGGCGTGTGCTCGAGATCCTGCGCGATGAATTGACCCGCGCGATGGCGCTCGCGGGGTGTGCCACGCTGGACGATGCGCGTGAGGATCTCGTGCAGCGACGCGCGTAGTGTGCTGGCGGCGTGGTCGGCGATGGGAGTTCAGAGAACAGGAAGACGAGAAGACGGGAAGGTTTTCTTGGGCTGGTTCGGCGGTTTCTTGGTGCTGCGCTCGGGTGGGCGTATGGATCGAGGACTGCGGGCGGTGTGGCGTGCGCGAAGTTGGTTGCGCGAGGCGGAGAATGCGACGGTGCGTGGCGGTCGCGCTCGCGCTGAGCGTGGCGGTGTCGTGTGACCCGCGACCGCCCGAGGTCACGGAGTCGCGCAGCGCAGCGCACCCGCGCGAGGGCCAGGCGGGTCCCCAGCGAAACGCGATTGCGTCGGTGACCCCGCCGATCACTGCGTTGGTCGCCACGCGCGCGGCCGCGCCGGTCGTTGCCACGCCGGACGCGAGCACCGCGCCCAGCGGGAGTCCATCGACCGACGCGCCCGCAGAGATGTATCGCGGCCAATCCGTCGCCGTGTGGCTCGACGCGCTCGCGCATCGACCGGTCGTGCGAATGCTGCATCGGTTCAGCAGCACGACGGCGGTGTACCACCTCGACCTCGGCGACGGGATCGAGGCCGCTTTCAAGCCCGAAACGCGCGTCTTCCGGACGCTCTGGCACAACGACATCGCCGGCTACCGTCTCGCACGCGCGCTCGGCGTCGCGGATCGCTCGCCCCCCGCGACGGCGCGGCGCGTCGCATTGGAGATCTTCGGTCGGCACGCCGCGCGCGATGGACTGATGCCGTCGCGCGAGAATCCGGCCGAGGTCTGGGGCGCGGTGATCCTGTGGCTCCCGACGCTGGGGCACACGGACTTGCACACCGACGCCGGCCGCGCGCGGTGGAACGCGTGGCTGGACGTGCACGGACGGATCCCTCGCGCGCACACCGAGCAAGCCGAACAGATCTCGACGCTGCTTCTGTTCGACTACCTCCAAGGCAACGAGGACCGTTGGAATGCGGGCAACTTGCGCACCGACGAACACGGCGATGTCTTGTACCGCGACAACAACGGCGGCTGGTGGAGCGCGATCATGAGCGACCCCGCGACCGGCGAGTGGCGTCTGCACGACGCGCAGCGATTCCGCCGAAGCGTGGTCGACGCGCTCGTCCGAACCGACATCGCAGCCCTCCGCGCAGAGTTTGCACGCGACTCCGCGGCCCCTGCGCCGCTCGTCAACGACCGCGTACTGGCCGCGTACGGCCGACGCCGGGCGCGCGCACTCGCGTACGTCCGTGCGTGCGTCCGCCGGTTCGGCGAGGGGCGCGTGTTCGCCTGGCCCTGAAGGTCCCCCTACGATTCTCGCTCGGTGGCCCGTATCATGCTGCGTCGATCGTCATGGACCGCCCCCGACCCGCATGAACGCCTCGGATCCATCGCCCGCGCCGAAGGCTCGGCCGCGGCACTTTTCGATGATCCGCGAGTTCCGTCTCGCGGACCTGATCACACTCGCGAACGGATTCGCCGGCTTCGGGTCGGTTCTGTGCGTGATGCAGTACCTGGTCTCGAACGACCGACGTCCGCTCTGGACGGCGTTTGCGCTCTTGCCCGTCGCGCTCGCGTGCGACATCGCGGACGGACGCGTCGCGCGATGGCAGAAGCGTGTGTCGATCCTGGGACAGGAACTGGACTCGCTCGCGGATCTCGTCTCGTTCGGCGTCGCGCCCGCGGTGCTCGGTTTCGCACTGGGGCTTCGCGGCACGTGGGATGCGGTCATTCTCGTGTACTTCGTCGCGTGCGGAATCAGTCGACTCGCGCGGTACAACGCGACCGCCGCGTCGCTGAGCGACGACACCGGCAAAGTGCGCTACTTCGAGGGAACGCCGATCCCGTCGACCCTGCTCATCGTCGCGGTGATGGCCTGGCTCACGCACGCAGGCCGCATCGGCGCGAACCTCCCCGGCGGCGCGTGGAGCCTCGGGCCGTGGACGCTCCACGCGTTCTCGCTCGTGTTCGCGGCGAGCGGCAGCGCGATGATCAGCAAGACGCTACACATCCCGAAACCGTGAGTGGGTTTCCTACCGCGTGAGCAGGTTCCCGTGGGCGCGCATTCCACGTACGATGCAGCGTCACGAATGTCACCGAACTCCCGCTCGAAGCCGCCACCGACGCTCGACAGTTTCCAAGACTACGTCGAGGCGATGCAGAACGCGCCGACGCGTCGGTCGCAGATCCCGCCGGCCAACGCGCCGGTGGGCCGCATCCAAGTGCGTCGCTTCGCGGGTCCCGAGGCGTTCGCCGAAAAGATCTCGCACATCCGAATCGCCCACCTGACGGACATCCATGTCGGTCGGGTCACACCGATGAAGGTTCAGTTCGCCGCGGCGCAACTGACGAACGAAGCGAAACCCGATCTCGTCGTGATCACCGGGGACTTCGTCTGCCACGGGCACAAGTTCCTCGACGAGCTGTACGAGACGATCAAGCGGATTCACTCCCCCGTGCTCGCGGTTCTCGGCAACCACGACCACTGGGCGGGCGCCGGCGAGGTTCGCGACACACTGCGTCGCGCTGGCGCGCTCGTGCTCGACAATGTGAACACCGTCGTCACGATTCGCGGCGACAAGTTGCAGATCGTCGGCCTCGACGACGCGTACACCGGACACGCCGATCGTGACCGCGCGCTCAAGGGTCTACGAACCGATCTGCCCACGCTGGGCCTGTCGCACATCGCCGAGGAGGCCGACCGACTGTGGCCGAAGGGTGTGCAACTCGTGCTTTCAGGACACACGCACGCGGGGCAGATCACCGTCGCACGATTGCACGAACTCGCGATCGGCAAGATCGCCGGGCACAAGTACGTTCACGGTCTGTACGGAACGCGGACGCGCGGCGCTGAACCGGGAGGTGCCGTGTACGTCGGCGCGGGGATCGGCGCTGCCGTGATGCCGCTGCGATTCGGAGAACGCGGCCAGCGCGAGATTGCCCTGTTCGACCTCGGCGCAGTTCCCGGAACGATCGTAGAGCACCATCGCGAACAGAAGCCGCTCCAGGGGCGCAAGCCCACCGCGAGAGCCATCGCGCGACGCAAGATTTTGCCGTAGGTCGCCCGAGCGTCGTCTGCGGACGAGCATGCCGCCAGGGATGTCGTGCGCACCAGTGCTGCTGGGAATCACTCTGCCTGCTTCAGAGGTCGAGTCGCAAGCCGCGCGTCAGAGCGACGACCAATGCATCCCGCTCGTCGGGCGCGCGGTGACCGGCCCACACGTCGACGCGACGGAGGAACCCCCTCACGTCGCTCTCGGCCGCCTCGAGTGCAGCGCGCAGTTCTTCGCGCGAGAAGTCGACGTGCACGAGAGGCCCGGCGGGCTCCTCGCCCATGCCTCCGTCGGACCACACGCGATACGCAGCGCCGACGCACTCGACCCATGGCGAGGGACTGTGGCCCAACCACGGGCTTGCTCCGCCTTCGAGGAGCAACTGCCATTCGCGCCACTCCTCAATTCCGCAGCAACAGCTCGGAAATATTCGGGCCGTGCCTTCGCCGATGGCGGCCAGGCCGCCCGGAGCGATGAAGTCCGCTCGGAGGATGATCGCTGCGGCTGCGTCCGCCGGTTCGGCAGCGATCGAAGTCTGCCCGTACGAAGCCCAAGTCCACAGCGCGAGGCCAACCTCGTCGTCCGACATCTCGTGACGCAATCGTATCGGATCACCGAGCGCCGCCGTCGCAGGCCGGGCCCATGAAGCTGGCGACGCGCTCCACGAGGATTCCGTCACCGCCCACAGAGACGACATCGAACGAGGATACCATCGATACGAATCGGCCCATTCCGGCGTTCGTGCTTCATCCTGCGTTCGTGCTTCACCGTCGCCACCGGCAACGCTACGATCGCTCTCACTCCCGCCATGCCCCCCAAGACGTCGCACTTCACGCCGGCGCTGTTCCAGTTCTTGCGCCAGCTCGCCCAGCACAACGACCGCGAGTGGTTCAACGCCAACAAGCCTCGGTTCGAGCGCGACCTTCGCGATCCGTTCTTGGCGTTCATCCGGGACATCGCTGCGCCGCTGCACAAGATCAGCGCGGAAATCGTCGCGGACCCACGTCCCGTCGGCGGGTCGCTGTTTCGCATCCATCGCGACACGCGATTCTCGCGCGACAAGTCGCCGTACAAGACGCATGCAGGCGCGCAGTTTCGGCACCGAGCGTCCGAGAAGGACGTCCACGGCCCCGGCTTCTATCTTCACCTCGAGCCCGGTGAATCGTTTCTCGCAGGCGGGATCTGGCGTCCGGAGCCTGCTGCGCTCGCGAAGATTCGCACGTTCATCGCGACGAACCCGAAAGCGTGGACCGCCGCGGCGACACGCGGGCTGGTGGCGCACGGTGAGTCCGCCAAGCGACCGCCGAAGGGATTCGATCCCGATCATCCGCTGATCGACGAGATCAAGCGCAAGGACTTCATCGCGTCGCTCAAGTTCACGGACGCCGAAGTCTGCTCGCCAAGGTTCGCGACGCATTTCGTGCAGGCCGCGGGAAAACTCTCGCCGAGGATGGCCATCCTCGGGAAGGCTGTCGGGTTTCGCTGGTAGCGTTCGCGTCTCGTGCGTCAGTGCGTTGAGTCACGCTCCCGGGCGAAGCCCCGGACCGCATCGACGATCGCGGCCGGGTCGTCCGTCATGATCCCGTCCGCGCCCGCTCGCAGCAGTCGCAACGCGAGTTCGGGCTCGTTCACCGTCCAGTAGTCGACGCGCAGCCCGGCGGCATGCAAGCGCGAGATCACCGCGCGCGTACCGAAGTCGATCGCACCGAGACGATGCGGAATCTGCGCCGCGCGATCGGTCCCGAGAACGCGTCGCGCAAGGGCCGCCGGCGCCGCAACGGCGAAGAGCACGGAATTGCGCGCGAGGCCCGTGGCGCCCTCCCACCCCTCCCGACGCAGCTCGCGAATCGTGCGAGAAGAAAAGCTCGTGAGGCGCACGCAGTCCGTGACGTTCGAGCGGCGGAACAGTTCGACGACGATCCGCGGCGCGTCCGGAGCGCGGGCCTTGACGTCGATGTTCAACGGCGTGCCTGGGAATGCCGCGAGAACCTCGCGCAGGAGCGGCACTTGGACGCCCCGATCGCGAAACGAGTGTTGGCCGGCGGCATCGACGAAGTTCCAGCCGGCATTCCACCCGGCAATCTCGCGCCAGGTCGTACGCTCGATGGCGCTCGACACGTTGCACATCCGCTGCCCCGATGGATCGTGCGACACGACCACTTGACCGTCGCGCGTGACGTGCACGTCGAGTTCGAGCGCATCGGCGCCGATCTCCAGTGCCCGCTCGAACGCGGGAATCGTGTTCTCCGGACACTCGAGCGACGCACCACGATGCGCGTACAGCGTCGGTGTCGGCAGACGCATCTCAGCGAACGCCGAGGAGCTCGACCTCGAACACCAACGTGGCGTTCGGCGGGATCGCCCCCGGGAATCCGTCTTTGCCGTACGCGAGGTGGCCGGGGATCGTGAGCTTGCGCTTGCCCCCGATGCGCATGCCCACCACACCCTGATCCCAGCCGGCGATCACTTCTCCTGCGCCGAGCTGGAACGAAAACGGCCTACCGGCGTCCTTGCTCGAGTCGAACTTCTTCCCGTCCGTCAGCCAGCCCGTGTAGTGCACCGAAACGGTGCGGCCCTTCGTCGCTTCGTCGCCCGTACCGACGACGACATCCGTGATCTGCAGTTCGTTGGTCGACATGGGCGCGGAGTGTACGCACGGACGTCCGACGATTCCATCGATATGTCGCAGCGTTCAACCGGTTTTGGACTTGGACACACGCTCGCCCAGTACGGTCATCAACGCGCGCAGTGCATCGATGGTGGTGAATACGCCGACCACGCGACCCTCGTCGGCCACGATGATGGAACCGAGTTTGTGCCGCAACATCTCGATCGCGGCGTCCATCAGCGGCGCGTCGGGTGGCAGCACCGTCGGATCGGTGCTCATGGCTTCTTCGACTCGTACGGTCTTGGGATCGACGTCTCGCAGCGTCTCGACGAGATGCAGATCGCGATCGCTGACGATCCCTTCCAGCCGACCACCGTGCAGCACGGGAAGGTGGCGGATGTTGTGCGCGCGCATCATGTCGTGCGCGGTCGAGAGCATCTGCTCGCGGCCGATCGTGTGAGGGTGCGCGGTCATGAACATCGCGATGGTCAACCGAGTCGGACGGGGCTTCGCGTTGGACGCGCGAACGGGTCGAACGGAGCGTGCGGTGGGTTTTCGGGAACGCGTGCCTGCGGAGCGTGCGGCGGGAGCGGCAGCGCGGGACTTCGAACGGGAATTCTTGCGAGCGGCCATTTCGTTGCCTCGGGGGTCGAGAGAGAGTCGCGACGCGCGATGTAGCGCGAACCACCGGTCGCATGGAGCGTGCCACGTGGAGGACGCACGAATATCGGCTTCGCGAGCGGTGACGACGAGCGGGCCGCTTGCGTCCCCGCGCACGTTCTGCGTGAGGGCGTGCACCCCGTGCGCGCCCCCCGGGCTCGCTAGACCGCGGCGCTCGCGTTGGCCGTGACGTGGGGCGGTTCGTAGAGCTTCACGCCCGTCAGGAGATGCACCCACTCGACGGTGATCCAGACGGGTCCGATCGCGAGGTACCGAAAGTCGCGCGTGAACGACGGCTTCTTCTTCTCGAACATGTGACCCGCGAATTGAAACGCCCACCCCGTCGCGAACATCCCGAGGCCGATGGGCGGGTTCAGCGGAATGACCGGCAACGAAGCGACGATGAGCGGAATCCCCACGAGATGTGTGAGCCGATTGAGCGGATGCTGATGATCCTCGGCGTAACTGCGCATGTAATCGTCGAACGTGGGTCGCGGCATGACGGGTGCTCCTGGTGAGCCGGAAGATATCATGGTAGCCGGATCGATGTGACCCAGCGTTCCCGAGTCGTGCGATTCGACTGGATCGATGCCGACATCGAACTGCTGATGCCGTTCGGGATCGCCGGCGGAACGCACGACGTCGCGCGCAACACGTTCGTGACGGTCGAAATCGAGGGCGGGTTCATCGGCCTCGGCGAGGCCGCGCCGTTTCCCGCGTTCAACGGCGAGACGCGGGAGGCCGTCCACGCTGCGCTCGCGCAAACGCGCGACGAGGTTGTGGGCCAGGCGTTCGGGGGTTGGCGAAGCATCGGTTCCTTGACGCCGCCCGAAGCCGCGCGCATCGCAAGCGCCCGATGCGCAGTAGAAACCGCCATGCTCGATGCGTGGTTGCAAGCGCATCGAATGCCCATGTGGCAGTTCTTCGGCGGAGCGACCGACGCACTCGCGACCGACTGCACGATTCCCACCGGGACCGTCGACGAGGCCGAAGCGAGCGCGATTCGCCTGGCGGACGCGGGGTTTCGCACGCTGAAGCTCAAGGTCGGTGGCGCTTCGCTCACACACGATGCCACGCGCATTGAGGCGGTCGCGCGAACCGCGCCGCATTGTCGACTGGTGTTCGACGCCAACGGAGGACTGGGCTCCGTCGACGACGCCGTGCACCTGGTTCAGATCGCGCGCGCGGCCGGCGCGACGGTGGCGCTGTTCGAGCAGCCGTTGCCCGCGGACGCACTCGGCGGGATGTGCGAGGTACACGAACGCACCGGTGTGCCCGTCGCTGCGGACGAGGGTGTCGCATCGGTCGCCGACGTCGTGCGACACGCGGCGGCGCGCGCAGCGCAGGTGGTGAACCTGAAGATCATGAAGTCCGGCGTGCTCGGGGTGCTGGACATCGCTGCGGCCGCACGGACGCTGGGCATCGGGCTGATGGTAGGAGGCCTCGTCGAGACGCACATTGCGATGTCCACGTCCGCGGCGATCGCTTGTGGCCTCGGCGGCGTGGACTTCGTCGATCTCGACACGCCGATGTTCCTGCGCGACGCGCCGGTCGAGGGCGGATACACGCAGCGAGGACCGCTGATGGGACTCGGTCAAATCGCCGCCGGTCACGGTGCGCGGCTCACGAATCGTCCGTGACTCGACGGGCGCTGGACAGCCGGCGCGGACGGTGGTGCGATTGCTGCGATGCGGTTTGCGCTCGCAGCGGCGTTTGCATGGGCCACGCTCGGCGGTTGTGCCATTGCGAGTGTCGTCAATCCGACCGACTCGGGACGCACGGACGCGACCGAGCGCGCCGATGTTCCGTTCCGTCTTGATGTCACGGCGGATGTCGCGACACGACCGGACGGATCAATCGACGCGGGGCTGTGTGGAGATCCCGGACAGCCGTGCTGCGGGCGTACGTGCGTGCCGGCAGCCGTGTGCATCGCGAGTCAGTGCATTCGTTGTGGCGGATCGGGCCAACCCTGCTGCACAGGCGACAGGTGCAGCGCAGGACTGACGTGCGGCAGCAGCGGCTGTTCGTCGCCAAGTTGCGGGAGCATGGATCAACCGTGTTGCATGGACGGCTCGTGCGGCGCGGGCCTCGCGTGCAGCCTCGCGCGATGCACGACGTGCGGCGGACCCGCGCAACCCTGTTGTCCGGGCGCGATGTGCCTCGGTGGACTCTCGTGCACGATGGGAAGTTGCACGTCGATGACCATGACTTGTGGAATGCTCGGCCAACCGTGTTGCATGGGCGTCGCGTGCGTCGCCGGCACGGCGTGCACTTCGGGCACCTGCATGACGGCCGCTCCCTGTGGTGCCGCGGGACAAGCGTGTTGCGGCGGCAGTGCATGCAATGCCGGACTGACGTGCTCCGGTGGAACGTGCATGGCGGCGTGCGGTGCCATGGGGCAGACCTGTTGCGGCGGCTCGGCGTGCAACGCGGGATTGATGTGCCTCAGCGGGGTGTGCACGACGATGTCCGGCGGCTGCGGCGCATCGGGAGAAGTGTGCTGTACGGGCCGAGTGTGCAACGCAGGACTCTCGTGCTCGGTGGGCGGCGTGTGTGTTGGCGGAATGGGAACGTGCGGGGCCAGCGGACAAGCGTGCTGCAGCGGCACGACGTGCAATACGGGACTGGCATGCAGCGGCGGTGTGTGCTCGGTGAGTATGAGTACGTGCGGGAACCCGGGACAGACGTGCTGCTCGGGATCCGTGTGCACCGCAGGCGCGTTCTGCAGCGTCGGTCGATGCACGGCGTGCGGTCTCGCAGGACAGACGTGCTGCCCAGGCTCGGTGTGCAGTGCCGGCGCGTTTTGCAGCGTGGGCTCGTGCACTGCCTGTGGACTCGCCGGACAAACGTGTTGCCCGGGCTCGGTGTGCTCCGCGGGGGCATTCTGCAGCGTCGGACGGTGCACGGCCTGCGGTCTCGCGTCGCAAACTTGTTGTCCGGGGTCGGTGTGCTCCGCGGGCGCGTTCTGCAGTGTCGGGCGATGCACGGCGTGTGGGCTCGCAGGACAGACTTGTTGTCCGGGGTCGGTGTGCAGTGCGGGGGCGTTCTGCAGCGTCGGATCGTGCACGGCGTGTGGCCTCTCGGGACAGACGTGTTGCCCGGGCTCGGTGTGCTCCGCGGGCGCGTTCTGCAGTGTCGGCCGGTGCACGGCCTGCGGTGCCTCGGGACAGACGTGTTGCCCCGGTTCGGTGTGCAACGCCCCGCTGCGCTGCTCGGTGGGCCGCTGCGCGTGACCGGAGGCACCACGGTCGACGCCACCGCCGCGGACGACGCGCGACTGCTGCGCTACGGCGTCGCGTTCGTGTGGCTCGCCACGGGGGTTCTGGTCGTGCATCCCGCGTATCGGAGCGAGGGCGTGAGTTCGCTGCGGCGAATGCACCTCCCCGGGATCCTGATGTACGCCACGTGCGCGTTCGAAGTCGCGCTTGCCGCGCGCGTCGCGTTCGCTCGCTCGACGGCGTGGCTCACGTGGCTCCAGGTCGGCATGATCGCGTCGTTCACGGTGCTCTTGGCGATGAGTGAGCCCTGGCTGCTCGCGAGTCCGTTCGGTGTGTTGACCAAGAACGTGCCGATCGTCGCGTGCATCGTCGCCGCGCACCGACTCGAGCGCGAGGGTTGGACGCCGCGCGCGATGTGGATTCTGCGCGCGGGTGTCGCGGCGATTTGGCTGACGGAAGGTCTCGGGCCGAAGATCTTGCTCCAGCAACCGGTTGAACTGGCCATCGCCGTGCGATCGGGCCTCTCGTTCGGGCATCCCTCCGCAATGCTCCGCGCCATCGGCGTCGCGCAAGTGCTGTCGGGACTTGCGGCGCTCGCACTGCGCGGACGGCCGTTGCGAATTCTGCTGGGTGCGCAGATCGCGGCGCTGGTCGTGCTGCCACTTGCGGTATCGTGGCAACTGCCGTTGCTGTGGGTACATCCGTTCGGCCCGTTCACGAAGAACGTGCCCATCCTCGTTGGAACTCTGGTGGTGCTGCGTCGATGCCCTCGTTGATGAGACCGTTGGTACGCCGTTGATGCTCCCGCTGATCGTCAAATGGGTTCACATCGTTGGCGCGATGTTGTTCATCGGCACCGGATTCGGCAGCGCCTGGTACAAGATGCGCGCGCACCGATCGAGCGATCTGCGAGTCATCGCGTGGTGCGATCGCGAGATCGTTCGGGCCGATTGGTTCTTCACGGTGCCGTCCGGCGTGCTGATGCCAGTCACCGGTCTCTGGCTCGCGTACCTGTACCGCCTGCCCTGGACGACGCCGTGGATCCTGCGCGGGATCGTCGGCTACACGATCGCGGGGATCTTCTGGTTGCCCGCCGCAGCGTTGCAACTGCGAATGCGACGCATCGTCGACGCGTGCCTCGCGAGCAACGAACCGCTGCCCGCGGCGTATCACCGGGCACAGCGGCAGTGGATGTTGTTGGGCGGGCCGTCGTTCGCGGCGGCGGTGTACACACTGTGGGTGATGGTGGCGAAATACGCGGCGTGATGGGTGCCGGCGGGAGAGAGGGAGAGGGAATCCACAGGAAGGCGGGAAGACGGGAAGGTGGCAATGGTTCGGAGGCGGAGACGGAAGCGGAGACGGTGAGGGAAACGGCGACGGAAACGGCGGACGGAGACGGACGGTTGTGACGGAGACGGAAAGGGGGGACAGGGAGGGGAAGATTGGGTGCTACGTGATTCCGATGTGCGAGGTGATGCCGCCGTCGATGACGAACGAAGCGCCGTTGATGTATCCGGCGTCGTCGCCGGATAGGTAGGCGATGAGCGAGGCGACTTCGTCGGGTTGTGCGACGCGAGGCACGGGGCTCTTTGCGAGAACGCGCGCGAGGTAGTCCTGCACTTTGTCGGGCTGAACGCCCATGGCGGTGTCGACGTAGCCGGGACACACGGCGTTGCAGGTGATGCCGTGCGCGCCCCACTCGGCAGCGATCGTCTTGGTGTAGCCGATCATCCCGTGCTTGCTCGCGACGTAGGTCGACGAGTGCACGGAGCCTTGCAGACCTTGGATCGACGCGACGTTGACGATGCGCCCGAACCCACGCGCGCGCATCTTCGGCAGCACATTGCGCGCGAAGAGAAACACGCTCTTCAGATTCGTTCCGATGATCCAGTCCCACTCTTCGTCGCTCACTTCGTCGACGCGATGAAACGGCCCACCGACGCCCGCGTTGTTCACGACGACCTCGATCGCGCCGAGATCGCGCTCTGTCTGCTCGATGGCGGCTTCGACGTCGGCACGGCGTGACACGTCGCACGCAATCGCCAGCCCGCGCCCGCCGCCGCCCTCGATGTCACTCGCAACGCTGCGCGCTGCGTCGCCGAGCTTGTCGAGTACTGCGACACGATGCCCTCGAGCCGCGAACAGGCGCGCGGTGGCCTCGCCGATGCCGCGCGCCGCTCCCGTGACGATGCAGACGCGGGGGGTCGTCGCGGACGGCACGGTCGACTCGTTCATCACAGCACGCCCTTCGCGGGATAGAGCCGGACCTCGTCGACTCGCACATGCAGCGGCCGGCTCACGATGTCGATCACCGTCGCGGCCACGTCATCGGGCGTCAACATGTCGCGCCGATCGAAACCCGCGCGCTCACTCCACATCTCCGTCACGACCGCACCCAGACTGATTAGCGACGCTCGCACGCCACGTTGTTTGTACTCCTCGTTCACGATCTCCGTCAGTCCGCGCACACCATACTTCGACGCGCCGTACGCACCGTTCTCGGCGATCGGGATCGTCCCGGCGATGGAACCGATGTTCACGATGCGGCCGCCACCGCATGCGATCATGCGTGGAATCACTTCGCGCATGCACAGGAACACGCCCGTGAGATTCGTCGCGACGATGGCGTTCCATTCGTCCAACGTGGTCTCGTGCAGCGGCTTCCAGACTCCGACGCCGGCGTTGTTCACGAGCGCGTCGATGCGACCGATGCCCGTGTCGGTCCACGCGAAGAAGTCCCGAACGCTGGCTTCGGCCGTCACGTCGAGCGGCGCCAGGTGAAGTGCGGGGACGGTGGTGTCGATTTTCGCCGGCGGTGGCGCTGCGCTTCGAGCCGTGCCCACCACGACCGCGCCCTCGCCTACGAGCGCCCGCGCGATGGTCGCCCCGATCCCGCGCGAGGCCCCGGTAACAACGATCACTTTTCCGTGCAGCGGCATCGATGTGCTCTCCCCGGAGCAGATTCATCCGGGACTTAACTTTTTAACTTTTTAACTTTTGCATCGGGCGCGGATCGCGGACGCTGTTGCCCCGTGGCGGCGCGTCCGTCAAGGAGCGACGATGCGATCGCGAAGCTCGGGTGCAAGACGGACGAAGTCCGTCACGTTGAAGGTGTACACGCGGTCGGCCGCCGACTTCAGCGCGGCCGCCAGAATCAGCGCATCGTACACGCTTCCCCCGACCACCATGCGATCCGCCAGGCTGGTGACGAACTGCGCGTACTCGCGCGCCGTGAGCGCGACGACTTCGAAACTCGCGAGAACATTGTCCCGCATCAGCTTTTCCGCGGTGTCGGGGCCGATCCGTGGCGACACTGGCAGCGTCGTGAGCACCGCGTAGACCTCGGCGAGCGAATGCGCCGCGACGATGCCCTGGTCCTGCCCACCCACGATCCTGCGAATCACCGGCATCGCGCGCGCGTGATGCCCGTGTTCGCGCACCAACGACGCCACGAGCACGGACGTGTCGACGAAACACTTCATCGAATCGACGCGATTCGCTCGCGCCGATGATCGTCGACTGCGCCCTCGAGTGGCGCGTCCGCGGTTCCCTGATGCACCCACCAGCCGTCCTCCTTCGCGAGCGGAGCCCGAAGCGTCAGCGGCCGGAGCAAGACGCCGTCCTCGCGCTCGCCGATCTCCAGGCGGCTCCCCGGCCGCAAGCGGTAGCGGTCCCGCAGCGCCTTCGGCAGCACCAGGCGTCCGGCCGAATCGATCGTGACGGTGGGTGGCTTCATGGCATTGACCATGGCGAATGGCATTGGAGTTGTCAAATAGGTCGAGGAGGCGCGTTTGCGACGCGCGGCAGCTTCGTGCGGTTCCAGCCCGGCACGTCGAGGCCGTCATCCGCAGGTGGGAAACAACCGGACGCTCACAAAGACAGCAGCGGGCGCTTGCCCGGCGCTGATCGACGCTGCCGGGGCTCAGTCCGCTTCGCGCTCCCCGCCGTCGGGTGAACCGCGGACGCGAATCCGAACTGTGTTGCCACGGTGCTCGGCCACGACGATGAACGGCGGTGTGACATCCCGCGCTTCCGACGCAATGGCACGCAAGGACTCCATCGTGAATTCCACTCGGATGTGCCCCGGTCGCAGAAAAACGATGCCGACGTACGGATGTCCTGACGCGATGGCGAGCCGGCCGACGTCTCCATCACGCGTGAGAACGACGCGTCCTTCGCCGTGGGCGCGCTCGAGAATTGTCGCGTCGTCGCTCGATGCGAGACCAAGGTCGTGGACCGATCGAACGTCGCGACCCATCGACCGCAGCAGCGCGATCACGTCGGAGTGAACGTTTTCGTCCGCGACGAGCGGGAACTCGAGCCGCTTCATCCCGGGACGCGAACGTCCCACACGACGTCGTTGTGCAGCGCCCGCGCCGCATACGTGATCGCCGCCGCTCGCCCGCGCCACCGCGAAGCACCTTCACGTCGCCCACGCCGCTCGCCGCGAAACGCTCCAATGCGGCGATCACGCGGGCTCGCACGAGTTCCGGCAGCTTCCGAAGATCGCGCTCGGCGTTGTGCGAGATCTCGACGGACGCCCGAACGACGCCGGGCACCCTACGCCCCCAGGCGCTTCTTGACCTCGGCGAGCGTGCGCACGCGACCTGCGGCAATATCGCGTTTGCCGGCCGCAACCATGCGCTTTTCACGCGGCGTCTCGCGCTCGTCGTCGCCGAGTTGGCCGGCGCTGTTCGAGCCCCAACACACGACTGCGCCTGTGGCTCGGCGCGCGCACGTGTGACCACCGCCCGCCTCGATCTCGACTGCGTCTGTGAGCCCCAGTACCGCACGCGGAGTCGTTCGCATGATTCCGCCACCGTCGCCAACCATCGTTGAGCCGCCCCAACACATCACGACACCAGTGCTCTGCCGGGCACAACTGTGGCTCGTGCCGATGCTAGTCTCGACGGCGTCCGTCAATCCGGCCACGGGGACGGGGACTATGCGGTTCGTCCTGCTCCCGTCGCCCAGCTGGCTGCGGTCATTCAAACCGTCGTCCGACGAGCGCACCCGTGGGCACGCCCCACACTGAACTGCGTCGCGTCGGTGAACCCCATCACGACACTCGGCATTGGCGTGTCCGCGCCGGACGCGTCACACCCTCTCCTCTGTGCGCGGGTGCACTTTAGACAATGCCGGCGGCCGTTCGTGCCTCGCGCCCGCTCGACACGCATCCCAGTTGCCCCGGGCGCCGTCCCCGGGTAGCTTCCCCGCCGCTTTCTCCGACGTCGTCTAATGGCAGGACAGAGGATTTTGGTTCCTCTTATTGGGGTTCGAGTCCCTACGTCGGAACCGGGAACACTTCGGCGACCGCAGACGGCGCCCACGTTTCGACATCGGCACGCTCCAACGCGTTCTTCCGCGCGATCGCACCGTACAGCCGCCCACTGTTGCGCAGCGTTCGCTGCTGCGTGCGTTCGTCCATCGCGATCAGCCCGAAGCGCAGCTGCCACCCTTCGGTCCATTCGAAGTTGTCGACGAGGCTCCAGTGAAAGTACCCGCGAAGGTCCACGCCCGCGGCGATCAAATCGAACATCTCCCGCGCCGCGTGCGCGATGAGCCACGGTCGCAAGCGATCCCTTGCGTCGGGCACGCCGTTCTCGAGGATGTATATCGGCTTGCCCATCGCCGCGATGCGCCGTGCGAAGATCGCAATTCCATGCGGATAGCACTCCGCGTACGGCGAGTGGTGTCCCGTGTCGCCCTGCGGCGCGTCCTCCGGCACGAACCGCCGCGAGAAGAACTCGCTCGGATTCTTCGCGTCGAACGTCACGCGAAATCGCCCATAGTAATTGTACCCGGCAAAGTCGTAGGTGCCCTGAACGTCACGCAACGGTTTTGCGAGCGCGGAGAACGGAAACGGCAGCTGCCCCGTTTGCAACGCGTGCACGAACGCCTGATTGAACGCGACGTCGGGAATGTGCGAGACGATCCGGTCGAGGGGCGAGCGTGCGACAAACGGTTCGAACAAGAAGAAGTTCTGGGTGAACCCGACGACGAGGCCGCTGCGCGCCGCATGCAGCGCACGGTAGGCATGCGCGTGCGCGCGCACGAGGTTGCGTGTGACACGAACGAAGGCGCGCGTGTCGCCGCGCCGTCCAGGCGGGAATTCGCCGAGTTGGTACCCCATGACGGCGTAGACGTTCGGCTCGTTGAGCGTCACCCAGAAACGGCAGATGTCTCCAAGTGCATCGACGACGCGCCGCGCGAACCGTTCGAACAGCACGGGCGACGCGGGATCTTCGAACCCGCCGCGCAACTCGAACCACGCGGGGTTCGTAAAATGGTGCAGGCACACCCACGGCGTGATCCCACGCGCGACGAGCCCCTCGAGCATCTCGCGGTAGCGGGCGAGCGCCGCGTCGTTCCACTCGTTCTCGCGCGGCTCGACGCGACTCCACTCGACGCTCAGCCGCAGCGCATTCAGCCCCATCTCGCGGGCAAGATCGAAATCGCGTTCTGCGTTGCGCCACCAATCGCACGCAAGACCGCTCCGCTCGCCCGAGTGAATCCTTCCGCGCCGCTCCCACGCGCCCCAGTTGTTGTCGTCCAGGCCTCCCTCGAACTGGTGTGCCGACGTCGCCACGCCCCACACGAAGTTCTTCGGGAACCTCAGCGCGTCCGTCATCCGCGCGTGCCTCGACGCATCCCGCGCCGCATCGCGAGCCCGACGCACAACACCGCGAGCGTCGCGCGGCCCACGGGCGTGGTGTGCCTGCGCCGCTCGATTCGACACGGTCCACATCCCGCCCCGCCCGACGCAACGAGCCGAGCCCGCGCGCCATCCTCGTCCGCGACGTCCACGAGTCGCGCGATGTCCATCGCGTCCACTGCGGTCGCCGCATCGGCAGTCCCGTCGTCGCCGCCGTCACTCGCCGCAGCGTCCGCAGCGCCGCCGTCCGATGCCACCGTGACGAGCGATTCTACCAACCGCATCCGCCCGCCCGTCGATTCCTCGAATCCACCCGAGCACCATTCCACCGCTTGATCAAACCGCGCGGCCAGTGCGTCGTTCACCCGCTCGCGCGCTGCGAGCAACACCCACGCGACGTGCGAATCCACGGGCGGCCCACCGGGCACAACGCGCCGTGCCGGCGGATCGCGTGGTCCGTTCGCACGGATGACGTCGTCGATGCTGTAGGTCACGCGTCGCCCGTGCGCGGTGATGTCGCGTCCGTAGTACTCGGGCGACGTGCCGCGTGTGATCGGGCCGCCGCCCATGTCGCGCTGCGTGCCGACGTCGGGTTCGGCAATCAGGAAGAACGGAGGAACGTCCTCGGGCAGCGCAACGCCCATCGCGTACAGGTCCAACGGCGAGAAGCGAAACGAGACCGGCCGCGTGTGAAATTCTCCCGGCGCGGTTTCCTCCCAGCGGTTGCCCTCCATCGGCGACCCGCCCGTGTTCAAGAAATAACTCCAATGCGAGCGATCGCGCCCGAGAAGCGCGTCGGCTGCAAGGGGAAGCCGACCGCCATCGGCGCTCGCATCGGGATCCCCAGCATCCCCCGCGCCGGCGTCGGGCTCGACGCCGCTGGGCAATGGCGGCGCGCGGAGGTTCGCAAGATACCGGTGCCCGAATTCCTGGGTGCAGACGATGTATCGACCGAAGCCACGCAGGCCATCCGTGAGAAAGAAATCGAGCGTGTTCAGAAACACCATCCCCGTGAGCGGATACGCCGTGCTCAGCCGGAAATTGTGGTCCCACGTTTCCGAGCCGAGCAGCGGATCGCGCAAGCCCAGGCCGCGCAACTCGTTGCGAATGGAAATGTAGATGGCGACCGTCGCGCGGTCCTGCGGTTCCTGCATCACGGCGATGAATTCGGGCCGCTCGGTCCCCGGAAGGTGCGCGATGAGCGCGGAGATGTCTTCGAGAAAGAAGAATCCCTCGTTCATGCGCAGGTCGAGCGCATCGCCATACTGGAACGCCGCGCCGGGCTCGTCGGCTACGATGTATCCATGGCGCGACGTGCGAACGATCTCGAGCGCCGCAGCGTCGCGAACCGCGAGCAGGGTCGCCACGCAGAGCGCGATAGCCAGTGGCGAACGCCTGATCACCCGACCGAGTAAGCGTCGATCGCGGCGCGGGCGCAAGTGCGCACTTGCGGCCGAGACTGCGCGCGCAGGGGCGACGGCAACCCCTTGCTCGTTTGCGCCCTTCCCTCTACACCGTTCGTCCTCGCGATCTTCCCCACGATGGCCCGCCCGATTCGAGTGCTATTCGGCTCCGAAACCGGCAACGCCGAGGACTGCGCACGCCGTCTCGCCAAGCGACTGAAGTCCGACGGCCGCGCCGCCGAGGCGACGCCGATGCACGAGTACGACCCGGCACTTCTCGCGGGCGAGCCGCTCGTATTCGTCGTGACCAGCACGTACGGAAACGGCGATCCACCGAGCAACGCCGAGACGTTCATGCATTTCGTCAAGCGCGTGGACGCACCGCGCATGGACAGCGTTCGCTTCGCGGTTTGCGCACTTGGCGACACGACCTACGACCGGTTCTGCGGCTGCGGCAAAGACTTCGACACGCACTTCGAGCGACTTGGCGGCCAACGCGTGTTCGCGCGAGTCGACTGCGACGTCGATTTCGAGAAACCGTTCGAACGATTTGCCGACGCGGCCGTCGCCTACGTCTGCGAGCACGCCGCCGAGTTCGCTGCGCCGAACCACGCGAGCCTGATTCCGCCGCCACTCGCACCTGCGCCCGCAGCTGCGACAGATTCGGCGCACTCACGCGATCGCCCGTTTCTCGCGCAGTTGCTGGACGCGCGATGGCTCGGTGGCACGCGCGAAGACGGCGAGACACGGCACTACGAACTGTCGACCGCAGGCTCCGGCATGCCGTGGTCTCCGGGCGATTCCGTGGGCATCGTCGCGTCGAACGATCCCGCAGAGGTCGACGAGGTTCTTGGAAATCTCGCGCTCGCAGGAGACGCGGAAGTCACCGACGCCCAAGGGCGTTCGACATCGCTCCGCACGCACCTCGTCGCTCACGCGTGTCTGCAACGCATCGGCCGGGAACTTCTCGCGCTGCTCGCTCGCGGCGAGGGCCCGGCGCGCGCGGTGCGAGACGCAGACCCGGCTTCGCAGGACGCCTGGGTCAACCGTCGGCACGTCGTCGACGCGTTGCGCGAGCATCGCGGGGTCCAAGTGACCGCCCAGGAGCTCACCGATGCGCTTCGTCCGCTGCGACCGCGGCTGTACTCCGTCGCGTCGAGCCCGAAGTTTTCGCCCGACCGGCTTGCGCTCACGGTCAAGACGCTGCGCTACACGCACCTGGGCCGCGAGCGTGTCGGCGTCGCGTCGAGCTTTCTCGCGCAGCGCGTTCGGGTGGGCGAACACGTCCCGATCTTCCTGCAGCCCAACCACGCGTTTCGGCTCCCGCGGGATTCCGCGGCGCCGATCGTGATGATCGGACCCGGCACCGGCGTCGCTCCGTTTCGCGCGTTTCTGCAAGATCGCGCGGCGACGGGGGCCACGGGGCGAACGTGGCTCTTTTTCGGGCACCGCACGGCCGAGCACGATTTTCTCTACCGCGAAGAACTCGAGGGGATGGTCGCAGCCGGGACGCTCGCACGCCTCGATCTGGCTTGGTCTCGCGAACAGGCGGAGAAGCGCTACGTCCAGCACTGCATGTTGGAGCACGCATCCGAGTTGTTCGAGTGGCTGCGCGACGGAGCCCATGTCTACGTCTGCGGCGACGCGGCGCACATGGCGCGCGACGTCCACGCCGCGCTGATCGAGGTGCACGTCCGCGAAGGGGCCCTGAGCGCAGACGACGCCCGCGCCGCGGTCGAGCGCCTCGCGGCGGCTGGACGATATCTGCGGGACGTCTACTAAACCGTTCGCGCAAGTGACATCGCGCAAGTTCCCGAGTGGCGACGGCCCCGACGCCGCACGTCGGGCGGAATGCCCGGGGAGTTGAGAATTTTTGAAAAATGGAGCAAACGTGCGCCCGGGACATGAGGAGCGGGGCATTCGGGCCGAGCGCATCGAGAGCGCGCGACCCGGGCCCGGCGACAAGGGAGCCATGAAAATGTCGGGATCGAATTGGACGGGGCGAACGATGTGGCGCGCGAGTGCAATCGCGTGCGCGGCGCTGCTGGCAGCGTGTGGGAACCCCGCGGTGCCCGACGACAACGGGCGAGTGGACGTCGCACGACAGGATGTCGTCGGCGGAGACAACGTCGGGACCGACACGCCGAATCCAATGGACGACGGGCTGATGGACACGCCCACACCGATGGACATGGTCGCACCCGGAGACACGGGCCTCGTGTGCGGCACCGGCGAGACGCTCTGTGGAACGAGCTGCGTCAACACGCAGTCCGACCCGAGCAACTGCGGCGCCTGCGGCCGGATGTGCACCGCGACGCAGGTGTGCATGGCCGGCGTGTGCACCGCGACGTGCACCGCACCCATGACGATGTGCGGCGCGAGCTGCGTAAACACCCAGACCGACAATGCGAACTGTGGCGCCTGTGGCACGGCGTGCACCGGCGGCCAAGTGTGTTCGACCGGGACTTGCTCGGCCACGTGTGCGGCGCCCATGCGGATGTGTGGGGCAGCATGCGTCGACCTGCAGACGGACAACAACAACTGCGGCGCGTGCGCGATGGTCTGCGCGTCGGGAACGCGCTGCTCCGGCGGAACGTGCGCGAGCACGTGTGCCGCCCCGATGCGCATGTGTGGCGCGTCGTGCACCGACGTTCAGACGGATCGCGCCAACTGCGGCGCATGCGGCACGGTGTGTCCAGGCGCTCAGGTCTGCATGGCCGGCGCGTGTCGCCTTGTTTGCACGGCGCCGTTGACCGTGTGCGGCGCGGGCGCAGCGATGACCTGCGTGAACACCGCGAGCGACACCGCAAACTGCGGATCGTGCGGACGCGTCTGCCCATCGGGGCAGGCCTGCACGGCCGGAACCTGCGCTGCGACGGCGGATCCATGCGCGACATCGTCGGACTGCGTCGCGTGTGCAACGCGAGGGACGTGCGGTTGGTGCTCGGCAACGGGTCGCTGCCAGACCGGAACGGGCACGGGATCGACGATGGGCGCCGCGTGCATGGGCTCGAACTGGTTTTACACGACGACGGTTTGCGCGGCCGATCCGTGCAACTCCGCAACCGATTGCGGTACCTGCGCCGCGCGGACCAACTGCGGCTGGTGCACGGCGACCGGTCGCTGCCAGAGCGGGATGTCCACAGGTTCGACTGTGGGACCGACGTGTTCGGGCGCGCAGTGGTTCTGGACGACGAGCGCGTGCGGTACGGATCCCTGTGCGTCGAGCACGTCGTGCGGAACGTGCTCTGCACGCGGCGGCTGCGGCTGGTGCTCGAGCACGGGCACTTGTCGAAGTGGCAACTCGACCGGTCAGACGCTCGGTGGCACTTGCACCGGTGCGAACTGGTTCTGGACCACGACGCAATGCGCGTCGGACCCCTGCGGATCGAGCACGACGTGTGCGCTCTGTACGCCACGCGGCGGCTGCGGTTGGTGCTCTGCCTCAGGCAGGTGCCAGAGCGGGACGGCGACGACGTCGACCGTCGGCGCGACGTGCTCGGGTGCGCTGTGGGACTACACCGTCTCGTCGTGCCCGGCGGATCCTTGCCGCTCCGGAAGCAACACGTGCTCGTCGTGCGCTGCACGGGCAAACTGCGGCTACTGCAACACGACCCGCGTCTGCCAAACCGGAACCTCCGGGGGCAGCACGATGGGCGCCGCTTGTACCGGCGCCGCGTGGAACTACACGGTGTCATCGTGCGCGGCGGATCCGTGCAACTCGAGCACGACGTGCGCGTCGTGTGCGGCGCGATCGGGCTGCGGATTCTGCATCGCGAGCGGAACGTGCCAGTCGGGCGGCGCGTCCGGCAGCACGGCCGGTGGCGCGTGCAGCGGAACGAACTGGGCCTACCTGACCAGCGCATGCCCGCCGTAACTGCGGCGCGGCGGCGCGGGGATCGCCAGCGCGTCAGCGCCTCGATCGCTACCGCATCACATCGACATTGAACGTTCCGAATGGCGACATCGCGGTCCCCGTGATGTGCGTCGTGCCCGGCGCTCGCTGGATTCCGCCCGAAGTGGTCGCTTGCAGTTGTCCCACGAAGGCCAACTGCAACGTGACGTCGCCCGTGAGATCTCCCGACATCGTGAGTGTCCGCGCGAGTGTTCCGGTGAACGTACCCGTGGGAATCCCGCGGAGGCTGAGATTGAGGTCGCGCGTCGTGAGCTGCGCCCCGTCGTACCGGATACGGAGCATGCCGCCGTCCTCGAATGTCACGGCGTCCGAATACATCGTGTAGGTGGTGGACAGCCGCATCTCGCTGTTCGCGGATGCCCCCGTGCCACGCGAGACCTGACCTGCCACTCCGAGAGTGCCGGACACATCGCCTGTGGTCTGAACGTCCGGGATGTTCGCAGCGGTCGCCATGTTGTAGCCCTGCATCGCGAGATCGATGGCCTTGTCGATCGATCGATCCATGCCGAGATACGCGCGCCGAGCGTTTTCGACGTTGCTGACATTGGTGCCTCCGCCGCAGGCGCACAGCACGAGGAAGACGCCAATCCAGATCGAACGCAGGGTAGTTGTCATATCGGGGATCCTCTCGAGAAACATCGGCACTCTGGTGCGCAACGACAATCGATCAACTGGGTGCCACCTGGCAGCAACCCGTAATGCAGTATGAACCGAGCGGACAGTCCGCGTCGCCTGACAATCCACAGCGCTGCACGGTCGGTGCGCAACGCGACGAGCTGCCGGAGTCGGGGAACGACATCGTGCAGCTCGGATCCGGCAGCGGGCGGCCGAGGCAAATCTCGCAGGGCTCGCAGGAATTCAGGCAGCTCGGCACCGGTGTGCACGACTGGCACTGGAGGGGGTCTGTGACGCGATCGAGCGTGCAAGTACCGACACGGGCGGCGTCTCTCGACCCGAGCCAGATGTACCCGGGTCCGCCGCCGGGACCGCGCCCCGCAAGGCCGGGAAACGTGCAACAGCCGAAACAGTCACAGCCATTCGGGGTCAGCGGTAGGCATCGATCGCGACAGATCTGCGTCTGAGGCACGGGACAATCTCGAGTGCCGACACGGCTCATCTCGTACGCGCAACTCATGCCCTCCGGCGGGTACGCCGGCGGGACTTCCAACGGATCGCAACGATGGTCCCACAAGCACTGATCGAACCCGGGGCCGTTCCCGAAATCGAAGTAGCAGTCACCACGGCACGGGCCGCCCGTCTCGCCACCGACACCGGTGAGTAGGACAGCGCCCTCGGTATTGTCGCAGGGACCGAGACACTCGGGATCGCGGTCGTCGACGTGTTCGTCGCCGTCGTTGTCGCGACAGTCGCCGCATTCGAGGACGTGACCCGCACACGACGTGATGTGACACACACGGCTTGCGTCGCCCTCGATCACCTCCACCCCGCCTTCGCGCACGACGATGGGCCCGTCATTCGGCGCGGCGTCCAAGCCTGGCGTTCCGTCCACAACGACCACGCCATCGACCGTTGCGTCCGAGCCGTCGAGCGTCGCGACGGTGTCCTGACGGGGACAGCCCCAAGCGAACGCAGCGATCGCAACGGACTGGCAGACTCGGTGTGGAGTCATCGTGCCCTCGCAATCACCGGCTGTGCCCGTCGCGTAGGTCTCGTTGCGCAGGGGCATCGAGCGCGTGCAGTCGCGCTCGAGCGCGGTCGCTCAACGGCGAGTCAGGATGCGATGCGACGAATGCGCGGAGCGACTCGGCTTCCGCGTCGTCGTCTCCGAGCGCGCGATACGCCTCGGCGACGCCATACCGAGCTTCTTCCGCGAGCGGACCGGCGGGTTGGGCGCGGAGGCTCGAGCGGAAGTCTCGCAGGGCACTGTTGGCGTCTGCCAGGTGCTCGAGGCGGAGCGAAGCGCCCGCGATCGTGGCTGCGTATGCGGCATCGGTTCCAGGGTACGTCGTTCGCACTCGTTGATACGCCCGCGCGGCGTCGACCCAGCGCCGCTCGCGACGCAGGTCGTTCGCGACGCGCAACAGATCGTCAGGCGCCCGTCCACCTCGCGATCCGTTCGGTGCGCGCAGAGTCGACTCGGCCAACGGTGGCTCCTGCGAATCGGTTGTACTCGCCGGGGGAGCCGGCGCGACGACTGCCGCCATCGGAGCGGTTGGATCTGGGCGCACGGCCGAAGCGATCATCGGCGCTGCGGCCACGCCACGGTGGGTCGCTCGCGCGGAAATTGCGGCGGGCGTTGACGAGCGCACAGCGGCCGCACGGGACGCATTGCGATGCACCGCACGCGACGACATGACCCGCGACCACACCGCGGCCGCGGCCGTGCTGGCGAGCACGAGCAGGGCAGCCGCCAACAGCCCCACGCGCCAGCGACGCCGCGCTGCGATCGGTCGCAGTTCGGCTTGCGCCATCGCAGCGCCCACCATCGCGGCGACACGCTCGCCCGACAGTCGCCTCGCGGGACCGGGTCGATCGTCGAGTTGAAGCGCGCGCCCAATCGCCGCGTCGCGGGAATCTGGATCGTCGATCATCGTCGACTCCTCGGCGCAGCAGACGGCTCGCCGTCGGCCAGTTCTCGAAAGCGTGCGCGTGCAAGACGCAGGCGACTGCGCACGGTCTCTTCCGGTGCGCGCGTTTCCACCGCGATCTCGGGCACGCTCATTCCCAGAACGTGGTGCAGCACCAGCGCGTGGCGTTGCTCGTCGGGAAGCTCGTCGAGATGCCGCACGGATCTTCGGCGCGCCGCGTATTCGTCGGGCTGCGTCGGTACGGACGAGAGCACGATGAGTTCGCCCATCGCGTCCACGTCGCTGCGTGCCCGATCGCGACGGCGCGCCGCAAGGGCTCGAAAGGTTGCGCGGGCCGTCACGCGATCGGCCCAGCTCTCGATCGTGCCCTCGGCTCGGTACGTCGGCAGGCCGTGGAGCAGCGCGACCAGCGCGTCCTGCGCGATGTCGTCGGCGTCTTGATCGCCGCGCACGAGGTAACGCACGAGATTGCGAACGCGCGGGAGCAACCGTGTGAGCACGGCGCGAATCGCGGCGCGATCGCCGTGGCACGCAGCGGGGACGTCCGCGGACTCGGACACCGCAGGGGGGCTCGTGCCGGCGTCCCGGTTCGTCGTGAGCACGGCGAGCATCGAATCAATAGAGTCCGCCAGAGTCGGGTTCGGGTCACGCACGTTGGCGTCACTCCGTCGCCAGGCTCAACGCCAGGCCGATTCGAGGCTGCACCGGCCACAGAGTCTGGAACCGCTGGAAACCCGAACCGTCGTCGTACCCCAGCGCCGGCGCAGAAGGTACGACATCGGCTCCAAGCGTCAGACTGACCCCCAGTCGGCCACGAAGCGCCGTCGGAAACCACGCCGCGGAGACCTCGGGCGACACGAGGATCGACGGAAGAACGCGCGGTGGCGTCGGCGTCGCGCGCGGATCGATGGCCGCGGTCGCGCGGAAATACAGCACCGCGCCGACCCCGACGTGCGCGCCGAAACGAAACTGTCGTTCGACCGTCCACGCCGCTCCAACCCACACGTCGAATCCGAGGCGCGTCAGTTGCACCGACGTCCACGCGTCGACTCGCGTGACGGGCAGTGCCGAGCCGAACGAGGCACCGACTTCGAGCAACCCCGTGCCGCCAGAAATTCGCGCCGCGGGTCCGTGGTGGCCGAACGCAGCGAGCCCATCGATCGATGTCTGCCATCCCACCGACGCACTCACGCGCCACGATGGCGCGCTCGGACCGCGTGACAGCACTGACGACGGCGATGTCGAATTCGGCGCCGCAATCCCGATCGTTCCTCCCTGCGCAAGCGCGCGCAACGCACCGCGAACGACGAGGGCCGCCGCTTCGAGCGTCGCGGATGGGACGGCGGGGACGTCTGCACCGGTATTCGCGCCATCGCCATGCGCCGCAGCGATCGCACGCACGAACACGCGGCCGCTGCTGACGTCGGCGACGTGCACCAGGAGATTCGATGGGTCGGCGAGTCGATCGAGCGTGAACCAGACTGCGACGCGCGCGCCGCGTTCGCGTGCAAGGCGTGTCGCGGCGGACAACTGTGCCGCCAGGTCATCGGGGAGCGTGTCGTCGGCGACGGACAACGTCACGTCGAGGTCAGCGGTTTGACCCTGAACGCGGCTGAGCAGGGCGCGATCGGTCGTCGACGAAACCCACACAATTGCAGTAAGAGTCGCGGGAACGTCCGCGAACGCGCGCGGCGCGGCAAGCACGAGGACGAGTGCAGCAGTCGCCGCGAGGACGCGCGCATTGGTGCCGTGCATGGACATCGCGTGTCGAATCATCGCATGCCGATCGCGCGGTTTCGCGCGACTTCGCCCGTTCATGCGGCACTCTCTTCGCCCCGCCCGCGCCCGGGTGTAACCTGCACCCATGCGTTGCGGGGGCGAAGTGCGCGAACGACGCGGACGATCGGTACTCGGCCTGGCAGCGGCGCTCGCGATGGCCGTCGCGGGCGATGCGGCTTGCTCGTACCCCCCGACCCAGTTGCTCGTCGTCGTCGACACCGACCTGCGCACCAGTCCGCTGCGTCTTCAACTGATCGTCCGCGCGGGCACGGCCGCCATCGCCGACACCGCGCAGCCGGATCGCGAGTGGCGCTGGGCGCCCGGCCGCGAGGGTGACGTCGGCTTCATCGCGTTTCCCGCCTCGCTCGGGATCGTGCCCGCGTCGAGCGACTCGAGCGACGGGCCCGTCACGTTTTCCGTACAGATCGTCGTGGAATCGACGCCGCCCGCGACGTTGCGGCGGATCGTGCGCGGGCAATTCGTTCGCGGCAGTATGACCACGCATCGGATATTCCTGTCGGCCGCGTGCCTCGGCGCGGACACACGCTGCCGCATGCGGGCGCCCTGCACGCTCGCCGCCTACTGCGAGGAAAGCGGACAAACGTGTGACCGCGGAGCATGCGTAGGTCTGTCGGACTGCTCGACGGGACGAATGCGCTGCGGCGCAGACTGTGTCGACACGCGGACGGACGACGCCCACTGCGGTCGCTGCGGCAGCGCGTGCACGTCGCCGAACCACTGCGTTGGGGGTGTCTGCGCGCCCGACTGCCCCGCGCCGCGTCGCGTGTGCGGCACGAACTGCGTCGACGTATCGACCGACGTGCGAAACTGCGGCACGTGCGGGACGGCCTGCAGCACCGCGGAAGACTGTGTGTCCGGCGCGTGTCGCGCGCGATGCAGTCCACCACTCGCCGAGTGCTCGGGCGTATGTCTGGACCTGCGTACGTCCAACACGAACTGCGGCGCATGCGGGAACGCGTGCGCGACCGGGACGCGATGCACGGGTTCGGCATGTCAAACCGTGTGCAGTGCCCCGCAGGTCGTGTGCGCTGGCGCGTGCGTCAATGTGCAAACCTCGTCGGCGAACTGCGGCGCGTGCGGCCGCGCGTGCGCTGCGGGTCAGTCCTGTTCGGCGGGTGCCTGCGTGTGTCCAACCGGACTCACTGCTTGCGGTTCGCAGTGCGTCGACGTGCTGACCGACACGAACCACTGTGGCGGCTGCGGTGTGTCCTGCGGGACGGCCGCGTGCTGGAATGGACGATGCATCGCTGCGCCTGCCGGCTGCGACGCTCCGCGCGTGTACGGCGGACACTTGTACGCGCGCTGCAACGGTCCGCTCACCTGGTACCAGGCTACCGACATCTGCGGCCTCTGGGGCGGGTACCTTGCCGTCGTGAACAACTCGGCGGAGGACACGTTTCTGCAGAGCCTCGGTGGCGGCAACCCTTGGATCGCGTACACAGACGTCGTGACCGAGGGCTCGTGGACGTGGCTGTCGTCGATGCCGAGCGGCTTCGTCAATTGGTGCCCCGGCGAGCCGAGTGCCACGTGTTGCTACGGGCCGTACCCGGGCTGCCCCGGGGGCGGAGTGGCGACCGATCAGGACTGCGCCGTGATGAACTTCGTGTGCAGCGATGGATCGCACCGGTGGGACGACCAGAACTGCTGCTGGATGAACCCGTTTCTCTGCGAACGAAGCTTCTGACGGACGATCGCGCTATCTCGACGGCAGAAGGGGCGCTACACTGCTGGACAGTGTCGTGGGGCATCGGACACCGGTTGATACGTCGATGGGACATTGCGCATGACGAAGCGGTTCGCGCTGGACCGGGATGGTCGGCGGATCGAGTTGCCGGCGGGCGAACACGTCGCTGGCCGCGCATCGAACTGCCTGGTATTTGTCGACGATCCGCTCGTCTCGCGTCGACACGCGCGATTGCTGGTCACGGACGAGACGGTCGAGATATCGGACTTGCAAAGTCGCAATGGCGTGAAGGTCAATCACGTCCGGATCTCGAAGCCCACGGTCCTGCACGACGGTGACCACATCACGATCGGCGAGGCCCAATGGCAGTTCACCGTGCTCGAGCCGCTCGTCCCACGTGACGCGCGCAAGACCGTCGAGACCGAAGCGTTCGTGCCGCCGCCGTCACGTCCCACGCTGCGCCGACCGTCGAGTGAAATCGCCACGGGAGTCCTGCAGCCAGTCTCGGTCATCGACTCTGCGTTTTCGAGCGGAGATCCCGCCGTCATCGAGCACGTCGTGGGTGGGTATCTCCGCGAGCGCCTCGCAACGCTGCAGTCGGGTGCGTCCGAATTTCCGGGCCTCGTCGATGCGACGGGGTATGCGCTGCGACTCGCCGCCGACACGCGCAAGCCCGAGTGGCTCGATTGGATCTTCGACGCATACTTCGCAGCCCAACGCGTCCTGTTGACCCACACCGTCGATGAGCTGCACACGCTCGGACGGCAGCTCGGGCTCGGCGTCACGCCGACGTTGAAAGCCTACGTCGCCTGGTTGGACGAACGCGCCGAATCGCTCGCGCCGACGGAGCAATTCGTGCTGCGACGGCTGCACAGCCTCGCGGAGACCTTGAAGCACAGCGCGGGCCCGCGGCCGGGGGGGGGACGCGGCTGAAGCGCGGGCGCGCGGCGCGAAGAGTGACCTCGGGATCTCGGATTCTCGGAGCGGGCTACCGGATTCGAACCGGCGACATTCAGCTTGGGAAGCTGACGCTCTACCAACTGAGCTAAGCCCGCGAACGAATCGTTGGTACCGCGCACGCCGAGCGCGGTCAAGCGTAGTAGACTCGTCCCCGTGACCACCGAGCCCGTCACGCGACACACGTACGCCGAGTACCTCGCGCTCGAATCCGAGTCGCCGGTCCGGCACGAGTTCGTCGACGGTGAAATCTGCGCGATGGCGGGTGGCACGCTGGAGCACAGCCAGATCGCGGCAAATGTCATCGGGCACCTGAGAGCCGCGCTTCATGCCCGCCCATGCGTCGTCTACACGTCCGACGCCCGCGTGAAGGTCGACGCGACGTCGATGGCGACGTATCCCGACGTCGGCGTCGTCTGCGGAGAAGTGCAGCGCTCCGCGGCCGACAAGGATGCGATCACGAATCCGATCGTGATTGTCGAAGTGCTCTCCGACTCCACGAGCGACTGGGACCGAGGTGGCAAGTTCGATCACTACCGTCGGCTCGCGTCACTGCGAGAGTATGTCCTGGTGTCGCAGACCGAGCGAGCGGTCGAGCATCGCGTGCGCAACGACGACGGCTCGTGGACCGTGCGGTACTTCGCGGCGCGGGACGCGGTGACCCTCGCGTCGCTCGAGTGCGAATTGCCGCTCGACGAGGTGTACTTCAAAGTTGCGGGTCTGTAGTCGGGCCGACGGATGTCTGCCGTGGATCATCACGAGTTCAGCGTGGCAGTGTGCGATGCGGCGACGTCGTTTCGCATCGACGAAAGTGTGATTGCCGGCTCGCGGCCACGCCAGGACGCCCGCACGCGGCGACCGCGCAGGCGACGACGAGTAGAATCGTCGGGCACGCGTGAAGTGCGCGATCGAGTCGCGGCGGAAACTCCCCTCCCATCCTGCGCAGCGTATCGCGTGCGCGCGCGACCGTCGATGGCGTAGGGCGTGTACGACGTGCCAGACCGCAACGGGACATCAGCCCGGTCCGCCGTCCCCATCCGTGCTCGCTCCGCACATGCCGCGAGTGCGTGAGGCGGCCGCGTTCGGTCGAATGTTCGCGCGAACGGTCGAGATGCCGATTCCCATCGAGATGCCGCCGAACCGCGGCGTGCCCATGGTTCGATCGACGCAAACGCTCATGCCGGGAAGCCGGACATCGACGAGCGGGGCGATCATCGCAGCGACTGCGCTCACGAAGTCACCCGAGACTCCCGCGAGCAATGAGTTGCCTGCAAGCCAGCCGCCGATGTCGCCGTTCGTCCCCGTCATGCCGTCGGGCGAGAGCGATAGACCCACCTGCGTTTGGTTCAGATCGAGATTGATCTGTACGCCCATGATCTCGGGCAGTGGCAGCCGAAACACACCCGTGCGAGTCGTCACGATGAGCCGCCCATCAACGATCGAACCCGGGAAGCCGAACGTCGCGTCCGTGTCGATGTTTGTGCCGCCCATCCGAAGCGACGCACTGGACACCGAGTACTCTGCGTTGCCGGAGAATGCCGCGCTGCAATCTGCGAACTCCGGGTAGCCCCGCCAGATACGCACGTGGACGGAGGCGTCATTCGAGATGTCGTTGACGTCCGCAACGCGGATGAGCAGCACGACGATGCTGGGAATCTGCAGCCGGAGCAACAGACGAAGGTCCGTGCGCATCACCGCCGCCTCAAGGGAATTGATGATCGTCGGAAGCTGGTTGTCCACGCCGCCGACGCAGCCGGCGCCTCCCATCGCGCAACCGGAGGGCCGGTGTTGATCTCGATCATGAAGAGAGAAGAAGTCCGGGTGGTTGCAGCCGTCCGCGTCCATCGGACCGGAGAACAGCCCATCGACGTTGAACCCGGTGTGCGCCACTTCCACCGAGTCGTTGTCGTCGATTGTCATTGTCCGAACGACGTAGTCGTACGTCCTTCCGCCGGGCTGCGCGACCTCAGCGCCGCCATCCGTGCCGCCGTCGCCGGCTCGCGTTCCTGAACAGCCAATCCCACAAAGCGCTCCGCACACCAATCCAGACCTCAGCGCGCGCAACGACATCAAACGCCGACTCGGTTTTCAGTGTTGGGTGAGCTCGCACCGCTCACATCGGCGTGTCCGTACACGTGAACGCGCCGGTTCCGTCGTCCCAGCAGATCAGTGCGCCGCAACACGGGTTGCGCGTGCAGTCGGCTCCCCGCGCAGCACACATGGCGTCGGCTCGCCCTGCGTCGACCACATCGGGAACAGGAACATCGATGCTCGCATCGACGCCGGCATCGGGGTCCGGTCGTACGCGGTCCTGTGCCCAGAACGGACGATGCGTGTCTTCGTCGAGGTCTTGAACCGGCAGCCGAAACGCCGGCGCGCTCGGATCGGCGCCAGCAGTCGTCCGCGTGAGATCGATCGCGGCGACCCAGAGTTGTTCGCGTTCGCCCAACGCAGAGCCCGCCGCGAGAATCGCGCCGTACGCGCGCGTGGAGCTGAACGCGACCCAAGCATAGTCGTCGGGAACACCCGAGGGTGCCCACGTCGGCATGTTGTCTTGAATCGTCGCCGTCGTGACCGCAACGCTGTTCACGATCGTGTTTGCGCGCGTCAGCGCACGCGGCGCGGTGCCGTCGCGTTGCATGAGCCACAGGTCGGTCGTGATGTCGTTTTGGCCATTCCCTGTCGAGTGCGCGTACGCGATCCACTGGCTGTCCCACGAGAACGATGGGAACATGTTCGTATCGCCGCGCATGCCGCGGCCTACGAGCGTGCGGACCATGCCCCACGTGTCCCCTGGACGGATTTCGATCGTCGCGATCTGTCCGCCTTCGACGCCGCGGTCGCGGTTGGCGGCCGAGATCACGAACGCCAGGAGCGAACTGTCGGGTGCCCAATCGGGCTGCGTTCCGAAACGCGTCGCGGGCATCGGGACGACATTGACCGAAGTTCCATCGGTCGCGCGGCGCAGCGTCATCGCGCCGCGAGTGGCGGTGACGACACGAGTCTCGTCCCACGAGATGGTGTTCCACGAACACGGGATCGCCGCGCCCGCAACGGCGGTGACGATCCGCGGCGGCGGGAACCGCGGCGACACTTCGACGAGCCACAGCCTCTCGCCGCCAACGTCCGCGCCGAGTCGGTTGCCTTGTCGTGACAGCGTGTGGCACGCGACGCAGTCCCCGTCCGCCTGATCCGGCGTGAGGAAGTTCGTCGGCGCCGAGTCACTGACGGTCGCACGCCGCACACCGCGCGCGGTGGTGCTCCAATAATAGATGGCCCCCGGCACGGGCCCGCGCGAGAAGCCGATGGTCAATGGCGCGGACCGCGTGAAGCGGCCCGGAGCGGTGCTCAGCGCGGCGTCGATCGTCACCGTGACGTTCGCGCGCGGGTTGCTCGCGGCGATGAAGCGCCACACATCGATCGTCGGCTCGAAGCACCGCATGCCCGTTCGCGCCGCGGTGCACGTTGCGTGAACGCCGTCGGTGAAGAGCGCGAGGCGGGTTCGATCGCTCTCGACGTTGATGCGAAAGCGATCGTTGCCGAAGGGCCGCCACTGAAAGAGGATCTTGTAGACGTTCTGCGGAAAGATCGTTTCGTTGGAGGGGTAGAGCCATGCGGCAGTACGCATCGCGTCCGCCGTGGGCATCGCGCCCGGCGGAAAGAGTGCGTCGGTCCCGGGCGGCGTGCCGGGAAGCATCACGGTGACTTCCAACACGACACGCAGCATCGCCGTCGCACTCAGGGCTCCGTAGCGCGCGGTCACCACGACGTCGCCGCCAGATGCATTGGTGGTCGTCGCAACGCCGTCCGCCGCGATCGATACAACGTCGGTTCGGTCGACCGACCACGTCGCCGGGACGATCACGTCGCGACCATCGCGCGTACGCGCGCGGGCCGTGTACATCTGCCGCTGTGGCATCGCGAGGTTCGTGATGCGAAGCGTTGCCATCGTGGGATCCACGGCGAGCGAGACCGCCTCGGCCGGATCGAGCGCGTCGATGCTTCCATCCCGGGGACCGCCGTCGCCCCCATCGAGATCGGTGCCTCCCTCCATGCTCGTGGTGCCGTCGCTCGTTCCGTCGTTCTGGCCATCCACGCGGCCGCCATCGCCTGAACCCGTCGAACCACAACCCGCGGCGACAATCGCGAGAACGAGCCAGGGCAATCGGCGCATCAAGTTTCGTGGTTCCGCTAGGATCGTTCGCATGGGCCGCCTCCGCGTTGTGCCGACGACAATCACCGTCGAGCGCTGCCGACTCTCCGTCGAATCTACAACGGTGCCACAGGAGTGCGCGGCAAGTCCAATCGGTGCGGCTCGCCGGCTTGCGCCTGCCGCCCCACTCTGCGCACCATCCGCATCGAACGACCCGCACGGTCGCCGTGCGCGTTCATCCCGTTCCGCCGCACAGGAGCCCGCCATGAGAATCTCGTTTGTATCCTTGCTCACATTCGTCGTGTTGGCCGTCGTGTTTCCCATCGCGTGCGGAGGGACGAACACGATGGGCGACGCGGCCCCGAGTGACGGCGTCGCGAGCGACACGGGCAGTGGTTGTCGCGTCGGTGAGGCGACGTGCGATGGGAGATGCGTGAACATCGACAACGACCCTGCGCACTGCGGCCGGTGCGGCAACGCCTGCCCGGGCGGTCAGGTCTGCACGTCGGGGCGTTGCGCAGCGACGTGCGCGTCGGGAGAGATGACCTGCGCGGGACGGTGCGCCAACGTTTCGTTCGACAACGCCAATTGCGGTACGTGCGGGAACGCGTGCTCCGGGTCGACGATCTGCCAAGGCGGCACTTGTCGCTGTGCTGCTCAGTCTCCTCCGCTGACGCTGTGTGCCGGTGCCTGCGTCGCGACCAACACCGACCCCGCGAACTGCGGCATGTGTGGTCGTGCGTGTGCTGCGGGTGAGGTGTGCAACGCCGGCACGTGCGCGACGATGTGCGGATCCACTACGACGCTGTGCGCGGGTCGCTGCGTGATGACCAGCACCGACGTCGGGCACTGCGGCGCCTGCGGGAATGCGTGTCCAGCCGACGCGAGGTGCAACATGGGATCGTGCCAGTGCCGTCGGAGTGGCGACATGCTCTGCGGCGCGGTGTGTGCCGCAACAGCGAGCGATCCAGCCAATTGCGGCGCGTGCGGTACAGCGTGTCCCGCGGGACAGCGGTGCTCGAGCGGAACGTGCGCGATGGCGTGCGGAGACGGGCTCACCGCGTGTGGCGCGTCGTGCGTGGACACGACGCGTGATCCGAGAAACTGCGGCGCCTGCGGGCGCGCGTGTCAGCCGACGGTGCCGTACTGCTTCGAAGGAATGTGCAACGGGGGCTGAGCCGACGCTCAGAATCTGACGCGGACGGCGGCGTCTGCCCCGCCCTCGGGGCGCGGTGCAAACGCAATGGCCGCGGTCGAATCGGGCGGCGTCGCCACTCGATTCTGCACGAAGAGTCCAATGGTCGCGGCGACACCGACGCCCGTCACGACGAGGAGCACGTTCGTGATGGTCCGTTGCGTCGTGCCGGTACTCGAGAGCATCGCAGTTTCCGGCGAGTCGGGATTCTGCGTTCCGACCATCTGGAACCGGTTCCAGGTTCCGAGTGTCACTTGCGCCATCACGATGCTTGCGATGCCTGCGCCCAAGGCGACTCCACCGGCGACGATGACCGGAACCGGGCTCGGCCGAGTGTCTCGCTGCAAGCGAACGGTGACCGTGCGTGTCTCGTTCGGACCGATGTTGAGTTCTCCCGCCCAGGTCCGGTATCCCGGCGCCCGCACACGCACCGTGTGATGGCCGATGAGAACGAGGTTGGGCTGCGTCTCGGTGCCCGGCCGGTTGTCGACCTCGATGACGCCGTTGGGGGGAGCGCCGCGAACGACGATCTGACCCCCGGTCGCGCCGACGATCGGGGATCCGCCGGCACCCGAGAGAGAGTGCATCTCGGGCCGGATCTCCCGCTCTTGTCCGCCCGCGATGAGAAACGTCTCGTGGACGTCTCGGTATCCTTCGGCAGCGATGTTCAGCTCGTGACGGCCGGTGCCGACGGCGAGGGGTGCACTCAGCGGCGTTGTGCCCACACGCTCGCCGTCCAGCGTGATCGTCGCACCCGCAGGCACGCCCTCAATGCGGATGTGCGCGATGAAGTTTCGAATCTCGTCGAGGCCGGCCGTGACCTGAGCGCGGCGCTCGGGCGTCATAGTCGCTTCGCGGAGGAACTGCTCGATGGACCGCGCGGCTTCGGGATAGTGATGCAGCGCTTGATGGGTCACGCCGATGTTGTAGAGCAGGTTTGGGCGGTGGCTGGTTTCGTACGCTGCGAGGAATTCCGCGAGTGCGCCGTTGAAGTCCTGCGAGTTGTACAACTCGAGTCCGCGTTGGAATTGCGCACGCGCGGCGGCTTGCGCAGTGTCGGCGGGGGTCGCAGGAGGCGTGGTCGCGGCCGGGGTTGTCGCGGGCGGCGTTGTCGCGGGGGCGGCCGCCGGAGGGACTGCGGTCGCGGGCGTCGGCGTCGCGTGCCTTCGGTGATGTTGTGCGACGGCAGTGCCACCTGCGAACTCGATCGCAGCAGTCAAGGCCATCACGGTCGGCCATCGGCGAGTCGTCATCCCAATTGCTCCAATGGTTGGTTCGGTTCAGAACTCGGAATTGACTTGAAGCCGCGCACCGGTGCCGGTTGGCGGCGGTCGAACGCGCGGTGTTTCGCGCGGGACGACCGGGGGCGCCGTCGTATTGGCGCGCGCAACCTGGCCACCGACCGGGGCGGTCACGCGCGCGGCGACGTTCGGCGGACGACCGTGGCTACCCGGCGGCGCGGTGGGCACCGTCGGAACGACGGGCGCGAGTGCCACCGGCGGTGCGGCGGGTTGTTCGGCAAGAGCGATCATGATCGAGCGGTCACGATCCGCAGTCACCGTGGCGGAATACGGCAGCCGCCCGGGAGCCGTCACACGAATCGCGTGACTCGATCCACGCGGGAGGGTCAAGTGCGGCGACGCAGATGGCGCGTCGTCTACCGTGATTGCAGCGCCGGCCGGAAGCCCGTCGAGATCGATGGTGACGTTCGCGGACATCGTCGGCGTGACGGGGACCGCGGGGGGCTGCGCCGCCGCCTGCGTCGCGGCCGGTCGACTCGAGCCCTTCAGCGCGAACACGCCGATCCCGGCAGCGACGAGAGCTGCCACGCCGACGGTAGCGAACAGACCCGTGCGCGACTTCGGCTTCGCCACCGCTTCAGGCTGCGCGAGCGGCGCGATCGCTCCCGCGGCCGTCATGGCCTTGGGCACGTCGACACGCGGCTGGCTGGGCATCGTCGCAGCCACGCCTTTTTCCCAGTTCAACGGCGTGAGATTGGGCGTCGGCGTCGGAATGGGATTTGATCTTGGAGCGCCGGTCGAGTTCGGTGCCCAGGATACCTTCGGCGCCGTGACGAACGGAACGAGCGCCTGCGCAAATTCCTGGGCGCTGCCGAAGCGCAATTCGCGTTCCTTCTCGAGCGATCGAACGATGATGTTGTCGTACTCCTCGGGAATCCCCGGCACGATTTCGCGCGCACGCTTCAGCCCGTTCATTCGGTACACGATCATCATCAGAAGCTCGGCCTGACTCTCCCCGTCGAACGGAACCTGGCCCGTGACCATCTGGTAGAGCATCACGCCCGCGGAGTAGAGGTCCGCGCGGTGGTCGATGTCGCGCTTGCCGAGCGCTTGCTCGGGGGACATGTAGTACGGCGTGCCCATCACGGCGCCCGTTTGCGTCAGGCCTTTGTTCTCGGGTTTGTCGTCGCCGCGCAGCTTGGCGATGCCGAAGTCGAGCAGCTTCACGAAGTCGCGGTGGCCGGCCTTCGTGATCAGGAATACGTTGTCGGGTTTCAGGTCCCGGTGGATGATGTCGCTCGCGTGCGCAGCGCCGAGCGCAGACAGCACCTGCGTCATGATGTACGCCGCGTCGCCGAAGGGCAGCGTGCCGCGCTCGTCGAGACGCTCGCGCAGGCTCTGGCCCTTCAGGTATTCCATCACCATGTACGGCGCGCCATCGTGCGTGCCGAAGTCCATGATCTCGATGATGTTGTCGTGACCGATCGCGGCGGCCGAACGCGCTTCCCGCTGGAACCGTCCGACGATCTCCGCGTTGCGGGCAAACGACGGGTGCAGCACCTTGATGGCGACCTTGCGGCCGACCCCCGTGTGCTCGCCCTCGAAGACGGCGCCCATGCCGCCCTCGCCGATGAGCTTGATCACACGGAAACGTTCATTGATGATTGCGCCCGGCTCGATCATAGACGTCCCCCTCGCGCAATGCGCGTCGCGGCACGAACAGTCATGATACGAGAATACACTGCCGTCGTCCCCTCGTCACGAACGCCGCGAACGCCAAGATTGCGGAATACTTGCGACCCGGTTGATCAAGGCCGAGTGACCCTCGCGGTGTAGGACCCCCCGGTGGCCCCGCACAGATCCAGGTACCACGTGTGAATCCCCGCCCCGGCGGGAATCGACGTCGTGAGGTAGGCCTGGGCCGTCCCGCAACCGCTGTTGTCGTTCTGCACCATGGGCACTCGTGTCGGGCTGTACTGCTGCACGAGCGTGTCGAGGGTCGTCAAACCGCAGGTGTCTGCCGTCGAGTTTGCCGCCACGAAGTTGCTGCACGCGACCCACCAGAGGGTGTACTCAGCTCCGGCAGTGGCGCACCCGCCGCCTCCGATCGTGCCCGATCCGGTCATCACGGGCGTCGTAATCGACTGTGACGTCCCGGCGTTGAGGTACGCGACGTTCGGTGAGGCGCCCGCGTTGCCCATCGGTAGGCGCTGCAGGCGCACGCTCGCCGATCCGGCTGCGACCGCATAGAACGAACCAACCCCGAGGTAGTAGCTGCCGACGGCGAGGCTGGCCGCAATGATGCTGTTGTTGCTTCCCGGACATCCGTAGGGGGTCGTGCCGATGTCGTCGTTGCACACCACGCCGTTCGGCAGCGTCGTGCTCGGGATCAGGTTGCCGGTCGAATCGAGGAAGAAAAGCACGGTGTCGAACGGTGAGCCGAGGGTGTCCGCATACACGATCTGCGCGCCCATAGCGCTCGTGATGTTGAACGAGTAGAAGACCTCCTGCCCCGGGCCGCCGCAGTGATTTCCCGAATTGTTTCCGGAGCCCGTGACGACTGCGGTGGCCGTCAGGTTATTCGGGATGTTGCCCAATGCGGTCGCGTTGGCGAGCGTGTCGTTGACGGGCGGCGACGCGGAGCAGATCGACGTAACCGGCGGCCCGGCCAAGCTGTGCATGCAATTCCCTGACGCGCAGGCCGTGCCGCATGCTCCGCAGTTGAGGTCGTCGGACTGCAGGACGTGGCAGGTCCCGTCGCCCACGCAGAGCGTGGCCGGGGCGTCGCAGCCCGAACCGTTCTGATCCCACGTTGCGGCACACGATCCGATGTGCTCCGTGCCGCCGAGAGCGGCTGGCGCGAACTGCGACGGTCCTTCGTGATGAAAGTACCAGCGACTGCGTCGCGGACTGAACGTGAAGGAGCACATGTCGCCGAGGCTCGCAAACGTGGTCGCGTTCTGCGGCTGGCCATCGGGCACGCGAATCCGACGAATGGTGGTGGCGCTCTCCACGTACGACACATAGAGCGTGTCGTTGAAGAACTCGGAAATCCCCCAGAACGCCCAGTTTTCACAGCCAACGTGAGCCGGGTTCGCCATGAACCCCAGGTCTGCAACGGCCGCCGGTGCCGCGCCGTCGAGCGTGATGTTGTACACGTGGCCATCGGCGCTCGGACCCGTCCAGATGACGAGGCGATCGACGCCCGAAAATATCCCCGCGCCGTTGTGAACGGTGATGGGCGTGGCGAGTTGCAAGCGGCCCGTACCGAGCACTCCGGTGGAGTCGAATTGGCCGAGTTGAGTGACCGTGAACGACGACGCCAGAGCCGTTCCGGTCGGCTCGGTCCCGCCTGCGTCCATCAACACCCAGACCTGTCCGCGTAGATTCTGTGCGAGCCCGTCGTGCCCCGCGCCGCTCAACGTCGCAGGATTGGCCAGGTTGGCGGTGTCGAATCGGCCCGTCGCGGGCGTGGGGAGCGTTCCGGCGCCGTCCCCATTGTAGAACACCTGATGTCCATTCACCGCGATGCCGCCACGATCGTCATGGGTGAACGGCTCGTGCTCGCGATCCTGGCACCCTGTCGTCCCGAGAGTTCGCACTCGGAACTGCGGTCCCGCGATCGTCACGCATACGCTGTTCGCGCAGATCTGGTTGGCCCCGCAGGCCGTGCCGCACGAGCCGCACGCCGTGCGGTTGTACGTCAGATCGGTTTCGCATCCATTCGAGTTGTTGCCGTCGCAGTTGCCGTAGCCCGCAAGGCACGTCAGCCCACAATTGACGCCGTCGCAGGTCGCGGCGGCCTGGCGCGGCAGTCCCGTCGGACACGGAGTGCACAGCGTTCCGCAGTTGTTCGTGCTGTTGTTGCTGACGCAGGCACCGCTGCACTCGTGGAACCCGGCGTTGCACGACGCGATGCCGCAAACACCGCTCGTGCAGGACGGCGTTCCGTTGGTCACCGAGCACACGTTCGAGCACGAGCCACAGTGAGTCACGTCGGTGGACAGCGCGAAGCAAGCGGCGCCACACACGCTGTACGGCGCGTTGCACGAAAAGCCGCACGACGTTCCATCGCACGTCGAGGTTGCGTTCGACGGCGGCACGCACGAGGTGCACGAAGCGCCGCACGTGGCCGTACTCGAGTTGCTGACACACGCTCCGCTGCAATTGTGATAGCCGGCGTTGCACAAGATCCCGCACGTCCCGCCCGTGCAGGTCGCGGTGCCGTTTCCGGGAATCGGGCAAGCCGTGCACGTCGCGCCGCAGCGCGTGGAGTCTGTGTCCAGGTAGCAAGCGCCCGAACACGCGTGGTAACCGGCGTTGCACGTGAAGCCGCAACTGGTGCCGTTGCACGTGGCCGTCGAGTTCGCCGGCGGCGTGCAGGCCGTGCACGACGATCCGCAGTTGTTGATGCTGTTGTTGCTCACGCAGGGGCCACCCGGCACGCCCGGGCAAAAGTGGTACGACGCATTGCAGGTGTAGCCGCAGCTCGTACCGTCGCAGGTTGCCGTCGAGTTCGCAGGAGGAACGCACGCCGCGCACATCGCCCCGCAATTGTTCGTGCTGTTGTTGCTGACGCACACGCCCGCGCACAGGTGGTAGCCCGCGTTGCACGCGCCCATCACGCACGTACCGCTCACGCAACTCGCGCTGGCGTTCGCGAAGGAGCACACGTTTCCGCACGTTCCACAGTGGCTCACGTTGCTGGCAGTGTTGATCTCGCAGCCGTTGGCCGGCATGCCGTCACAGTTCGCGTAGCCGCCGTTGCACGCGCCCATCGTGCACGTGCTGGACACGCACGAGGCGGCCGCGTTGGCGAACGAGCACGACACGCCGCATGTCCCGCAATTCGACACGCTCGTCGTGGTGTCCGTCTCGCAGCCGTTCGCGGCCATGCCGTCGCAGTCCCCGCGGCCGGCCGCGCAACTCGTGACGATGCACATTCCGCCGGAGCAGCCCGGCGTGCCTCCGGCCGTCATGCACACGTTTCCGCACGAAGCGCAGTTGTTGACGTTGGTGTTCAGGTTGGTTTCGCAACCGTCCGCCGTCACCATGTTGCAATTGCCGAATCCGGCGTTGCACGCGGAGATCACGCACGTTCCCGCCGAGCAGCCCGGGGTCGCGTTTGCGAACGAGCAGCTCGTGCTGCAGTTTCCGCAACGCGTCGAATCGGTGTTGAGGTTCGTCTCGCAGCCGTCGGCCGAGAGCCCGTTGCAATTTCCGTATCCCGCGACGCACGCGAAGCTGCACGCCGTGCCGTCGCACGTGGACGTCGCGTTGGCCGGCACCGTGCAGGGTGTGCACGATGCGCCGCAACTGTTGACGCTCGAGTTGCTGGCACACGCGCCGCCGCAGTTGTGGTAGCTCGCGTTGCACGAGATGCCACACGAGGTCCCGTCGCACGTTGCGCTGCCATTGGACGGCACGCTGCACGGGGTGCACGAGCTGCCGCAGTTGTTGATCGACGAGTTGCTGACACACGCGCCGCCGCACAGGTGGTAGCCCGCGTTGCAGCTGAATCCGCACGTCGAGCCATCGCACGTTGCCGTCGCGTTGGCCGGCGGAGCGCACGGCGTACACGACGATCCGCACGAGTTGATGCTGGTGTTGAGCACACACGCCCCACTGCACGCGTGGTAGCCGGCGTTGCACGAGATCCGCACGTGGTGCCATCGCACGTGGCCGAGCCGTTCGATGGCACGGAACACGCGCTACACGACGCGCCGCACGTGGCGACGCTGGCGTTGGACACACACGCGCCGCCGCAGTTGTGGAACCCGGCGTTGCAGGAAATCCCGCACGACGTTCCGTTGCAAGTCGCAGAGCCGTTTGCGGGCGTCGAACACGGCGTGCACGAGCTGGTGCCGCACGTGTTCGGGTCGCTGTTGCTCACGCACGCACCCGCACAGACGTGAAACCCGGCGTTGCAGGAGATCCCACACGCGGTGCCGTCGCATGTGGCCGAACCGTTCGCCGGCGTGGGGCACGGAGAGCACGACGACCCACACGTCGCCGTGGCCGAGTTGCTGACGCACGCGCCACCGCAAACATGGAAGCCCGCGTTGCACGTGAAGCCGCACGTCGAGCCGTCGCACGTGGCGGTGCTGTTCGCGGGTGGAGTGCAGGGGGTGCAACTCGCCCCGCACGACGCAACGCTCGAGTTGCTGGAACACGCAGCGCCGCACACGTGGTAGCCGGCGTTGCACGTTCCGATGCCACACGTGCCCGACGCGCAAGCGGCCGTCGCGTTCGGGATCGAGCAGACGGTGGCGCACGTGCCGCAGTTGCTCGGATCGTTGTTGGTGTTGGCCTCGCAACCGTTGGCCGTGACGCTGTCGCAGTTGGCAAAGCCCGCGTTGCAGCTCGCGATACCGCACGTGCTCAACGCGCAGTTGGCCGTCGAGTTCGGGAACGAGCATACGGTGCCGCAACCGCCGCAGTTGGTGACACTGTTCGTGATGTTGATCTCGCAGCCGTCGGCAGACAAACCGTTGCAGTCGCGGGTTCCTGCCGGACACGAGCTGAGCACGCAGCTCCCAGCCGTGCAGACAAAGCCGGCCACGCAGACCGTCGGACAGGCGCCGCAATGGCTGCTGTCGGAGTTGAGATTGACTTCGCACCCGTTCGCCGCGACGCCGTCGCAGTTGGCATAACCCGCGTTGCATGCGCCGAGCGCACACGTTCCGGACGAACACGTGGCGGCCGCGTTCGGGAACGAACACACCGTCGTGCAGGTCCCACAGCGCGTCGCGTCGGTTTGCAAGCTGGCCTCGCACCCGTCGCTCGCAACCGCATTGCAGTCCGCAAAGTTCGCGTTGCAGGTGAAGCCGCACGCCGTTCCGTCACAACTCACGGTAGCATTCGCGCGCGCGGCGCAGGCCGTACACGAAGACCCGCACGTGGCAGTGGCACCGTTGGACACGCACACGCCGCTGCAATTGTGGAATCCGGCGTTGCATGAAATTCCGCAGGCGGTTCCGTCGCACGTCGCCGTGCCGTTGGACGGGATCGCGCACGCCGTGCAGGAGCTCGTTCCGCAATTGCTCGTGCTGCCGTTCGAAACGCAAGCACCGGAGCAGTCATGGAAGCCGGCGTTGCACGAGATCCCGCACGACGTTCCATCGCAGGTGGCCATTCCGTTCGACGGCGTCGGGCACGCTGTGCACGAACTTCCGCACGACCCAGTGCTGGTGTTCGCCACGCACATTCCGTTGCAGAGATGGAAGCCCGCGTTGCACACGAATCCACACGTGGGCATCGCGCCGGTGCACGTTGCTGTCGCGTTCGCGGGCGCGGCGCACGGCACGCAAGACGAGCCGCACGAACTCACGCTGGTGTTGCTCGCGCACGCAGCACCGCAGGCGTGGAACCCGGCGTTGCAGCTGAACCCGCACGCAGTTCCGTCGCACGTTGCCGTGGAATTCGCGGGGGGCACACACGGAGCACAAGACGTCGTGCCGCACGACCCAACGCTGCCGTTGCTCGCGCAGGATGTCGCCATCATGGGCGCCGCGGGACAACCGTGACTCCCGGGATTGCACGTGAAGCCGCACGCACCCGCGGTACACGTCGTCGTCGCGCCCGAGACGGCCATGCACGGTGCGCACGATCCGCAGCGCGCGGGATCCGTGTTCAGATTCGCTTCGCAACCGTTCGCGGGATTCCCGTCGCAGTCCGCAAAGCCGGTGTTGCACGAGAATCCGCAGGTGCCTGTCGAACACGTCGCCAGTGCATTCGCTGGCGCCGTGCACGCGTTGCCGCAACGTCCGCACGCGGCCGTGTTGCCAGACAGCGAAGTCTCGCAGCCGTTGGACCGGGTCCCGTCGCAGTCGCCGAAGCCCGGGTTGCAGCTCGCGATCACGCACGCGCCACTCGCGCAATCCTCGACGGCGTTCGCGAAGCTGCAGACCGTGCCGCACGTCCCACAGTTTGTGAGCGAGACGTTCGTGTTGGTCTCGCAACCGTTCGCGGTGATGCCGTCGCAGTTCGCAAAGCCGGTATTGCACACGCCGAGCCTGCACGCGCTGGCGACGCACGTCGCGCCGGCGTTCGGGAACGAGCAGGAGTTTCCGCATCCGCCACAGTTGCTGGCGTTCGTCGTCGTGTTGGTCTCACAGCCCGGGACCATCGAGTCGCAATCGCCGAGACCTGCCGGGCACATGCCCGTCGCGCACATGCCGCCGCTGCAGATCGCACCGGCGCCGGGGCACACCGTCCCACAGGCACCGCAGTTGGTTGCGCTGATGTTGACGTTGGTCTCGCAACCGTTGGCCGCCATGCCGTCGCAGTTGGCATACCCCGGGTCGCACGCGCCGAGCATGCACGTGCCCATGCTGCACGACGCCGCCGCGCGCGCGAACGTGCACCGCGTGCCGCAGGCGCCGCAATTCAGGATCGTGTCCAGACTCGTCTCGCAGCCGTCGCTCGCCACGCCGTTGCAATTGTCGAATCCGGCAGCACACGTACTGCACGTCCCGTCGGTGCCGCAGCCGCGATTGCCCACGGCGCAGTCCGCGTCGCCGCAGCACCCGCGGCAGCCGATGCCCGTGCAGCAGTTCAAGCCCGCCGCACAACCGCCGTGCGTACACGTTCCGGCCATCGAACACGCGTCGGACGTGCACGCGTCGTCGTCGTTGCAGTCTGTGGCGTTGCAGCAGGCCGCGCACCGGCCGCCGCAGTCGCGCAGGCCCGACGCGCAGCGGCACAGGCCCATCGTACAGACCTGTCCTGCTCCACACGCGTTGCCGCAACCCCCGCAGTTCGCGCTGGAACTACCCAGATCGACCTCGCAGCCGTCCGTCGCGGTGCTATTGCAATCCGCGAACCCGGAATCGCACACGCATACGGCCGGGGTCATCCCGCTACAGCGCTGCCCAGCGAGACACGCCGTGCTGCACGCGCCGCAGTGGGAAGCGTCGGTGAGCAGGTCGGCGCACGCCATGCCGCAACGCGTTTCCCCGGTCGGGCACCCGCTGCTGCACGCGGGAGACATGCCCGTGGCCATGGTGCAGAGTGACGTCGCGCCGGAACACACCGTGCCGCATGTCCCGCAGTTCATCGGGTCGAGCGGCGGCGTGCATGCGCCACCGCAGCGGATGCTCCCCGGAACGCATTCGCACGTCCCCGCGGTGCACTGCTCGGTCGCGCCGCACGCACGGCCGCACGTGCCGCAGTGCGTGTCCGTCGTGCGAAGGTCGACTTCGCAGCCGTTGCTCGCCATCATGTCGCAGTCGCCGAAACCCGTCTCACAGCCGCAGACCCCGGCAGTACACGCCTGGTTCGTCCCGCAGCGAGTCATGCAGTCGCCGCAGTGCGTGGGATCCATGCTCGTGTTGACTTCGCAGCCGTTCGCCGGATTGCCGTCGCAGTCGGCCGTGCCCATCGGACACACGCACGAGCCGCCCGTACACACCCGTCCCATCGGGCACGCGCGGCCGCACGCGCCGCAGTTCATCGTGTCCGTGCCGGCATCGACTTCGCAGCCGTCGAACACGTTCATGTTGCAGTCGAGAAATCCGCGACGACAGATGTTCGTACACGAGCCGCCCACGCAAGTCGTCCCGGGGCACGCGGTGGCGCAGTCGCCACAGTGCAGGAAGTCCCGCAGCGTGTCGGCGCATGTGCTGCCGCAGCAAATCTGCCCCGTGGGGCACGTGCCACACCCAGCCTCCGCGGGCCCGTCGGTGGACGAGTCGCCGTCGGTCGGAGCGCCATCCGTCGTGTCGACGTTCACGTCGTCGCTGTCGCTACCGCCATCGCTCGTGTCGCCCGGAAGCGCATCGGCATCCGCGGCATCCATCGAAGAGCCCTCGGCGCCCGACGCGTCCCGAGGGCGATCCCGCGCCGCGTCGAGATGCGAAATGTCGAAGTCGAGTGCGCAACCACCGGCGCCCAGCGTTGCCAGAAACCACATTGCGCAGGCGAGCGAAGAGAACCGACCGGGTCGAATCATCGAGCGTCTACTCCCCAATCTCAGGCCTCGCTGCCGGCGGTGCGGACAGAGGCGCCGATTGGAAGACTATACCAATCCAGGGGATCTGACAGCCGCCACCGGGCGCGCGTCGTTCTCGTCCGGCTTCTGAGAATGGCGAGCGTGCACGATGGAATCACGGCCCGGCGTACACATCCGCGGACCCGCCGGCGGGTCCGGTGGGTGCCGTTCCGCTGGCGCCGCCTCCTCCGACGCCACCCGCGCCTGCTGCGCCGCGCGTGCACGTAGTGCCGACGAGCGTCGGTGCCGTTCCAAGGTGCTGAACGCAGTAGGTCGGGCCCCCGGCTCCACCCGATCCGCCGCCTCCGCCGCCGCCAGTCCCTCCGATCCGCCCAAGGCCGCCGTTGCCCGCAAGGCTCTCGCCGGCGCCCGAGCCGCCGCCGATTCCTCCAGCTCCGCCCGCTGGACCCGACGATCCCGCGCCGCCCGCCCCGCCGGTCCCCGTGTTGAGAGAACACGACGCGAGGTTGACACTCGTTGCGTTGATGTACACCGCAAACGAGCCACCTCCTCCGCCTCCGCCGCGCCCGCCGGGGCTTCCGCAACCGCCACCGCCGCCGCCGCCGCCGCCGCCGCCTGTGTAAGTCGTGACGCACCCGAACGCGCGCCCGCCGCTGCCGCCGCCGCCGCCGCCGCCGCCATTTGCATGGGCGCCAGACGTGCCACTCGAGCCGCTCCCAGGCGTGTATCCCGAGGCCCCCGCCGTGCCGCTCGGTGCCATCGAGCCGCTGGCCCCACCCGTCCCGGCCGCTCCGATGCCGCCGGCTCCTCCGGAAGATCCCGACAGGGAGCAGGACTGCGCGAGGCCACCCGAACCGCCCGCGGTCCCTCCCGTACCAGTGGATCCTGCGGTTCCGTTCCCAGATCCGACGCCGCCCGCGCCGCCCGCGCCGCCCGTACGCCCGCAGCTGGAACTGCCCCCCGCGCCGCCCGCACCTCCCGCGACGCCGGCCGTGCCGGCCACAGCGTTCCCGCCCGCGGCGCCGGCCGTCACCCCGCTGCCGGCGGCGCCCGCCGTCGCGTTGCTCGCGGTGACCGTCAGCGACGTGAGCGTCACGGCGGAACTCACGTTGGACAAATAGATGCCGTACGTACTCGTCCCGTTGCCACTGGCCGCGCCCGTCGTGATGGTCAGAAACTGCAGTTCGATCGGGCCTGCAATCGTGTCGCCGCTCACCGTGCGAGTACCGCCCGTGATCGTCGTCGTGTAGCTCGACGACCGCCGCCAGTTCATCGCAGCGTCGTAACCTCCGAAGATGTTCACTCCGCTGCGCAGCACAATCGTCTCGCTGTAGTTGCCCTGCGACACATAGACCTCCCGCACCGGCGACGCCGCGCCCGCGTCATCGATCGCAGCCTGGATCGTGCGCTTGGGAGCGGACATCGTCCCGGGGTTGGAATCGCTGCCGGACAGCGCGACGAAGATCGCGCTGGTGATCGTCCCGTCGATCCCGTCGCAGTTGGCGTCGGTGAACGTCATTTCCGGACGGTCATTGGTCGTCGTCACGTGACACTCGCAGCCGTTCGCCCCGTTCCCGTCGAGGTTCACGTAGTCGGTCACGCACGTAAACCCACAACTGAGGCCGTCGCACGTGGCGATCGTGTTGGGCGGAGTCGTGCACGGCGTGCATGAAGACAGCCCGCAGTTGTTCACGCTCGTGTTCAGGACGCACGACGCCCCACACGCGTGGTAGCCGGCGTTGCACGACGCGACGCCGCACGTCCCGCCGGTGCAATTCGGCGTTCCGTTCGGCACCGAGCACACGTTCCCGCACGAGCCGCAGTTCAACCTGTCGGTAGACAGCGCAAAGCACGCGGCGCCGCAGGCGCTGTACGGAACGTTGCACGTGAAGCCGCACGACGTGCCGTCGCAAGTCGAGACCGCATTCGCCGGTGGGCTGCACGAGACGCACGACGTGCCGCAGGTCGCGGTGCTCGAGTTGCTCACGCACGCCCCGCTGCAGTTGTGATAGCCCGCGTTGCACGAAATGCCGCACTGGAACGTCGGCCCACCCATCATCGTACAGGTCGCGACGCCGTTGGACGGCACGGAGCAAGCCGTGCACGTCGCCCCGCACCGAGTGGGATCGGTGTTGGCCGCGCACGAAGCTCCGCATGCGTGGTAACCGGCGTCGCAGACAAAACCGCACGTGGTTCCGTCGCACGTCGCGGTGGCATTCGCCGGCGCAGAGCATGGCGAGCAGGACGATCCACACGAGTTGACGCTCGTGTTGATCGAGCACGCCGCGCCGCAGGTGTGGTAGCCCGAATTGCAGGCGAATCCGCACGCCGATCCGTCGCACGTCGCAGTCGAATTCGCGGGCGGCGAGCACGCCGTGCAAAGTGCTCCGCAGTTGCTCGTGCTGCTGTTGCTCACGCACGCTCCGCTACACAAGTGGTAGCCGGCGTTGCACGCGCCCATCACGCACGTTCCGGACACGCAACTCGCGGATGCGTTCGGGAACGAGCAGGCGATTCCGCAAGTTCCGCAATGGCTGACGTTCGAGCCGAGGTTGATCTCGCAGCCGTTTGCCGGGACCGTGTCACAATTGCCGAAGCCGGCGTTGCATGTGCTGAGTGAGCACGTGCTCGCTGTACAAACGGCGGAGGCGTTCGCGTACGAGCACGCGGTGCCGCACGCACCGCAATTGTTGACGCTGTTCGTGAGGTTGGTCTCGCATCCGTTCACCGGGTTGCTGTCGCAGTCGCCGAGACCTGCCGAGCACGTCGTGGTGATGCAAACGCCGGACGAGCAACCGGGCGCACCACCCATTCCCACACAAACGTTCCCGCACGAGCCGCAGTTGGTCACGTTGGTGTTGATGTTGGTCTCGCAGCCATCCGCCGCCGTGCCGTTGCAGTTTCCGAAGCCGGAGTTGCACGTGGAGATCACGCAAGTACCAGCCGAGCAGCCCGCGACGGCGTTTGCGAACGTGCAGGCCGTGCTGCAGTTGCCACATCGAGTCGGATCGGTATTCAGGTTGGCTTCGCATCCGTCCGCGGACATCGCGTTGCAGTCGCCGTACCCCGAGGTGCACGAGAATCCGCACGTCGTTCCATCGCACGTCGCGTTCGAGTTCGTCGGCACGGAACAGGCCGTGCACGACGCGCCGCACGTACTGACGCTGGAGTTGCTCGCACAGGCCCCGCCACAGTTGTGGTACCCGGCGTTGCAGGAGATGCCGCAGCTGGTCCCGTTGCAAGTCGCGATGCCGTTGCTCGGCACACTGCACGCTACACACGAGCTGCCGCAATTGGCGGTCGCCGAGTCGCTCACGCATGCTCCGCCGCACAGGTGGTAGCCGGTGTTGCAACTGAAGCCGCAAGTCGATCCGTCGCACGTGGCTGTCGCATTGGCGGGCGGCGTACATGGAGTGCACGACGCTCCGCACGTACTGATGCTCGTGTTCAGCACGCACGCGCCGCTGCACGCGTGGTAGCCGGTGTTGCAAGAGATCCCGCAGGCCGTGCCGTCACAGGTCGCCGCGCCGTTGGCAGGAACGGAGCACGCGGAGCACGACGCGCCACAGGTTGCCGTACTCGAGTTCGAAACGCACACGCCGCCACAGTTGTGATACCCGGCGTTGCACGAGATGCCGCACGAGGTCCCGCTGCACGTCGCAGAGCCGTTGGCCGGTATCGCGCAGGCCGTACACGACGACGTCCCGCAGTTGTTCGGGTCGGTGTTGTTGACGCAAGCCCCGCCGCAGTTGTGGAAGCCAGCGTTGCACGCGATCCCGCACGATGTGCCGTCGCACGTGGCGGAGCCGTTTCCGGGAACCGGGCACGGCGAGCACGACAGAGTCCCGCAGTTCGCAGTACTGGTGTTGATCACGCACACCGCGCCGCAACGGTGGTACCCGGCGTTGCACGTGAAGCCGCACGCGGATCCGTCGCACGTCGCGACGGCGTTGGCTGGCGCCGTACAAGGCGTACAACTGGATCCACAGGAATTCACGCTGGAGTTGCTGCTGCAAGTCGCCCCGCACACGTGGTAGCCGGCGTTGCACGAGCCGATCGCGCAGGTTCCGACCATGCAGACCGCCGTGGCGTTCGCGAACGAACACACCGTCGGGCAGGCACCGCAATGCGCGGGATCGCTGTTGAGATTGACTTCGCATCCGTTCGTCGTGAGGCCATCGCAGTTCGCGAAGCCGCTGTTGCAGCTCGCGATGCCGCACGTGCTCGCGGCACAGTTGGCAGTAGCGTTGGGGAACGAGCACACCGTGCCGCAGCCGCCGCAATTGGCAGGGTCGGTGTCGCTGTTCACCTCGCAGCCATTGCCAGACATGCCGTCGCAGTCGCGAGTTCCCGCAGGGCAGGTCGTCACGACGCAGCTGGCCATCTGGCAGATCGCTCCGCCCAAGCAGACGGTCGGGCACGTTCCGCAGTGACTGCTGTCGGAGTTCAAGTTCACTTCGCAGCCGTTGGCCGCGTTTCCGTCGCAGTCTGCGTAGCCGGCGTTGCAAGCGCCCAGTCCGCACGTTCCGGCCGTGCACGTCGCTGCGGCGTTGGGGAACGAACACACCGTCGTGCACGTGCCGCAGTGCGTGGCATCGGTCTGCAGATTGACCTCGCAGCCATCCGCGGACCCACCGTTGCAGTTCGAGAAGTTCGTGTTGCACGTGAACCCGCAGTTGGTGCCGTCGCAGGTGGCCACGGCGTTTGCCGGATTCGCGCACGCCGTGCACGAGCTGCCGCAGGTACTGGTGCTGGTGTTGAGCACGCAGGCAGCGCCGCACGCGTGATAGCCAGCGTTGCACGTGAAGCCGCACGCGGTGCCATCGCATGTGGCAACACCGTTCGCCGGCACCGTGCATGCCGCGCAAGAACTCGAGCCGCACGACGAAGTGCTGCTGTTGGACAAGCAACGCCCACTGCAGTCGTGAAACCCGCTGTTGCAGGTGATCCCGCACGACGTGCCGTCGCACGTGGCCAGGCCGTTCGCGGGGTTCGCGCACGGCGTGCACGCGGCCCCGCAGTTGGCAGTGCTGGTGTTCGCGACGCACATGCCATTGCACAGATGGAATCCCGCGTTGCAGACGAAGCCGCACGTGGGCATCGCGCCCGCGCACGTCGCGGTCGCGTTCGCCGGGGCCGGGCACGGACTGCATGACGCGCCGCACGAACTCACGCTCGTGTTGCTGGCGCAGGCGGATCCACACTGGTGAAAGCCGGCGTTGCAGGCGAACCCACACGTCGTGCCGTCGCACGTAGCCGACGCGTTCGACGGGGGCGCGCACGGCGAGCAGGACGAACCGCACGACGCGATGCTGCCGTTGCTCGCACACGATGTCGCAGTCATCGGCGCCGCAGGGCAACCATGGTTGCCCGGGTTGCACGTGAAGCCGCAACTGCCGCTGGTGCACGTGGCCGTGCCGTTGGCGATCGTTGCGCACGCCGCGCATGAACCGCAGTGGGCCGGGTCGGTGTTGAGATTGGCCTCGCAGCCATTCGCCGGGTTGCCGTCGCAGTCCGCAAAGCCCGTATTGCAGCTGAATCCGCACGCCCCCGCGGCGCACGTCGCCGATGCGTTGGCGCGCGCGCTGCACACGATGCCACAGCCACCGCACGCGGCCGTGTTGCTCGTTGTCGACGTTTCACAACCGTTGGTTCGCACACCGTCGCAGTTGGCGTAACCGGGATCGCAGCTCGCGATGACGCACGCGCCGCTCGCGCAGTCGTCAACCGCGTTGGCCAGGCCGCAGGTCACGCCGCACGCGCCGCAGTTCATCAGCGAAACGTTGGTGTTCGTCTCGCATCCATTCGCCGCCATGCCATCGCAATTGGCAAAGCCCGTGTTGCACGTGCCCAGCGTGCACACGCTGCCGACGCAGGTCGCGCCGGCATTGGTGAACGAGCACGCGTTGCCGCACGCGCCGCAGTTGGCGGCGTTGTTCGTCGTGTTCGTCTCGCAGCCGGCGACCATGGCGTTGCAGTCGCCCGTCCCTGCGGGACACATGCCGGTCGCGCACGCTCCCGCGCTGCAAATCGCGCCCGCCCCGGGGCAAGCGGTGCCGCACATGCCGCAGTTCGTCGGGCTCACGGCAACGTTCGTCTCGCATCCGTTGGACGCCATGCCGTCGCAGTTGGCATAGCCGGCGTCGCACGCGCCGAGCGCGCATGCGCCCATCGTGCACGTGGCGGAAGCGCGGCTGAACGCGCAGCGTGTGCCACAGGCACCGCAGTTCGCCGCGGTGTCCAGTGGCGTCTCGCATCCGTCGCTCGCGACGCCGTTGCAGTCGTCGAAACCGGCGCGACACGTGCTGCACGTGCCATCGGTCCCGCATCCGCGGTTGCCGACCGCGCAGTCCGTGTCACTACAACACCCTCGGCAGCCGATTCCTGCGCAACACATCGTTCCCGCCGCGCAGCCTCCGTGCGTGCACGTGCCGGCCATCGAACACGCGTCGGACGTGCAGGCGTCATCGTCGTTGCAATCGGTCGCGTTGCAGCACGCCGCGCAGCGCCCGCCGCAATCGCGCAGGCCCGACGCACAGCGGCAGAGGCCCATCGTGCACACCTGTCCCGCGCCGCACGCGTTGCCGCAGCCGCCGCAGTTCGCGCTGGAACTGCTGAGATCGATCTCGCAGCCGTCCGTCGCCGTGGTGTTGCAGTCCGCGAATCCGGAATCGCACACGCACACGGCGGGAGACATCCCGCTGCACCGCTGCCCCGCAAGGCACGCGGTCGCGCACGCGCCGCAGTGGGCCGCGTCCGTGAGCAGGTCGGCGCACGCCATGCCGCAACGCGTCTCCCCGGTCGGGCAGCCGCTGCTGCACGACGGAGACATGCCCGTCGCCATCGTGCACAGCGAGGTCGCGCCCGAGCACACGGTGCCGCACGTTCCGCAGTTCATGGGATCGAGCGGCGGCGTGCACGTGCCTCCGCAACGGATGCTCCCAGGATTGCATTCGCAGGTCCCCGCGACGCATTGCTCGGTCGCCGCGCACGCACGGCCGCACGTGCCGCAGTTCGTGTCGGTCGTGCGAAGGTCGACTTCGCAGCCGTTGCTCGCCATCATGTCGCAGTCGCCGAAGCCCGTCGCACAGCCGCAGAGCCCGGCAGTACACGCTTGACTGGTCCCGCAGCGAGTCATGCAGTCGCCGCAGTGCGTGGGATCCATGCTCGTGTTGACCTCGCAGGCGTTGGCCGGATTGCCGTCGCAATCCGCCGTGCCCATCGGACACACGCACGCGCCGCCCGTGCAGACACGCCCCATCGGACACGCGCGGCCGCACGCACCGCAGTTCATGGTGTCCGTGCCCGCGTCGACCTCGCAGCCGTCGAACACGTTCATGTTGCAGTCGAGAAAGCCGCGTCGACAGATGTTCGTACACGAGCCGCCCACACACGTGGTGCCGGGGCACGCGGTGGCGCAGTCGCCGCAGTGCGAAAAATCGCGCAGCGTGTCGGCGCACGTGCTGCCGCAACAAATCTGGCCCGTGGGGCACGTGCCGCACCCGGCTTCGGCGGGTGCGTCGGTCGACGAGTCCCCGTCGGTCGGCGCTGCATCCACCACGTCGACGCCGACGTCCGTGCCGTCGGCGGAGTCGCCGGACAGCCCGTCGCTGTCGGCGGAATCCATCGACGAGCCGTCCACGCCCGAAGCGTCCTGCGTTCGGTCTCGCGCCGCGTCGAGGTGGGAAATGTCGAAATCGAGGGCGCAACCGACAGCGGCGAGTGCCGGCAGGAGAGTGATTGCGTAAGCGAGCGAAGCAAACCGACGCCTTGGAATCATCAACAGTCTCCTGCCCGACGTGAAGTCTCCGCCTCGGCCATAGGGCCAAAGCGCCGACCGTAGAGTATACGAATCTGGACGATCTCCCAGCCCCCAGCCGTCTAGCTCGATGCAGTGAGAAAGACGAAATGTCCGTCCGCGGGCGGTTGACCCGTGCCAACATCGCCGCACGAAGATGCAGTCGACGCCGTGCACATCGCCGGTTCCGGCGGACCGGACGGCGCACACTACAATTGTGTCGATCGTGTTGGCGTGTGCGGTCGCGGTTGGCTGCGCCGCGAACTTCGACGCGCGACGTTTGCCCCACCGCGATGGCGCAGTCGGGGACGGCGACGTTGCCACACTCGACGCGCCCACATCGGACGCCGACACTGGAGGCATCGATGCGCCCGCCGAGACCGGAGACGTCCCCGGCGACGTCTCGATGAGCTGTGGCCGCGACGAGGCGTTTTGCGACGGCCGTTGCGTCAACGTCACCCGCGATCCCTCGCATTGCGGGGACTGCATTACTTCGTGTCCGGGAACGGCATGCCTCGGTGGAGTCTGCACATCGACCTGTCGCGCGGGTCGACTGGACTGCGACGGAAACATCGTGAACGGCTGCGAAGTGGACGCCGCGGTCGACGGCGCCAATTGCGGCGGGTGCGGACGGGCGTGTCTTGCACCGCGACTGTGCGTCGCGGGCAATTGCCCCTGTTCCGCGGGCACGGCGGACTGCGATCGAAACCCGTCGAATGGTTGCGAAGTCGTGCTGGATCGCCACTCGGAACACTGCGGCAGATGCGGCAACGCGTGCGGTCCCGGACAGACGTGTATGTCGGGTTCTTGCGCGTGCGGCGCGGGCCGTGCCGACTGCGATGCCAACGCTGCCAACGCCTGTGAGGCCGACACGACCACCGACGCCCGCAACTGCGGCGCGTGTGGCCGCGTGTGCGGTCCGAACTCGACCTGCATCGCGGGAAGCTGCACGTGCGGCGCTGCATTCCTCCGCTGCCCACCCTCCGCGCCGCCCGCGGACGGCTGCACCGTGTCCGCCAGCGACCCGATGAACTGCGGCGCGTGCGGAACACGTTGCACGGGAGCGACACCGTTGTGCACGACTCGCGGTTGCGCCGCGAGCTGCACGGCGACCGAGACGTTGTGCGCGGGCTCTTGCGTCGACACGACTTCCAGCGCTTCCAACTGCGGCGCGTGCGGTTCGCCATGCCCGGCCGTGGCCAACGCGATGCCTTCGTGCAGCGGAGGACGCTGCGGGTTCACCTGTCTGTCCGGCTTCGGCGACTGCGACGGAAACGCGATGAACGGTTGCGAAGTCGACCTTCGTTCGACGCGAACGAACTGCGGTGCGTGCGGCGCAAGCTGCTCGTCGAGCCAATCGTGCGTCGCCGGTCGGTGCGAATGCCCTACGGGACAGCGTGATTGCGGCGGTGGCACGTGCGCCGATTGCTGTTCCGCCGGTGACTGCGCGGACACCGACGCGTGCACCATCGACACGTGCATGGGCAGTCGGTGCCAACACTCCGCGTGTTCGCCCGGAACGCGATGCTGTGGCGCACGCGGATGCCTTGCGTGCTGCGACGACGGCGATTGCGCGTCCTCGTCCGGGCACCGCGGCTGCGCGAGCGACGGAACGTGCACGGCCTGCGCGATGGGCTACCGCGACTGCGACGCCAACGCGGGCAACGGGTGCGAGACGAACGTCGCCACGGACCCGGCGAACTGCGGCATTTGCGGAACTGCGTGCACGCTTCCGAACGCCACCCCGGTGTGCGCGGCCGGGATCTGTCAGGTCGCGACGTGCGCGGCAGGATTCGGAGATTGCGATCTCGATCCGGACAACGGTTGCGAAGTGAATCTCCTCGCGAGCGTGATGAATTGCGGCATGTGCGGACGAGCGTGCTCGGGCGCGGGTGCGACGTGCTCGGCCGGTACGTGCGGGACGGCATCCTGCGCCGCGGGCACGGGCGACTGCGACGGCAACATGGCGAATGGGTGTGAAGCGACGCTGGCAACCGACACGCGTAACTGCGGGGCGTGCGGCAGGGTCTGCGCGTTTGCACGCGCATCGGCGAGCTGCAGTGGCGGCAGCTGCGTGCTCGGATCGTGCAGCGCTGACTATGCGAATTGCAACGGGTTGGCGGCCGACGGATGCGAGACGAGCATCCGCACGGATCCCAGTGCTTGCGGCGGGTGCGGAATGGCCTGCGCGCTGCCCCGCGCGACCGCGTCTTGCGTCTCGTCCACATGTCGAATCGCGAGCTGCCAGCCGGGATTTGGCGACTGCGACGGGAACGACGCGAACGGGTGCGAAGTGGAGCTCACGGTCGATGTGAACCACTGCGGGGGATGCTCGACGTCCTGTCCCCCACCGGCGAGTGCAACGCGCTCGTGCATCGGCGGCGCGTGTGGCTACGCCTGCACGAGCGGTTTCTCAGACTGCAACGGCGTGCCAACCGACGGCTGTGAGGCGAACCTCTCGACGGACGTCGACCACTGTGGCACGTGCGCGACTTCGTGCGCGGCGCGGCCGAACACGGTGCGGCTGTGCACGGCCGGGGTTTGCACGTCGATGTGCACGACGGGCTTTGCGGACTGCGATGGGATGGTCACGAACGGCTGCGAAATGAACCTGAACACCAACGCGCAAAACTGCGGGACATGCGGGATCCGATGCTCGGGTGGCGCGCGGTTGTGCTGTTCGGGCGTCTGCTTGGCGTCGTGCATGTAGGCGCCCCGGAATGACGGATCCGCCCGTCGCGAATCGCGGGCAGGAGTGCTATCGTTCGGCCGCTTTCCACGATGCTAGCTCCCGGAACCGTTCTCGACCGCTACCGCATCGCCCGCCGCGTCGGCGCAGGCGCGATGGGCGCCGTGTACGAGGCCTATCACACGCTCGTCGGTCGGCGGGTCGCGGTCAAAGTGCTGCTGCCTCAGTTCGCGCGCAACGAGCAGAGCCTTGCGCGTTTCGAGCGGGAATCGCGGGCGTCGGCGGCGATCGGGCACGACCACATCGTCGACGTGTTCGACTGCGGCGTGCACGACGGCGTGCCGTACATCGTGCTCGAGTACCTCGACGGCGAGACGCTGGCCGATCGCATCGGTCGCACGGGACCGATCCCAGTGAGCGAAGCGTGCACGATCGCCAAGCAGATGCTGTGGGCGCTTGGTGCGGCGCACGCCGTCGGCATCGTTCACCGTGACGTGAAGCCCGAAAACGTGTTCCTTCTGCGACGCAGTGATCGCGTGGTCACGAAGCTCCTCGATTTCGGCATCTCGAAGTTCGCCGAAGACATGGCGCACGACGTCGCGAGCGTGAGTCGTCATGTCACCGCGGCCGGCACGTTGCTCGGCACGCTGCAGTACATGTCCCCGGAACAGGCCGCGGGAGACGCCGACGTCGACCATCGTTCGGACCTGTATGCGGTCGGGGTTCTCCTCTACGAGATGCTGACCGGCAAGGCGCCGTTCGACGCGCCTCGAAACGAGGATCTGATCTACGAAATTGTCTGTCAGCCGAACGGGATCAAACCGCTCCAGTCGCACAACGCGGACATTCCCGCCGAACTCGACGCGGTGGCCGTCCGCGGGCTCTCTCGCAGGCGCGACGATCGGTTTCAAACGGCGGCCGAGTTCCTGGCGGCGCTCGAGCCTTGGGGCGATTCGGTGCCCATGCCGCCGCCTCCGACGAAAATGCAGAGCGATCCGGGCGGGATACGCGACGCGGGCGTGGACGGACGCGTTTCGAACCCGACGCCGCTCGCGTGGGCGAGGTCGCCCGACGTTTCAGGCCGCGGGTTCGCGAGGATTTCGTCCGAGACGATCCCGGCGCCGCCGATCACCAGCGTCACGACACTGTCCGACCGCGTTCCCACTTCCGTCGCGGCACCGCCGAGCCGCGCGCGAACGATCGGCGTCGTCGCGACGGCGGCGCTGCTTGCCGGTCTCACGGTCGCAGCGGCCGTGGCGGGCCGCCGGGGCCGAGGCGCATCGTCCGCGAGCGCGGCGGCTTCGACGTCGCAGCGCGCGAGTGCGACCGTGGCGCTGGATCTCGAGGGCGTGCCCGACGGCGCCGAAGTGCTGATCGATGGGACTCCGCACGCCGGCGGCCACATCGCGTTTCCGCGCGGCACGACGCATCGCGTGCGCGTGACGGCGTCGGGCCACGACCCCTTCGAAGCCACTGTGGTCGCGGACCGTGACCGCACCCTCGGTGTCGCGCTTCCGCGGATCGCGGCACCGGCGACGCCGCCCGCGACGACGACACTCACCGCCGCGCCGAGCGCGCCACCGGTCGTGCCGAATCCGCCCGTCGCAAACCCGACCGAAGGTCGACACCACCGACGCGACCCCGCGGCGGGAGGTACGGCGCCGAGTCCGGCCGTGCCCGCTGCGGGCGGAGCTTCTCCGACTCCGGCTACGCCGACGACAACGGCACCCCACTCGAGCGTGCCCATCCCCCTCACGAACGAGTACTGATGTTCGCGCGACGCAAGCCCTCCGGCGCGCTCCGCACTTCACGGTTGCCCGCCACCGTGATCGCGCTCACGGCGCTGACGTGGCACTTGGATGCGGCCGCCCAGCAGGCGCCCACGCGTGGTGTCCCGCCAGCGGCCGCTGCGCAGCCTACGCAAGTGGCGCCATCTGGCGCGACGGCCGTGGCACCGGACGAAGCGCGGGCCCACTTCGAACGCGGGCTCACGCTCGCCAACCTCAACGACTATGGCGGCGCGCTCGCCGAGTTCGAGCGGTCGTACGAAATGTCGCGGCGTCCCTCGGTGCTCTACAACATGGGCTCGATGTATCAGGCGCTGCATCGCTACGGCGACGCCGTACGAACGATCGAACGTTTCCTGCACGAAGCCACGACGATCACGCCGCAGCGTCGGGCCGAAGTGGAGCGCGGTCTCGCCCGGCTGCGAAGTTTGATCGGATACGTCGTGTTCGACGGCGCTGCGCCGGGGACGACGCTGACCGTTGATGGCGAACCCGCCACCCTGACGTCGATCAGCGTGCCTTTCGCGATCGGCCCCGGTCGGCACGAGATCGAGGCGCGCGCTCCAGGACGCGAGACCGCGAGAGTTCGCGTGGTGCTCGCGAGCGGCGAGACTCGGCACGTCGCGTTGGTGATGCCCGCGGTCTCGTCGACTGCGGGGCCGCGAAGTGCGCTCGTGGGCGATGGTCGGGGCGGCGCCAGCGGCGGACGATCTTCTCGCGGCGGAGGACTGGGCCCCGGGCCGTTCGTGGTTGCGCTCGGAACAAGCGCGGCGCTCGGCGCGATCGCGATCGTGCTCGGCGTTCGAGTCCAGGGCGCGCTCGCCGAGTTCGAGAGACTCACGCAGGAGGACGAGCCGCTCGTGTCGCAGCTCGCTTCACGCGGCGCCACGGAAGCCACCGTCGCGAACGCCATGATGATCGGAGCGGGCGTGACGGGCGCCGTGGCAATCGTGCTTCTCACGCAGACTCGCTTCGTTCGAGAGCGGCCGGCCGTGGCGTTGGCGCCGACGGTGTTCGTCGCCGGAACCAGTGGCGGCATTGTCGGACTTGGCGGGAGATTCTGAGCACACGAGGGAATTTCGCGTGACTCGATTCACACTCCTGATCGCCGGTCTGCTCACGGGCAGCGGCTGCATTCTCAACTGGGACGTGAACACGCTTCCGCCTGGGGATGGCGGCAACGCGACGGACACGGTCGATCCAGGTGACGCCACGGACACGGTCATCGGACCCGACACGATCTGCACCGGCGGGACCACGCCGTGCGGAACACTCTGCGTGAACACCCGGAGCGATCCGACCCACTGCGGCACGTGCGGCAGGCCGTGCCCGTCGGGGCGCAATTCAATCGCGACGTGCACGGAATCGGTATGCGGAATCATGTGCAGCGACGCCAATTTCGCGGACTGCGATGGCATGGCGGCAACGGGGTGCGAAGCCGACTTGCGCACGCCGCTCGCATGCGGCAACTGTTCGACCCGATGCACCGGCATGGCGCGGTTGTGTGTGATGGGAATGTGCCAGTAGCAGACCGCGGTTGCGTTGCGGCGCGCGATTCGCCATGCTCGTGGGGCGATGCCACCGTCGGGCAACGATGATGCGCCGTCGAAGCGACTGACGCCTCGCGTGGTGTCGGTGGTCACGTCGCAGACTCGTCGGGCGTCGTCGGGGCATCATCGCGCGTTCGAGTCACACGACAGCGGCACCTCGGCGTTTCAACATCTCGGCGAGGACGCCGTTCGCGGAATGCTGCATCTGGCGATCTTCGAGCGGCGCAAGGTTGCCGTGCTCATCCATTCGAGCACCGGGCGCGGCGAGCGACTGCTCGAGGGCGTCGCGACCGAGATCGTGGCGGGGCCCGACGGTCGAGAGCGACTGTTCCTCGAGGTCGTTGCCGGCGAGACGATGCAGGTCGTGCTGCTCGAGCGCGTGCACTCGGTGCGCATCGCGGAGTGAATTGCGTAACGCGGCGTGGCTAGCGCGCCGCGGGCGCGGCCGCGCGCGTGTTGTCCGTGAGTGCCGCGGGCGCCGCTGGGCGCGAGTTGTCGATGATCGCAGCGGGGCGGCTGTTGTCCCGAATCGCAGCGGGGCCGGTGCGCGGTGCGGCCGGGCTCGCGGGCGCCGCCGCGCGGGTATTGTCGGTGATCGCCGCTGGGCGCGTGTTGTCGAGGATCGCGGCGGGGCGCGAATTGTCGATGAGCCGGGCGGGCGCGTTCGTAGCCGCCGACGGTGCCGTGCGAGCGGTGGTCGCCGCGGGCGCGGTCCCTGTGCGCGGGGCGGTTGGCGACGTGGCCGGTGCAGTCGTTGGTGCGGTCGTCGGCGCGGTGGTTCTCACCGCGGGCGTCGGGGCGGTCGTGTTTGGCGGGCTCGCGGTGGTCTGCGCGAGCGAAGTGCCGGCGAATGCAAACTGGGCGGCGATGACCACGCCGAGGGCAACGGGTTTCATGATTTCTCTTTCTCCTTTTGCTCCGTGTCGGGAGCGAATCGGCGGGAGCGTACGCCTGGGCACGTCGGGGCGGAATGGCGTTTTTCACAATGGCGTTTCGCACGCTGAATTCCGCGTCGCGGCGCTCGGTGCAAGTCGCGTGTGGCGTGTTGTGATATCGTGCGCGACGCGTGGGGGCTTGGCCGATGTTGCACGAATCGCGATTCGTACGCAGAGGGCTCGTGCGAATCACAGCGCTCGCCGGCGCGTTGCTCGCGCTGGGATGCGGCACGCCTCGCGCACCGGCGACCGACGCGTCGTGTCCCGCCCAATGGGTTCGCGCGCTCGTGGGCGGATGCGGGCCGGCGGTGCTCGTTTGCGTTCCGGACGGCGGCGCGGCACCCGGCGCCTGCGACGGAGTGGACCTCTCGGGACGACCGTCCAACGGGGACGGGGGCGGAACGTTCTTCCGTCTGCCCGATGGCGCGATCGGCGGCCCGTGGCACGAGCCGGGCGAGCCCGGTGGACCGCCGGCCATCGATTGGGAACCGGCACCGCCGCGCGGACTCCCGGCCATCGATTGGGCGCCGACAGCGGGGATTCGCTCGTGCCCGCCCAATTGGCCTTCACGGTCGGACGCGACGTGTGATCCGGACATGGGCACGACGTGCCTGCTTGGTGCATTCGCATTGCCGGGTCGATCGTGCACGTCGACCGCTCAGATCGCGTGTCCTTCCGGCGCATTCGCAGACGTCGAGAGAGAGATCACAACAGGGTCGCGCGTGGTCTACGTCTCCGCCGCAGCGGATCCCGCCATCGCCGACGGTACGATGGCTCGACCGTTCGCGACGATCGGCGCCGCGCTGCGAAGCACGGCTCCACCCGACTGGGTGCTCGTGGGTGCAGGCGAATACACAGACGCGATCGACGCATCACGGACGTTTCACGTCATCGGCACTTGCGCCGCGAGCGTAACGTTTCGTCCGCCCGCTGGCGCCGCGGGCGTGCAAGCGCGCGGGATGGGAGTTCGCCTCGACCTCCGCGGCGTGACGGTGGCCGGGGGTCAACCCGGCGTCGTCGCACTCGGCGGTGCGACGTTGAGTGTGCAACGCGTTCGCGTCGTCGGCGCGACGGGTCGTGGGTTTGCTGCGTCCGGTGCGGGGTCCGTCGCGTCGGGTGTCGACGTGGTGATCGATGACACTCGATCTCTTTCAGACGCGACCGAGGGATGGGGCGCGAACGCAGACGCCGCCGGGCTCGTGTCGCTCTCGCGTTCCGTGCTTCGGGGCAATCGGCGAGTGGGCGCACGTTCGGCGGACCCGGCGTCCAGCCTCGCCCTCGAGGATTCGGTCGTGCGGGGGACGTTGCCATCCTCGGACGGCTCGGCAGGATACGGCGTTCTCGCCTCGCAAGGCGGTCACGTCACGGTTCATCGCTGCGTCGTCACGGACAACGCGAATCTCGGCGTCGGCGCAATCGCGATGGGCAGCAACCTCACAATCACGGACTCGGTGGTCGAAGAGACGAGACGGGCGGGCCCGGAGCTATTCGACATCGGCGGGATCAGCGTGACCGATCACGCGAGCCTGACCGCCGAGCGCGTGGACGTTCGAGCAAATGACACGTCGGGTGCTCGCGCGGACGGCCCAGGCTCGCGATTGACGATCCGAGCGAGCGTCGTGCGCGACTCGCGGCCGCGACCGGGCGGTACGTTCGGTTGGGGCCTTGGCGTCGTCGCCGTGCACGGCGGTGCGGTCGACGCGACAGGTCTCATCGTGTCGGGGAATACGAACCTCGGTGTGTCGACGACGGACGATGGCAGCTCGATGACAATTCGCGACAGCATCGTCCGCGACACGAGGGCACGCCCAGGCGACGAGTCGACTTCGACTTCCGTCGGCGCGTTGTGGGCACAGGCGGGCACGACCATGAACGCGTCGCACATGTTGGTCGAGAACAACCTGACCAACGGGGCGATCGCGATCGGCGAACGAGCGCAATTGGACATCTCCGACTCGATCATTCGCGGTGTGACGGGGCGCTCGGACGATTTCCCCGCCGGCTTCGCGCTGGACGTGAGCGAGGGCGGATCACTCCACGCCGCACGCGTTCGCATCAGCGACGTTACGGGCATCGCGGCCAGCGCGAAAAATTCGGGCAGCCGGCTGACGCTCGAAGACGTCGACGCTTCGGGCACCCACGCGCCGCACGGCCTGACGCTGGGTGTCGCGCTGGCGGTCATCGATCACGCTTCGGCCGATGTCCTGCGCACGAATCTCGTCGGGCACTTGGGTGAGACGATACTCGTGGCGGAGGCCGACAGCCGCGCAACGCTCGAGGACGTCGCCGTTCGGGACACGCAACCCAGTGTCGACCGCGTGATGGGGATCGGCCTGAGTGCGTTCCGCGGGGGCACCATCGACGGGAGGCATGTTCTCGTCTCGGGCGGTTCGCTGGCCGGGATCGAAGTCAACGAACCCGGCAGCGGAGTGACGCTCGTGGACAGCGTCGTTCGGGACATCACTGCGAGTCGCAGTGGTCAGGCCGATGGCATCGTCGTGCACAATGGGGGGGGCCTGGCGGCGTCGCGCGTGACCATCGCGCGAACGCGACAAGCAGGCCTGTTCGTTTTCGATCCGGGCAGCCACGCGGACTTCGACGACGGAGCGATTGTCTCGACGGTGTCGAACGAACCTGGCGTCGACGGTGCAGGAATCGTCTCTCAACTCTCCGCGGTCACGCGAGCGCGACGAACGGTGCTGGCAGACCACGAACGCTTTGGCGCGACTGTGAACAACGACGGGTCGATCCTGGAACTGTTGGGCTGCCTGATCGCTCGCCCACGCGGCGTCGCGGGTGGCCGATACGGAAATGGTGTCAACGCAGCGCTGGGCGGCACACTCCTGATCTCCGACTCGCTCATCGCGGACAGCATGGAGATGGCGCTCACGGCCGTCGCCGCGCCCACGCGTATCGCCGCGACGAATGTCATCGTGCTCAACGTACAGCCGTCCGATCGCGGGTTCGGGTTTGGAGCGCAGGCGGTCGGCGGCGCAGAGCTGGTCGCGGATCGACTCGCGGTCGTCGGGGCGGGTGGCGCGGCGTTGGCGGCACTTCCACTGACGGACCTTCTCGGTGTCCGGGGCGGTTCGATGTTGCGCGCGCGCGACGTATTCGTCCGCGACGTGCGTTCGAGCACGATCCAGGTCGACGATCGGGGGCTGAGCGGAAGGCCGCTCGGCCGCTCCGTTGCCTACGCGTTGCACGCTGGAGAGTCCTGCCAACTGGACATCTCCAGCGGTGTGGCGACGGGCGGAGGCTATGGGTTCTTCATCGCCGGCGGGTCGATGACGTGGAGGGACGGCGCGATCACGGGGCAGCTGGACTCCGTCGGTGCGATCTCGACGCCGGAGACGCGCGCCGGCGTGACGCTCACGGGCGTCGTGTTCAGCTCGAATGCGAGCGAAGAGGTGCGGACCGACCCGCAGTTGCCGGTGGGCTCGGCGTTGCCAATGCCGACGTCGGTCACCCTGCCGCCCGCGCATCCGTGATGCGAGGTCGGCCACGCTCGGGCTTGCAGCCAGGACCGAGATGGCGCGACACTCCCGCCGATGCCTGCGGACACGCCACCGGGAGAGATACCACCGACGGCACCGGCCAACGGACCGCCGACGCCACCCGATGAACTCAGCGTGGCGCCCGCGAAAGTGGACGCCGACGGTTCTTCCGCAGCCGCACGAGCTCCGTCAGCCGCGCCAACGCCCGCGGCGACGCCAACGCCCGCAGCCGCACCGGCACCGGCGGCTGCGCCGAATCCCGTGGCTACGCGCTCGGTCCCGCGACCGGCGTCCGTTGGAGTGACCCCGCGTCCGCTGTCTGCGCCCGCGCCGCGACCGAGCGCAGCCAAGCCCGCGACGCCGGGAGCGAAGTTTCCGCGACCGGCGGAACTCGGCGCAGCCGGTCCGGCCCTCGAAGGCGGAACAAAACCCGGAGTGGTCGCACCAGCGCCGAGCCCGATCGTCGGCATCGCAGCCGAAGCGCCAGCCGCTCCGCCCGCACCGAAGCCCGCCGCCGCAGCCGTGACACCAACTGCGCTTCGGACGCCCACGCCAACGCCGCTCCGCGCGGTCACGCCTGCGCCGCTCCGAACGGTCACGCCGACGCCGCTGCGGGCGGTCACCCCTGCGCCGAAGTCGTCCGTACCGAAGCCCACGCCGACGGCCCGCGAGAACGTTCCCGAGATTTCGGGTGCGATCGAGTTGGTCGACTCGTCCGGCGCAGTCATCGCGCTCACGGGTGCAGCGGCCGCGCGCGTCGCAGAAACGCTCGGCTCCGCGACGGTCGCAGCACCGACGGCGATCGCGTCCGAGACGTCTTCGAAGCCGCACGTCGTACCGGCAACGGCACCGGTCGTAGCGGCAACGGCACCCGTCGTACCGGCGACCGCACCGGTCGTGGCGCCAACGCCCGCGGTCGCACCGGCAACGCCGGCGGTCGAACCCTCGAGCGCGGAACCGGCCAGTGCGAGTCCGGTAAGTCCAGAACCCGCGAGTGCCACGCCGGCGAGGACAGACGCAGCGAGTGCAATCCCCGCGAGTGCCCCGTCGATCATGGACGACTTCGATGGCGACGTGCCGATCGAGTCCGACGCGCCGCCGGAGAGCGTTGTGTCCGAGAGGGTTCCGCGCGAACCGATCGTTCGGAGCTCCCGGCGTCTCCCGTTCGTGCTCGTCGGCATCCCGGTGCTCGCGCTGGCGGCGATCCTCGCCTTGCGTTGGGGGCGGAGCGGGAATCCGACGCCTTCGGTCGCGCAGCCGAGTCGCACTGCGGCTCAGCGTGTTGAACCAAGCGTCCCGCCGGTCGAACCGCACACGGAAACGCCTCCACCGACGACGCCTGCGCTGACAGAGTCCGCTCCCGCGCCGACGACGCCTGCGCGGACGGAGATCGGCGTGACGCCGACACCGCCTGCGGCGACCGCCGTGGAGCCCACGCCGACGGCAACCGCGTCCACGACGTCCGCACCAACCCCCATCGCGCGCGCGCACACGCCGCCGACATCGACGGCTCCACCCCCCCCCCGGCGTGCCGCCGCGATTCCGAGCGCACGCTTGCCTCCGGCGGCACCGACGCCACGCGCCGCACCGACGCCACGTGCGGCACCGCCGGTTCGACCGACGACGACACCCGCAGCTCCGTGGCGCTTTCGCACGAATCAGTTGTAGCCGCGCGACGGGCTCCAACTCACAAGCACATGCTCCCGCGGCAGGTCTGACCCGCCGGACACGCCGTGCCGCACGCGCCGCAGTGGGCCGCGTCGCTTCGGAGGTCGACGCATTGGCCCGTGCAGAACGTCAGCATGCCCATGCAGCTGCACACTCCGGCGCTGCAACGCCCGCCCACGCAGCCGGCGCCGCAGCCGCCACAGTTCATCAAGTCGGTTCGCGTGTCGACGCAACGACCGCTGCACACCGTCAACATCGGCATGCACGCGCACACCCCAGCGGTGCACACCTCGCCCGTGACGGTACACGCCTGGCCGCAGCCGCCGCAGTTCGCGGTGTCCGTTTGCGTGTTCACGCAGCGGCCACTGCAGTCCATCGTTCCGGTCATGCACGCGCAAGCGCCCGCCGTGCAGACCATCCCGGACGCGCACGCGAGGCCGCAACCGCCGCAGTTGGCCGAATCGGTCAGCGTGTTCGAGCACGCACCGGCGCAGATGGTCTCGCCCATGGCGCAGGCGCGACACGTCCGACCCATGCACACGAGGTCCGTTGCGCACGGAGGCGTCGTGGCGCCCGCCGGGCAGCACGGAAGTGCGACGAGCCCACACATCGGCGCGACGTCGAGAGGCACATCGATGGGTTGGTCCGGAGCAACGTCGACCGCGTTGTCTGCGAAAGCATCAAGAACGACCACGTCCGGAAAGCTCGCGTCGACGGAGGCGTCCCCACCGTCGCGTCGACTCGCCGGGTCGAAGCGCGCCCAGTCCCAACCGCAGCCGGCAACGCCGAAGGCAAGCACCCACGCGAGAAGTGCGACGCGCGCGCGCATCGCTGGACAACGACGCAGCATCAAAACCTCCCTGCGAACGAGAATCCCGACGGCGTGATTGCGACCGCTGCCTCCGTGCGCCGAGACCGCACGAGACCGACGGTGAGCAACGCGCCGCCGGCGAGAACTCCGACCGTCCCGAGGACGAAGAGCGCATTCGTCGCGGTTTGCAACGATCGGCCCTCGTCGACCGCACCCCGCAGCGACTCGGGACATGGCGACGCGCCGCAGTCGCGCTCGAGTTGCTGGTACCGAGCGCTCGCCGCGGCGAAGAACCCGACCGACAGACCGTAGCCCAGCGCGCCGACGCCGAGCGAAGCAATGCTGGCGACGAGAAACACCGTCGGCACGCGGCGTGCTCCGCTCGCGGTGGAGTCACCGGTCGGCAGCGGGGCCGATGCGGCACTGGCGGATTCTGCGATCGCCAGTTGAACCGTCACGGGCCGGCCCACGCGTGCGTCGACGATTTGCCTCCGCGGCGGGCGTCCGGGGGCCTCCGCGACGACTTCGACGCTCCCGGGTTCGACGACCACCGCGTTGCCGACCTGGTCGAGCGGCACGTCCCGACCCGCCACACGAAGCCGAAGTCCGGGCGGCATCTCGGTCACTCGCACGATGACGCGGGCAACGCGTGGTTCGATCCGGCGCATCTCTTCGAGTGCTGCGCTGCGGGTTGGCGCGAACCGAGCTTCCGTCCGTGCGCGCACTTCGGCGTCACGGGCCGTTCGCTCGTACGCTTCCACGGCGTCGGCGTAGCGCCCCAGGATCGTGAGTGCACGCGCGCGGTACAACCTGGCATTGGGCGAATCCACGAGGGCAATGGCCTGGTCGAACTCCACGAGTGCGCCGGCGGCGTTGTGCTGATCCAACATCGCGCTGCCTCGAAGGAACGCCTGCTGGGCCTGTTCCGCCTGCGCGGCCGGGGGCGCCACCACGGCGGGCGCATCCTGCGCAAGCGCCGCGCGGAATGGCACGATCATGCACACGACGGCAACCAGAAGCCTGAGCGTCCGCGCAAGTGCGAAGTGTGCCGGTCCGAGACTCGCCTTCATGTCCTTCATCGATCCTCGCGCCCACGAGGCTATCACACTGCGGAGAGCGCGAAGCACGAAGTCCTCGCGTGCGTCTGAGCTGCGCGAGCATGGTACGCTGGGGCGATGCGTCGGCGTTCCGCGCGACAGTGCTGTTGCCTCGCAGTCATCGTCGGCGCGGCGGGCGCTCTGTTCGCCGCGTGTGTCTACGCACCGACGCAGGTTCTGATCGCGATCGACACGGACATTCCATCCGGCGTGCCGTTGACCCTTCGAGCGGCAGTTCGCGAAGGCAGTCCGAGCGGAGCCGACGGCGGCTTCGAGCACTCGTGGACACGGGGCACGGCGGACGGTGGCTTGGTACTCCCGGGCACGTTCGGCGTACGCCCGGCGTCGGGCGGCGCGCGCGATGCGTGCATTAGCGTATTCGTCGAGGCTGCGACACCGGACGGCGTGATCCGTCGCGTGCTGCGCGGCTGCTTTCGTCCCGGACAAACCCAGCAGTGGCGCGCGTTTCTTTCCGTCCGATGCCTCGGGCCGTCCCCCGCGTGCCGCACCGTGCCTGCGGCGTTGTGCACGCGGCAGGTGCTCTGCGAGGAATCGGCTCAAACGTGCGGCGAGAATGGCGAGTGCGTCGACCCCGTCACGACCACTGTGCCGCGATCGGACGCGCCGACGATGGACTCTGTCGATGCAGCCGACATCGTCATGGCACCGACCTGCGGTCCCGGTCGTTCGTGCTGTCTGCCCAGTGTGCCGTGCTCGGCCGGACAGGTGTGCACGGACGGCAACGTCTGTCGCACGTGCGGCGTCGGACTGAGCTGCTGCAGCGACGGCGCGACCTGCACGGCGGGTCGGGCGTGCGGTGCAACGGGCTGCGAGAGTTGCGGCGGTGACGCACAGGTGTGCTGCGCAGGTTCTGCGTGCAACTCGGGGCTGGTGTGTCAATCCGGTTCGTGCGTGTCGTGCGGAGCCACGGGACAACCCTGTTGCGCGTCGAGTGCATGCCAGTCGGGGCGAGTGTGCGATGGCAACGGCGTTTGCCGCGCGTGTGGCAATCGGTCGGAACTTTGTTGCACTGGCGACCGCTGCAGCAGCGGACTCAATTGCACACGCGCGTTCATGGGAATCCCGATCTGTCAGTGCGGCCAACGCGGCATCACGTGCTGCGGCGGAACAATGTGCGATCCGGGGCTCACGTGCACGACGGCGTTCATGGGAATCCCGATCTGTCAGTGCGGAATCGAGGGAACGCTTTGTTGCGGCAGCACGACGTGCGAGGCGCCACTGCAGTGTTCGACCGCGTTCATGGGCATTCCGATCTGCGTCCGATGACGGCGACACGACGCCGTCAGGACCGGCAAGGGACGTCGATTCACCGGCTGGATCATCGAACAGGGTTTCGGCCCACTCTCTACTTGACGCTGGCCTGGCGCTCAGCGAGCATTCTGGCTGAAATGTTCGCGCGTGTCTGCATCCCCGCGCCCGTGCCCGTGCCCGTGCTTCTATCCGTTCCCGTTCCCGGCCGCTTCGTCACGCTCTTCTTCTTCCTCTCTCTCTCCCTCGTGACCCTCGCGAGTCCCGCGCCCGCCCTCGCACAGAGCGCGGGCCCCGACGCGCTTCCCTCCGTGTTGCGCGTTCCGCTCGCGCTTCCCGATCCTCGCCGCGTGACACTCGCGGCCAGCGGCGGTTACGGTTTCACCGAAGGGATCGTCGACGGTACGGACTCGCATCATCGACTCTCGGGTGGACTCGCGATTGCCGTCTCACCGATTCCGGTGCTTTCCTTCGGACTTCGTTTCGACGGGCGTTACGACAGCCACGCGGGCTCGCAGGGCGCCGACGACGGTCTGGTCGGCGATCCCCGGGTGACGATTCGCGGCGCGACGCGCGTCTTGCCATGGCTCGGTCTCGGGCTGCAAGCAGGGCTGTGGCTGCCGTCCGGCAACGCGCCGTCGTTTTCGCTCGCGGCGGCGACACCGGAGATCAATGGACTGGTGACACTCGCGCCCACGAGGGTGCCAGTCGCCGTGTCGATGCAGATTGGTTATCGCTTTGACCGCAGCGCTGCGTCGGCGCCAGATGCTGCGAGATTGAGCGCCGCCGATCGAGCATCGCTGGGCGTCAACGAGGCGGGAGCGATGCTGTTGGGCGTCGGCGGCACGGTGCGAACGGGTCGCGTCGAGTGGCTCGCAGAATGGACGTGGGACCTGCTCGTCGGCGATCGTGCGCCGGCCGTGGGCGCTTCGCCGATGCACGTGCGTGCGGGAGCACGGATTCAACCGATGCCGGAACGAGCGCTCACAGTGACATTCGGCATCGACGTGAGTCCGAGCGCGCGACCGTCGCTCGCGGTGGGCGCTCCGCTCGTGGAAATCCCACCACGTCTCGGCGTTTTCGCGGTCGTGACCGTCGGATTTCCATTCGCGCCCGTCCCGCCGATCCCGTCGGTCGTCCTCGCGCGGTCCGCGGCGGCAACGACGAATGCAGCGTCGTCAACGGGTCCCGCGGCACCGGTGGCTGCGCCGGGAGCCATCGCGGGTCGTGTCGTCGATGAACACGGCACACCGATCGCGGGCACGCGGGTGGTCGTGAGCGGACCGCGGCAGTTGGAGCGCGAAGTGGTTTGCGACGCGGAGGGACGCTATTCGATCGAGCACCTTCCGATTGGCACCTACCATCTTACGGTCTCGTCCGATCGTCGTTCCGACTTGCACCAGACAGTCGCTGTCACTGGGAGTGGGCCGGTCCGGCAGGACGTCTCGATGGAGCCGCCGCTGCCCGCGGGCCAATTGCGTGGGACCGTCCACGCGTTTTCTGGCGAAGCGGTCGCCGGCACGGTGTCCATCGAACAACTGCACATCTCGCGACGACTCGGCCCCACGGGCGAATTCGAGATCGATGTCGCTCCGGGGCACTATACGGTCGTCATCGCTTCCCCGGGCTATCGCGAGCAGCGACGCCGCGTGGATGTAGGTCTGAATGGCGTGACGGTGCTGAACGTCGACCTACAGAGAGCGCGATGACCCAGCGCGCACCGTCGTTGCTCGCGTGGGCGCTTGCGCTGGCCGTCTGTGCGATTGCATGCCGGCGGACGGTCGCGGTTGCTGTCCTGGAGAGCGCCCGCGGGACCACAGAGCGGTCGCGCGACGACCTGTCCCGCTGGTCCGTTGCGCAGCCCGGCGCGACATTTGCCATGGGCGACGCCGTACGCACGGGCCCGCGATCGTCTGCGCGTGTGCGATTTCTCGCGGGCGGCGCTGTGCAGCTTGGGCCGAGGACCGTCGTGCGGTTCTCGTCGCGGCCCCAGTCCCGGCGTGGCAACAGCGTCCGCGTGGTTTCGGGAGAGGCCGAGATCGAGCCCGGCGGCGACGAGATCGTATTCGAGACGGCGAATGGTACCGCGCGCGTCACACGTGGTACGCGGGTGCGAATCGCAGCCGAGGCCGGGATCGAGCGATTCGTCGTGCTCGTCGGTCGCCTCGAATACGAGCGGCGCGGCGAGGCCACCGTCACCGCGACCGCGGGGGAGCGCCTGGTCGTGTCGATCTCGACCGCGGTCTTGGAACCCGTCGAGCCCCGCACGTCCGCAGCGGTCACGCCGCCGTCACCGCCACAGTCGCCAACGCCGGTAGCCCCATCGACGGAACAGGACGCGGCGACGGTCGCGGACAACGCGGCGAACGACGGCGGGGGAAGCACGGCCCCGATCGAACCGACGAGCCCCGCGACACCGGGGGCTACCGCGACCGCTGTCCACGCGTCGAACGGCGCGCCAACGGTCGACGGTGAGAACGCACCCGACGCACCGCAACCCGATCATGTGGATCTCTCGCTGGACGCCGGCGACTCGTTCACGATCCACGATCTGGCATCGACCACCGCGGCGCGCGTGCGATTCGGGAGTCACTGCAGTGCGGGAGGGCGAGTGGAGGTCGCCGGTCCGTCCGGTACGCTCTGGTATCGCGGCACCGACAACGTGACCATTGCGTTGGGGTCCGGTGGCTGGCGGTACCGACTACGATGCACGGGCGCTGCGGCACACCCGGGCGGCGAGCCGTCGGGGCGGCTGCGGGTCACGCGGGACTCGGGGTCTGCACCGATGCCGCGCACGCCACCTCGGACTCCCGTCGACACCGATGGTCGACAATACAACGTGCTCTATCAGAACTTGCTTCCCGAGATCACGGTGCGTTGGCCCCGCGCTCCGAGCGCGCCCGGTTACACGCTCAGAATTCGCAGTCCGGGCGGTCAGACTCGGACCATGCGAGCGCCACAGCCAACGGTCACTGTCCCGTCCGGAAGACTCGCCGACGGACTCCATCACTTTCGCTTCGAAACCGAAGGCGGCGCGACGGCGCGCTCGCAAGAAACTGCGCTGCAGATCACGTTCGACAACGCCACGCGTGCGGCGCAGATTCGAACCCCAGTGAACGGCGGATCGTTCGGTGCGACTGCCCACGTGTCGGGTTTGGCCCTCGACGGCGCGAACGTGAGTGCCAATGGCGTCACGCTCGCGTTGGACGGCCAGCGACGGTTTCAGGGAGACGTCCCAGTCCCAGCGGGCACGCCCGTGGTCATTCGCATCTCCCATCGACAAGTGGGAGTTCATCTGTACGTGATTCGCTCGGGAGCGCAGGCACGATGACCGAAAGGGACGACACGGGCGCCGCGCCCGAAATCGAGATGAGCGCCGCAGCGTTGCCAGAGCCGTCGGATCCGATCATCGGCAAACGCGTGCTGGGTCGCTATCGCATCGTGCGACTGCTGGCCACGGGCGGGATGGGCAAAGTGTATCTCGGTCGCACGGAGGGCGCGGCGGGGTTCGTGATGCCCGTCGTGATCAAGCGGGTCCTGCCCGAACTCGTGGGCGACGACGCAATGCTCAAGATGTTCGTGCGAGAGGCACAGACGCTCGCGGGGCTGCGGCACCCGGGAATCGTCGCGGTGCACGACTTCGCCAAAGTCGGCGTCGAGTACTTCATGGCGATGGAGTTCGTGCGCGGACACCCCGTGGGTCGTTGGCTACGATACTATCGACGTCGCGGAGGTCGCTTTCCGATCGAGTGCGCGGTGCAGATTGCTCTTCAGGTACTCGATGCCTTGCAATACGCGCATTCATTGACCGGTCCCGACGGAAAGCCCAATCCCGTCGTCCATCGAGACGTCACGCCCGGCAACATCCTCGTGAGTACCGAGGGTCACGTGAAGCTCCTCGACTTCGGCATCGCGCGGTCACAAACGGATGCCACGGTGCCGAGCGCCGAGGGTCCGACGATCAAGGGAAAGTTCCCGTACATCGCACCCGAGATCTTTCAGGGTGCCGACCCGACGCCGTCCACGGACGTGTATTCCGTCGCGATGACACTCCACGAGTTGATCCTCGGCCGCAACGAGATGATCGCCAAGGACCTGCCGCGGATGATGGCGAATGTTCTTCAGCGCACTCCTACGCGGCTCGACGAAGGCCGGGCGGACGTCTCGCAGGCGCTCGCCGATGTCGTCGCACGAGGCCTGGCGAAGTCACCGGCCGAACGTTACAAAACTGCGGCGGAGTTCGCCGCGGCGCTCCGGTCGTGTCCGGGCGCGGACCCGTCGGATGCACGTCAGCGCCTCGCCGCGCAGGCGATGCTCGACTACGAACAGGCTGCGGCGAGTCCCGAGTTTGGGCTCGAGAATCTCTCGGAACTCGACAGTGCGTGGCGAGAAGCACCGTTGTCGCTTCCGCCCTCGAGCGGCGCGCGTTCCGACCCGCCGGTGCGAAAAACGACTTCGTCCGCGCCCACGGCGGTCGCGTCGCGTGCGGATCTGCAGCCACCGCGGGGGAAAGGCGTCTTGATCGCCGTGGTGGCCACTGCGCTGGTCGTCGTGTCCGCGGCGGTCGTGGCCGTTGTGTACGTCCTGCGGAAACCCAGTGTCGCTCCCGGCGGACAGGTCGTGTACGTGAACGCGGGCGGGAGCGAGGGCGAGCCAGATGCCGAGTCGCGGGAGGCGCCTCGGCCGGACACTGGCACGTTGAGCGGGAGCACGGCGCCGAGCAACGATCACCGGGACGATGGCATTCGCGTCGCGGCACCGCCGCAGGATGTCGCGGTGCCGACGGTGGCCGCACACGTTCCGGCCGGCACGAACACCGCGCCGCACATTGCTACGCCCGCGGACGCAGCAGCGCTTCTCACGCGGCGATTCACACGGGAGCAGGGACGGATTCGCCGGTGTTTCGAGTCGAATTCCACGGACGTCGCGGGCCGCGACGCGATTTCGGTGCGCTTCGAAGTCGAGGCGACTGGCACCGTCGCGGATGCGCGATTGGTGCCGAGCGAACTTGGGGCTACGGCGTTCGGAACGTGCGTCCTGGGCATCGCGCGAGCGATCGACTTCGGCGCAAGAGCCGAGCGCGTCGCGTTCCGGATTCCGCTGCAGATCGAGCGCGTTCCGGCGCCGCGGTAGTTGCAACGTCGTTCGGTGTCGTCTGGATGGACAGCCGAGTCGAAAACCAAACACATCTCTACGCAAATCGAGTCGTCGGTTTGCCCAGGATCGGTCGCCATCGTCCACTTCTTCTCTTCGCGGGACTTCTGCTCGGCTGCAGCGGCGCCATTGCTCCCGGCGATGCCGGCCGCGAGGCACACACGGGCGTGCTCGCCGTCGACGAAAGCATTCCGTGGTGGTACGCTCGATCGCATTGTCGTAGGTGCGTCGGGGGGTACGAACCGCGCGTGAAGCTCGACGAACACTCGACCGCAATTCTCCGCGTGCTACTCCGACTGTCGGGACGCCGGCGACGCTGGATCCGCGCCGACCGCGTCCTCGTCGCGGTTCGGAGCGTTCGCCTGCCGTCGTTCCACGACTTGCTCGCCCGCGCGGACTGGCGCGACCGACAGGAGTTGGCGGACTACGTGCGCCTGTGCACGTTGGTCCGGTTCGCACCGACGCTGATGGAGGGGCGCGGGCACTTCGGAGCAGTCGACTCGGGGCCGATCGAGCCCGTGTTCAACCGTTGTCGGGCGGGCGTCAGACTCGCCGCGGAGCTGGAAGTCCTCGGCGGCTGAGAGCGACGGACGACGTCGATCCTCGATGTCCGAGGCCGGTTCAACCGGCGGGCCGATCGGTGTGCGACGGTCGATCAGCCGACGGCTACCACGGCTCGTCGCCGGCAGCGGCCCGTATTGTCGACGGTGGAGTACACTTGCAACGTGCAATCTTCGCATTGGACTATCGTCGTCGCATTGTGCGCCTGCGCGCAGTCGACCAACCCACGGGGAGACGTGACGTGGGATGGACCGCAGGCCGTGCCTGTCGACGCGCCTGGCGAAACACACGCGAGCGCCGATTCGGGCGCCGGCACGGACAATCCACAGGCAGTCGACGCCGACACGGACGCCGCCGACGTGCCCGACACGCCGTGCGACGCGGACCTGAGCACTGATCCGCGCAACTGCGGCGCCTGCCGTCGCGCGTGCTGCAACGGCGAGACGTGTGCATCGGGAGTGTGCGTCGTCGGCTGTTCGGAGCGCCGCACAGCGTGCCGTTCAGCGGGATCGGGCTGTCTGGTCTGTGTCTCGCTCTTTTCGGACCCCGACAACTGCGGAAGATGCGGCCACGCATGCGCCCGAACGCAATGGTGCTACGCGTTGGCCTGCATTCCGTAATACGCACCACGCGCCCGACGCGGATGCAGTCGGTTGGCCGGGCGCGTTGCGATCAGCGACGTAACCTCGGTACAGTTGTCGCGCATGGTGAACGATTGTCGCCGGGAACGACGTGCTGCGCCGCGCACGACGAAGCGCGATCGCGACGGGGTCCTCGCGACAATCGGCGTGCCGACTCTCGCGCTCTTCGCCTCGTGCGCGCGCACCAGTTTGTCCATCTGCGTGACGGGGGTCGGGTCGGTCGCACGCAGCTCGGTCGCCGTGTCGCCGGCGAGTTCGCGAACGCGGGGAAGCGCTGCGGGAATCGTCGTCGCCATCTCGACTATGTCACCGCTCGGGATCGAGCTGCGGAATCCCACGGTCGAGATTGCCTTGTCGGATCGCCGGCGCGGCGCGACAATTGTTGCGTGAGTAACGCGGGGGGGCGGAGCGACTCCCACGACGAGTCCAAGCAGGGTCCGACCGCCGTGCGCGGCGACGAGTCCACACTGAGACCGAGCGGCACGGAGTCGACCCTCGGAGCTGCGATCCGCTCAGGTCCGTCGACATCCGCACCCCGCATGGCGGCCGACGACACGGTGCCGGACGGCATCCCGTTGCCCGACTACCCGGAGCTGTTGAAGACTGATCTGACTCACTACGTTCCGAGCGGCGAAATCGCGCGAGGGGGCATGGGACGCATCGTTCGCGCGCGCGATCGACGGCTTCGGCGCGACGTCGCGATCAAGGAACTGCTGCTCGGCGGAGGCGACATCGACGCACGGTTCGAACGCGAGGCGTTGCTCACGGCTCGACTGCAGCACCCTTCCATCGTGAGCGTGTACGAGGCTGGGCGCAGGCCGACCGGCGAGCCTTTCTACGCGATGAAGTTGATCGAGGGTCGCCCAGTCGATGCGGTTGTCGCCGCGACGGAGTCGCTCGCGAAGCGGGTCGCCCTGCTCCCGAACGTGCTCGCTGTGTTTGATGCGATGGCGTATGCGCATCAGCAGCGGGTCATTCACCGTGACCTCAAACCCGGCAACATCATCGTGGGTGAGTACGGTGAGACGGTGGTTGTCGACTGGGGACTCGCCAAGGACTTGTCCGACGCGCAGGACACGGACGAGCGCGCCAGCAAGCCGTATCGCGTCACGGTCGCGGGCCAGACCATCGATGGGTCCATCATGGGCACGCCGTCGTTCATGCCCCCGGAGCAGGCCGACGGCCGGCCCGTCGATGAGCGCGCGGACGTCTACGCGCTCGGCGCGATTCTGTATTACGTGCTGTCCGGTCGCCCACCCCACTCTGGGCCCTCGGTCGAGGGCGTGCTCGCGGCGGTGCGACTGGGTCCGCCCGTTCCGATCTCGGAGCGCGAACCGGCTGTACCGGCCGATCTCGTCGCGATCGTCGAGAAGGCGATGCGGCGCGAGCCGTCCGACCGGTACCCGACGGCACGACTGCTCGCGGACGATCTGCGCCGCTTCACATCGGGGCAGCTCGTCGGCGCGCATCGGTACACCGCGTGGCAACTCGTTCAACGATGGATCGCGCGACACCGCGGTGCCGTCGGCGTGGGCGCGGTGGCGACGGTGCTGCTGCTTGTCGGCGGCGGCGTCGCAATTCGCCGTATCGTCGCCGCGCGTAACCTCGCGCAAGTTGCGGCGCGCAGGTCGGAACTGGGGCGCCTCGTCGCCGAAGCGCGCACGCTGTTCGAGACTGATCCCGGCGGCGCGGCGCTGAACCTTTCCGCCGCATTCCGCCTCGCGCCCGCAGACGCGTCCGTCGAACGCGCCGCACGAGATTGGCACCGACGGACGACGGAACGAACGTTGGGCGGGTTCTTCAATGCCGTCAATGACGTCGCATGGAGTAGGGACGGCCGCTGGGTTGGAGTCGCGTCCGGAGAGCCGTCGGTTCGGATCTGGGACACGCAAAGTTGGTGGACGGTCGTCGAACTGCGCCCCGCGGCCGGCGGACCCGTCACGGCGTTGGCGTTTTCACCTGATGGCGCTTCCGTTGCGGTCGGACAGCAGAGCGGCCAACTGTCTATGTGGCGTCGCGCGGGCGGTGCGCAACTCTGGTCGAACTCCATTCTGCGCGCGGCCGTCCGAACCATCGATTGGTCGCGCGACGGCAGAAGTGCGTTCGCGGTCGGCATCGACGGCGTGCTCGTGCGCATGGGCGCCGCCGTCGGTGACGCCATTCCACCTCCGGAGGACTTCAGCGACGGGCGGGCGGGACTCTCGCCGGGCTGTCCCACGTCGGCCTGGGCATGCCCACACGTTGGCGGGATGCCGACACTGTTCAGCGGCCGGCTCTGGGACGTGTCCGTCGATCCGTCGGGCGAGTGGGTCGCCTACGTCTCGCCGAACCCGATGGCAGCCTTCGTGGAATTCCTACCGCTGGGATCCCGTCGGCGCGTGCGGTTGCAGATGGACAACACGCCGCAAGCGGCGACGTGGATCAACACGGGCGAGCTAGCTGTGGGATTCAACACGGGTGCTGTGCGCGCGTACTTCCCCGTGCCGGAAACTCCAGGGCGCCCCGTGTTCGTCGTTCCAGGGTCGGTCCTCCGACTCCGCGCGCGCGGCGAGTCGATCGCCGCAGGAACGGAAGAGGGCGGGGTTTACGTGCGGCGCGTCTTCGATGGAATCGGGGAGCCCGGCATGGAAACGGGCGCCGGCGTCGATGGCCTCGCGCTCGACCCAGAGGGCGCACGTGTCGTGGCCGTCAGTCGCAATTTGCGCTTCGCCCGCGTCACTCGCTGGGTGCGTCCGAGTTCGTTGCTCACTGGCTCGCCCAGCGACGCGATGTCACAGATTGTCGGATCGCTTCGCTCGAGCGGCGTAGCACCCTCCCGCGCACAGCTCGCAACGGACCTGCTGGCTTCGATCCAGGACGCGGTGCTCAACGTCTCGCGCCAGCCGCACGGCGACCGAATCGCGCTCATCGGCTTCGACCACCGGCTGTCACTGGCAACCATCGGCTCGCCCAGCACGCGGTCGGCCTGCGCTGATCTCGGCGGCCCAGCAAACATCGCGTGGTCGAACGATGGCCGATGGCTCGCCGCGATTCGGCACGACCGGACCCTGGTCATCTGGGCCGTCGGCAGTGGCTGCACCGAGGAGCTGCGGGCACCAAACGCAGCGTTTCCAGACTACATGCGGTGGCGACCCGGCGCGAGCGAGTTGCTCGTAAGCGATGCCGCGAGTCACCTGGCACTCTACCGACGATCGTCGGCCGGTTGGCAGCGGCTCGCAGGTCCGGACGTCGGCGCCGGACGGTCGGCCGGAGTCGCAGTCTGGTCTGCGGATGGTTCCAGCGTCTTTGGCTGGTCGGCCAGCCAGAACCCCGGCGACATCGCGTGGTATCTCTGGGACGGTCGATCCGCGCGCAACCTCGGCAGAGGTCTGATGGCCGAGCGGATGCAACCCGATCCGCGTGGAGACCGTGTTGCGGCGAGCGCGCGCGGCTCGATCGCACTCGTCGAGATCCGTTCGGGCCATTCACTGTGGACGACGCCGATGCCGCCGGGCCGCGAGACCATCGTCCAAATGATGTGGTCAGACGACGGTGCACGGCTGTTCGTGCTCGACGCGACGGGTACGATGGTGACGTTCGACGCTGCGGACGGTGCCATTCGCGCAGCCGAACAGCTTGGTCTCCGATCGGCGTCCGACATGTTCCGCGGTCGCAGCGAGCTCGTCGTCGCCGGGATTACCGCGGCTCGACCGGTGCTGGCGCCGTTCCGCGCCGCGCCCGTCTCCTCTCTGCGAGCCGAGGTCGACGACTTCGCGATAGGTGTTGGCGCGGCGATCCCATCCGACTTCCCCGCGCGAGCGGAGTGGTCGGGCGTCATCGGTGTCGAGTATGAACCGACGCTCGGGGGTGCGAGACTGACTCTCGTGCGACCCGGCGGCCCTGCCGCGCGTGCCGGTTTGCGCGCGGGCGATGTGCTGATAGCGGCGGACGGAATCGACCTCGATGGGATGTCCGACACGATGATCGCAGCGCGGCTGCTCGGACGACCGGGCAGTTGGGTCGCCCTTTCCGTCCGGCGCGGTAGCGCTCAGCATCGGATCGTAGGCGTGCGTCGCGGCGATTCCGCGGTCGTGTATCGTTGAATCGGGCAGCTCGGCGCGACAGCAAGTTCGCGGACCGGTCGCGACCGCCTCGCGACGATGCTCCCGTGGCCGCCGTGCGTCGGAGCGGCTTCGCTCGATGTGCGAAGTGCTCTTCGACGCGCAGTGCAGGAGCATGAAGCGGCCCGAGATTGCCGTGGCGCGCGGTCGGTGCCGTGCGGCGGGACAAAGTGGGCCGACGTGTTCCACGACGGGCGGCCTGCGAAGTATGATGGCTTTAGTCGCAGTCGCACACGACCCACGGCGATGAATGAGCGAAGGGCATCGATGACGACGAAAGATTCGCGTCGACCGACGCCGCGGTTCGCGATGATCGCGACAATCGCAGTCTTCGGCGCAGCGATCGCGGGGATTTCCGCATTCCTGATTGCGCGTCATGCCGCGACGCCCTCGCAGCCGGCGGTGGCCGGGCGGACCGGTGACGCCTCTCTCGCGACGTCAGTCGCCGTCGCAACGACCGGCGGCCGTGCAGCCCCGCCGCAGCGGACAAGCGCCGGCGCAGCAGCGCTCGCGCCGTGCTCCGCCGTCCCACGCGATTCGTTCCACCTTCGCCTGACCGAAACGCTCGCATCGTCCGGTCCCGCGTATCCGGGCGGATCGACCCTCACGGTCGTCGGGCCCGCCACGCTCGTTCGAGGCAACGCGCGTCTCCACCGCGTCCGCGCGGCCGACGGCGTCGAAGGTTTCGCATTCATTTTGCCCGGCGAGTTCGTTGGAGGATGCGGTCCGGTCGCGACGGGCGCATCCCCGCCCACGACCGCGGCGGCGCCGCAGTTCGCAGCAGACTCGCGGGCTCTCCTTCAGCCAGGCGAAGCAGTCCTCTCGTCAGCCCGCGCTGACCTCGACGGGGACGGCGACGACGATGAGATCCTCCACCTCGAGCGCCGGGAGTCAGACGACTACCGGCCAACCACGGTGATCCTTGCAATGCACGACGCACGAGGATGGTCCCGCGTCGTCTTCTACGAGGAAGACGCCGGGAGGCACTGGATTACTCGCGTAAGCCTCGCGGACGTTGCGACGCAGCGATTGCTTCTCGTGTCGATCGCCGAGCACGATCCGGACGGCGGCGGCTCGAATTCTACTGGTGTCTACTTTGTACTCGTTGGGCCACCGGGCACCCGTCCGTCGAACGGGCGGGATGACGTGTTCCACGACGTCGCGCGTCGCGCCGCCGTTGTCCACTCGGTTGGCAACGACAATGGCACCGACATTTCCGTGCTTGCGCTCGGTCAAGTACGTCCGACGACGTTCGTCGCGCGCAGCGACGGGCGACACGTGATCCTGACGTGGAATGGATCTTCATTCTCGCAGTCATCGTGGCGGAGCGGTCCTGGGCCGGCGGCGGCGACCGAGGGGCAGAATCTTCTCCCGCGGTAATCGCGGCCGTGGCCGAAGTCGCGCGTAGCGGGACCACGAACTTGCGGCCCGGCGACGAACTCCGTACCGTCGCAGGGCGAGATGGGGGCATCCCACCGAGGGGCGGAGACACCGCCTGTGTGCGTTGATGTTCGTCGGCGGAGCGCGCCGGCCTGGTCCGCGAGTTCCACCGTCGATCCCGGCCACGGTTGGTGGTGTCGCTGGTGCGTCGGCGGGGCACTGGCGCTCGCGTCGCTTCTCGCACCGGGCCTGACCCGTGCGCAGCCAGCTTCCGGACGCGCCGGCCGTCGGACGGGTTGCACCATCGAGGATCGGCTCCGGAGTGCGACAGTCGCTCCGATTCCCGCCGTCGGAATTCTCGCGCCGCTGGTGGACAGTTGCAACGATCTCAACGAGTTCGAGCGTCGACGCTGCCTCGTGCAGCGACCTCGCGAGCGCGCGGCGGCATTGCGCACCCGTTGGCGAACGCGCATCACGGGGAGCGGGCTTGTTGAGGTCGGACGCTACGATTTCCGGCGCCGGGTTTTCCCCATCACGTTTTTTTCACCAATCATGGGGCCGTTGCGCCAGCGACGCGATGGAACGAGGGGCTGGCTCTCGGCTTCGCGCCGCCCGCCGGGGAGGTCGGCGACGGTGATCACCCGCGGCACCGTTCAAGTTCGCAACCAAGCCGAAGCCGAACGCTGGGCGAACACGTACCGCGGACGTGGGCGTCTGGGAATGGAAGTCGTGTTCCGAATCGGCGGAACGTGGGCGACAACGGAGATGCGCCCGACCGATCCGATGACCCTCGCGATTCGAATGTCGTCGGGCCGGGGCATTCCACGCGTCAGGCGAACCGTGCACTCGATGAATATCGAACTTGTTCGGGCGTTCGACGCGTCGGGCGGCAACGTAATCTTCGAGCGCGTCATCGGGCACACACCCTGCCGCTGAGCGCCAATCCGCACTACGTCCCGCTCGGCGGAAGGTCCTGCGTGCCGAGCGTGAATACTCGTCGAGCTGTGAAGCTCGGTGCGGCGAACGGCGGCACGGTGGCGTGCCTGAGCTGAAGTTCGGCACAGAGTTCCACCCGCTCTCGCGCGGTCTCGGTGACGTGGTGTGCGCGCAACGCAACGCCGGTGACGCGACCGCTGCCCGAGAACGTCACAACCGCGCGAACTTCGCCGCCCCGCGTGTAGCAGGCCGCGATTGGGCGGGCCTCGTACACGGCGCCCATGCCGCCCGCGCCGAGGAGGCGAGCGAGGCGGTACTTCCCCGCGAGCAGCGTGCCCTCGGGGAGCGGACCGGAGACGGCGGAACTGCTCATACCGACCACCGCGGTGCGCACCCGGCTGCAGTGGCGACGGGCGCCCGCGCACTCCGCTGGTTCACGTCGTTCGTAAGCCAGTATTGGTTCGGGGAGTCTGGCATCCAACCCGCGATGATCGCGCAATAATGCGGACGAGGATAGCCCACGTTTTCGCGCGGGAATCGGCCGTCGAACGTGCGCCCACGCGTTCAGGGTTAGTCAGTTAGTTGGAAGGCCTTTGAGAAGCAGCTACTGCCGCCAGCACCGCCGCTCGACTCGTTGTGCGCACGAGTATCGAAGCGACGTCGGGATCACGCAGCACAGTTCGCCGGCGTCCATGTCGCACGCGCGCAGGTCCAGCCCGCACTGTGCTCCGACGTCGGCGTCCGGGATCGGGCACGCGGTTGCGGCGACGCAGCGACCAGCGCAGCACCGGAAGTAGCCATTGAATTGGCTGGAGTCGGGGCCCAGGAGGGTGGAGCGGCAACTGAAGCTCATCCCGAGCGGATCGTAGACACACTCGACATCGCTTGCGTCGGGCGTGTCGGGCTGGACGTCGTCGGCCGGCTCGGCCGGCGTGTCCGGGGGTCTCGCAACGTCTACGGCCGGCTCCGGCGCGTGGATGTCCGCAGCGTCGTCGTCGCGGTCGGGCGCCACGTTGCGAGCACACGCGAGAGCGAGCACCGCGCAGAGGACGGCGCTCGCGGAGCATCGTGCATCGTGCGCGCTCGTGTTCAATCGAAGGCTACCGGTTGAAGCACAGACCCATCCTTGCGGGGGCGCAGGCAGCGCCAATGGACGTTCCGCTTCCGCAACATAGCCGCCCCGCGTCGAGGTCGCAGGCCGGCGTCCGGCCGCAGCGGACGTTCGTCCAGCCGTCCTCGTAGCAGTCTGCTCCTCCAGCGACGCATCGACCACGGCAGCAACCCCAATACGGCCTCGGATCGTCCGGTGTTGCGTAGAGCCGATCGCAGTGCTGAAAGACCCACGCCCAAGTGCACTCCAGCCCGTCCGGCGGAGGCGGCACCTCGAATGGGCGCACATCTCTGGCCGCCTCGGCGCCGGCATCTTCGTCGCCGAGCGAGGTGTCCCGCGCGAGATCGCTGGTGGCATCGCCGATCTCCACCGCGGCATCTTCGTGATCGGCGACCGTCACATCACGGCCCACTGCCGCGCTACAATTCGCCGATGCGAGCGCGAGGATGACCGCGCGCCAGATCCTCACGGGAACCACCTCGTCATCGCGATGTCTTGTGGACCGGCGGCCAGATCCGTCCTTCCGGCGAGGCAGCTACCGGCTCGCGAATCGACGTGCAACGTCAGATTCACTATGTACGGGAGAAAGCCCCCCAGGGGCGGGGTCGGCGGGTCGACCGGGAACACTCCGACGAGCGTCACGGACGAGATCGCAGCGCCCCAGTCTGAAGCAGGGGCCATCGTCGGGCACAGCGGCATGTCGGCGCCACCGCCGCGTATCGTGTCGGTGAGATTGCGGGGCGTGCGCCACGTCCCTGTCGGGCCGGCCAGGCGACTCACGCCCTCCAGCCAGGCGCGGCCGGTCGCTGCATTCTGTTGTACGTACGAGATCGCCCGGAGCGAGAGCGGTCCCGCAAGTCCTCCGGCCAACGACGGTTGAAACGCGGGCCCGACCGCCGTCGCGGGACGCACGCTCGTCACGTCGCCGTAGTCTGCTCTCACGAACGTGCTGCCGCTCGGCAGGCGCACGACCGTCAGCTCCACACCCTGGTGGTGGATCGCGGGCCAGAGGCCATCCGAGACATCACCCTGCTCCCCGCCGATCCACGCGATCTCAACGTCGCGCGACTCCGCAGGGAAGACGCGAACGTCCGCCATCGATCGAAGTGCTGTGATCTCTGGTCCGCTCGGCTGCGTAGCCAGGTGGCTGAAGTAGAACTGCCGGCCCCGACCCGGCGAACCGTCCGTCAGGTATCGTAGCGGGAGGAACAGCGGAGCAGTGCCCTGGAAATCGATGACCGCCAAGCGCATCGCGAGTTCGTCCTGCGCACTCCCGATGGGGACCGTGAGTGGACGATGGATCTCGTACGTCACGACGATCGTGTTGTTCCTCGCGACTCGCAACATCGGATGGCGGATCGACGCACGGTCGGCGTCGGGCACCGGAATCGCGCCGCCATAGCACCATTGAAGGTTGTAGTTTGCAGCGGTCACGAACGGGTTGAAGAACCCGTAAACGTGCTGCAGGCGGGCCGACGAGAGGCCTTGATTCGAGACAAAGACGAGGTCGACTCTTGGCTGGGGTCTGGAGCCCGGCTGATCATACTGCCGGCTCGTCACCACGACCGAGGGCTCGTCGACGCTTTGCCAGAGCGGCTCGGGGGGCGGCTGGCTCGGATCGTCCTCGAACGACGGCGTGAACCGGCAGAGGTTTTGTATACGGCACTCGTCGCTCCCCGGGGCGGAACAACGGAGTCGCACGTGCATCATCGGGTCTGCGGCAAGGACCGCCCGCCCGAACGACGTCGCGCCGTCGGTGCTTTGTGCGAAGACAACCAGACCTGCTTGGCGCTCACCCAAGTCACCGACGGTACCGCCGACGGATGCATAGTTGACTGTGAGCCACGGCGACCCGCGCAGCGGGTCGGACGAAGCAAGCGATGGGTAACCAAAGACCGTGATCTCGAAACCCGGACGCGCAGTCTCCACGAGCCCCGTTGTCCAGGTGTCGCCTTGGTCGGCACTGCGCGCCCACGCCATCGCGGTTCCGCCAGCGCTGAAGCTCGATGGACCGGAGAGCAGCGTTGCAAATTGGTTGAAGCCAACCACAACGCGCTGTTCAGAAGAGCCAGCGCGTTCGACGACCACCGTGGAGGTCGTGTTCGCGTGGCCCGCGAGCTTTGACTGCGTCGTGATCCGGACGAAGCGTTGGTCGGGCGGCGTGGGCCGGCACGATGGCAGCGCAGCGAACACTATCGCCAGCAGCGCGGCGCCGCGGCAGAAATCACCAAATACGAAGTGTGTGTGTGTGTGTTGCGCTTGTTCATGACGGGCTCCCCGACGTGAGTGACCTGACTACGACAAGGCAATGAGACATGCGAACACGTCATCGCGCCGACGTCAACGGATGAAGAATCCGATGGACCTGGATGGCCGCGTAGTGAGCCACGCACGCCCGTGGTTCGTGATGCGCGACGCTGTGACGCGCCATTCTCGATGACCGATCGATCCCGCACAATCCACTCAGCACCCAGCCGAATACCTTCACGTCCGCACCAACGGACAGGCGTTCGTGTCGATCGGCGCGTTGCGGCGCCGCACGAACACGACGGCGTCACTTCGCTGAAAACCGAGTCGGCGCGCAGACCTCCGCGCGAGCCGCCACGCGGCTCGACTCGCTCCCGAAACCTCTTCTCCACCCTCCCTCGGTTTCGGTCGGTTTCGGGGGAGGGTCGCGCGACGTAGTCGCGCGGGGTGGGGGCCACAGTGACGCAGCCGCACTAACCACGCGGCCGCGACACAGGACACCACGCGATTGGGATGTCCCGCGCGCGTCGCCGCACGGCAACCGCGGTGCCGAATCCCGAGCCCGCCGGTCCCGTGATCACTGGGTAGGTGCACACTCCCGCGGCACAGCCATAGTTGACTTCGACCTGACCCGATCCCGGAGCACCCACCACGAAGTCACCGTATTCGTCGCCGTCGATCGGCCCGGTGCCGGACAGAGATTCGCTGTATCGAAGTGCTCCGGCGGGCGGAGGCCAGGCGAGCGTGAAGCCCATGCGTGCACCCGGTCCCGCGCTATTGCTGAGATAGACATAGCCCGAGTTCGCGGTGGATCCGACGACAATGTCGTCGTATCCGTTGTTGTCGATGTCCCAGACTCCCGCAACCGCGACACCGAAGTTTGCGAGCGCGGCCTGTGGCAGTGTGTACGCAGCAGTCGTGGCGATGCCAGCGGCGCTGCCGAGGTACACAAAGGCAGTGCGCGCCCCAGGCGCGCCGACGACCAGCGACGAATACCCCGTGAACATCACGTCGACGCCGCCGGAGATCGAGCTGCCGAGAGTCGATGCCGCGGCACCGGTGATCGTCGCACTCGCCGTCGTGGGCAAACCGGTCGCACTCCCATAGTACACGAACGCGTTGTTGCTCCCCGGCGCGCCGACCGCGATGTCCGAGAAGAAGTCGTTGTTGAAATTGCTCGCGCCGGTCACCGCGCGGCCAAACTGCCCGCCTGCCGCACTGAGCGTCGTCGCCGCGATCGTCGACAGGCCCGTTGCGCTTCCATGGTACACAAACGCGTTGTTGGTTCCGGGCGCGCCGACGATCACGTCCGCATAGCCGTCCCCATTGACATCGCCAGCCGCCGCGACCGACGTCCCGAACATCCCGCCGCCGCTCGACAACATCGTGGGTCCCGCGGAGACGATTCCGGTAGCGCTCCCGCGATAGACGAACGCGGCATTCGAGCCTGGCGCGCCGACGATGAGGTCGGTGAAGCCGTCTCCGTCGACGTCGCCGGCGGGCGCTCCCGCCGATCCGAACGATCCCGCGCCCGTGAGTGTGGCGCTTGGAGTCATCGACGCACCCGTCGCGCTTCCGTGAAAGAGCGTAACGGTATTGGCCGTCGGCGCGCCCACGGCGACGTCGGCAAAGTGGTCGCCGTTCGCGTCGAGCATCGCACCGAACCAGAGGTCCACGCCGCTCGCGGGGGAGCGGTAGCGAGACAGGAGTTGCCATGTGGGGCTGGGCGTCGTGCCCGCCGTCGTTCCGACACGACCCAGGAGTCGCCAGAAGTACACCGGTGTGCGAAACGCGAGCCCACTCGGGAGCGTCGCACTCGTCGCACCGCCGGTCACGGTGACGGTCTGTACGATGGCCGTGCACGCGCGGTCCGAGCACACTTGCAACACCGCACCATCGGTACCCGGCGCGAGCACCCATCGGAACGTCGGCGTGATGGACGTCACAGCCGACCCTCCGCTGGGCGAGATCGGTCGTGGCGGCGGGGGGCGCACACAGGCGCCGGCAATCACCGCGAATCCCGGACTGCACGTGAAGCCACACGCGCCCGCGGTGCACGTCGGCGTCGCGTTCGCGACCGCGGGACACACGATGCACGTCGCGCCGCAGGCCGCGGGGTCCGTATCGAGCACGCACATCGCGGCGCAGACGTGCATGCCGACGGCGCAGGGCGCGTCGGAAACGTCTGCGGCATCCACGACGTCGGCGGCGTCCATGGCGTCGAGCGCGATGGGAACATCCGTCACATCGATCGCGTCCATCGCGACGACGATGTCACCCCCGTCGATGACGTCGCCGGGAACGGGCGTGTCCGCGGCGTCGGCGTCCGGTGTCGTGTCCGCGGCGTCGGCGTCCGGTGTCGTGTCCGCGGCGTCGGCGTCCGGTGTCGTGTCCGCGGCATCGCCGGTCGCGGGGAGATCGTTTGCGGGGTCAGTGGTCACATCGGCGCGGTCCGCGAGGGCGCCATCGGACAGCGGATCGTACCGAATGCGACCGCACGCAACCCCAAGCGCAAGCACGGACAACGCGCCGATGGCGCACACCCACGAAGATCCACGTTTCCCGCCCGACGCACGCACGGCGTTCAGCATATCACGGAGCGCGTACGAAATGCGCGATAGACCGTGTCGCCCCGCGACTACAACCTCGCGGCCAGCTCCGCAGTGGCAGCGTGCTCGGGAACCCGGCGCAGAAACGCCTCGCGACGAGCTGCGTCGTCGATACGGGCCGCCCGTGCGAGCAGTTTTTCGTGCGCAACGCCAATGGTGGCCCGCGCTGCGTCGCCTTCGCCTCGGGCGGCGAGCACCTCCGCGAGCACCAATGGAATGACCGCATTGAACTCCTCGAGATACCCGAGCGACTCCAGCAGGTCGTGCGCCTCGCGCGCCGCGTCGAGTGCCTCGTTCAAGCGCCCTTGCGACAGGAGTGCACGCGCCAACGCCGCTCGCGCACCCGCGCGCACGGCCGGCAGCGGCTCGAGAAGTCGCGATGCTTCGCGGGCCTGCACTTCGGCCTCGCCGAAGCGCCCCGCGCGGTGTTCGATCACGGACAGGTAGATCCGCGACCAGCCCTCGAACCGTCGGTCGCCCTGCGCTCGTCCGGCGTTCACCGCGATCGTCTCCGCCACGCGCGCGCGTTCGTGTTCGCCACTGGCGGAGTACACGAGACCGAGATTGTGATTGCACCGCGCGGCCACGGCGGGCAGACCGATGCGCCCGGCGGTCGCGAGGGTCGTCTCGAGCAACGTCCTCGCCCGGTCGAACTCGCCTGTTTCGATGCACGAAAACGCGAGTCCCACTTCCCCGTTGCACCGCTCACGAACGTCGCCCGCTTGCTCGAGCGACGCGAGCGCCGACTCGTAGTGCGCGAGCGCGTTGCCCGCGTCGCCTTCCAACCTCGCGCGCGACCCACGAAGCCGGTGCACCTGCGCAGCCACCGCCGGCTTGAGGGTGTGCAGGTCACCGACGAGTTGGTCGACGCGAGCGATCAGCGAGTCGCCCTCGCGCACGTGGCCGGCATTGAGACACTGCTTCGCGCCGTCGCACAGACAGAACACTTGCGCGCCCTGGGCCTCGCGGGGAGCGGCACTTGCGCCCGCGCGCAGTGCCCACTCGACCAGAACGTCGAAACGTTGTCTCCGCGCGGCGAAAAACACGATCTCGCCGACCGCGCGAAACCACGCACTCGTGCCTTCCGTCAGCAGCTCGGCCGCCGCCGTCGCGCTGGCCTCGCCGTCGTCGAAATTGCCGCGCCAACGAAACGCCTCGGCGCGCACGAGTTGCAACGCGCCCAGCGTCTCGCCCGACGCGCCGCAGTCGATCCCGCGCTGTGCGCGCGCGAGCACGGCGTCGAGGTCGGTGCCCTCGAGCGCTTGACGGGCGCCGCGGAGGTAGTGGGCGACCGCACGCGCGCGCTCACCGCCGCGATCGAAGTGTTCCGCGAGCGCGATCGCGTTCGTCTCGCCCACGGCATCGAGCCATACGCCTGCCAGACGGTGACCCAGCACACGGTCTTCGTCCGTGAGCATCGCGTACGCGGCCTCGCGCACGAGGTCGTGCCGAAACTGAAACTCCGTCTCGCCCGGAAACGACGCGCCGGGCCGACGGGAGATCACCTCGCGCCCCTCCAACCGCACGAGCCACTCGTCGAGGTCTGAGCCGCCCGCGCTGTTGCCGGCGAGCGCCGCGACGCCGCCGCGCCAAAACGTCCGGCCGAACACGCTGGCCGCGCGGAGCAATCTGCGCGCATCGGGTTCGAACGCGTCGAGTCGAGATTGCAACATTCCGAGCACCGTGACGGGTAGAGCGCGGTCCTTGCCGCCTTCCGATACCGCACGGATCAGCTCTTCGAGAAAGAACGCGTTGCCTTCTGCCCGCTCGACGACCGACGCCAGCGTCTGGGCGTCGACGTCCGCGCCGAGGCACTCGCGCACGAGTCGTTCACTGGCCTTGCGTGCGAGCGGCGCGAGGTGCAACCGATGCACTTCGCGTTGCGACCAGAGTTTCGGAAACAGCTCCTCGACCTCGGGCCTCGCGAGCGCGAGCACCATCAATGGCAGTTCCGACAGGTCGCGCAGTGCGGCGTCCACGAACGACACCGTCGGCAGATCGCCCCAGTGCAGATCGTCGAGCACGAGAACCACCGGTCGCGCCTCGCACTCCGCGCGAAGCCAGGTAATCCACGCAGCGCGCATCGCGTCTCCAAGAGCCGCTGCGTCGGCGTGCGCGCCATCGCCGCCCGCGTTGTCCGCCGCGGGACGCGAACCGATCATCTCGCTCAACGACTCCACCGTGCGATCCCACGCATCACCCGACAGCACGGTTGCGAGACGAGTGCGAAGCTTGTTCTCCCGCGCGTCGACCGGCTCGCCGTCGACAATTCCCGCGGCGCGTCGCAGTGCCCGCGAAAGAAGCATGAACGGCGCCCCGGCACTGAGTTGGTCTCCGCGCCCGTGAAGTACTTCGACCGCGCCGTCACGCTCGCCGAGCCTCCGAACGAACTCGTGCCGCAGTCGCGATTTTCCCGTGCCTGCCGGCGCAATGACCAGCACGGCCTGACTGCACGGTTCGGTCTCGCAGCCATCGAACACGGTGTTCAGCGTCGCGAGATCCCGCTCGCGACCCACGAACGGCGACGCGCGGCCCAGCAGCGTTCGCGACGCCGCGGCCTCCCGCTCCGCACGCAGGACGATCGCGCCGTCTGCCCGATGCACGTCGAACGCGGTGTCGATCAGACCCGCAGTCGTCTCGTCGATCCGCACTTCGCCAGGCGCAGTCTGTTTGAGCAGCCACGCGGCGTGATCGAGCAACCGACCGAGCGGCATGCGCTCTTTGGTCACGGCTTTGCCCGTGACGATCACGAGCGGCGCATCGCCGTGCAAGTCGCGCAACGCGAGCGCCGATCGCGCGACGGCTGCCGCCCGGTCCGTGGATGCACCGGCCGCGCGCGCGGTGACCAGAATCGCCTCGCCCGCGAGAACGTCGAACCGGCAACCGTGTTCGAGGGCGACAGCTTCCGACGTGTGCCGCAGCGTAGAGCCGGTGTGCGAGTCTACGGTCTCGGCCGTTGCATTCGTGCGCCCGGCGAGGAGCACGGTGAGCACCCGCTGCTCGTCCGACGTGAGTGCCGCCCCCCGCGGTCGCACCGAGGTTCGCCGCGCACCGCTCGGCGACGAGCCCTCGAGTTCCGCCAATGCGCGCACGACGGCAGCGCCATGTTCGGGCCGTGCGGTCGCTTCCTTTTGCAACATGCTGGCGATCAGCTCGTCGAGTGCCTCCGATGCGTCTGGACAAAGTGTGCGCACGCGTGCCGGTTCTTCGAACAAGAGCGACGCGAGCACGGCCATGACGTGTTCGCCCGCGAACGCCGGTTGCGCGGTGAGACACTCGTACAGCACGCAACCGAGCGCGAAGACGTCCGCCCGCGATGTGACGTTGCGCTCGCCACGAACTTGTTCGGGCGCCATGTAGCCCGGCGTGCCCATGACCACGCCGGTACGCGTCAGCGCCCGCTCGCGCTGTTGGATCCGCACCTGGCCGAAGTCGAGAATCTTCGCGCGCGCGAGCTGACGATCTGGCAGGAAGATGTTCGCTGGCTTGATGTCCCGATGCACCAGGCCGCGGCTGTGCGCATACCCGAGCGCCTCGGCCATGCGCGACGCGAGCGCGACGGTCTCGGTCACGGTCAGCGCACCCTCGTCGAGCCGGTCGGCCAGTTCGATCCCGTCGAGCCACTCCATCACGAGGTACGGCACGCCGTCTGCGTCCGAGCCGTGCGCGACGTACCGAACGATGGATGGATGGTCGAGGCCCGCGAGCGCGACGGACTCGGCCGCGAAACGTTCCAACTGTTCGTGCGAAAGTCGCTGAAGGACTTTGAGCGCGACGGGCGACGCGGTCACGGTGTCGTTCGCGCGGTACACCGTGCCGATGCCGCCCGCCCCGGCGCGGCGCTCGATGACGAACCGACCTGCGACGACGTGGCCGGGATTCACGGCACGATCGTACCGCGGCATCGCGTCTCTCGTCCGGGAATCAAATACCACCCGCATAGCGGGTGGTTTGATGAAGGCCCCTCCGAAGGGGCCTCTCGGATTTTGAAGGGAGCTATGCTCCCGGTCGGCGTGATGAAGGGGACTCAAGCCCCCCGAGTGGGAGCTGTTCCT